>Ga0114966_10004754_pt1 | contig 11621 bp, 10 predicted proteins | sample M_130207_XF_Meta_FD_87029 | JGI IMG/M metagenome (GOLD analysis project Ga0114966, IMG submission 87029) | Freshwater microbial communities from Lake Montjoie, Canada to study carbon cycling - M_130207_XF_MetaG | ecosystem: Environmental > Aquatic > Freshwater > Lake | place: Lake Montjoie...
AAAATATAAATATATATGATTACAAATTCTTAAAAATATAAATGTATATTATTACAAATTATCTATTTTATTATTTAATTCTTTAATTGCTTCTATTATAATTCCTATAAATCCTAAATAATTTACATTTTTTATTCCATTTGATGTTGTTTCAACTATTTCTGGAATAATTTCTTCTATTTCTTGTGCTATTACTCCAATATTTTTTTTATAATCTTCTTTAAATTCATATAAAACTCCTCTACATTTTAATATTTTATTTAACGCATTTGGATAAGTTTCTATATTTGTTTTTAAATTACTGTCAGAAGCATTAAAAATATTTCCAGTAATTCCCATATTACCATTTATATTTAAGATATAATCATTTAAATTTATAGAAGTAGATGTTGGATTACTACCAATAATAACACTTTTATTAAATTTACTATTGCTATTTATATAAAAAGAATAATTAGCAACATCAGCGGTAATATCACCTAAAACAATTTTTCCATATGTTTGTATATTAGGAATAATAGGATTAAGACCAATAATATTATTATTCAAAACTAATCCAGAAGTAGTATCAATATTAACGAATATTTGATTAGTTGAATTAGAAGATAGACCAGAATTAGTTCTAGTATTTAAAAAAGATGCTGGAAGTTTATTTCTTTCACTAAAACTTGTATCAGAATCTAAAATAAAATTACCTCCAATTCTACCATTAATAATAACATTACTATTAAAAACTGAAATACCATTAACGACTAATCTTTCATTAGAATTAGGAATAAAATTATTAGAATTAATAGAAATAAAATCACTAATAAAAGTTCTGGAATTAATATTAAGATTATTATTAGTAGTAGAAATATTAATATTAGAATTTGCGAAAAATCTTAATTCTAAATTAGAATTTCTAAATAATGCTATATTATTAGTATTTTTTGAAAAAACATCTAAAATATAATTATTTTCAATAGTATTTGAATTATTTCCTATTGTAGTTTTTCCAGCAATTATAACATTACCTATTTGATTTTTAACATCATTTCCTAAATTATTTATATATAAATTACAAAAGAATTCTAATGTTTTATTATCAATAGAAGCAATATATGGATTATTTAATCCATTTAATTCATATGTTCCAGATGTTAAATGATTTCCATTATTACTTTTAACAATTAAAGTTTTCCAACTATCAGGTGAATTTCCATTATTAATAGTTAAACGAACATTAGGAGTGAAAGGAGTTCCTAAACCAACATTATAAGAACTTGGATCGACAATAAACGCCTGTGAAAGTGCTGTTAAAGACATATCTTTTAATAAATTATATAGATTTATTTAATATTCTTTTTTTCTTGGATTTTAAAGGTGATGATTTAAATTTAATATTATTAGATTTAAAATCTTTAATAAAATCATTAAAAGTTTCTTTATAAGGTGTTATAGGACACGATGGTTTAGCAAAATTTATATTTTTACTATTTTGACAATTGTTAATAACAGGTATATAATCAGCATCTTTAAAATCATTAATATTATTATGAAGATAGAATTTATAATTATTTTTATAATTATAATTTGTAGTATTTTTTATAATTGTAATATTCTTTTTATTTAAAACAAAACCACTATAAATATAAGTTATAGTAGAAATAGTATCTGCTAATTTATGATCAAAATAAATTAATGATAATTTATCTATACCATTATAAAGTAGATATTTTTTAAAAATTTCTATTTCAGGTTCTGTTAAAACATCTTGAATAATAGTAGGATTAATAACATAATTATTAATAATTAAATTACAATTATTTACAATACTACTATTTTCAATATAATTAAATTTAATTATATTCAATCCAATAGAGGTAATATAAGGACATAATAAATAAAAATTTAATTGTTTATTATTTATATTTAATAAATTTAAAATTATATCACCCATTTGTGTACCACTATAAATACAATCATCAAGTAATATAATATAATCATTATCATCACAATTATTAAGATTATCAATTAAATCTAAAACATATTCTGGATGATTTATTTTAAAATAATTTTTAATATATATAAATATCCAATAATTAGATTTTATTTTAAATTCATCTCTTATAAAAAAGAATAATTTCTTTTTATTATCAGTTAAAGATATTAAATGTTTAAGATTTTTATTTAATTGTTTAATAAAATTTTCAAATGAAACATGTAAAGTATTATCAAATAATTTTCTTAAAAATGGTCTTGTTTCTAAATCGCACGCATTAATATATTTTTCAACTTGTTTTTTATTTAAAGAATGATCCATAGGAATTATAAAATCATCATTAATATATTTAATAATAGGTTTAGGAGAAGAACTAATTTTAATAATAGGTTTAGGAGAAGAACTAATTTTAATAATAGGTTTAGGAGATGAAATATCTTTTATAATAGGTTTAGGAGATGAAATATCTTTTATAATAGGTTTAGGAGATGAAATATCTTTTAAGAATGTAGGTATTAAGATATATATAACAAAATCTTTATTTATTTTATAAATAATTGAAAATCTAATTTTTTCTATATCTATTATACAAACATTATCAGTGTTTTTAATTTCTTTACCAATAGAAACAATTTCTATTATTTCTTGTGCTAAATATTTAAATTCATTATTTTTTTTAAACTCTTTTATAGAAACCTTTATGCCTATTTTTTTTAAATTCTCACCATTTTTTTTCATTATATTTTTTATATGATAAGATAAAACATTTGTAATACCAGTATCATCAATATTAATAATTTCATAATTTTCATTTTTATTTTTAATAGTTGGCGTTAAAATATAAATTACAAATTTCTTATCTTTTTTATGAGTAATTGTAAATCTAATATTATTTACATCTAATATACATTCTTTTTTAGTATTTTTAATTAATATACCATTTTCTAATTCAAAATCAATAATAGCTTCACCTAAACTTTCAAAATCTTCAAATTCTTTTGAAGGAACTTTTATACCTATTTTTTGTAAATCCTCACCTTTATCATAATTATTAATTATAGTATCAATATGATAAAATAATTCATGTGAAATAAATTTTTCTGTTTTATCAATAATATCAAATTCTTCATCTTTGTTATTAACTTTTTTATTTTCTTGTTTTAATTCTTTTTGTTTTTCCTTAACAATTATTAATGTTTCTTTAATAAAATTATTCATCTCTATAATTTTTGTTTTAGGATCATCGACGTCATCATTTTTTTTATTTTTATCACTCATACATTCAATAAACCCTTCTTCTTGTGTGATATCTAAATTATTTTTTTTCAAATTCTTTTTATCTTCTTTTAATAATTCTTTAAAATCTGAAAGAATTTCTTTTGTTCTTTCTAAATCATATTCAATATATAATTCTATATCATCCATAAAATCTTTATAAATATTTAAAATTAAATTATTATTTGAAGAACTCATAATAACCTCTTGTGGATAAATAATAGGATAGGCAAATTGTCTAGCATCTTTTTCACGATTAAGATAGGAAATATATCCAGTTATTTTATCTAAAAATATCTTATGTTCTCCATTCTCTTTTCTAAATTTATAATTATCATCTAAATATAAATCCTTAAAATCATTAAAATCTTCAGGAAAATAATCATCAGTTCTTAAAAGATTTAATAATTTAAATAATTGTATTGGATCATTTGTATATGGTGTAGCAGTCATTAATAATAATTTACAACTATCATCTTTTGAATAATTATATGATTTATAAATAGCTTTTTTAAGTAAATTAATATTAGGTTTTTCAGCAGCAGGTGTATCTTCTGCGAATAATTTATGTGCTTCATCAATAATAATTAATGTTTTTTTTAATGGATCATCTGTACCATTTCTTTTAACTAACATTTTATAGAATTCATTTTTACCAGCAACAAGATTAGAGAATTGTTTATAAGATATAGGCATAACCCAATGATTATCAAGATATTTTAAATAATTACCTTTCATATTTTCAGGAATATTTACACCATTTTCAATTTTTTCTTTAATAGTAGAAGAACAAATAAGATTATACATATTTTTCCATATATCAGGTTTTAATGTATGTCTTGTAATCCATAAAATAGTATATCCATCTCTTTCAAATGATTTAGAAGCAGTAGCAATTGCTGAACAAGTTTTACCAGTTCCAACGGAATGCCAAAATAAAATACCTTTATAAATACTGGAACTTTTAAAATATTCACTTACGAAATTTTGACTATTATTAAGAGTAGCAAAACGACTTTTAACAATTTCTCCATTATTTAAACAACCATTTTTAAATTCAAGGTCTTTCCATTTCAAATCTTTATAATATCTTCTAATATATTTTCTCATTTCAATAAAATCTAATTTATTTTTCAAATCAATTCCGATTGATTTAACTTTATTAATATCTAAAAAACGATTTTTCTTCTTCTTTATAATTCCCAGACCACCAAAATTATTATATGCCTTTTTAATCAAAGCAAAATCCTGATTATCTTTTTTATCTAATGATTGATACATATCTTTAATTTCAAAATTACGAAATCCTTCAAATTTTTCAAAAACCTCTTCTTTATTTAAATTATCTTCTTTTTCATTCCCAAATTCATGAATTGCTTTATTAATTTCATAATCAACAGCACCAAAACGACATATATTTTCTAATTCAGCAGCAAAAAATAATTTCTTAATATCAATATGTTCTTCTTTTATAAATAACATAAAAGCATCAGTTTCATTATATTTTGCTTGAAATTTTTCATTTAATATCAATTTATATTTAAAAACATGTAAAGGCCATCCGATTTCTGGATTAAATTCTAATCCTTTTTGACCGCAAAAACGAGTTCCTCTTCCTATTGCTTGTTTTTGATCAGCAGGTGATATTAAATCATCAAAGATATGAACATATTTCACATCAAAACAATCAATACCTTCTTTAAAACCTTGGTCAATTAATAAAAATCTAATATTTTCTCCATAAATATTATTAGGTCTTTCATTAAAAGTCTTAATTATTTCATTACGAAGTTTAACTGGAAAAGGTTTTCCATAAATTGCGACAGATGATAATAGAGCAAAATTATCATTACTTTTTGGAATTATAATTTTAAATTTTTCATTATAAATATTATTCATTCCATATGCTTTAAAAACAGACGCAACTAATTTAATACCAGCAATAGAACTTCTAAAATCACTATATATAATATGTTTAAATTTCTTTCCATATTTAGTCATATCATTTTCATCTAATTCCTTAATTTTATTCATTAAATGTGATAATTTAGGAGAATTTATTTCTAAATATTGTTTAATTTTTGAAGCATTATATGTAGTTTTATCAAATTTATAAAAATTATTTTTACTACTATTATTAATAACTCTTCTAATACATTCTGCCTTTTTATAGGTCATTAATCTAATATTTATAAATGTTTTTTAATTTGATGAAATTCATATTCTATATTTTGTGTTGGTGTCTCTAATATCATTATAATATCTTTATTAAGATTTCTAAAACTCTTTATAAAATTATAAATATCATTAATATCTATAAATCCTTGATTAATTATATCATGTCTATCTAAATTACTTCCTTTTGGATTTTTACTATTATTTATATGAATAATAGCAATATCATTCACATTATTATTTTTAATTGTCAATTCTAATATTTCTTTTAATTCATATCCTTTTGCCCATATATGACACGTATCAATACATAATTTAAAAACCTCTTTTTCTGTATCATCAAAATCATTATAGAAATTAAGATAATCTTGATAATTACTTAAAAGTTCTGTTCCTTGTCCCGTAGCAGTTTCTAATATTAATTTTGATTTCCAACCATTTTTAATAATTTTTTTAATTAAATATTTAATACATATTTTCATATTTATTAAACCTTCTTTAATAGGTAATTTAGTAGATTTACCTGTATGAACTACACAACCTATAGCACCTAATAAATGTGCGATTTCTAATTCTTTTAACATTATTTTAATCCAATAACATTCATCTAAATCTATTTTTCTTTTATTAATAATCAATATAGATGCTAAATTAATAGTATAAGGACTATGAATAACTAATTTAAAATTAGTATTAATAATAAAATCATTTACTTCATCAGCATCTCCTAAAAATTTTAAATTATAATTTCCTATTTGAATACTTCGAGGATTAGAAACGAATATTTGAAGAGAATTACCACCAGCATCTATAATAACCTTCATCATATCCATTAAATTTTTTTCACGAGGTATATGAGCACCTATAAAAATCATTATATTAAATTATATAAGAAATAATTAATCATTTTTTATATATGATAAAAATAAATGATTGGAACACATTTAATATTTGATATATCAAATATCAAAAATATTGAAAAACTTAAATATTCATCTACAATTATTCCTATATTAGATAATATTGTTCAACAATTACAATTAAACGTAGTCGCAAAAGCTACTCATCAATTTACTCCTTATGGTTTTACAGGGGTTTATGTTCTTTCTGAAAGTCATTTATCTATTCATACTTTCGTAGATGAAGGTAAAATTGCTCTTGATTTATATACTTGTTATTTCTTCGATTATTCAAAAGAATTATATGAAATATTGAGAAATGAATTTGGAGATGATTGTGAAATTCGTTTAGAAATTATTAAAAGGAATTAATTTAGAATTTTCTAATTTATAAACAGTATTTACTATTTCTAATGCTGATTTTCTATGAGCAATAACAATCATAGTTGCGTTATTTTTTTCAAAACAATCCTTAATTGTTTTTTGAACAATTTCTTCACAATATGGGTCTAATGCTGATGTTGCTTCATCAAAAATAATAATTTCTGGTTTTCTAATTAATGCTCTCGCTATTGATATTCTTTGTTTTTGCCCACCTGATAATGAACTTAATTCAGTTCCTTCTAAATTTGTATCATATTTATTTGGAAGTTTTGATATAAATTCGTCAGCATTTGCTAATTTAGATGCTTCCTCTATATCTTTAATTGATTTATTTTCTAAACCTATGGAAATATTATTAGCAATAGTATCACTAAATAAAATTGTGTCTTGTGCTACATATCCTATTTTATTTTTTAACCATCTATTATCATAATGTTCAATATTAATACCATTAATATAAATAGAACCTTCATCAATTTTTAATAAACCTAAAAGAAGTTTAGCGAGTGTGCTTTTACCACAACCAGAAGAACCAATAATAGCAATTTTATTATATGGATTAATAAAAAAATTGAAATTATTTAAGATAGGAGTTAGAGATTTTTGATATTTAAATGATATATTTGAGAAAGAAATAGATGGTGTAAAATGTTTTGGAATAAATATACCTTGAATAATAGTAGGTTTATCAATAATATCAATAATTCTTTTATAAGATTTATCACATTTGCTAATTTCATTTTGAACTTGAATTAAATCATTAATAGTTGAATAAACTGATTTGAAATGGAGAATAAAAGTTATGAGATTAGAAGTTAAATCAAGATATTTAGCAAATAAAATAATTAAAATCATAGTGGTATTGGGCATATTAAAATTAATAAAAGAATTAAATGAATAAAGATAAGTTTCATAAATAAAATATTTAGAAATTTGTTCATTATAATTCATAAATTTATTTTTAGATATATTTTCAATTGCGAAAGTTTTTTGAATAGATATATGTGAAATAGTTTCATATATAAAATTATTAAATTTTTTATTAAGTTCATCATAACCTTTCATATAATATTTATAAATCTTATCATAGATATAACTTATAAAAATATTTATTAATACTAAAAATATCATTAAAATACATAATTTATATGATATCAAATATATTAAATAAAATGTTATCATTATATTCAATATAGACCTCGTTAATACATTTATATTTAAAGAAATTATATCAGAAACAATTCTAGCATCTTCGTTAATATAATCATTTAATACACTTATAGGAGTTAATTCATAAAAAGATGGTTCTTGATTAAGAATTTTTTCATAAACAATTGATTTTAATTTACTATTCATAAATTTTTGAGAATATGCGAATAATGAACCACGAATAGAAGTAAAAATAATAGTTAATATACTTGATATATATAAATTATAAAGATTTTCATTAGCAAAATTACCTTGAATTATAATACTTGTATAATGATTTACATAAACATTATTATAACACGCAATTAATGCTGATAATAATCCTAAAATAATATATTTTAAATTTTTACCAGTTAAATTTATATATCTAACAATCATTTTATATAAAGATAATTATTAAAAAATAAGAGAAAATGACATACTTAAATATTCCTTATAAAGATAGAAAAATAGCAAAAGAATATGGAGCAAATTGGGATAAGAAATTAAAAAGATGGTTTTGTGAAGAAGATAATGAATTATGTTCTATTTATAATAAATATCCTGATGAAATTTCTATAATAGGCGAAGATAGAACTATTGGAGGAAATGAATTATATATAGATATGATACCAAAAACATCTTATTTTAAAAATGTTAGAAGTTGTTTTTCTGTTAATGATTGGGATATTATTAGAAATCATATTTATAAAAGAACAGAAAATAGATGTGAATGTTGTGGAATAAAAAGAAGCAAATATTTAGAAGCACATGAAAGATGGATATATGATTTTGAAACAAAAACACAGAAATTAATAAGAATAATTGCTTTATGTAAAACATGTCATCAAGCAACACATTATGGACATTCAAAAATGAAAAAAGATATTACAAAAATAAATGATCATATTAAAAAAGTAAAAAAAATAAATGATGAAGAATTAAATGAACATATTAAAGAAGCATATGAAATATGGAAAGAACGTAATAAAATAGAATGGATTATTGATTTATCTATTATTAGTAATTCAGGGTTTATTATTATTTGAATTATTAGAATTAGAATTATTGGAATTAGAATTATTTGATTTACAATCATTATCAATATTATTAGAATTATTTGAATTGTTAGAATTATTAGAATTATTAGAATTAGAATTATTTGAATTACAATCATTATCAATATTATTAGAATTATTAGAATTGTTAGAATTAGAATTATTTGAATTACAATCATTATCAATATTATTTGAATTGTTAGAATTGTTAGAATTATTGGAATTAGAATTATTTTCTTTAATATATTGATTTTTTATTTAAACATTTGATTAATTATTATAATAAATGTTATGGAAATATAAATCAACAAAAAATAATAAACGTCTAAAAACTTCAAATAATACAGACGAAGATGATGAAGATAGTAATGAAAGTTCAAATATTAAACTTCCATTTCTTTTTCAAAAAAATTCCAATAATTATATAAATACAAATTTCAATCATATCTATTTTAATAATGATATTACATCTGATAGTGTGTTTGAATTATGTAAAGAAATTAGAAATGTTGAAATGAAAATTAAAACATTATCAACAACTCTTAATATTGATAAAAACCCTATTTATCTTCATATTACTACAAATGGAGGTTGTATTTATTCGGCATTTTCTGTTATTGATTGTATTAAAACTTTATCTGTTCCAGTATATACAATTGTTGATGGTTTTGTAGCATCTGCTGGAACTCTTATTTCATTAGCAGGTAAAAAAAGATATATGTGTGAAAATGCGTATATGTTAATTCACGAATTAAGAGGAGGAGTATGGGGAAAAATGAGTGAAATTGATGAAGAATATACAAATTCAAAAAAATTAATGGATCATATTAAAAAGATATATTCTGAAAATACTAATATTAAAGAAAAGAAATTAGATGGATTATTAAAAAAAGATTTAATTTGGGATATTGAAGAATGTTTAGAAAAAGGTTTAATTCATGAGATTTATAAACCTTCTTAATTTATTTTTAAAAAATGATTTTTAATTTTTGAATAATAAATCATTATGTCAATAATAATTGAAGAATTTAATAAATTAACTTTATTACCATTAAATAAAATTAATAATAATATAGCAAATTATAATAAAGAATTAGAAAAAGAATTTGAACATTTAGAAAATATAAAAAGATTATTGATAAAGAAAAACGATGAAATTATTAAATTAAAAGAAGAATTAAAAAAAGAGAAAAAAGATAATCAAATATTAAATTTTATATTAGAAAGTAGGTGTGATATTGATAAAAATAAATGTTCAATATGTCTTGAAAATGATATTTCGAAAGCATGTTTTCCATGTGGTCATACATATTGTAATTCATGTATAAATTACGATTATCATAATTGTCATATTTGTAGAACTCCAATCAAAAATATTGAACGAATTTATTTATAATTAAAAAATGATTAAATTTATTTTTGTTATATTCAAATGTCTTATGTTAATGAATTTATTAATTTAAAAATAGAAGAACAATTATTAGAAAATAAAAGATTAAAAATAGTGAAAGAATTAGAAAAAATAACAGAAAAACAATATAAAAAATATTTAGATGAAGAGGATAAATTAATATTAAATATTATACAAATAAAAAAAGAGAATGAATTAAAAGATATAATAGGAAAACAATATAGATTATTAGAAAATAAAAAATTAAAAATAGTGAAAGAATTAGAAAAAATAACAGAAAAACAATTAAATTTAGATGAGAATAACAAAAGATTATTAGAAGATAAACGATTAAATAAAAAGAAAGAATTAAAAGAAATAAAAGAAAAACAATATAGATTTAATTTAAGCGAGGAAGATGGAATTTTATTTGATAAAATAGGATATTTACAATTTACATTATTAGAAGATGAACAATTTGAATTATCAAATTTATTTTAAAATTCATTAAAACTTTTTATTTAGAATAATCTATATGATTTATAAATTGATTAAATTTTATTATAAATTCTGGAATATCATTTTCATTTATTTTATTTATATTTATTTCTGGAATATTAATATTTTGCGTTTTAATCTTTTTATTATAAATTTCAATTACCTCTTTTAATAAATTTAAATATTCATTATTACAATTCTTCACATTACATTTATCTAATTTAATATGTTTTTCATTTGAATAAATATCTCTTATTATCTTATTTCTTTTTTCATCATCTTTCATTAAAATAATTGATAATTTTTTTTTACGTAATTCTTTATCATCAAAAACTTCTTTTTGAGATTTTTTACAATTATTATTACTACATTTTTGAAATATACCAGCAACATTAAAAACTTCTTTAATATGTTCATCAACTTTAATATTTATAAGTTTTTTTATAAATTGATATAATATAATTGATTTAATATATTCTTCATCTGTTAATGATTTTTTATTAAATAATTTTAATAAATTATCAAATTTATTTTGAAATTCAGGAGATAATTTTATATTATGTTCTTTTATATTATTTTTCAAAATATTTATTCTATCTTGTAATATTTTATTATAAACTTCACATTTTTTATATAAACATAAATTATATTCTTTTTGGTCAATATTTGAATATATATTATTAATTATTTTATCAATATCATTAAAATCTTTCTTTTTTTCTAATCTTTTTTTTTCAATTATTAATTTTTTATTTTTATTTATTTTTTTA
>Ga0114966_10004755_pt1 | contig 11620 bp, 9 predicted proteins | sample M_130207_XF_Meta_FD_87029 | JGI IMG/M metagenome (GOLD analysis project Ga0114966, IMG submission 87029) | Freshwater microbial communities from Lake Montjoie, Canada to study carbon cycling - M_130207_XF_MetaG | ecosystem: Environmental > Aquatic > Freshwater > Lake | place: Lake Montjoie...
CCATCGTCTTCTATAATGCTTTTGGTAACATAATAAAATGTTAGACCCGGTGATTTTTTTCCACTTGGCAAAATAGCAATGTCATTTGTTCGTCCAATTAATTTTTTTAAAATAGGTTTTTTGAAAGTGCTAGTTTCATCTAAAATCCCAACATCCCCAATGTCATAGCGAATAAAAGGATGTGCTTTGTTGTATAAAGAAGTAATCACTACGCGACCTTCTTTTCCGTTGGGTAGTACTCTATTTTCATCGTCTAAAATCTCTACAAACAACGTTTCTGAATTCACTTGCCATTCGCCCTTTAGATTTTGAAAAGCTATTAAATCCAATTCGGAAGCGCCATATTCATTAATTACAGGAACGCCAAAATAGTTTTCCATCAAAATTTTATCTTCTTCAAAAAGCATTTCCGAAGTCACCACGCAGCATTTTAAAGTGGGACAAACCGTTTTTAAAACGATGTTTTTTTCTTTTAAAAATTTAGCAAAAAGAACAATAGAACTGGTGTAGCCATTGATATAATTAAATTTTTTTGACTGAAATTTCCTCAATACTTTTTCTAACACACTATCCGATAAATCAAAAATAGTAAAGCGATATCTTTTACTCAAAAAGTCCTTGATTCGTTCTTTTGTATTGCCAATAAAATCCAACGGAATTCCATAAAAACGTGCTTGCAACGAAGTATTGAAATCAATACCAAACCCTCCAAACCGATGGATAATATTTGCCCAAGTTAAGGCGTGACTAAAGTTATCTTTTGCAAAAATAAAAGGATCACCACTAGAACCGGAAGTTTTATTTACATACACTTTTTTAATAGTATAACCATTAGAAAGCCTTTCGATTAAAGGTTTTTGAAAATCTTTCTTGGTCATTATGGGAAGTTCATTCCAGTTTTTGAAAGAGGATTTACTAACTAATTTTTTATAGGAAGTATTGTTTTGAATGTGAAATTCAACAATTTCTGTTCTTTTCTTAATTATAAACTCTTCAAAATTATTTTCAGAAATGGACATTACTGTATCCAATTCTTTTTTAGCTTCCATCATCGGAAAACCATTTATTTGAAGCGTTAAATTAAAAAGATGCAACACAAGAATTCTATTTTGTTCAAAAATAGGAAAACCTAAAATGATAAACGATAAACCACAAACTTTTTAGACGAATATCTTCATATTCTTTTTAAAACAAACTATTTTTGCCAACAACTAATATACGCAACACAATGACAATTTTACTTTTAGGTTCTGGCGGAAGAGAACATGCTTTAGCATGGAAAATGCTTCAAAGTTCACTATGCACAAAACTTTTTGTAGCTCCTGGGAATGCTGGAACAGCTGCCATTGCAACCAATGTCAATATCAACATTTTGGATTTTGAAGCGATTAAAAAAACCGTTATTCAAGAGCAAATAGAAATGGTTGTTGTGGGTCCTGAAGATCCTTTGGTTCATGGAATTTATGACTTTTTTAAAAACGATGAAGATTTAAAAAGTATTCCTGTTATTGGCCCATCAAAAAGGGGTGCACAATTAGAAGGCAGCAAAGAATTTGCAAAAGAATTTTTAGTTAAACACAATATACCAACTGCAGCTTATGATAGTTTTACAGCTGCAACTGTTGAAAAAGGATGTGCATTTTTAGAAACGTTACAACCTCCTTTTGTTTTAAAAGCGGATGGTTTAGCGGCAGGTAAGGGTGTTTTAATTATCCAAGATTTAGAAGAAGCCAAAACTGAATTGCGAAACATGTTGGTTCATGCCAAATTTGGAACCGCAAGTAATAAAGTAGTTATTGAAGAATTTCTGGACGGCATTGAACTAAGCTGTTTTGTTTTAACCGATGGGAAAAACTATAAAATTCTTCCAACCGCTAAAGATTATAAGCGAATAGGAGAAGGTGATACAGGACTAAATACAGGTGGAATGGGCGCAGTTTCACCAGTTCCGTTTGCGGATAAAGTTTTATTGGAAAAAATAGAAACACGAATTGTAAAACCTACGATTGTAGGTTTACAAAAAGATGGCATAGAATACAAAGGCTTTGTTTTTATTGGTTTAATCAATGTAAAAGGAGAGCCAATTGTAATTGAATACAATGTTAGAATGGGCGATCCCGAAACTGAAGTGGTGATTCCAAGATTAAAATCGGATTTAGTAAAATTGTTTCAAGCCGTGGCAAATGAAAAACTAGACGAGATGACTTTAGAAATTGATGAAAGAAGTGCTACTACAATCATGATTGTTTCCGGGGGTTATCCGGAAGAGTATGATAAAGGAAAAATTATAACAGGAATTGAAAATGTGCAAGATTCCATTGTTTTTCATGCAGGAACTAAAATGGAAAATGGAGAAATAGTTAGTAATGGTGGTAGAGTATTAGCAATAACTTCTTTTGGAGACAATTTCCAAGAGGCCATAAAAAAATCTTATCAAAATATAGATAAGCTACATTTTGATAAGATGTATTTTAGAACCGATATCGGTTTTGACTTACTTTGTTAAGAAAGAATGCGCCGTTGTATCTTGATTTTCTTCCCCTGTGTCTTTGTGAAGTTTTAATTGTTTGCACCAATAAACTATATAATAAGCACAAATAATCATCAATGTCCAACTAAATACATTAGCTAACCACCAATTTGTTAATTCAAGTTCTCTAAGTATATCTTGTGGTTTAAACAAATAATCTACAAATAATGTTTGTATGCCTTCAAAAAATGCTCTCATTTTATAAAATGTTATATTTACAGTCACAAATGTATAAAATATCCATATGATAACAAGCCTTTTTAGAAAATCTACACCATTAAATTATTCTTTGGTTGTCATTCTCTTGTTGTTTTGCTTTTTTATGAGTCAATTACAGCATAGTAATTGGGCAAATTCTTTAGGCATAAAAATAACTAATTTGTCTATTTTAATAGGCATGTTATTTGTGGTTAATTTCATTGTAAAGAAGAACGGGCTGACTAAAAATAGTAGTTACACGATTCTTTTTTACTTATTACTATTGCTTTTTTTCCCTTCAATTTTTAGTGATATCAAATTACTTTTAGCTAATTTCTTTTTAATAATAGCGATGCGAAGACTCATTTCTTTGCAATCTTTAAAAGCTCCAAAAGAAAAAATTTTTGATGCCTCTTTATGGATATTTGTAGCAAGTTTGTTTCATTTTTGGTGTATTCTTTTTATTCTTTTGGTTTTTATTTCAATCATTTTTCATGTATCGAGAGATTATAGAAACTGGTTGTTGCCTTTTGTTGCCTTTTTTACTATTGCTACAATTTTTGTTTTGGCAGCCATGATTTTCGATATAACATGGATTTCACATTTTTTAGAACAAAGAAAAATGAACTTTCAATTGGATTATTTTACCAATAATTATCAGAATATTGCTTTATCAATATATGTGGTTACCGCTTTATACTTTGTCTTTTCAATGATTTTTTCAGTTACAAACAAACCTTTGATTCTTCAAGCTTCGTTCAAAAAAATGATCTTTGCTTTTTTTATAGGCATTGTAGTTTTTTTAATTTCTCCTGAAAAGAACAGCACAATCTTGGTATTTACATTTATGCCTCTTTCAATCATGGCAACAAGTAATATTGAATATTCACAAAGTAAAATGTATCAAGAAATTGTTTCGGCTTTATTTATCATTTTGGGTTTTTTCTGTTTCTTTTCACAACTATAACTTACTTCCGTAAGCTAAATCTCCTGCGTCACCAAGACCAGGAACGATGTAGTTTTTCTCGTTGAGTTTTTCATCTAAAGCGGCAACCCAAAGGTGACAATTGGAAGGAAGATTTTTTTCAAGATAAGCAATCCCCTCTGGCGCAGCAATTACCACTGCAATATGAATTTCTTTTGGTTTTTGCTCCAAATGCAATTTGTGTAAAACAGCTACTATTGATTGTCCTGTAGCCAACATGGGATCGATTAAAATTAAATTTTTATTTTCAAAAGAAGGTGCTGCTTGGTATTCCACTAAAATTTCAAAAGCATCATCGTTATTGTAATGATGACGATAGGCCGATACAAATCCATTTTCGGCATTGTCAAAAATATTCATAAAACCAGTATGCAAAGCCAATCCCGCACGAAGAATGGAACATAAAACTACATGATCGGCTATAGTTGTAGTGTGTTTTATACCTAAAGGAGTTTGAACATCAATGTTTTTATATTCCAATGTTTTACTCAATTCATATGCCATAATTTCGCCAATACGCTCAATGTTTTTACGAAAACGCATGCTGTCTTTTTGAATGGCAACATCGCGAATTTGTGCTAAAAAGTGATTAAGAATACTATTGTTTTCAGAAATATAATGAAGATGCATAAATATGGAAATTTGTATGTTTATGTAAATGTAGAAAAACTATATTTGTAAATAAAAATAAAAACTATGTTTTCAAAATTTGCCTATTCTATATTCGAACAAAGTATTAAGGATTATCACGTTCATGATAGCGTAAATCAACCAATTAATAACCCTTATCCAAAGGAAAAAATTGAACATTTATTATATTTTAAAAACTGGATTGACACTGTACAATGGCATTTTGAAGATATTATTCGCGACCCCAATATTGATCCTACAGCTGCCCTGACTTTAAAAAGAAAAATTGACGCTTCAAATCAAGAAAGAACCGATATGGTGGAATATATTGATAGTTATTTTCTCCAAAAATATGCTCATGTAGCCGTAAAATCGTCTGCGAAAATAAATTCTGAAAGCCCAGCTTGGACCTTGGACCGATTGTCAATTTTGGCATTAAAAATTTATCATATGAATGAAGAAGCTAATAGAAATCAAGCTTCTCAAGACCACAGAGATAAATGCCAAGTGAAATTAAACGTATTGTTGGAACAAAGAACCGATTTGTCAACGGCAATTGATGATTTATTAACCGATATTGAAAATGGCGATAAATTCATGAAAGTATACAAGCAAATGAAAATGTACAATGACGATGATTTAAACCCGGTTTTGTATCAGAATAAAATATAATCCCCGACAAAATTTTGTCTAAAAGTGTAAAACATATTGCCGTCATTCGACTCTCCGCAATGGGAGATGTTGCCATGACGGTTCCTGTTATTTTGGCTTTTGTGAAACAATATCCTGAAGTCAAAATTACTGTCGTTTCCAGACCTTTTTTCAAACCAATTTTTGTTCGAATACCTAATGTAAAATTCTTTTCGGCACATACAAAACATCAACACAAAGGATTGCTTGGTTTGTATCGTTTGTATCAAGAGTTAAAGAAACTTGGCATTAATCAAATTGCCGATTTGCACAATGTTTTGCGTTCTAAAATTATCAGAACATTATTTGCACTAAGTGGGAAAAAAGTTTCTTTTACCGATAAAGGAAGAGAAGAAAAAAACGCTTTAACTCGATTAAACGACAAAGACTTCAAGCAATTAAAATCAATGTTTGAGCGTCATGTAGAAACCTTTCAAAAATTGGGTTACAAAATTGATTTAATCAATCCCTCTTTCCTTGAAAAGGGCAAAATTCCTCAAAAAGCAATTGATTTAATTGGAGAAAAAAAAGAGCATTGGATTGGAATTGCTCCATTTGCTCAGCATCAAAGAAAAGTCTATCCATTAGATTTAATGCAAAAAGTGATTGAGCATTTGGCACAACATTCCAATGCTAAAATAGTGCTTTTAGGTGGCGGTGAACATGAAAAGGAACTATTAGATAAAATAGCAATGGGATTGAAAAACGTATATAATTTAGCGGGAGTTATTTCTTTTGAACACGAATTAGATCTTATATCAAATCTAGATTTAATGGTTTCGATGGATTCGGGGAATGCTCATTTAGCGGCAATGTTTGGTGTTAAAACCATAACTTTATGGGGAGCAACACATCCTTTTGCTGGATTTTCACCATTTAATCAACCTTTTGAAAATTGCTTGGTTTCTGATAGAGAACAGTTTCCTTTATTACCAACTTCGGTGTATGGTAATAAAAAAGTTACCGGTTATGAAGATGCCATGCGAACCATTTCTCCAGAATTAATCTTGGAAAAAATTACAACTGTTTTAAAATAGAAAAACTCCCATAATTGGAAGTTTTCTCTTTTTTCTTTATACTAACTACACATCATCATAATCCACATAAATCTCAGATGAGGTTGGATGTGCTTGACAAGTTAAAATTAATCCTTCTGCAATTTCACTATCCGTAAGAATGGAATTTTTTTTCATTTCGACTGTTCCTGAAGTAATGCGCGCCAAACAACTACTACAAATTCCCCCTTGACACGAGTAAGGCGCGTCAATTCCTTGTTTTAAAGCGGCTTCGAGAACGGTTTGTTTTTGCGACATTTCAAAAGTGGTCTCTTCATCGTCAACTAAAACGGTAATTTTTGTATGACCTTCATGAGAACTTGCGTTTGTGTTTTCTTTTGTTGAGGTTGAAAACAGTTCAAATTTGATGTTCTTATCGGCTACATTATGTTCTTTTAATACATTGGAAACAAGGTTAATCATTTCTTCAGGACCACATAAATAGAATTTATCAAACTCTTTTTCCTTATGCTTATTGTTTAACACAAAATTGACGGTTGATTTCTCAATCCGACCAAAAAGTTCGCCGTCCAATTTCACTTGACTGTAAACATAATGCACAAAAAAGCGACCTACATATTGCAATTGTAAGTCGTGAAGTTCCTGATGAAAAATAGTTTCTTCGGGAGATTTGTTGCCATAAACCAAAACAAAAGAGCTATTAGGTTCATTCTTTAAAACCGTTTTCAAAATAGCAATGACAGGTGTTATTCCGCTACCAGCGACAAAAGCCGCATAGTTTTTTTGATTTGAAAAATGGGGCTCAAAAGTGAAATTTCCTTCGGGTTGACCAACTTCTATAATATCACCAACTTTTAAATTCTCGTTGGCAAATTTTGAAAAATTCCCGTTTTTAACGGATTTAATGGCAATGCGTAAATCATCACTATCTGGAGAGGAACAAATGGAATAAGCACGACGAATTTCTTGACCATCAAGTGTTAATTTCAAGTTGATGTATTGACCAGCAATGAATTTATAATTTGATTTTAATTCATTGGGAACATTAAAAAGAACAGAAACGGCATGGGCAGTTTCACGTTTTACTTCTTTGATTTGTAATTTATAAAAGGACGACATCTAGTATTATTTTTTGCAAAGATAGCAAAGAATAATTATTCTATTTTATTGTTTTCAAGTCTTTCGATTTATTTACAATCTTTCCGTTTTATAACACGAAATTAAGTTTTGGTAACTTTTTTTTGAATAAATGAAAATTAAATCTTTCTTTTATAAATTTATCTAATGTTATTAAGTATAACTATTTAATTCCAAACAGAAAATCAGTTATATACTTTAAAAATTATTTTAAATCATATATTTGATGCTAAGTGAGTATCTCTATTTGTCAATTATGTAGTATGGGATATTATTATAAATACTTAAACGGATTATTTTTTTCTAAATTGAATTGTTTTATGTGCACAAAAAGAGTTATCAGCAATTACATATTATTATTGTTTCTCTTAGTTGTTAACACATCTATTTTTGCTCAATTAGAACCGATAACAAAAACAGATGAATATATTATTACTAAGCATTCTTTTTCTGTAGAGGACGGCTTGGCTGCTAGACAAGTTACATCAGCCATTGAAGATCAAGAGGGATTTATGTGGTTTGGCACCACTAATGGTTTATGCCGATATGATGGTAAATCCTTTAAAACATTTACCAAACAGAATTTTGGACTTTTAGATAATGAGATTGCTAGTCTTTCCATTGATGAAAAGAATCATTTGATTATTACATTTCACAACAAAAGTATAAATGCCATAAAAAAGGGGACAATACAAGTTGTTGATTTAAAAAACTATACGTTACAAACTTTAGAAAGCACTTATCGTGAACTGCCCTTTACAACGCAAGACGTTGTTTGGATGGCTAATGATGTAAATAAAAACATGTTTTTTGTAACCGCAATGCCTTTTCAACTTTGGCGGTATACTACTGCAAAAGGGTTTAAGCTAGTGGGAGAATTAACAGCGTGGAATATTGATAAAAAAGTAGAAGAATTAGAAATTTTTGATATTACTATTTCTTCAATAATTCAAAACAGGAGTGTCCTTTTGAAGAAATTAGGGCACCCCAGCTATTTAATTACAGAGGATACCATTATTCCTTTTTCTAACCAACGAGAAGAAAATATATTTTCTATCACGAAAAACAAATCATTTTTGATCTATAACACTACCACTAATGCTGTATCAGAAAGTAATTTTCCTGATGTTGAAAATAGTTTTATAAAGCAAAACCCTAAAGCATACTTGCATTTATACCCTGTATCTGAATATTTATGGTGGTTTACTCCTCAATATGCAGATGATTTTAATATAGTATTTAACTTGCAAAAAGGAATTTATTTAGTTGATGACAAAACATTTTTTTTGATTGCCAAACCAGAAGAATTAATTAGATATACTGATTTAAATCTAAGATTATCATGTAAAGATAGCAGAGGGAATCGGTGGTTATGTACTAATTCGGGAGTCATTCAGATTAGTATAAAACCCAACAATTTTAAAAGTTATTTTTCGAGACAACAAGTAATAAAGCCTACTTACAATCAAATAAGGGGCATTTATGCAGAGAATAGTTTGGATTTACAGACGAACAAAGAAACAAGCACTTTATATGCTAATGTGTGGCAATATTTATGCGTTTCCAAACCAACGCTGAATGAAGAGAAAATATCTTATGCCACAAATAATTCTGCATTTAATGCTTTATTGAAGCACAACAATAAATTATACATTGGTGGTGTAGATAAAATTTTCGAATATGACCCTGCTAAAAAGAAATCTATTGAATTTGGTAATGTTGAAGAAAATAAGGGGAGTAATTATATGTGGTCCCTAACAGCAGTATCCAACAACATTCTTTTGGCAGGATCTGTTGATGGTTTAAGTATGTTTAATATACTAACCAAAAAAAGCAACCCCTTGCAGTATGCTTCTTCCAAAATTCCAAAAGCTAAAAATGTCTATCGGTTTGTTAAGACCAGAGCCAAAGGGCTAGTTGCTGTGGCTGAAAATGGGCTGTTTTTGATAGATAAAAATAATATGGTAGTCGATTATTATGGCAGTTTGACTAAGGATACTTCACATCATCTGCCTATTACTACTATTTTTGATATGTACGAGGATAGAAAAGGCATTTGTTGGATTGCTACCAATGGAGAAGGCCTTTTTCGTTGCGACTGGCAACACTCTAACAGGGATAAAAAGATACGTGTAAAGCAATTCACCTTGGGTCAAGGGCTTCCTTCTTTGATATTGTATCGTATTGAAGAAGACTCGGCTGCTAATCTGTGGATTGGAACTTACAATGGTTTACTGCGTTTCAATACCTTGACTTATTTAACTTCGGTTTACACTACTAATGATGGTGTAAATAATAACGAATTCAATAGAACATCCTCTTTTAAAGCGGCTGATGGGACTATGTATTTTGGAGGATTAGATGGGGTAATTGCTTTTAACCCCAAACAATTAATAGCATCTGAAACTAAAAAAGAGCCCTCCTTTAAATTAACCTCCTTAACTAAGTATTCCGCAAAAGAAAAGAAACTAATAGATGGTTTGATTTCATTAAAACAAGATAAAAAAATAGTATTACAACCAGAAGATTCCTTTTTAATCATAGAATTCCAATTGTTAGATTTTAAAAAACGTAAACATTTGTATGCTTATAAATTGGATGGAATTGACACCCAATGGAATTATATAGACGAAAATGTCATTCGACTAACGGGTTTGCCTTATGGGGAATGTAAAATGCATATTAAAGCCCAAATGGCTAATGGGCAATGGTCGAGTAATCCTATTTTAATTCCTATAGCAGTATTGAAACCCTTTTATTTAGAAACTTGGTTTTTACTAGTAGTTCTATTAGCACTGGGGATTAGCATCTTTGGATTCTTTCGTTATCGTCACCATAAACTAATAAAGGAAAAGCACAAGTTAGAATTAAAAATAGCCAACAGAACTGCGGATTTGCAAACGGCTTTACTAGATAGAGAACGATTATTAATAGAAATTCACCATCGCGTTAAAAACAATCTCCATGTTATTAACGGATTATTACAGCTTCAAAAAGAGGAATTGGTAGATCCAACCCATAAAGCAGCTTTTGCTGAGGGGCAAAGTAGAATAGAAAGTATTGCTTTAATCCATCAAAATTTATACAAAAAAGATAATTTAGCTAGCATTGAGTTTCATTCTTTTATCTATGATTTAAGTTCAAAAGTAGCCAATCTGTATGATACGTTGAATAATCCGGTTGCCTTTGCTATTCCAAAAAAGGAGTTGTTTATTGATGTGGATACAGCCGTTCCGTTAGGACTAATAGTAAATGAATTACTAACGAATTCCTATAAAAATTTTGATGTCAAAAAAAGGAATAGGACCATCAGTATTGAGATAAAAATTTTGGGAAAAGGGCAATATGAATTGCTATATAAGGATAATGGTAGTGGCTTACCAAAAGATGTTGATTTTGATACGAACAAGACACTAGGTTTAAAATTAATAAAAGGCTTGGCCAAACAATTATCAGGAAATGCTTCTTACCATTATGATAAAGAGTGTGTTTTTACGATATTTTTTCAAGATTCGGCCATACGGTATAACAGTTAATGGGTATTAATTAGATTCAAAATCACTTAAAATGATAAAAAAAATTAGAATTGGGATTGTAGAGGATGAAATGATTATATCAGAAACTATTGCCTTGGCTTTAGAACAGCTCGGGTATCAAATTGCCGGAGTGGTAGGAACCTATAAGGAAGCTATTACAATGATAGAAAACGCAAGACCCGATTTAGTATTGCTAGATATTAATTTAGGCACTAAAAAAGACGGCATTGATTTGGCCTTTGAAGTAAAAAAGCGATTTGGCACTCCCATCATTTTCCTTACTGCCAATAGTGATCCCGCCACTGTAAATAGGGCTAAAGATAGTCACCCACTTGCTTTTCTTGTAAAACCATTTTCGCAAGATGATTTGTTTTCTGCTATAGAGATAGGATGGAACAATTACAATAAAAAACTAAATGTTGTTTTGGAGCAACCCAAATATATTGTTTTAAAAGTAGGAAGAACATTTGAAAAAATTAATATAGAATCTATACTGTACCTTAAAAACGATCAAAATTATATTGATCTCATTTTGCGCTCGGGTAAAACAGTATTAGTGCGTTATACCACTTCTGAAGTATTGAGTTTATTACCCGAAAATCAATTTGTAAAAATCAATAGAAGCTATATAGTAAACCTTAAACATGTGACTAAAATTGACACAAAATGTTTGCATATAGCCCAGTTAACAATCCCTATTTCAAAGGAGATTAGAGAAACACTTATTCAAAAGATGTAATCCTGTATTAATTATTGCTTCTTCTTACTAGTTATTTTGAAGTTCTGTCTTCGCATAAAATTACTTTGTAACCCGTTGGGTGTAATTATTTTTTATGGCTAATTTATACTAAATTGTCACATTGAGCTTGTCGAAATGTATCCTTTTTAATGTCTTCGA
>Ga0114966_10004757_pt1 | contig 11616 bp, 25 predicted proteins | sample M_130207_XF_Meta_FD_87029 | JGI IMG/M metagenome (GOLD analysis project Ga0114966, IMG submission 87029) | Freshwater microbial communities from Lake Montjoie, Canada to study carbon cycling - M_130207_XF_MetaG | ecosystem: Environmental > Aquatic > Freshwater > Lake | place: Lake Montjoie...
GAACCACTAATACCCGAAGTACCGCTTTCTCCACTTGTACCATCTATTCCTGAAGTTCCTGATGAGCCATCAGTTCCTGAAGTACCACTTTCTCCACTTGTTCCATCTATTCCCGAAGTACCACTTTCTCCATTAGTACCACTTTCTCCATTAGTACCACTTACCCCAGAAGTGCCATTTACACCAGATGTACCAGATGTACCAGTATTACCTGAAGTGCCATTTACACCAGAAGTACCATTTACTCCAGATGTACCATTTACCCCAGATGTGCCAGCCGTGCCAGTAAAACCAGACGTACCTGAACTACCAAATGATAAACCTGAAGTACCTGAAGTACCATTAGTTCCAGTGCCGCCGCCACCTGAGCCGCCGCCGCTAAAACCTAAATTTGTATTACCTAATGACATTTGCTAATTTTTTAGAATCCTACAACAATATCGATGTCTCCTGCTACCCAAGTAATCGTAATCCCATCTAAAGGAGACGAAGGGCTTGATGCCGAATAGTTAAAAACTTGACCTGCCGTTAATGTAATTGGCGTAGGTTGAACTCCCAAAAAAGGTAAACTACCAGTAAAGAGAGCTTCCCCTCCAGTTTTACACTGGATTGAGATTACTTGTGCTCCGTCTGCTCTGCTTAGAACAAGAGAACCACTTGTTAATGTTGTAGTATATATTTGCATTTTATGTCGGTATTTCGAAATCCTCCTCTCGGAATAACTCAGCGAATGAGATAGTCTCTACATAAGCGTTATTGTCATACACAAAAAGAAGAACGTCAGGTTTTCCTTTTTCGTTTAATGTTGGAATACACATTACTTTGACTTTATCAATGTCTATACTATGTTTTTCTGAAAATCTTACCAAACTCTTTAAAATAAAGGGCGGAGCAAGATGACTATATCCTAAAAAGTCGATTCTTACACCGAGAACACCAAGAATATCTAAGTGTTCCTTTGGTTCGTAATTCTCACACACGGTATATGTGTTTCCGTTTTCGTCAAGACCTAGTATCAATTGCACATCTTCCGTTGCTTTTTGATACTTTTTTGCGTGCCTTTCGCAGCACTTGTACATTACTTTCTTTGTTTCACTTTGGATAAAATCTATCATAATTTCACTTTTACGCTAAGTTAAATATTATCCCATTATTCTAACAATTTTTATCGTATAAAATGCACTTAATTGTAGAATCGTAGGTAATTGGCAATGTAGCACTTACAAAGCCACTTTTTATACTTGCAAAACCCCTTAAAGAGACAGAAGCGTCTTCTTTTTGTAGGGCATAATTGATTATATTTGTTATATTTCCGAAAACGAGCTGAGGATTTAATGTAAAGCTAAAATTAATTGGAGCTGTACCCCTTGCAGGTATGATAAAAGGAGTTGTATCTTCTATATATCCGACTTCAGCACCATTAAAATAAAAAGTCATAACAAATTTTTGGATTTGAACCTCTACATCTGATTTACTTGTAAAAAGAATTTCAACTTTACCTTTTACAGCTTGTAAAGAATAAGAGTCAAAATTGACACCCATTAGTTTCCAAGTAAAATCTTCCAATAATTTTGCTTGCCTATTGGCATAAGCATAAAAGGCGTAGACAAATGCACCCAAGCCTCCTAATATTCCAACTCCAATAAGTGTTTTCTTTAAGCTCATTTATATAGTTTTAATATTTTTTATTGATAGAAGGCTATTTATTTTAGATATTTCAGATGCAGATAAGTCATCTTTTAGAGCTCCTACCATATCTCCAGTATAATCTGGAACAAAAATATTTCCAGCTCCACTGCTTACTGTTCTTGTTCCGTAAGCCCTATACAATGCGTCAAAATCATAGTTATTGTTAAGCTTTGTAAATTCATTTACAATTAGCTGGAATGAAGTTCCATAACCATCCATAGCTTCATAAATAATATCAGCCATAGCTTTGAAATTCAATCCTTGCGTTACACCTCCTTCAACATTAGGTACAATTTGTTTTGCTTTTAATGATTTTAATTTTATGAATAAAATATACGCAACTAATATTCCAGCAGACCAATATAATATTTTTTTATTTTTTTCCATAACTAACTAAATCTATATGTTATACCTTTTTGAGTAAGCAATTTATTAATAGCACCAATTTCAGGACTATTTAGTTGTTTGTTTACAGCTTGATTTAATGTTGTATTAGTATAATCTCCACCACAATACCATCCTTTTGAAATAGTTCTTATACCGAAAGCTTTTTGTAAAGCTAAAAAGTCAACATCATTATTAAATTGATATAAAATATTAAAAAGACTTGCTCCTGAATTACTCCATCCAACATTTAAAAGCCAATTTGTAGGAACTGGAATCAATGGACTAGAAAAATCACATCCTTCGAATAGAGCTTGTATTGAGTCTGCGAAGTTGTTGTATTGGGTACTGCTGAACGAAGGTTGTTGACCTTGTCTTATCTTTATTTTTAAATCATCTTCTAATTGATTCAGCTTATTTTGAGCATCAGCACTATCCTGAAAAGATTTAATTTTTTTATAAAGAGTGCTACCTACTATGTAAGTAACTACTAATCCACCAACAACTACAACTCCTTTAGCCCATTGCGGCAATTCTTGGTAAACTTTGAATATTTTATTGTCTGACATAAAATTTATTTATATATATTGACCATTACTGGTATCCATCTTCTTACCTGCATAAGTAAAACTAGGCTCATTTTTTTGAATAGCTGCATCCCATACTTTCATAAAAGCTATATCAGTAAAAGGATAATTACTTTTAATGAAATTTTCGTTTTCTTTTGTTGCAGCAGTTGGATAATTAAGTATCATATGATTCCAAACACAAAACTTTAATTCTTCTAAAGTCTTGCTATTGCTATCTTTTGTGCAATTAATTGGAGATGGAACAACTTTCTTCAATAGAAAATATGCTAATGCCACTATTCCTAAAACTACACCCGTAACAATCAGTCCTTTTTTTGTTTTAGCTTCCATAATTAAATATTTGAAGGTGCATCGATTAATACTTCTCCGATAGGTTTATTAGGGTCTTCTACTGGTAAACCTATATTAATAGGGTCAGGGTCGTTTGTTGCGACTGATGTTTTTGAAATATCTTTTGGTTTTGTTACTTGCTTATATATTAAATAAGCAGCTACCGCTACTAAAGAAACAATTATTCCGTTTTTTAAATCTTTATTCATACAAATAAGTGTTATGTTGTTCAAATTCGTCAATGAAAGATTTAATCTTATCATAACGCATTCTATTTCCGTCAGAAGGTACGGTCAAGAATGTTTTAGCGAATACTTCGAATGCTTCAATTCTTGGGTATCCTAAGCCTAAATAAATCAATAAACCATTTAAGTCGGCTTCTACTTCATCATCTACGTTATCATTAAGATAAACGTGAGAAAATTCGTGTAATAAAATAGCTTTTCTACTTGGTACAGTAAAATCTAAAAAATGCTTTTTTGAAATTTCTATTGTACCATTATCAATATCAATCCGAGCAGGAGTAGTTTGCTCTTGTCCGTTATCTTCAATAATTGGTAAGTACTTTATTACAAATTTTTTATCATCTGATAAGTATGTACCACTTGGTAAAGAACCAGCATTATAACAAAATCTTGTAGCAAAATTTACAAAACTTCTTACAAGAGGATTCGAAAAATCAATTACATCTAATTTTTTATCAAGAGGTTCTTTTGTGATTGAATCAACGATTATAGTATTGTCAGCACCCACTTGTAAATTACCATTTGCTTCATTATATATTGAAATCAAAGCATTAGCTGGACTTACTGGCATTCTTACAAAAAAAATACTTTCACCATCGATAGTTTTGTATCTATCAGTGAAAGCAGTATTTGGTTGGTCAGCATCAGTTACCTTCAATCTTATAGTCTCAGGCTTAAATGTATGTACCTTGATTAATAAGGTTAATTCTTCGTGTCTTGTAGGTACTTTATATATCATAACTTATGTGTCAAATCTTGGCTTTATTCCTAAAAATGATGAAAATTGATTTGTTCTTTTAGCAATAGTCTTTGGCATAGATTCTCCTTCAGCCATTTTATATGGAGGTCTGAGCTGATAAGGTAATGAAGTATTATCAAATGTTTTATTTGTATTTTCAGAAACTACTTCTTCTAATACAACTTTTTTTGTAGAATTTACAATTACAAGAAATGCAAATAACGCAACTCCTACATAAACCATTTTTTGTTTATCCATTATCATTTCTTTTTCTTTAACCTGCTATAAAAATAATAAGTAAGAGACCCAACTATCATAATAGATGAGAAGACAAATATCTTTTTATCTAAACCGAAAATAGTATTAGTATCTACTCCTTCTTTATATCCAGCAGTTTTTGCAATATTTTCACGAGATTGTTTTAGCGTATCCTCGATAGTATTACTTACACTACTTGTATCTGCCGTACCATAAAAAGGAATAAAATTACCTTCGGGTTCTTTTTTCTTATTTTCCCTATCAATCCACTCTTTAAATGACAGCGTGCTGCCACTCATCTTCCATTTTTTATTTGCTGACATTTCCATATATAACGTATTATAGGCACTCGAAATCAAGTGCCTATCAAAAATACTTATTTTCAGCTAATATTAGCGGTTTCTGTATGAATTTTTAGAGTCGTGAACTTGGAAAAAGTTTGGAGCGATATTATCGCCTACAGCATTTGCCCAGCTACCGTCTTTAATTACTTCATTTTGAGCAGAGAAGCTTTTTTTACCCCAAGCAAAATCAGAATCTTTAATTACTGCGTTTTGCTTTTGAGTAGCATCCATTCCAACCATACCCTTTCTATTTCCTGCAATCTTAGCGTCTAAGCTTGCAAAAGATTTTGCTGTTCCATCCAAATACGGCGAAGGTGCTGGAGGGGTTGTGCCACCACTTGTTACTGGTTGATTTTTCTTCCAGTTGTTGTAAAGAAAGTATCCTGCTACTGCAACAACACCTAAACCAACATACATTTGTGTTTGTTTGTCCATTTTCATATTCTTTTTTTTAATTAAAATGCTAATTCTTTTTTAGCACCACCTTCACAAGGTTGGCCATCAGATGCATTACTACGCCATCCTTGCTTACAGCAGATGTAACGACCTTCTGCATCTTTACCATAATCGCCTTTACATTTTGCAGTCATTTTAACTGGGTCTGACATAAAGCTTGCGAATGATTTTTTCTTGTTTTGCGTGTAAAGATAATAGCCTACACCAGCTAATACCGCTACTCCTAAAAGGACTTGTGTTTTTTTGTTCATTTTTTTAATTTTTAGTTTTTATTCTGAAATTGTATTTATAGCAGTTCCTACTGCTGCACCAGCTATGGCAAATAGAATAGTAAAGCCTGCGGTTGTCCAAAACGATTTTCGTTTAGATACACCATATGCTAATCCACCGATTGCACCAATAGTTGTTAAAGCAGAGCCTACTTTCATATTACATACCTTTTTTTTCTTGACCTTTTTGCCAAGCTTTAGAAGCTACATATACCACACCAAATAATACTGTCAAAGAAACTGCAACACCTACGGCATTTCCTAATAATTTTTTAGTTTCCATTTTAATTAATTTAATAGATGATTAAGCTGTTTTTTGTCCTGATTTCCAAGCTTTTGAAATTACATATACAGTAACGAATAATACGCCTACTGATACAGCGATTCCTAATGCTGTTTGTAAAAAAGGTTTTTCTTCTTTTGCGTCTGCTCTTTTGAACATAAAATTGATTTTTTTTATTTTATAAAAATTCTTGATATTGCTCCCCCTATGACTGCTCCTACGAATCCACTCATAAGTAAATTCTTTTTTCTTCCAAAACCAATAAAGATACCAATACCACCACCGATTGCAGCACCTACCATTGTTCCTTTGGTCGTATCAGAAATAATAGTATTTGTATCCTTTTTTTTTGTGTCTCCTACTGCCTTTAAATAACTTTTTGCGTACATCTAATTTAATTAATAATCACTAACTCCGCCACCATATCCGCCACCATAATCGCCTCCACCATAATCTCCACCGCCGTAATCACTACTGCCGTAATCTCCGCTGCCGTATCCTCCACCGTATCCACCGCCGTATCCGCTGTCATATCCACTGCCATCCTTGCTATCATATCCCTCGTCATATCCATCCTTTTCATCATCATATCCATCTTCATATCCGTCTTTAGGTTTAGAGCCAGAGCCACTAGGTTTAGGTTTAGGTTTAGGTTTAGAACCTGAGCCACTACCAGAAGGTGCTCCACCAGTTGAGCCACTTCCACCTTTAAGTCCTTTTGCTAATTCTTTAAGAGCTTTTAAAAGTTTTTCATCACTAATATTAGGATTTTGTTGTCTTAATGCAGCTGCTTGTGCTGGAGGACTTAATTTTGATAAAGCAGCAATTTGTGCCGCAGTTAAAGTTGCATCATCTTTAGCATTCTTCATTGATTTATAAATCAAGAAGCCCCCTACTCCTAGAGCAGCGAGCAAGCTTAATCCAATGCCAACTTTCGCTTCAGTACTTAATTTAGCCATAATTAGCTAATTTTTTTCTTTTTGAAATAGAAATATGCTGCAATACCACCAATGGTTAATACACCAACGATGATAATTGGAGTTGTATAAGCTTTAATCTTACTTGCAACTGAACCTGATTCAGCAGCTTTTTGTTGTGCAAGAGCTTTAGCTTGAGCCGCTTTTTGTTGCTCAATCTGAAGTGCTAATTCTGCTTGCTGTTGCATAGCTTTATTTCTCGATGTTTCACTATAAATAACAGTACCAGTTTTGAATAAATCACCTAAATTCAAATCTCCTAAAGAAAAGAATCCACCTCCTTTGGTTTCAGAATCATTGGTTTCAGAATCTTCATTACCATAATTATAATCGTCATCGAAATTCTTCATAGAATTTTTCATACATTTTTTTGTTTTACAGTTATCTACAAAACGTGGGTAAGGTCTAAAAATAGTAGATAGATTAGGAGAAACATCTGACATTAAATCCTTACCAGTTAAAGAAGGAAAAGGCCCAGCATATCCTAAAGCACCACCACCATCGGGTTGACCTGCAAAATTTTGTTTCATAACTTATTTTTTCATTGAAATTATAGAAATTGAAACTATCATAGCAGCTACTAAGATAATCATATTTGTTTGACTTGCTATACCACTTGATGCACTGCCGTCTGCATTTCTGTATCCACATCCGCAGCCGCAGTCTTTATTACCATCAGCATTCATCATAATTGGGGTTGAAGATACTTCTTCCTTTTTGGGTTCAGGTTTGACCTCAAATAATTCAAGAATCACTTCCTTTTCAGGATGCAATTCCATAATTTTTTTTAATGATTCTTCTCCGTTATCTGCTACGATTTGTCTAAGACAAAAAGCAAGCTCTTCTAAATTCTCTATTTGATAGTAGCCATACTTTTTACAAATACTATTTGCAGCATCAGGATTCACATTTGCTATATAATCATATACATTCATCGCTGATGGTTTGACATCAGGTTGAACTTCTTGTATATACGGAAAATTAGTCATTACTGATGATTAGAAAAAAAGGGGCTTATGAAAGATTGACAATCATAGCCCCCTTTTCGGTTATAGAGTTTGTGGATTACCCTTGAATATAAGTAGGTACACCTACGATATTAGGATTACCATAAGCTTGAGCTACGCTTTGACCTTGTAAACCAGCAGCTAAGTTAATGTTAGTGCTAGGGTAGAAGTGAATGCGGAACACAACTGACGCACCAATAGTGCTGAAAGTCAACTTAGTGAAACCATCAATAGAATATTGTTGCTTAACAGCTACAATTGTAGATTGTTGTTGGTAAGGGTCAATAGTTGGAACGATTGTTCTCAATAATTGGTTACCATTCGCATCTTGAGTATTCAATGTGAAGGTTTGTGTAATTTGAGCAGACGTACCAGAAGTACTCTCGATGTAAGTTAAACCTACTGAGAATGGTTGTTGCATCGATTGATACAAGAATTGTTGGTAGTTTACGTTACTGATAGCAGAAGAGATAGTAACACCAGAGATAGTCAAGCTACCATTAGCGAAACCAGCGTTTCCGATATAAGTGAAAGCACCTAATACATCAAAGTTACTTACAGCAGCAGCAGAAGCGTTGCTTACAGTTAAGATGTAAGGTTGAGATTGTGGAGCGTTGTTACCAGTACCAGCTGCGTTGAATCTAGTGTTCTTGCCTACAACAGGGCCTTCCACATTTACTGAGTTACCAACGATGTTACGGTATCCACCGTTTTGAGGAGCAGCATCACCAGTCCAATTAGAGTAGTTACCTCTGCGTGCGTTGTCGATGTAGTTTCTTACTGACATTTTAATTAATATTTTGTTTGTTAAAAATTTTATGATTACTTTTTTTTTGTGTTTCAGGGGGATTCTTTATTTTTTTGAGTATCAATACTAAAAACCATAAAAAACTTTCCTTTAACGAGTCTGTCCTTTCGTTTAAGATTTTAGAGTTCAACTTAATACTATTCATAGATTTTCAATTTTATGTCTTACAAAAGAAATAACACTTAGTCTCTACTTATATTACCCAGTTTTACCTTCTATCTTAGATTAATAGTCCTTCCAAATCTCTATTCAAAAATGAATACAAATTCAAGATTTTATATCGACCCTTCCAGAAATAGCAATCAAAGAACAATTATGTATCAAATTTATGCTGGAAAATAACACAAAAAAAAATCACTGACCTTTTTATTGTCAATGATTTTAAGTTGATTATTGTTGTTTAATCAATAATCGTATATAATATCTGTTGTTTTTACTATTTTTTCATATAAGATGAAAGCCTTATTTTATATTCAGTTATGGCAGATTGAGCTGTATGGACTTTTTTACCATCCATTCCACGAGCGTTTAGCATAGGTGTGATAATATTTGCATAGTTATTCTGTATAAAGATATTTACTGCATTATCGTATTGAGCTGTTGTAAACGAGCCATAAACCTTTTCATCATCTACGTCTACATATACAAAAAAGTGTTTATTGCCTTTCTCATACTCTTGATTAATCATTATCTCTGCAATAGATATATATTCGTATTTATCCTCAAACTTATGCTTATGCTTCTTTACAGCATCAGTAATTTTATGCATCCTAATTATATTTAGGTTCTGCCATACCTTTGATGTAATCCTACCGATAGATTGATAGTGCATTATGATGTCTACGCCTATGTGTCTATTCGTACAGATAGCACCTACTAAGTCATTAGGCATAGTATCACTAATATACTTATTGATATCCTCTACGAGTAGTAAGCCATTCCTAAATGTTTCAAGAATAATAAAGAGCGTTGATGCAATATCATCTAATGTCATTCTCTTTCCATTATCTAAAAATGGTCTTATCCTTCTTATTTCAATTTGAGGATGTACTGAAAATAAGCTAATATCTTGTATACTTAATGCTTTGATGTCAAAGTATTCATCGTTTACATCTAAAATTAAAACTCTACGCTTAGGACTTGAGTAGGCGTATTGATTCATCATTTCTTTCGTAGTGTAGGATTTCCCCACACCCTTTTTTCCCACAGCTACTAAAATTCGTGGCTCACGACTCATAATTTTCTTTTTTTCTTTTCTACATTTTTCTCGGTCTACCAGCTCTTTTTTTCGGTGCGACTTCTTCCTCTGGTTCTACTGCGATATATTCTGCTTCAGGTTCAGGTTGCGGTTGCGGTTCAGATTGCATAGGAGGTGGCGGTGGCGGAGCAGCTTGTGCGTATTGAGCCATCGTTGATTCCTTAATGCTTGCCAACATATGATTCATCTGTGCTTTTTGTTGGAAGAATATCATAGACTTAGCTGCAATATCTTTACCAAATACAAACATAAGCATTTGTTCATCTGTCATTCCGATACCACGCTTCGCTAAAACTTTTTCAAGTAGAGGAGTAGCTTCATCTTTGAATTCTTGGCTTACAGTTAATACATTACTTACTTGCTGATTATATTCAATAAAGAAATCTCCAGCACGAATTTTTTTTCCATAGTCGTAATCAATCATTGCATTAAGATTGATTTCTCCTTCAGATTGTAATTTATTTAACTTTTTTTCAGAGACTTGTAAACCTTTGTTAGCCAATTGGTGCATCCACTCATAACCTTGTATGATTAGATTTGCCATATGACCTGCCGCCATTTCAGTATCTTTTTTCCCAAGATTTTTCATCTCAGGATTGAGTGGTTCTGGCTTAGGTTGTTTTCCTTGTTCTTGATTTATTGTCCTCTTATCCATTGGTGGAGGAGTAAATCTTGGCTCAGGTATAGGAGCATTTAAGTCAATACCTTGCGTATTTGTATTTGGATTAGTATACGCTTTCTCATTGACTTGTTCGTCAAGAGGATTAAAATCTACTGCTTTCCTTTCTTCTGGTTCAATGATTTCTGTCTCAAATTTTTCTGCCATAGTTATTTAATTTTTTCTCTGGTAATAAATAATTCTAATTGTTTCCGATATTCACTTAATGTTTTGTCAAATTCATTTTTTGGTTTGGCTGCAATATTATCGATTAAAGAATAATATCTGTATAATCCAGCCCTATCTTTTGAAAATATCTTATTCATATCATTATAAGAATATTCAAATTGATTTTTGATATAATACACACAAAGAGCTAACGCCATCTTTCTGTCATCACTTCTGTCTGTTCCGTGTAATATCCTTGATTTTTGAACGCCAGTTATTTCTACAACTGCATTAATTATATTATCAACATTGTTATCTCCTAAAATCAACACTTTCGTTCTCGCTTCTTGTAAGATTTTTATTGTACTATCGACACCAATAGACTCAATCGTTACAAAGAGTTCATCAAATATGTTGGTTGAAATGGATGCCGTTTTTATCATTTATTAAATCAATGGTATTTCTCTATTTACAAATATAATCAATGCCGCATAAAAACCTAAAAAAAATTATGAAACTTTTTGCACAGCTTTTGCAAGCATAGGCTCTAATGCTTTACAAGCTTTTAGATTGATTTTGAACCATTCTGAGCCTACCAGCCTAATCTTGATTTGAGGATAGTATTTAGCCATCCTTTTCATCTTTGTTTGGCTCTTACTACAATAATACCCTTTTACCTCAGCCCACTCTTCAGTGCCGTTTAAATGCAGCACACAAAAGTCAGGTAGATATGACCTAACCCCACGCTTGATATTTTCGAACCAAAAACACTTTGGCTCGTGCTTCCAGTCGACTATTTTACCTTCTTGCTTTAATTTTTCGAGGAATATAGCATAATAGTACTCCCAAGAGGAACGGAAATATATTGGGTCTTTTGAGCCTATAATAGCCCAAAATTGCTTATGCTGTGGGTCTTTTAACCCTAACCTATCTTTTACCTCTTGTGGAAGCTGGCTTATGTGTACACCCATTGTATTTCACTATAACTTGTATTTCTTTCTAAATTCTGGATGTTTTAGTACGACTTCTGCTGCATAGACTGAAAAGTCCATATCAGTAGGGTAATGAAGTCCTAAATATAATCTTGACCAAGAAATGTCATTAGCTAAATCGTGTAATGCTTTATAAAATTTAGGGTACATATTACCTAAAA
>Ga0114966_10004759_pt1 | contig 11612 bp, 9 predicted proteins | sample M_130207_XF_Meta_FD_87029 | JGI IMG/M metagenome (GOLD analysis project Ga0114966, IMG submission 87029) | Freshwater microbial communities from Lake Montjoie, Canada to study carbon cycling - M_130207_XF_MetaG | ecosystem: Environmental > Aquatic > Freshwater > Lake | place: Lake Montjoie...
ACTGTAAACCGCGAGCTTGCTTGAGTTGCAACAATCGGATTGTGACATATTAGTGAGCTCCTCCTTGATGAGTGACGCTGTCAGTCTCCGGCTCTTCGTGCCAAGTAACCGCCTCCTTCAAGCGCGGGTCGCGAATCGGATAGGGCGCGTGCGCGGCGAATGATTTCTTGAAAACCCAATAAAGAACCGAGCCGATAATAACGAGGCAAATAGGATCCCAGATCGTCAAATGTAATCCTTTTGGATAAAGCACCGGCATAATATTAAACGTGATGTCGAGGTAGTGCATCAGCCACACCCAAACACAGACCGGGAACATAATGCTCAGGTTGAGCTTCACATCGATGCGGAGTAACGTCACGAAGGGCACCACAAAGTGACCGAAAAGGATCACCATACCAATATCCCACCATGAACCTTTTTCACGAAGCACATACCAGAAAGTCTCTTCAGGAATAGCGGCGTTCCAGATCAGGAAATATTGCGAAAAGTGGATGTAAGCATAGAACACGGTGAACGCAAAAAGCAGCACGCCGATGTCGTAAATCTGACGTTTGAAAATCACACCTTTCAACGGCCCTTTGGACAGTGCGATGGTGATTAAATAACAGGTCGCAAGCGTCGTCCAAGTGCTACCCGCGAAGTAATATACTCCATACATCGTGGAGAAAAATTGGTGCTGCAACGACTTCATCCAGTAAATCGCGGCGAACGTTAGAGTTAGCGCGAAGATCCAGATACCTCCGGCCGCGTAACGGCGTAGGATGATGGTGCATTTGGGGTCACCCGTCGCGTCTTGCTTGATCGACCATCGTCGCAAATTCCAAGTCAGCCAAGTCCACAAAAGGAAAATCACAAACGCAACGACATAAAACGTGGGCTGATTGAACAGCACCCGCTTGGTCATGAGCGAATGATCCGGCGGATTCATTGTCATCCATGGATAAATCTCCGTCGCTAAAAATGCGATAGGCAGAAATAAAAGGCCCATGACGGGCAGCAGGAATGCGATGTGCTCAAGAAATCGACGAATGGGCACGGACCAACCGGCATCGAATAGATGATGGAAAAGCACTAATACTAAAGCACCGAGACAAATGCTCAGGTAGAACATGAATGCGGTGAGATAAGAATAAGCGAACTGTTTGATCACCGGTACGGCTGCATCGCCGGTGCCCGCGTGATCCGCCGGTGCCGAGGCAGTGGTAGCGGATTTGACAACCGGATCGGCAGCTTCGACAGTGGCGACACTGTGAATCAACCAAACCAATGCCGCAGCCAGCAGCCAGGTTTTGATGTGGATAAATTTTGAAAGCATGGCGTGAAAAAGCAAAGTTATTTTAGGCCAGCACGAAGCTCTGCTGGGACATCATTCACCAATCCTAACCGAGCGAGTTGCAAGGTGCGAAGGTAGCCGATAATCGCCCAGCGATCCTCGACCGTAACATTGGCACCGTATCCGCCCATGAGGTTTTTTCCAGAGGTGATTGTATTAAAAATCTCACCGTCCGTCATGGAGACAATGCGCTTATCGTGAAGGTTGGCGACGACCGCCATCCCGTATTTCTTGGTGATGCCATTGCCATCCGCCAATGCACCGTGGCAAGGCACGCAACTGATCTGATAGCGTTCCTTACCTCGAGCGAGCAGTTTGGCAGTCAGTCCAACCGGCATCTCGGCAACAAAATTCGTCGAACTTGGCAACCGACCCGTATTAAAGGGAGTGTCCTGATAGTGGGATCCCCGTGCCACGGTCCCTACGAGCAGGGGGCGGGAAGATTTACCATCGGTGAAAAACGCGTTGGGAGCCTGAGGACGAAGCTTCGGCTGACGATCCATGTCTGGGAAAATTTCAATCGGCGGCTTGCGGGATTTGGATCCCTGAAATCCGGCAATACCCACCACGGCCAGTGAGGCGACAATCAGAACAAAGAAAAAGGATAACCAGTAGCGCATATTAATCCTCCACCAATTCGATGCTTTTGCTGCCGAGATTTTCCAGCAGTTTGCGGGTTTCTGTGGCGGAAAACTTTGGATCCGAAGCTTCGATCACGACGAAAAAACGGTCATCCGAAGCGCGAGTAAAGCGTTGGCTCTTAAAAATTGGGTTGTAAAGCTTGGGCAAGCGATTCAGGAAACACATGCCGAGCAATGTCCCAAAAGACGCGAGCAAAATCGTCAACTCGTAGGATACCGGGAAAGCAAAGAGCGGACTGAATAGCGGTTTACCACCCACAATGATGGGGTAGTCGTATTTGTTCATGAACCAAATCATCGACATACCGATAGTGAGGCCGATGACGCCACCGACGAATGAAAAATAACCTACTTTGGAATTCTTGATTCCCATTGCCCCATCCATCCCGTGAATCGGGAAAGGGGTGTGAACATCCCAGCGGCGAAAGCCAGCAATACGCACGGCGCGTGCGGCCTGCATCACATCCGCCGGAGTCTCAAACTCGGCGAGCAGGGCATAAGGTTTTGGAGTGTCGGACATGATGACTAAAAGGTTGTTGAGTTCAGCCGGGCGTTAATGATGTCCCTCCTTCGCGCCACCCAATGGATGGTGCGGATCGGCTTGTGGCGTGACGCCTTTGACTTCCGAAATGGCGATCATCGGCAAGAAACGCATGAACAAAAGGAAAAGTGTCAGGAATAAACCAAAGCTTCCCACAAAGGTTAAAATATCGACCGGTGTCGGTGAAAAATAACCCCATGAAGACGGGAGATAATCGCGATGAAGCGAGGTAACGATAATCACAAAACGTTCAAACCACATCCCGATGTTCACAAAGATGGAGATAATGAACACGATGACGACGTTTTGTCGGATTGCCTTGAACCAGAAAAGCTGAGGGCAAATCACGTTGCAACTGACCATCGACCAATAGGCCCACCAATAGGGCCCGAAAGCGCGATTCTTAAACGCATAAAGCTCGTAGGGATTGCCTCCATACCACGCAATGAAAAACTCCATCGCATAGGCGTAGCCCACAATGGACCCTGTGGCCATCGTCACCTTACACATCAGGTCGATGTGCCGAATCGTGATTAGGTCGTGCAATTTGCACACCGTGCGCAACGGAATCATCAGCGTGAGAACCATGCCGAATCCGGAGAAAATAGCTCCTGCGACGAAGTAAGGCGGAAAGATTGTGGTGTGCCACCCTGGAACCACGGAGACCGCGAAGTCAAACGACACGATCGAATGCACTGACAAAACCAAGGGGGTCGAAATACCGGCCAGAAGCAAATAAGCTTTTTCGTAGTTGCTCCAATGCCGATTTGATCCCGTCCAGCCTAGAGCAAAAAAACCATAAGCAAACTTGCGAATCTTGGTCTTAGCCCGATCCCGCATGGTCGCAAGATCCGGCACAAGGCCCGTGTACCAAAACAACAACGAAACCGTGCCATACGTCGATACGGCGAAGACGTCCCAAAGGAGCGGCGAGCGGAACTGGGGCCAAATGTTATTCGCATTCGGTATTGGGAACAGCCACCACGCAAACCAAATGCGTCCGACGTGAATCAACGGAAAAATACCTGCGCACGCCACGGCAAATAGGGTCATCGCTTCGGCAGCGCGGTTGATCGAGGTGCGCCACTTTTGACGGAGTAGAAACAGGACGGCTGAAATCAATGTTCCCGCGTGACCAATGCCGATCCAGAAGACGAAGTTTGTAATGTCCCAAGCCCAACCGACCGGCTGGTTAAGACCCCACACACCGATGCCTGCGGAGATCAAGTAAGCAATCATGCCGAAACACATCGACATCACCAACGCACTCGGAATGAAAAAAGCCCACCACCACTTAGGAGTTTTGCCCTCCACAATCCCAGCGATCGTCGCGGTGATCCAACTCAACGAGCGATTGTTGAGAACCAACGGCTCACGCTCTAACTCCTTGGGTGCGGGCGCGACGGTTAATGTCGGGGTTTCGTGGTGAGATCTAGTCGTCGCAGCCATTAGTGGGCTCCTTTCTGCCCCGATTGGGCAGCAGGGTGATTGCTCGCAGCCGCGCCATGGGCACCGTGGGTCTCCATGGGACTGCCGTGCTGTTCAATATACTCTTCCAAACTCAGCGGCTCTTTATGAAAATCAGGCATGGCCGGATTGGGGTTGCGGATACGTGCGAGGTAAGTCGTGCGAGGCTTAGTGTCGAGGAATCCGAGGACAGAATAGTTTCGATCCTGATTCTTGAGCTGAGAAACGCGGCTCGTTTTGTCTAAGAGATTACCGAACGTAATCGCATCAGCCGGACACGCTTGAGCGCAGGCCGTGGTGAAGGTTCCTTCGGGCACCTGCACATTTCCTGACGCCCCCGCTTTCACTTTTTGAGTGATCTTAGCATTCTCAATGCGCTGCACGCAGAATGTGCATTTCTCCATGACACCGCGCATTCGCACGCTGACATCAGGGTTCTTGACCAGCTTGGTCAACTCCCACTCGTCCTCTGGCTTATACCCTCGATCCGGATTATTCCACCAACGTTTCAGACCAAATTCTCCATCCATCTGGTTCAGCATCGGCGTGGGATACCACGGGCCTTTGAGTTGATCCAGCGTGCGGCGGTTGTAATCGAAGAAATTAAAACGACGCACTTTATACGGACAGTTGTTTGAGCAATATCGCGTGCCCACACAACGGTTGTAAGCCATGACGTTGAGACCCTCTTCGTCGTGAACCGTGGCGTTAACAGGACACACACTCTCGCACGGAGCAGATTCGCAATGCTGACACAACATCGGCTGAACCACCATCTGGGGATCGTCTGCAAACTGATCCCGATGTTTCGCCGCACTGCTGAAATACCGATCAATTCGCAACCACTGCATCTCGCGACCGCGACGAACTTGTTCCTTACCAACGATCGGAATATTATTTTCGCTCTGGCAAGCCATGACACAGGCGTTGCAGCCGACGCAAGAATTGAGATCAATGGCCATTCCCCATTGGTGAACATCGCTTTTCAACGAGGGATTCTCTTCGTAAGGATGCTTGTAAATCCCACCGGCGTTCGGAGCATGGGCCTCAAGGTCCATGTTTTTGGCGAAATCGGGCTTGGCTTTGAATTGATCCAAATTCCCCTCGCGAATAATCGGACGACCATCCATCAACCCATGCTCTTGAGTGGTAGCTAATTCGTAAGTTTGACCCGTCTTGGTAAGCTTAACACCACTCACCGCGTGGAGATTCGTCGAGCTGCGAATTGCATACGCATTGTAGCCCGTGCCAATTCCAATCCGACCCGTGCGCTCACGTCCGTAACCTAATGCTAAACCAATGGTATAATCTGCGAGACCGGGCTGAATCCAGACTGCGCCGCGCACCTTGCGGCCACCGACTTCGATCTCAACCACATCATTGATGTAACGCCCATCCTTCGCCTGCGAGTTGCGGCTCAGTCCCAACTCTTCGGCAGTCTTAGGACTAAGCAGAACCGCGTTGTCCCAAGTGATTTTCGAAATTGGATCGGGAAGCTCTTGAAGCCAGCCGTTGTTATTATACCGGCCGTCATCCATCGAATAGCTGTTGTGGAACACCGCCTCGAGGTTTGCGATTGAAGCCGCACCGACCTGAGCCACGGCGGGAAGCGCGGCGAGCGAGAATGGAACAGCGGAGATCGCGGGAGCGCTCTTCGCCAGAAATCCATCATGCAAAAATTTTCCCCAGCTATTCTCAAAATCTGCACCGCCAGCGAGTTCCTTAAAAGTCGCTTGGACAATTTCGTAACTCGAGGGCTGTAAAACACCGGAGAGCCGAGCAAGAAATTCCAGATCGGTCATCCCTCCAAACAATGGTTCGATCAACGGTTGGACAGGAACATAAGTTCCATCCGCGCTTCGTCCGTCACCCCAGGATTCCAGATAATGCGCCGCCGCATAATGCCAGGTACTCACTGGAAAAGTCTCATCCTCGTAATAACCGAGTCGCAACACTTCCTTAGCTTTCTTGGCGGCTGCGGAAAAATTTAAATCAGCCGGAACATTGTAAACAGGGTTTCCACCCACGATGACCAATGTTTGCACGGTGCCAGCGTTCAGATCCGCAATGACCTCTGCAAGGGTGGACTCCTTTGCATCCACTGCGGGCAGCAGGCTCAGCGTGGTTCCCAATGCGCCGAGTGCGTTGTTCATGGCAAGTGCCAAAAGATGCACTTCAAGCGGTTGACGAATACCCGCCACCACCAAGGCTTTCCCCTTGCTGGCGATCAGATCCTTCGCACATTCCGCGATCCACTTATCAGCAACACTTGCCCCTTTAACAATCGCTTCGGCAAATTGGGCTGCGACGGCCGCAATCGCTGAAGGCGATTTCCGGAGTCGATGATCCGCACTCGCCCCTGCCAGTGTGAACAAGCTTTCCACGACATAAAGTCGGCTCATGACATCGGTAGGCTTTGCCACCTTGCGGTTTTGCGCAAACCCTCGGATGTAGCGGGCAGAATTGTCCTCACCTCCCACAAAATCAAAATCTAAGGAGAGAATGCACGTCGCTTTTTCAAAATTGTAGGACGACCGCAGGTTAGGCCCGAACGCCTTCGCCACCGCTGTCCGTTGCACATCTCCATCCGTTGGTTCAAAAGTCACCCACTTCGATCGGGGATACGTTGCAGCGATCGAAGCCTGCAAGCGCTCGCGCGAAGGAGAGGAGCTACGTTCCACCAAAAACGCTAAGCCTGCCCCCTGATTTCCCTTATGTGTGGCAGCGACCTCGGTCAAGTGGTCCATCGCCACCGCGCGTTCAACCGTATTTCCGAGACCGGTGTGCCGCGTGGCGCGATCCGCATCATACAAATTCAGAATCGACGCCTGCGCCAAATGGTCGGTGCCAATATTGCCGAGCGGATGCTGGGTGTTGGCCTCGATTTTGACAGGACGCCCCTCGTGCGAACGAACCACCACAGGTAACGAACCACCACGGGTCGGCACCGAGGTTGCGTAAAATTGAGAAACGCCGTGGATATAGCCCGCCGGCATTTTTGAGAACGGCAGGATTTTTTCTTCCGGTCGGCGGCAACCCGTCAATCCGATGCCTGCGAACAGCATCGAAGCCGACATGAGCTTCAGAAAAGCGCGTCGGCCTGTTTCATCCGTAAACTCACTAGCACCCGCAGGAAACTCGCGTTCAAGCCACGGACGGACCTCGGGCGACTCGGCTAATTGGTCAAGACTGCGCCAGTAATTAGGACCTTGCACTGGCTCAGGACAGGGGGGGGGAATCGTTTTCATCGGTGACAGGTGGAGCAATTCTGGGAGGCGTTGACCTTCCAATCGTGAACAAACTTTGCTCCTTTATCCTTGGCAAAATTCTCGGGGGGCACCCAATTTAAATTATAAACCTCTTCGGGCGGACGGATTTTGGCTGCGGGATCGCGGTGGCAATCAAGGCAAAAACTCATGCTCAACGGTTTGGCATGGTAAACCTCATCCATCTTGTTGATTGGACCGTGGCAATGCACGCAACTGACTCCTCGGTTCACATGAACCGCGTGATTGAAATAGACGTAATCGGGAGTTTTATGAATCTGCACCCAGGAAACGGGTTGTCCGCTGCGGAAACTTTCTCGCACAGGTTCTAAACGGGCATCGCTCGCCAAAACCTGATTGTGGCAGTTCATGCAGGTGTTGGCAGATGGAATATTTGAAAACCACGATTGCTCCACTCCGTTGTGGCAATAACGGCAATCCAATCCCAACTGCTCCGCGTGAACCGTGTGGGGAAATGGAACCGGTTGGATTGGCTGGTAACCCACCCGCGTGTACTTGGGCGTAAAATAATAGGTCACCCCCGCTGTAACCACGGAGCCTACGATCATCACCCCGAGCAACAGGCGAAGCGGTAACTTATTCGTCCACTTTGGAAAAATGTCAGACATGTTAGAAAGGAGAGTTCAACGAATCTCCAAGGGAATCTAGATTACGCAATGACCCAAAGCGCAAACGAAATCGTTCGTCGCGCAATTCAGCAAGGCTAATGATGATCAACAAATGCTGGGCCAGCATAAGAAATACTATTCAACAGACTATGCATGTTTATCCAATCGCACGAGAGACGGCAAGCCTTCAATCGTAGAAAGGCGGAGTTTTCCAAATGCCTAATCCTTGCAATTAGAAAAATGCATTCGTCGAGCTTCAACATTCAGGCTTGGGTTGAGCCCTGACAGCGATCTCGTATTCCGGAAGAATCCACAGTCCCACGCGGCGAATCGTTCGGTAAGTTCGCTCCCCTAGCCCGATTCTATCAGCCCAGACCGCTGCGGCGCGGTCGAATCTGAACCGCTGCAATCGGATGTGCTCAAACTCGAAACCACATTCCAGAACAAGATTTCCTAAGCTCTGCACGTTCCAAGAATAAAGGTGATGGTTGGGTTCATCCTTAACGAATTGAGCACACAAACACGGGCGTTCACACGGCACATTCAACAGGAGCACCCCACTCGGTTTCAACAGACGCTTGATCTCAAACAAAACCTGAGCGGGAGCAATCGCGTGTTCCAACATGTGATGGCAAATCACCACATCCGCCAGAGCCGCTGGCAATGCGGCTGAGGACGAGAAGAATTCGATCCCCAAATTTCGCGCCTGCTCCTCGATCGCTTCGGACACATCAATTCCAATTTTTCGGGCGCAGTTCAGACCCGCTAGATTCCAACCCGCGCCCACCCCATATTCAAGCACCGTATCCGTGGGTTGGACATGAGCCGCGAATTTTGCTGCTCGCAACCGAATCACCCACGGCAGAGCACGCACGGGCAAGCCACGCTTCACGCCGTGGTAATGACGTCCGGCTTCACCTAAATAATGCGGTAGGCTCATGGTTGACCCGATCACCCTACAGAAAGCTTGAGGTTTAACACCTCAATTTCTCATACGAAAGTTGATTGCCACCAGGGCGTCGGTCGTATTCCCTTAACAGATGATTCGGTCTGATAAATATCCACGTCACGGTTTAGCTCGCGCACTTTCCAAGCTCAACTTTTGCTCACGCCGCAAAGCGGTTGAGCTGATCCGATCCGGTGCCGTCCTCGTCAATGGGATCGCGCGCCTCGATCCCGAGTGGCCAGTGCATGTGGGGCAAGAACACATCGAAGTCAGCGGGCGGAAGGTCGAAAAACTAAGTGACGTTTACGTCATGATCAATAAACCACGAGGGATCGCCACGCAATCAACCGACCCACAAGGCAGGCTCGTGCTCCTCGAGACCCTCTCGGAATTGCCATCGTTGGTCGTGGTAGGCAGCCTCGATAAAACCAGCGAAGGTCTGCTTCTACTCTCCAACGACACGGTCTGGGGGGCGCGCCTCTCGGATCCACACACAAAGTTGGAAAAAACTTATCACGCCCAAATTACTGGAGAAGCCGACTCTGCGTTGCTTCAGAAAATTCAGGCCAGCGCGAGCGAACTCGGGGGCGTTCGGAATGCCACATTGCTGCGTTCGGAGGCGAGTAACTCGTGGATAGAAATCGTCATCGACGAACGGAAGAACTTCAACATCCGACCAACTCTCGAAACCCTCGGCATCAAGGTTCTCAGACTCATTCGCGTCGCCATCGGTAAAGTATGGCTCGGCAACATCTCTCAGGGCGGACACCGTCCGCTGACGGATACCGAGATTCGCGAACTAAGCAACATCGCCGCTGCCCACCACACCCCGTCGGCACAAAGCCACGCAGCTAAACACAACCCGCTACGTCGGAAGCGCGATCCACGGAGCAAAACGCGCCCACCACAGCGCAGACCCCACGTACCGGTGGATCCCACGGATTCCGGTTCTGCGAAGCCCGAATTTCGCACAGTCGGTCAATTGCTCCGGCCTGAAACGCGACCCAATGCCCCAACCCAAAGTGCGGAACGTCCTCCGGCTCGACCTGATTTTCGGCCAGCCAGCCGGGCTAACCGCCTTGATCGCAAACCAAACGCCCCCTCGGTTCGTTCCGGTCGCCCGCCAGCGAGGTCTGGGGATTACCGCGTTGATCGCAAACCAAACGCCACCTCGGTTCGTTCCGGTCGCCCGCCAGCCAGGTCTGGGGATTACCGCGTTGATCGCAAACCAAACGCCCCCTCGGTTCGCTCTGGTCGCCCACCAGCTAGGTCTGGGGATTACCGCGTTGATCGCAAACCAAACGCCTCCTCGGTTCGTTCCGATCGCCCGCCCACCCTGTCTGGGGATCCGCGTTTTGATCGCAAATCAAATACCCCCTCGGTTCGCTCTGGTCGCCCGCCAGCCAGATCTGGGCCTCGCCGAAGCAGTGACGGACCGCGACCGAGGTCTGCCTCCGGCTCTTTTTCTCGTGGCAAATCCACGTCTCCCCGGCGGCCTTCACCTCGGCCCCCGACTCGGCCCAATCGCGGTTAATAAAAATATCTGGGCTTGACGCTGCCGGCGGTTCCCAAACACTTGTCGTATGACATCGGAATCCGAGTTGCTTTGGCGCATCATCACCCTAGCCGAAACTGAGAAGGAGTTTTTACCTGGTAAAACGCATTTCTGGCATTGCAAACCGGGAATGGTTAAGGACACCAACTTGATGTTCGTCCGAGCGCAGCTTCCCCCAGGCGAGTCTCATCCCTTTCATCACCATCCTCACATGGAAGAAATTCTCTACATCCTCTCCGGCGAGGCGGAACAATGGGTTGAAGGCGAAAAAAGGCGCATGTGCCAGGGAGACTCCATTTACCTTCCTCGAGGGTTGGTGCATGGGACCTACAACACCGGTAGCGAGACCCTCGATTTCCTTGCAGTCCTCTCACCCGCAAAAAATCCCGGGCCCATCACAGTCGAGGTCGCTCACGAGGAGCCGTGGTGCCTATTACGTCCCGTCCATTAACATCGACTCCCGCCCACCGTGCGGACACTGCATTTCTATCTACTCCGACAGGTGCTCGTGACGTTGTTCATGACCGTCTGTGTTTTTACTTTGGTTCTGCTCTTAGGAAACGTCCTGAGAGAAATTGTTGCCCTGCTCGTCACGGGCAAAGTTACATTAGGCGTCATTGTCCACGCCGTCGGGCTTCTCATCCCTTACATCATGGCCTACGTGCTGCCGTTTGCCATGCTTACGGCAACCCTTCTCACCTTTGGGAGATTTAGTGCTGACAACGAGCTGACAGCCGTTCGCGCAAGCGGCATCAGCCTCCTATCACTTTGCCTACCCGTCCTTATCCTCAGCGTCCTTCTCGCAGGACTTTGCGCCTGGTTCAACTTCAAAATCGCGCCCGAATGTCGCGTCGCCTACAAGCAGCTTATTTTTAAAACGAGCCTACAAAACACCTCGGCCTTGATCACCGAGGATCGGTTTATTGATCAAATTCCGGGGATCGTTCTGTACGTCCGCAAACGCGACGGAGACCTCCTCAAGGACGTCAGGCTCTACACAATCAAGAATAACGAGATCGAACAGCGCATCAGTGCTGCTGAGGGCAGCATCCTCTGGGAGAACAACCAAACAACAGTCAGGTTTGAGCTGAGAGATGCCGTCACCGAAACACGGAATCCAACCAGTGTGCCGGTCCCAAATTCAGTTCCGGAGGAAGATATCAACTCCACCAACCCGCCACTCGTGACAGTCATCCAAGAACCGCTGCCCGAGAACACGATCGATTGGCTG
>Ga0114966_10004761_pt1 | contig 11611 bp, 8 predicted proteins | sample M_130207_XF_Meta_FD_87029 | JGI IMG/M metagenome (GOLD analysis project Ga0114966, IMG submission 87029) | Freshwater microbial communities from Lake Montjoie, Canada to study carbon cycling - M_130207_XF_MetaG | ecosystem: Environmental > Aquatic > Freshwater > Lake | place: Lake Montjoie...
GCATCGTTCGGGCGCTTGAAGTGTGTGAGGGGAGTGGTAAACCCTTTTCTTCATTTGGTCCAGGTGTCGACACGTATCCTGAAAGCCCCGTGCAGCAAGTGGCGTTGCGATGGCCACGAGATGTGTTGGCTAGACGTATTGAAGCTCGCGTGCACATCATGGTTGAACGTGGCCTACGTGACGAGGTTGAGAAATTACTGGTGGCCGGATTGTCGCCCACGGCGCTGCAGGCACTTGGCTACAAAGAAATGGTTGAACATCTAGAAGGACGGATGTCCCTCGAAGAAGTTGTGGCGACGATCGTTTTACGGACTCGCCAGTTTGCGGTGAGGCAAGAACGCTGGTTCCGCCGCGACCCGCGCATCGTGTGGTTCGATATTGACCAAGATCCGGTCGCCGAAGTTGTACCGCGGCTTATTGACCTCATGAGTAGTGAGCCTTTTGGCGTAGTCTGAAGACAAGTCCTATGCATATTGATCTCTCCAAACATCACGGCCTTGGCAATGACTTTTTAGTTGTCAATGTTGCTCAAGCCGATGCGTCATTCCAATGGCCCGAGTTGGCTCAACGTTGGTGTGATCGTCGTTTCGGAGTAGGCGCCGATGGTTTGTTGTTGCTCGAAATCAAGCAGGGCAATCGACTTGGCATGGTGTTATTTAATGCCGATGGCAGTCGTGCTGAAATGAGCGGAAACGGAATTCGTTGTTTGGTGCAGGCCGCGCATTGGCAAATTGCTGGTCCTGAAGGAAAGCCTGCGGCATACACCGTTGACACCGATGCTGGAGAGCGCAGTGTGAGCGTTGAAAGTGGATGGCACGACGGTTCATTGGACATCAGCGTCGATATGGGTTGCGTCACCGATCTTCCCGAACCGCATAACTGGGTCAGTCTTGGATGCAACCCCGACCGTCCGGTGCGCCATGTGTCGATGGGAAATCCGCACTCCGTAGTTGGTGTTGATGATGTTGCCGCTGTCGACTTGGCCGAACTTGGTCAAAAAGTTCCGCACGTCAATCTTGAAATCATTGAACCTGGTCCCGAACCCCACGCGATCACGATGCGGGTACATGAGCGCGGCGCCGGAATCACGATGGCGTGCGGAACCGGTGCTTGTGCCGCCGCCGAGGCCGCAGTCGCGTGGGGGCTCGTACCCGCCTCGACACCCGAAGTGATTGTGCATATGGATGGTGGCGACGCCAAGGTCCGCGTTGATTCGTCAACTCGTGCTGTGACCTTGATCGGGCCAGCGGTCTTTATCGCGTCAATTTCGGTGCACATGTGACGAATTCAAGTCCAAACTCGCCATATAACCAAGCCCTTGGTCAGACGCTGATTGAACGCTCGATTCGCGAGCGAATTGTGTTGGTTGGCGTGACATTGCACGGCAAAACCGAAGAGGACACCGAAGCAAGTCTTGATGAATTGAGTTTGCTTATTGATACCGCAGGTGCCGATGAAGCGGGCCGACTCACACAAAAACGTGATGTACCCGATCACACGTGGTTTGTTGGAAAAGGTAAGGCCGAAGAATTGCGCGACTTGTGTTTGGCAGTCGATGCCGACACCGTGGTTTTTGACAACGAGTTGTCGCCAGGGCAGCAGTACAACTTAGAAAAGTTGTTAGGACGAACTGCAATCGATCGCACTGCAGTCATTCTTGACATCTTCGCGCAGAATGCGCACACCCTTGAAGGTAAGGCTCAAGTAGAACTCGCCCTGTTGCGTTATCGCTTGCCGCGATTGCGACGTGGTGCCGATGCAAATATGTCGCAGCAGCGAGGTGGTGTCGGATCACGATTCGGTAGTGGTGAAACCAAACTTGAGGTTGATCGTCGACGCATCAAGAATCGTATTTCGCGACTTGAACAAGAACTCAAAGAACTTGGCAGTACGCGCGATCTGCAACGCAAAGGTCGTTCACGAAGCGGTCTGGCCAACGTGGTCATTGTGGGGTACACGAACGCCGGAAAATCGACATTGTTGAATCGCCTCACAAATGCTGGCGTGTTAGTTGAAGATCGACTGTTTGCGACTCTTGATCCGACGACACGCCGATTGTCGTTTCCTGGTGGTGAACCAGTGCTGGTGACCGACACTGTTGGATTCGTACGACGCCTGCCGCACGGTCTTGTTGAATCATTTAAGAGCACTCTTGAAGTGGCCGCACGGGCCGATTATTTGGTGCATGTCGTTGACGGATCATCATCTGATCCCGATGGTCAGATTGATGCAGTGAGAACAGTTTTACGTGAAATTCATGCCGACGAGGTTCCCGAATTCTTAGTTTTCAATAAGAGCGATCTTGATCCCATAGGTGTCGCCGATGTGGTCTCGTGGCATCCCGGGTCAGTTGGTATCAGCGCCCATTCTGGCGATGGCATTGAGCGCTTTTTGCAGACTCTGTCCGATCGCTTGCGCTCGGTGAGCACAGTCATTGAACTACTCATTCCGTATGAACGTGGCGACATTTTGGCCGCCGTGCATCGAGAAGGCGAAGTGGTTTCGACCACGCACGAATCCGATGGTGTGCGTGTACGAGCGCGACTCGCCGAAGCTTCGGTTGGCCGATTGAGTGAATTTGTCGTCGTCAGTGGTGGCGTTGACCCCGCTCCAACGGGCAACATATAACTCATGAATTCCTCTCCTGATCACTCAGCTGGTTTCGTTCCGCCGCCGTATCCCTACGAACGTCTTGATTCGTTTAAGCCGCTGGCAGCTCCTTTTGAAGGTGGGCTGATCGACCTGTCAATTGGGACGCCGTGTGATCCGCCTCCGGCTTCGGTGATTAACGCATTGGCGGCAAGTAACAGTGAACGGGGTTATCCGCCATCTATTGGTTCGGCTGGTTTGCGTGAGGCTTTCGCGGCCTGGATGCAACGTCGTTTCAACGTGACTATCGCTCCCATCGATATTGCGGCGTGTATTGGCACCAAAGAGTTTGTCGGCACTTTGCCACAATGGATGAAGTTACGTTCACCATGGCTCGACACCGTTTTGTATCCAGCCGTTGCGTACCCAACTTACGAAATGGGCGCAACTTTGGCTGGTTGTCGTGCCGTTGCGGTGCCGTGTAACGATCGCGGCGGAATTGATCTGGCTGCCATCAGCGAAGAGGATGCGAAGCGAGCGCTGTTGTTGTGGGTCAATAGCCCTTCTAATCCAACTGGTGCAATTGACGATCTTGGCGCGGCAGCGGTTTGGGGTCGCGCTCATGGTGTCCCCGTATTTAGTGATGAGTGCTATGCCGAATTCACCTGGGATGGTCCGGCACAAACGATTTTGCAACACGGTTCTGACGGAGTCATTGCGGTTCATTCTTTGTCGAAGCGCTCAAATTTGGCTGGTCTGCGGGTCGGTGCTTACGCCGGAGATCACGAACTTGTGCATTACCTATCTGAGGTTCGTAAGCATGTCGGCATGATGGTGCCAGGCCCGGCACAAGCTGCCGCAGTTGCGGCACTGAACGATGATGAACATGTTGTGGTGCAACGAGATCGTTATCGTCATCGCCTTGAGCGCATGGCTGACATCTTGTCGAAATGGTCGGGCATCAATATTTCATTGCCAGATGGTGGTTTCTATTTATGGTTTCAAGTTGATGATGCCTGGGGTTTCACTGAGCGTTTAGCTCGTGAGGCCGGGACGTTAGTAAGTCCTGGCGATTTGTATGGTGAACAAGGCCAAGGGTTTATTCGCGTGGCCGTCGTGCAAAGTGACGAAACAATCGAGCGAGTTGCGCAGCGACTGAAAGTTTCATGATGTCTGACGTCATGCCAAAAGTCCGCTCCGTTAAATGGTGGTGGATTTCGGCTGTTGTTGTTTTCGCTGTGGGTATGACTCTGGCATTGATTGGTGTTCAACGCGATCAACAACTCATTCATGATTTAGTACGAACTCCAAGCGGTTGTGCATCAACGATTGATGTTTCGGCAACTGGTCGTTATTACATATACGTTGAGACCAAGGGAACGATTGCCGATCTTGGTCCATGCAATAAAGTTGTTCGCGATTACCAGTTTGATTCGGCCCCCGAGGTAACGGTGTCATTGCAAACAAGCGATGGCAGTGAAGTCGACATGCGACCAGATAACTCCATTGAATACGATGCACCCGATTTTGCCGGAAAATCTGTGTCAACGTTTGTGATTTCAGAACCGGGTTCGTTCACTTTGGTGATGCAATCGAATGAACACAATGCGGTCATCGCGATTGGCCGTAACGCATCGATGATGGACGGGGCAGTGCTGATTAGTGGTGCATCGCTTGTTTTGATTGCTCTCGCACTACTGATTTTGGCAATTATCGCGACCCGAGTGAGTCGTCGTGCTCGTCGCAAGGTTGCGATGAACGCTCGACCAGAGGTGTACGTCACTTATCAATCAACGAGCGATTCAAGATCATCTGATCCGTGGGCTCCGCCTCGTCCCGAAGATCGAGCCGGTCAGTAACAGAATTTTCAGCGTCGACATTTCAGAGTCGACGTAGAACCGTTACGACCTTGCCGAAGATTCGGACGTCATCTGATGAAAAGTGCATCGGTGAAAGTCGCGGGTTGGCTGGCAGCAAAACGACTTCACGGCCCTTGCGGGTGTACGTCTTGACCGTTGCTTCATCGCCAGGAATTCCGGCAATCACGATGTCGCCGTTGTTGGCAGTGAGTTGCTGACGAGCAACGACATAGTCGCCATCAAGAATGCCGGCCTCGATCATTGAATCGCCACGGACGCGCAACATGAAGAGATCACCGTCGCCAGTGAAGTCGGCGGGGAGGGGCAGAAGTTCTTCAACATTTTCTTGAGCTAAAACATCGGTTCCGGCTGCGACGTCACCAATGAGGGGGACATGGTGGACACGACTGCGGGCGATAATCGCACCACTGTTGCGATCCCAGTTGACTTTGATGGCTCGGGGCAAGTTGGGATCTCGTTCAAGAAAGCCCAAGCGTTGCAAGGTATTGAGGTGATTGTGCACCGTTGACGGGGATGTGAGGCCAACGGCGTCGCCGATTTCGCGCACTGATGGCGGGAAGCCTCGGTCTTCCATGCAAGCTTCGATGCACTCGAGAATGCCACGTTGACGGTCGGTGAGAATGTGTTCGCTCATGCCTGCATCGTACGGGTGTTCGGGGTGCGAGTCAAACACCTGTTCGTAAAAATCTCATTTGTGCTGGTAGGAGAGTTTTTTAAAATCAGTGGTTGACACCGAACACGCGTTCGCATAGCCTACGAACAAGCGTTCGTGAGGAGTTTGGCCACTGTGCCATACCCCTCACACACACTGTCAACAACAGCGGTTCACCAGAGCTTGCACAACAGACCAGAAAGATTCATCATGGCCCTCGCACTTAACCCCCGATACTTCGTCGAGATTCAGCCCAACCGATCCGGCGTTCGTTCGTCGCTTTCTTCTATTTCTGGTTCTTCTATTTCTGGTTCTTCTATTTCTGGTTCTTCTATGGCCCCTACTCGCCACCTGTCCCACGACGTGTACTTGCGTCGTCGGCTGGTGGTGGGTTTGGCCGTATGTGCTGTTGTGGTAGCCGCCTGCCTCGGCTTCCGCACTTTGGCGAGCCGTGGGGATGTGACTGCCTCCGTCCCCGCGGTGACGCCCTTTTCTGCAAGCGCTCAGCCCATTAGTACCACGGTGAATGGTCTCGATGTCTCGATGGCTTTCGTGCAGGGCGAAGGCTTTTATGTCGTACAACAAGGTGACACGTTGTGGTCAATTGCTTCGTCGCTGACCAGCGGAAACATTCGTAATTACGTGCATTCATTGATTGAATTGAATGGTGGAGCATCAATCGATGTAGGCCAGCGCCTCATTGTCCCCACCTGATAGTTCGGTTTTCTACTACGATGGAGCAATGCGTTGCGTCATTTGCCGTCATGAAGACACCAAGGTGGTTGATTCACGTACCGCCGAAGAAGGTGCAGCCATTCGTCGGCGTCGTGAATGTCCGCAGTGCTTGCACCGCTTTACCACGTTTGAACGGATGGATGAAGTTCCGCTGATGGTCACGAAGACTCACGGTGGACGCGAACCATTTGATCGCGGCAAGTTGATTTCTGGAGTCAAAGCAGCTGCTAAGGGTCGACCCATCGATGATGATGCCATTAACTCGCTGGCCGATTCGGTTGAAGAAGAACTGCGTACGACTGGTGGAGGCGATGTGCCGAGCACCAAAGTCGGGTTGGCAGTCCTTGAACGTTTACGTGCTCTCGATGAAGTTGCTTACATGCGCTTCGCAAGTGTGTACAAGAATTTTGATGCGGCAGAAGACTTCCAGCGTGAAGCGGCCCTGCTTGACAAATCGCCGGTGTCCTGACGCTCATTCAGTTTTAGCTGTGCGCAGCGTTCTAGGGTGAGTGAATGAGTGACGAACGCATCGCCTATCGAACCTGCCCATTATGTGAGGCCGGTTGTGGTCTAGAAATCACCGTCAAGGGATCAACAATTGGACGAATCCGCGGCGACATGGAGGACGTGTTCTCGCATGGTTTTATCTGTCCTAAGGGTTCAACGCTTAAACAACTTCACGAAGACCCAGATCGGTTACGTAAGCCACACATCAAGCGCAATGGCGTTCACGTTGAGGTGGAATGGGATGAAGCCTGGGCTGAAATTGCTGGTCGCCTACAAGATGTGATCGAACGCCATGGTCGCGATGCCGTCGGTGTGTATCTCGGCAACCCAGGTGCCCACAGTTTGTCGGCGATGTTGTACAACCGAACTTTGTTACAGGGTCTCGGCACCCATAATCGATTTAGTGCGTCAACTGTTGATCAATTACCTAAACAAGTCGCGGCGGGGTACATGTTTGGTACAGGTGTTTCGGTGGCTGTTCCCGACCTCGATCGCACCGATTACCTGATGATTTTGGGGGCGAATCCGTATGCTTCGAACGGAAGCGTGTGTACGGCCCCAGACTTTCCTGGACGGATCGAAGCGATTCGTGCCCGCGGTGGCAAAGTCGTTGTCGTCGACCCTCGTCGTACTCGTACTGCTGAAGAAGCCGATCAATGGATCGCTATTCGTCCCGCGACTGACGCATTGTTCTTGATGGCCATCGTGAATGTTTTGTTCGCCGAAAATTTTGTCAAAATCCAAGATCACATTGCACCACTATTGAATGGCCTTGATGATGTGCGTGAAGCGTCAATTGAGTTCACACCCGAACGAGTTGCACAAGCGACCGGACTCGAACCTGAAGTCATTCGTCACGTCGCTCGTGAATTGAGCGCTGCGAAAACTGCGGCGTTGTATGGGCGAATCGGTACGACAACAACCGAGTTTGGCACCACAGCCTCATGGCTTATTGATGTTGTGAACACACTGACCGGAAATCTTGATTCGGTTGGTGGTGTGATGTTCACGAAGCCAGCACTTGGTGGGCCGACCACTCGCGGTACGTCAGGAAAAGGTGGCGGATTCCGTATCGGTCGTGGTGGTGGGAAAACCAAGGTGAAGGGTTATCCCGAAGTAATGGGGGAATATCCAGCAGCAGCGATGGCCGAAGAGATTACTGATGCTGGCGATGTCGGAATCAAAGCTCTTGTCACTGTTGCCGGCAATCCGATCTTGTCAACGCCGCATTCACGTCAACTCTCTGATGCTTTTGAAAAACTTGAATTGATGATCAGTGTTGATTTGTATCTCAATGAAACGACTCGTCACGCGGATGTGATTTTGCCCGTGCCATCACAATTGCAACGCGATCATTACGACGTGCTGTTGTTGCAGTTCGCCATTCGCAATATTGCGAACTACAGCACGCCGGTGTTACCGCTCGATGAAGGTCAACCCGACGAGTGGGAGATTCTTGCCAAACTCGGAATGATTGCGCAAGGTCTTGGGCCCGAGGCCGATCCACATCTTGCTGATGATCTCGCCATTGAGGGTTTAGTGCGAAATAGCATTGGTGATCCTTCGTCGCCCATTCATGGCCGACGTGCTGAGGAGATCATTGATGTTTTAAACGTCAATGGTCGTCGTGGTCCGGCGCGCATGTTGGACTTCATGTTGCAAACCGGTCCGTATGGCGCAGGTTTTGGAAGCAATGTCGGGGGCGCATCATTGCAACTGTTACTCGACAATCCGCACGGTGTTGACTTCGGTGCACTTGAGTCGCGCTTGCCCGATGCATTGCGTACGCGCACTGGAATGATTGAACTCGCGCCTGAACCGTTGATTGCGGACGTGCCTCGTTTGCTTGATTCCATTGACGAATTTACGAAAAATCGATTCGTGTTGGTCGGCCGACGTCATTTGAAAACAAATAACTCGTGGATGCACAACATTCAGGTGCTTGTGAAAGGCAATGTGCGTTGTTCGTTGCAAATGCACACAGATGACGCAAAGAGCCTTGATTTATTGAATGATTCTTCGGAAGAAGTTTTCGTCACGGTGACGTCGCGCGTCGGAAGCGTTGTTGTGCCTGTTGAAATAATTGATGACATTCGCCCGGGAGTCGTGAGCTTGCCGCATGGTTGGGGTCATGATCATCCCGGAACCAAGATGCGGGTGGCTGAGTCATTGAGTGGCGTGAATTCGAATGTTTTGAGCGATCACGAGGCCATGGATCCATTGTCGGGAACATCGGTTTTGAACGGAATTCCCGTTTCTATTGCCCGAATCGGCTGAAAAGCCTGAAAATGCGTTATGCACACCCCTATCCACAGGGTTTTCCCCGAAACAAAGGGCTAATTCACAGGGTTATCCACTTCCTCCCCACAGGATGTTGCGCTTAGGGTTACCTCCGTTGAAAGTGGTGGTGGAGGACCGTGGCTAGTGGTTCGTTGGCCCAAGATCTTGTGTTTTCAGGGTCTTGGCCGCCGAATTTGGGTGGGACGTCCGAGTCCTGGACCTACTGAAATCCACCGCCCTTTCGACAAAATCGGACCCGAGAGATCATTGATGCAACTTATGATGTGACACGCGACACGATAGTGGTGTGGAAAACCCCCCTCTGAGCAGGTGTGACGCGAGGGTCATTGACACGGATGTAACTACACTGCTGTAATCTCACTACCGCTTGTGGTGACACGCGCGGTCAGCGGGGGAATACACCAAATCTTGTGTCTGATGTGTCAAGATCTACACCCAACAAATATCAACGTCAGTCACCTCATCAATCTCTACTTTCAGAAAAAGGAATCAACATGTCACTCGCTCCGGACCGTCTCGCCATCGGAATCCGCCGTCACTACACCACTCCTGGTGTGCATCCCTACGACCAGGTTGTCTGGGAGAAGCGTGATGCCCGTATCTCGAACTGGAAAGACGGATCAGTCGCTTTCGAACAGCTCGGAGTTGAGTTCCCAGTGACCTGGTCATTGAACGCCACCAACATCGTGGCGCAGAAGTACTTTCGTGGCACCCCAGGCACGGTCGAGCGTGAACAATCGCTCAAGCAGGTCATCGACCGCGTGGCTGACACCATCACCACGTGGGGCGTCGAAGGCGGTTATTTCGTCGATCAAGCCGAAGCAGAAAACTTCAGTGATGAACTGAAGTTCATCTTGGTGACTCAGCGCGCCGCATTCAACAGCCCGGTGTGGTTCAACATCGGCGTCAAGGGTGTTCCGCAACAGGCCAGCGCGTGCTTCATCTTGGCCGTTGAAGACAAGATGGACGCAATCTTGAACTGGTACCGCGAAGAGGGAATCATTTTCAAGGGCGGCTCAGGCTCGGGTATCAACTTGTCAAAGATTCGCTCAAGCGTTGAATTACTCCAAGGTGGTGGCACCGCTTCTGGTCCCGTCAGTTTCATGCGTGGCGCTGACTCATCAGCTGGCACCATCAAGTCGGGTGGCAAGACTCGTCGTGCCGCCAAGATGGTCATTCTTAATGTTGATCACCCAGATATCGAGGAATTCATTTGGTGCAAGGCCAAAGAAGAAAAGAAGGCACGAGTCTTGCGTGACGCGGGCTTCGACATGGACCTCGATGGTTCAGATGCATTCAGTGTGCAGTACCAGAACGCCAACAACTCAGTGCGCATCACCGATGACTTCATGCATGCAGTTCGTGACGATAAAGAGTGGTCATACCGCGCAGTCACCGATGGCACTCCTGTGCGCACCGTCCAAGCTCGTGACCTGTGGCGCCAAATCGCCGAGGCATCATGGGATTGCGCCGACCCCGGTTTGCAATTCGACACCACGATCAACAAGTGGCACACCTCGCACGCATCAGGTCGCATCAACGGATCAAACCCATGCAGCGAATACATGCACATTGATAACTCGGCATGCAACTTGGCCTCCATCAACTTGTTGAAGTACCTCGACGAGCAGGGCAACTTCGATGTCGATGCGTACAAGCACACCATCGAAACAATGTTCACCGCTCAAGAAATCTTGGTGGGTCGTGCCGACTATCCGACCGAAGCCATTGGTGACAACAGCCGTAAGTTCCGTCAACTCGGACTTGGTTACGCCAACCTTGGTGCATTGTTGATGGCTCTCGGCTTGCCGTACGACTCTTTTGAGGGACGTGCCTGGGCTGCAGCCCTCACGAGCTTGATGACCGGTCACGCTTACGCTACGAGTGCTCGTACTTCAAGCCGTATGGGACCCCACGCTGGCTTTGCCGAAAACGAGCGCTACATGCTCAACGTTTTGCGCATGCACCGTGATGCCAGCTACCAGATCGCCGACGAAACAGTCATGCCCGTATCGTTGTTGCGCGCTGGCCAGGAGTCATGGGAAGCCGCAGTTCGCGATGGCGAAGAATACGGTGTGCGCAACGCGCAGGCCACCGTGTTGGCGCCGACCGGAACCATTGGTCTCATGATGGATTGTGACACCACTGGTATCGAGCCCGATCTTGGTCTTGTCAAGATGAAGAAGTTGGTCGGTGGTGGCAACATGGTCATCGTTAACCAGACGATTCCGATGGCATTGCGCAAGTTGGGTTACAACGCTCAGCAAGTTGACGAGATCATCGCGTACATCGACACCGAGAAGTCAATCTTGGGTGCACCACACTTGGCCGCTGAACATGTTGCCGTGTTCGCTTGCTCAATGGGTGACAACACGATTCACTACGAAGGTCACGTCCGCATGATGGGAGCGGTGCAGCCGTTCTTGTCAGGTGCAATTTCAAAGACGGTCAATATGCCCGAAGAGGCAACCGTTGAAGAAATTGAAGCACTGCACATGTTGTCATGGGAACTTGGTTTGAAGGCTGTTGCGATCTATCGCGACAACTGCAAAGTTGGTCAGCCGTTGTCAACCGCTAAGAAGGGTGACGAGCAAGGCACCGCTGAGTCATCGGCAACTGCTGTTGTTGAGAAGATCGTCGAAAAGATCATTGCGAAGCCAGTTCGTCAGAAATTGCCTCGCAGTCGTCGTGGACGCACCTTCGAGTTCCGCGTGGCCGATTGCAAGGGCTTCGCAACCATTGGTGAATACGAAGACGGTCGCCCCGGTGAAGTGTTCTTGACCGTGTCGAAGCAGGGTTCAACCTTGTCAGGCATCATGGATGCCTTCGCCAAGAGCATCAGCTATGGCTTGCAGTACGGCGTGCCGATGCGGGCGTTCGTTGAAGCATTCGTCAATATGCGTTTTGAACCAGCAGGTATGACCGACGATCCGGACATCCGTTTCGC
>Ga0114966_10004763_pt1 | contig 11609 bp, 15 predicted proteins | sample M_130207_XF_Meta_FD_87029 | JGI IMG/M metagenome (GOLD analysis project Ga0114966, IMG submission 87029) | Freshwater microbial communities from Lake Montjoie, Canada to study carbon cycling - M_130207_XF_MetaG | ecosystem: Environmental > Aquatic > Freshwater > Lake | place: Lake Montjoie...
AAAACCACTGCAGCGGGCATTTGTTGCAGAGCGGCGGTCCCATCGAAGGAATAGGGGATCAGATCTTCGGGAGCGGTGAACACTTGGTCCGCTCCGAGCAGGACACGAAGGTTAATTAGGATACTTTCAGCCAAGGCCATAATGGATCAGGACTTTAAAGCGATGCCACACGAACGTTCAAGCAATTTGCATTTCCAGATTGCTTAACTGGGTAATGAAAGAAATCGTCGTAATGACCTAATTCTCATCGACTTACCACATCGCAGAACCCAAAAGGCAATAGTGTTGACCCCGTCTGCAAAACTAGGCAACTTAGAGATCGTGGATAACGAACCCGGAGTTACATCGCACCAAGATGTCCCGCCGCCGCCCTCGGCGGCCCCCGAACCTATGCCTGCATCCGGTTCAAACTCATCAGGAGGACAGCCGGACGCACAGCCTCGATTTCGTCGCCCGCCACCTCGTCGCCGGTTTGGACGTGACCGTCGCCCGATGGGATCCCCAGACTCGCAGCGTCCCGGAGATCGTAATCCGCAATCTGATAATTCAGGCGCTTCCCGTCAACCTCGCCCTCAGGGGCAGGATGATGCCATCGATCAAGCCTCGACGGAAAATCCCTCGCCCCAAAATCCTTCCGAAGGTGCGCCCCAAGAATCTAAGCCCTCGGATCAACCCGGGAATCCCGCCGCTGAAGGGCAAGCTCCCCCGCCTCGACGTCAACCCGACCCACGTCCGCAACGACCCCAGCGTCCGCAACAAAATCAGCCTCAGGATCGCGCCACACGGGATCGTTCACGCCACCTTTCCCAACTTTATTCGAGTGCTCGTATCCAAGTCGAACGCATCCGGCGCGATTTGGAAGCAGTTCTAGGGGAACTTGAAAAACTGAGTGCGCTTCTTTCGCAAGCCGAACATGATCAGGATTTGACCGAACAGGAAATTGAGACCCTCAAGGAGGCACTGCACAACCTGCATCGAGGTCAGACCTATTCCTTGCGTAACGCGGAACCTCAAGGTCGTTCCGAAGTATAGGGGGGAGTTAGGTTCTCAGCTCCTCCACTCCTCGGTCACTCCGGTGCGGTGACGATCGGCAGGCCGTGCATTTCTAGGACCCGTTCCAACCCCCAAGCCACCCCGTGGCCGCAGTTGAAGTCGCTCACCCACCCCGATTGGCGCAGGACCGCCTCTTTGACCATTGGCACGGCGTTGGCAGGTGCCACGATCCAATTTGCATAGTTCTTAGAGAGCATCGGCAGGTCGTTCAAATGATCGCCTGCAGCAAAAATATGTTCGCGGGAGATGTTTAATAAACGACCGAGTTCGGCTAGAGCCGTTCCTTTGTTGTAGGCTCTGTGGCTCAACCGAGCATACACATGGTTTCGGACAACCGTTAGCTCTGGAATATCTCGGAAATAACCTTCCAAGAATTCATGAATTTCAGCCGCCGTCTCCACATCCTCGGCAATGAGGCAGAATGGCGAATATCCATCTTCGTAGATGGTGGCTTGAAACCGCGCACGAATTTCATTCACGGCCTCGGGCAGGGATCGCTTCACCTCATGAAACAAGGTTTGATGCGCGCCCGTGCAGCCTTGATTCCATTCCTCAACGGAGTCCCAACGACCCTCCACATGCTGATAAATCTCACGCTCGACAACGATGACGAAATCGGGCCGGATCGAAAGACCCGAAAGCCTCAGACCTTCCAACAGATCCTTTAAATCACGCCCTGTATTGATCACCCAGACAGCACCTGCACGTTGCAATTGGGCAATCAGCCGTTCTAAACGATGAGGCACGCGGGGCACCTCTGAATCGCTGTGCAAGGTTCCGTCAAAATCTGTCGAGATGATCTTTATTGGCAATGACATCGGGTTCTGTGGTAAAACTAGCCGTAACTCACGCACGAGTCACACTCGTGCAATGACGCGAAACATCCAAGCAAACCATGTCGCTCCAAGACCGATACGACGAAGCCATGTTCGAATTCAGCGGCGGCAACTATGCCGACTGCATCGAAAAGCTGCAAGCCGTGCTCGCGGTGGACACCGCAAACTTCGAGGCACAGTTGGCGCTTGGCATGGCGTATTATCGCCTGGGTGACTATTCCATCGCCATCGTCGAAGGGCACAAAGCGGAACAACTCAAGCCGCACGAACAGTTAGTGCATACGAATCTCTCGCTTTTTTATATGAAGGCGGGGGACAAAAAAACTGCTGAGCACCACGGCTTGCAAGCGCGCATTGCCTCGTGGCGTTTACCCGTTCCCAGCCCGAGTGGTGCCGAGGCTGGAGATCCTGAATTGCAGATGGCAAAACCGAAGATGCCTCCGCCCCCCAAATTTCCTGACCAACCTTGGAAGAAAAAAGCGACCATGCCTCCCGTTCCAGAAGTATGAACACTTCGGACTTTATCACCGTAGCTCAGCTCTCTGAAATAGTTCCCGACCAAGGCTTGCAAGTCACTGTGAGTGGACGAACCCTCGCGGTATTCTTCCACAACGGCGAATGGTTCGCTATTGATGATGCGTGCCCTCACAAACGCACTCCCCTCTCGCAAGGCAACTGCGCCATGGGTCAAGTCTCCTGCCCTATGCACGGCTGGACCTTTAACCTCCGCACGGGTGCTTGCACCGAAACACCTCACAAACCTGTCATCACTCACGAAGCGCGTGCTGTGGGTCAGGACATCCAAATCCGACTCAATTCCGTGTAGCCGAAACTTACACCTATGAAATCCTCCTACGAACTGGCGATGGAACGCCTCAACAAAAAATCTCCCACCGCCAAGGTCAGCGTCAGTCAGAAAAAGGAACTCGCGGATCTTGACTCGCTGTATGCCTCAAAGATCGCCGAACGCGAAATCTTCATCACAGGCGAGATTGAGAAAGCCATGCAAAAAGGAGAATACGAAACCGTGATCCAACTCCAGAAACAGCTCATTAGCGACCGCAAAAGTCTCAGTGTGGACCTTGAAGAAAAAAAAGAAAAAGTGCGGGGGTAAAGATATTCTTGGCATGGACAGCGGTTGTCCTACCCCTGATGGTAAATTTGGCGTGAATATGAATCTAACACCATCTGCCGCTCGCCAAATCACAATCCTGAACTCGGAAATTATTACGATACCACCGTTGACCGTGCCGCCTGGTTCGGTTACCTCTACTGCATCGAAACGAAAGCTACCGACCCATTCTGTTATGCCTCCAAAATCTGACAAGGCCGATAAAGCCGAAAAGAATGCTGAAAAAGCCGCAGCAGCAGGCCACGATGGGCCTCGAACGGCTGCCTCCCGACAACGCGATCTCGATGCCGCGATTTCATCTATCACAAAAGCCTATGGGGATGGCTCGATCATGCGATTGGGATCCTCCTACAAGGTGGATATCGACGTGATCCCAACAGGATCGCTGGCGATAGATATTGCTCTCGGAGTGGGTGGAATTCCCCGAGGTCGGGTGGTGGAGATTTTTGGTCCTGAATCATCCGGTAAGACCACGTTGATGCTGCACGTGATCGCCAATGCACAGAAAGCCGGTGGGTTGGCCGCGTTTATCGATGCCGAGCATGCCCTGGATCCGGGCTATGCTCGAAAGCTTGGAGTTAATCTCGATGAACTTCTTGTCTCTCAACCGAACTCCGGAGAGGAAGCCTTGACGATTTGTGAAACACTTGCACGGTCGAACGCATTGGACGTGATTGTGATCGATTCCGTGGCAGCCTTGGTGCCGAAAGCCGAATTGGAAGGTGAGATGGGAATGGCGACGATGGGAATGCAGGCTCGGTTGATGTCTCAAGCATTGCGAAAACTGACAGCGATTCTGAGTAAAGCCAAGACAGCCTGCATTTTTACCAACCAGATGCGGGAAAAGGTCGGTGTCATGTTCGGTAATCCTGAAACAACCCCCGGCGGGAAAGCACTCAAGTTTTATGCTTCGGTGCGCATGGACATCCGCCGTAAGGAAACGATCAAGGATGCTACTGGCGCGGCGATCTGCAATCATGTGCGGGTCAAGATCGTCAAAAACAAGGTGGCACCTCCGTTTGCAGAAGCGGAATTTGACATCATGTTCAATCAAGGGATCAACAGTGAATCCAGCATTCTAGATGTCGGCATTGCCAATGGAGTTATCGACAAGCGGGGTGCGTGGCTTCAATTCCAAGGGGAATTGATCGGACAAGGGCGCGACGCCGCTCGCCAGTCGATGATGGATAAACCGGAACTCACTGAGAAAATCGTGAAGGCAATTATGGAAAAACGGGCCAGTACCCCGCCGGCCGCCTAAGCAAGGGGTTCTGCGGAAAAAACTGAACCCACAGTTTATTGTAATTGTAGCTTGCCAAACGCGCTACTTTTTGTCTCACTGAGCTAGAACGGAAGCGGGTAGTCCGCTCCTAACGACGACCAAACGACAGATACATGGATAAATCTCAACCGGCGAGGGTGGCTTGAGCCGCCCATTTTCTCCCCGCAACTCGACTCCCACCACGTTCGTCAGGATCAATGGCAAAATCCGCGCCCGCGAAGTGCGTGTCATTGGTATTGAAGGCGAACTCTTGGGCATTATCCCGCTAGGGGACGCCCTGACGAAGGCACGTAACTTTGGGGTTGATCTGGTGGAAATCGCACCCAATGCTGTGCCCCCTGTTTGCCGATTGGTGGACTACGGCAAGTATCGGTACGAACAGGCCAAGAAAGAAAAGGACTCCAAGAAACATCAGCACATCAATAAGGTTAAGGAGATCCAGCTCAGCCCAAAAATTGACCCCCATGATTTCGATGTGAAACTTTCGCACGCGATCAACTTCCTTTGTGAAGATATGAAGGTCAAAGTGGTGCTTCGCTTCAAAGGTCGCGAGATGGCCCATCAAGAGATTGGGTTTCAACGAATCCGAGATTTTATTACGAAATCCACTCCTTTCGGAACTCCAGATTCGCCAGCCAAGTTGATCGGGCGAGGCATCAACGTCATGATCAGCCCGTTGCCACGCAACAAGCGGGCAAAGAATCCGAACGAAGGCGAGCTCGAGGAAATGACCGACAACGAGCCGGACGATACCGATGACGAAGAGGAGAGAGTCGAGCATGTTCCCACGCCTGCGACCAAAGCATCGGCTCCTAAAAGCCCTAATAAGGCGAACAAGAAACTCCCGACGAACGCGGCAGCAGAAAACGGCTTGGGATTCACCCCGTTTGCTGAAATCGAACTGAAGACAGAAACACCCGCCGAGTAAGAAATAGAAACGATCCCCATTTCATTAAAAAAGCCGATGCTCACAAGCCATCGGCTTTTTTATTACCAGAGGACGATCAGCGGAACCTCGCCATCAAATCATTTCAACGATCCCGCTGCCCTTCGTCACTTGGCCGATGGTCCAAGCGTCATGGCCCGATGTACGAATTAATTTCATCACCGCTCCTTCGTTAGCTTCCGGGACGATCACTGTCATGCCAATGCCCATGTTAAACACTTGGTAAAGCTCCGCTTCGGGAACGCCTCCTTGATCTGCCAAAATTTGAAATAGAGGAGATAAAGGCCAAGAGTTTTTGTAAATCTGCACATTGCACTTCTTGGGAAGTACTCGTGGAATATTATCGATGAACCCACCTCCCGTGATGTGCGCGATGCCTTTGATAACGCGGGGTTGACCCGTTTTATTAAACTTATTGAGTAACCGTTGCACCACCATCCCATAACTAACGTGAACTTTGAGCAACTCCGCGCCGAGAGTCGTTTTGCTCCCCAACTCGGGTAGTTTTGAACTAGGAGAATGGCCGAGCTTCTCGAAAAGAATTTTGCGTGCCAAGGAGTATCCATTTGTATGCAACCCACTGGAAGCTATCCCCAGCACAACATCTCCGGACTTGATCGTTTTACCATCTAGCATGCGTGATTTTTCTACCACGCCGACGATCGTGCCGCTCAGATCGTATTCTCCCTTCTGATAAAATCCAGGCATCTGAGCGGTTTCGCCCCCGATCAAGGCGCAACCATTCTCGGCGCACGCTCGCGCAAAACCTTTAATAATCTCCGTAAAAACATGCGGCTCCAGTGTCCCCGTGCCTAGGTAATCGAGGAAAAAAAGCGGTTCGGCTCCGAGCACCGCAATATCATTGACGCAATGGTTCACCAAATCTTGTCCGATGGTGTCGTGGCGATTCATGGCGAAAGCAACTTTTAGCTTGGTGCCAACTCCGTCCACACTCGAAACCAGTACGGGCTGTTTAAACTTTTTGGTGTTGAGGGCAAACAAGCCACCAAAGCCGCCGACTTTACCCAGCACCTCAGATCGATGCGTTGAGGCCAGCAATTGAGGCAACGTTGCCTTCATTCGGTTTCCCAAGTCGATATCCACACCCGCCTGCGCGTAAGCTTTTTGAGCCATGATTAAATAATAAACCTGTCTAAACGTCGCCAAAAGTTAGCGTGGTGTCGAGCGTGTTTAGCGTTTGAAGAAACACTTTTCTGCCCTTTACCAGTTGATCTCACTACCGCCAACCGCCATAAATCAATGAGTCCACAGTCTTTGGAGATGAAACGAACTTTGCTCAACTTTTTTTGGGTTGCCTTAGCACTCCTTGGTGCGGGTGCCTATGCGACAATCGCTTGGCAGCGGCACGAGGCTTTGAACTCTATTTATTTGCTGATCGCGGCACTTTGCACCTACGCGATTGGCTACAGGTTTTACTCGAAGTGGATCACTGTAAAAGTGTTGGCGTTGAACGAACGTCGAGCCACTCCCTGTGAAGCGCATGATGATGGAAAAGATTTCGTCAAAACCAACAAGTGGATTGTTTTTGGACATCATTTTGCGGCGATCTCCGGCCCAGGTCCGTTGGTGGGGCCGGTGTTGGCGGCGCAGTTCGGTTACTTACCGAGCACCCTCTGGATTCTGATTGGCGTGGTCCTCGGCGGTGCGGTGCAGGATTTTGTGATTCTCTTTTGCTCTTTGCGGCGAGATGGAAAGTCTCTTGGGCAGATGTTGAAGGAGGAACTCAACACGACCGCCGGAATAATCGCGCTCGGTGCGATCCTTGCGATCATGGTGATCCTCCTCGCGGTGCTCGCCCTCGTGGTGGTCAAAGCTCTCGCTGAAAGTCCTTGGGGGGTGTTTACGGTAGGAGCGACGATCCCGATTGCGATGGCGATGGGTGGGTACCTGCGCTTCGTGCGTGTAGGGCGGGTGCTGGAAGCTTCGATCCTCGGAATCCTGTTCCTACTACTGGCGGTGTGGGGCGGCCAATTCGTACACACACATCAGGCATGGGCGCAGTTTTTCACGATCAACGCCGAACCGCTTGCGTGGATGATCATTGTTTACGGACTCGCGGCGAGCGTAGTGCCCGTCTGGTTACTCCTCGCACCGCGCGATTATCTCAGCACGTTTATGAAACTCGGCACGATCTTCGCGCTGGTGGCTGGCGTGTTTTTAGTGTTGCCCGATTTGCAAATGCCCGCTGTGACTCGGTTTATCGACGGGTCGGGCATGGTTGTTGCCGGAAAACTTTTCCCCTTCTGTTTTATTACGATCGCCTGTGGTGCGATTTCAGGCTTTCACACCCTGATCGCCAGTGGAACGACACCAAAAATCTTGACCCGAGAAGCCTATGCGCGACCCATCGGATACGGAGCGATGTGTTTGGAGTCACTTGTAGCGATCATGGCTTTAATCGCCGCGTGCACGCTTGACCCCGGAGTTTACCTCAGCATCAACGTCAAAGGTGTGGGAGCAGATTCGGCAGCAATCGCGCTCGATACCATAGCCAAAGTCAACGCGGCGGGCTTCCCAGTTACCCTTGAGCAAATGGATCAACTCGCAGGGCAGATCGGCGAGAACAGTTTATTCGGACGCACGGGAGGTGCCGCAACACTCGCCGTCGGCATGGCACACCTTTTTTCCAAAGCGGTGAACGGCCGTTGGTTGGATCTTTGGTACCATTTCGCCATCATGTTCGAGGCACTCTTTATTCTCACCACGCTGGATGCCGGGACGCGGGTCGGTCGCTACCTACTTCAAGATGTGCTGGGGCACTTGTGGAAACCTTTAGGCGATACGAAACGAGTCTCCGCCAATGTCCTCGCGAGCGTTCTCGTCGTGGCAGGTTGGGGTTACTTTCTGGTTCAGGGCGTGCGCGATCCGCTAGGTGGTGTCAACTCGCTCTGGCCACTTTTCGGAATCGCAAACCAATTGCTCTCTTCAATCGCCCTTTGCCTGGCGACCACGATCATTTTAAAGATGCACCTCGGCCAACATCCTTCTCCTGAGTTGCGCCCCCGCCACCCGAAACCCGCCTATGCGTTGATCACATTGATCCCCCTGCTTTGGCTACTCTCAGTAACGATGACGGCAGGTTATCAGAAAATTTTTAGCGCCGATCCTCGTCTAGGATTTCTAGCCCTAGCCAATCAGCTTGATGTCAAATTGCCGGCACTTCAACAAGCCGTGCAGCAAGCCGAAACCGCTGGGGATGCTGGACTCCTCAAAAAGGCAACGGTTGCCGTGCGGAACAATCGCGTCCTGCACTTCAACCAGCATCTCGACGCCGCTGTCGCCGGGTTTTTTCTTTTACTCGTAGTGATGATTGTGTTGATCGCCGCTAGAGAATGGTACCAGTTGTACCTACGCCGAAAACCGGCACACCTGCAAGAAACACCTCCGACGTGGCTACCCGAATATGCAGTTCAAGAAGCAGGGCTTGCTCCAGGTTTGTTGGGGACAGCGACACTCGGACTAGCCTTGGCGCGTGAACTTTCCGGCGAAACAGCCCTGAAACGTTCCGCCGAGAATGCAGCTACCCTGACGTGTAAAGTTCAGGAAGAAAAACCAATCGCAGACGAAACTCAACGGTATCTCACGCATTTAGATGAACGGTACCGTAGCATCCGACGATGTTGCTAACGATCAAACCCAGCCCGCGTATGAAACGTATCGCACTTTACGGCGGCTCATTTGACCCCGTTCACCGAGGCCACCTCCTCGTGGCTCAAGCCGCGTTTGAGGAACTGGAGTTGGATCGCGTCATCTTCATTCCGGCCGCACAATCGCCCTTCAAACCAGATCACCCACTCGCACCATCCGGCCTCCGTCTCGCGATGCTCAGGATCGCGTTGGCGGGTCGCACTTATGCCGAGGTCGATCCTTTGGAAATTGCGCGTGGGGGGATCTCCTACACGATCGACACCGTCCGTAGCCTTCGCGATCGCGATCCGAATACTGAACTCCATTACCTCATCGGTGCCGACCATGTGCCGCACCTTCCCAAATGGCGGGAAGCGGAGGAGTTGGCAACGTTGGTGGAATTTATCGTGATCCCACGGCCTGGGGAACCGCTTGTTCCAGTCCCCACACCGTTCCGTTCTCGGCAATTACGAGGGTTTCCGCTCGGAGTTTCCGCGTCCCAAATCAGGGATCGATGCCGAACCAAACGTGACATCAGCCTTTTGACTCCGTCAACAGTCGCCGAGTTCATTCGCACGAATCAACTTTATCTTTAGGACGGTTCGGGACATATTCTCGAAAGTAATGGATTCAAAAAAACTGGCCGTCCTTTGTCGAACGTTAGCTGAAAACCGAAAAGCCGAGGATATTACGATTCTCGAAGTGAACGAGTTCTCGAGTATCACAGACTATTTTGTGATCATGACCGGCACAAGTGACCCGCACCTGCGTGCGATACTCTCGGAAATTACCGACACTTTAAAAACTGATCACAAGCTTACGCCGCGCTCGGAAGGCGGCCCCAACTCCAGTTGGGTCGTCCTCGATTATTTTGATGTCATCGTCCACATCATGAGGAAGGACGTTCGCGAACTTTACAAACTGGAAGATCTTTGGGGTGATGCTCCTCGGTTGGGTGAAGAAAAAGCTTCAACCAAAAAAGCGACGGCTGCCAAAGTGAAACGCGCCTCTACCCCACGCAAAACAACCTCCACAGTCAAAAAGAAATCCAAGACTAAAGAATAACCGGTTGCGATCTGTGGTGATGACAGGACTTCCGCCACTCAACCGCTGGTTGGTGGAAGTGGTGTTGCGATCGACGTCGTTAACATTTCTTCCAGTGCCCGACGAAAATCTTCCAAGCCAGTCGCAGGAATGATGATCGTGTCACGGCGGCCATTCACATCCTCTGTAATCCTCAACAGTCGCCCTCGTGGATTATCCTTAAGGGTGAAGATGAAAGCCTTCCGTTCGATTTGAATCGTCTCCGTTCGGAGTGTGTCCTCGACTACCAGAGGCTTTGGGTGATACCCATAACCCTGATTACCACTGTAAGGCGAAGGACTTTCGTTCGCATTCATTCTGTAATCCTGTTCACAACGGCACCTTCCGAAAGTGCCCCACCCTCTAAATGAGACCCAGTGGCTGAAGTTTGTCAAATAACATTTTCCGTGAAATCTGGATGCCTTTGCGAGATCAGGTGCAGGCCCTGCAACTCCATCATCCTGCGTTTGGACCGTTGGATGGGGGTCGGAATTTATTCGCGGGTGCAAAACGAGAGACTGGGGAATGCCGATACATTTGCCAAAAATGGAAAAGAACTCCACCCAGAACCAACAAGTTGGCAAGTTGCGAAAAACCATGCATAGCCCCGAAAGCGCGTGCTGCCTCAACTTTTTGGATCGACGTGCTTTGCATCGCGTATTTTTGAAGGTGCAACGCTTTGAGTCGTGGGCTTGCGTAGAATGCCCCCACCAACACAAAGGCTACCACACAACCCAAGGTAACAGAGGTCAGTTTCTGAACCGGACGCCCCGTGTAAAGCCATGCCGCTAAAACCTGCAATAATGCGACCCCTGCAAACCAGAATTGCAGCTGAAAAAGTCGAGCGATCACGATTTGAGCCGCAGCTCCCGCATGCGGACGCCCTAACAATTCGGTCATTTCAAGCGAAAAAAACGCCGGCCCAGCCGCGATTGTAAAAAACAAAAGCGAGCCAAACCAAGCTCCCGCATTGACCACTCCTATTAGGCGAATGATTTCAGCCACCCGAATAAATTGTGCCAAAGTAACACACTTGCCAAGAAGCATTTCAGACGATTTAAAGCAGAAACAGCTTGAGCGGAATCATTTCTGGATTCATCATGGGTTGGTGAGTTGGTTTGCCAAAGTAAGTCGTTTGTTCTCCAAGTCGAATGGGGCTTCGAAAGTTTGCCCCAAGCGATCGACGCTCGTGGGGATGTACCTGTCCCAGGCCAACAGCCGGGACTCCTACACCTCCGACCTGCAGCAAAACCGGACTCGCCGCAACGGTAAATTCAGCCATAACCGCGAGCGGGCCTAGCCCTGAATCTTATTCAGCATGACCCGGCATTGTTACAAGTGTGGTTGGGTCTGGACTCTCCCCGGTCAACCTGGGCGGAGTGAAAACTGCCATCAGTGCGGGGCTGATCTCAGGATCTGTCTTAATTGTACCGCCTACGACGCACGGGTGGCTAATCAATGTAAAGATCGACGCGCTGATCCTGTTTTTGAAAAACACATCGGCAATTACTGCGAGTGGTTTGACCTGATCAAACGCGATTTTAAAGGTTCCGAAAAAGCAGACGCTCGAGAATCTGCGGCAAGAAATCAACTCAAGAAATTGTTCGGCGATTGATGGACTTTCGGATT
>Ga0114966_10004764_pt1 | contig 11608 bp, 10 predicted proteins | sample M_130207_XF_Meta_FD_87029 | JGI IMG/M metagenome (GOLD analysis project Ga0114966, IMG submission 87029) | Freshwater microbial communities from Lake Montjoie, Canada to study carbon cycling - M_130207_XF_MetaG | ecosystem: Environmental > Aquatic > Freshwater > Lake | place: Lake Montjoie...
AAATACACCACCTTGCCGTCCGACCGGCGCACATACGGCAGCGCGCAGATGCCGCGCTTTACGTTGCCGGAGTTGGTGTCGTACAGATGCGAGGCGCGCAGTTCGCCGTCGGCGTTGTAAATCTTCAGACAGTATTCATCGAGTATGCCGTCCGGCAGCGCATCTTTGCGGCCGGGCTTGAACCAGCGTTCGTCCGGATAATGCACGAACGCCGCGTTGGCGATGTCTTCGCCCCAGAACTGATCGTTATAGAAATGATTGCAGCTCAGTCGCTCGATAAACTCGCCCAACGCCGACGCCAACGCGCTTTCTTTGGTCGCGCCCTTGCCATTGGTAAAACACATCGGGGAGTGAGCATCGCGGATATGCAGCGACCATACATTGGGGACAATGTTGCGCCACGAAGCGATTTCAATCTTCATGCCGAGGTCCGCCAGAACGCCTGACATATTGGCGATGGTTTGCTCCAGCGGCAGGTCCTTGCCCGCAATATAAGTGGCCACCTCTGCGGCCGGATTCATAACCAGAAGGGCCTGGGCATCGGCATCCAGATTTTCCACCTCTTCAATCACAAACTCGGGCCCGGCCTGCACCACCTTTTTCACAGTGCAACGGTCGATGGAGCGCAAAATCCCCTGACGGTCTTTGGCGGAGATATCCGCCGGCAATTCGACCTGTATCTTGAAAATCTGCTTGTAGCGATTCTCCGGGTCGACAATATTGTTCTGCGACAGCCGGATGTTATCGGTGGGAATATTGCGCGTAACGCAGTACAACTTCACAAAATACGCCGCACACTGCGCCGATGAAGCCAGAAAGTAATCGAACGGCCCGGGCGCTGAGCCATCGCCCTTATAGCGGATGGGTTGATCGGCTACTACCGTGAAGTCATCGAACCTGGCTTCAAGACGAAACTTGTCGAGAAAGTTTACTTTAATTTCCATGGGATTTTGGGACGGCGTCCATAACAATTAGGCCGCTATTGTCCGCTTTTTCCGCACGGAATTCGTTTTTTTCAGGGCCGATTACAGTCCGAAACGGGATTCGGCTAAACCCTCGTATGCAATCTGGGTAGCTGCCACACTGACAGTGGACACGAAAACTGATGCTGAAGACGTATTGGTTCAACAATGGCGTATGGCGTATAGGAAAAATGGCAGAATAGCTACACCGCCATGCTAGTAGTTCCTCAACAGAGGCCGTAATGGACCCCAAAGAAAAGAAGGAACTCAGCGAATCCGACATCAAAGCCAAATTCATTATTCCAGCCATCGTTCAGGGTGGTTGGGATGAGATGACGCAGGTTCGCTGCGAAGTCACTCTCACACCGGGTCCAGTTATCGTTCAGGGCAATCTTTCCTCCCGCAACAAGAAAAAAGAAATTTGCCGACTACGTTTTGCAGAAAGAGAAGGGCGTGCCGGTAACGGTGATTGAAGCTAAGGACAACAACTGCACCGTTAGCCATGGCATTTCCCTCACCTGATGAGCTCTGGCGACGTTATAAAAAAGTCCGGGGCATTGCCGGCGTGCGATTTTTCAGGTTCTCCGGTGTTTTGCACAGCCTTAGATCGGGAATTTATGCTAAAGCTGTATATTCCAAAAAAATGGAGATAAAGGATCAGTATGGCTGAACAAATCGAAAGGCTCGCGCAGTTCGTTGCCAACACTCAGTGGGAGGATATTCCACGGCCGGTTCAGCAGCACGCCAATCTCGTGCTGCTCGACACGATCGGGGTAATGCTGGCCGGCTCCGTACAACCGGAAGTGCGGCGATTGCACGAAGGCTTGAATGCGAGCGCAGGTACGGGGGCGACCGTGTTCACGCGCGGGTGGCCCATTACCGATACTGGTCGTGCGGCGCTCCTCAATGGCATTGCCGCTCGTTCGATCGAACTCGGCGAGCTGCACGATGAGGTTTCGGCGCAGGCCGCGGTGCAGATCGTGCCTGGTTTGCTGGCCGTTGCAGAATCTTCGCGCTGCACCGGGCGCGAAATCCTGACCGCGCTGGTCGTCGCGTATGACTTTGCCATCCGCGTGGGCGCAGCTACGACGCGGCGGCCGCTCGCACACCCGAACGGCCAGGCTTCCTTGCTGGGCGCCATCGCTGCGGCGGCCCGCGCGCGCGGCCTCAACGCTGCACAAACGAGCACTGCGGTGCGTATCGGAGCCAACCTGGTGGTCAGCGCCGCTTATAGCAACGTAGTCGCAGGTGCGACAACGCTCAACGTGGCTGGCGGGATGAGCGGTTTCGCGGCATCGCTGGCGCCGGAATTGGCGATTGCCGGTTTCATAGCACAGGACAACGCCATCGAGCAGGCGATGACCAGTCTCGTGAGTGATGGCTTCGATGCCTCGCATCTGCTGGACGAGCTCGGCGTGCGGTGGGAAATCACCCACAATCACTTCCGCCTGCGCGCCTGCTGCTATCCGATCTATCCCGCTCTCGACGCGCTCGAGGATGCCCTTGCGGAATTGCATCCAAAGCCTGAGGACATAGAGCGGATCGACGTGGCCACTTATCAATTTGCTGCGGGAATGTGCAACGCCAATCCGCCGACGTATTTCGGTGGAAAGTACTCGCTGCCGCACGCTGCGGCGGCGTTGGTGGTCAATGGCCATCTGCGCTATGAATCGTTTACCGAAACGGCTTTGCACAATCCGGCCATTGCAGCGCTGCGCCATCGGGTGCACATAACCGAAGATGCGGGGATGACCGCGGCGTTGCCGCGCCTCAAGCCCGCTCGCGTTACTCTCACGCTGAAAGATGGCCGGCAGGCTACGCATGCCCATGAGGACGACAGGCACGTCGGCGAGCCATACAAAGAGTCCGACGTGCGCGAAAAATTTCGCGGGCTTGCTGGATTGGTGCTCACGCCGGTAGGCGTGAAAGCGGTTGAAACAGCTGTCGATGATTGCGTGAACTGGCGTAGCGTCGATCCGCTGCTGCAAGTCTTGCGGGACAATGGCCGCCGATAACGATTATGACGGCAGCCGCGCCCCGTGCCCGTCAACGGCAACGTGGAAAATTGGACCTCGGCGGCGGGGGGGCGGCACAACGGCAGGGTTGACGCGTCATGCCGGCTGCGGAGGGCCGCAGCCGGGCGCATGTGATACGCTTGGCACTCATATCGAGCCTGCAGAATGCGCAAAGCAATGCCGGCTCCGCACATAGCCTTGACCAAGGAACGCACATGACACGATTGATCGCACGAAATATTTTATTGTTAGCGGTGCTGCTTTGCGCGTCGGCGGCGCGCGCTGAAGTGAACGAAATCAGGTTGGCACGGCAGTACGGCATTGCATTCCTGCCGTTTATCGTGATGGAGCAGCACAAGCTGATTGAAAAGCACGCGAAGGAGCAGGCACTGGGCGACGTCAAAGTCTCCTGGGGCCAGTTCGCCGGCAGTGCCGGCATGAACGACGCGCTCCTGTCGGATAATCTTTCGTTCGGCGCCGGCGCGGTGCCGTCGCTCATATTGCTGTGGGCACGCACCAAAGGTTCGCCGCAGGAGGTCCGTGGCGTGTCGGCCACGAATTCAATGCCGGTTTATCTGAATACGCGCAATCCGAGCATCAACTCGCTGAAGGATTTTACCGATAAAGACAAAATCGCGCTGCCTTCGGTCAAACTCTCGACTGCGGCGATCGTGCTGCAGATGGCGGCGGCGAAGACGTTTGGGGACGCCAATTACGCGAAGCTCGATCCGTTGACGGTGTCTATGTCGCACCCCGACGCCGTGGCTGCGATCCTGTCCGACGCGTCTGAAGTGAATTCGCATTTCGCGTCACCGCCTTATCAGATCATCGAGCTCAAGAATCCGCGCATCAGGAATGTGCTGAGTTCCTACGATGTCATGGGCGACGCGAGCCTGACCGCGGTCTGGACGACCAAAAAGTTCGCGGATGCGAATCCAAAGACAGTCGCCGCCGTGTTCGCTGCGGTCAAGGATGCGGTAGATACCATCAATCGCGACAAGAAAGCGGCCGCCGAACTCTATTTATCGGTGACCAAGGAAAAAACACCGCTCGCCGATATGATGCAGCTCTTGAATGATCCGCGCACGATCTTTACCAACGTCCCGCAGGCTAGTCTGCGATTTGCCGAGTTCATGCACAAAATCGGCACGATCAAGGAGGCGCCGACTTCGTGGCGCGACATGTTCGTGCCCATCGCGCACAAGCTGCCGGGAAGCTGACGCAAATCCTCATGCCGATCCTCAAAGGAAGCAACATAATCGTCACCGGCGCGTCGCGCGGCCTCGGCCTCGCCATAGCGCTTGAGCTCGCACGTAATGGTGCCGGGTTGTTTCTGGTCGCCGACGGAACGCTGGACAGTCTTCAACGCGCAGCCGGCGAGTGCAAGCAGGCGGGTGCGGCGGGAGAGGTCCGGATCATGCAAGCGGACCTCGGGCAGCGCAACACCGCCGAAGACATGGTAGGGCAGGCTGTGGACGCAATGGGGAGTGTATATGCGCTCGTTAATAATGCAGGCATCCGAATGCGCAAGCTCCTCGGCGAGTACTCAGGCGAGGATTTCGACCGGCTAATTGCCGTTAATCTGCGCGCGCCTTTTTTTGCTAGCCAGGCGGTACTGCCGCACATGCGCGCAGCGGGAGGCGGCCGCATCGTCAACATCGCGAGTCAGATGGGATTGGTGGCGCAGGAAGGCATTGCGCTCTACAGCCTCGCCAAGGCTGCGTTGATCCAGTTTACGCGTTCGATGGCGTTCGAAGCGGGGCGGCACAATATCCAGGTCAACGCGGTTAGTCCCGGTCCGGCGGCCACTGAAGACAATGTGCGGCGCATGACCGGTACGCCCGAGTTGCACGCCGAGCGCATGCGCTACATGGTGACCGGCCGGCTGGTCGAGTGCGACGAGGTGGCCAAAGCCGTGTTGTTTCTGCTCTCCACCGATGCCACGTCGATACAGGGCCACAACCTGTTAGTCGATGGCGGCTACACCATACATTAGAAAACCCGGATGAAGCCGGCTGCGCGTCCCCGGGAACTGCGCAAGCCAATCCTGTGATCACGATAAACGAAGTCGATGCCGCCATGCCGAAAATATTGACCCCTGAGCAAATCCGTTCTTATCACGCGGACGGATATGTTGCGCCGATTGATGTGCTGCCGCTTGAAAAGGCCGTTGAGTACAGGCGCCGCATGGAAGAGTCCGAGCGCGCCTGGGGGCCGATTCGTGCCGAGCGCAGGGCCTATAAGCCGCATCTGCTGTTCCGCTGGGCCGCCGAACTCGTGCGCGAGTCCGCAGTGCTTGACGCGGTCGAGGACATTATCGGGCCCAACATTCTCGTTTATCAGTTCACGATTTTTCCCAAGGAGTCGCGCGATCCGGGATTTGTCGACTGGCATCAGGACGCGACCTATTTCAGCCTCAAGCCCGACGCGCAGATCGCGGCGTGGGTCGCGGTATCCGACGCCTCGCTCGAAGCCGGCTGTATGGAAGTCATTCCGGGCAGCCAGTTACTGGACCAGCTTCCGCACGAAGACCGCGCGTCGAAACACAATCTGCTGTCGCGCGGCCAAACGGTGGCAGTCCCGTTCGACACCAGCCGCACCGATTTCATGCCGCTTGCGACGGGTCAGATGTCGCTGCATCACACGCATATCCTGCACCGTTCCGGCCCCAATAACTCGGCGGACCGGCGGATTGGCTTTGGTGTGAGCTACATTCCGACGGATTGCCGCTGCACGAGCAAGGTGCGCGTGACGGCATCGCTGGTGCGGGGGGTGGATACCTACGGACATTTCGATCCCGAGCCCGTACCCAAGACTGACTATGATGCCGACGCGCGCCTGGCTCATGCGGAGGCTTTGCAGCGCTACAACGAAATGCGGGCCCTCATCTACCAGTAAGGCCATCGCATTCGTGGCGCCCCGGTGAGCACGAGTTGGCATGCATGTGGCGCTGTTTGCCCCGGGCTGCCAATGAACGACAGCTTTAGAGCGATGCGAGCGTCTCCTGCGCCAAATTCTGACGGTCGCTACTACCCGCTGTTGGGGATTCCCGTTCGCTCAGTTCCATCGATGCCACGGAACTGAACAAGTCATGTCATCCCGGCACGTCCTCTGTGCGGTAACGAACGAAATAACCTCATACCAACGCCCACTTGTGCTTGGCTTGCGGACCCAGACCTTCTAAAGAATCTGATCCAGAAACGCCTTGGTGCGCGCTTCGCGCGGGTTGCTGAAGATCTCGGCCGGCTTGCCATGCTCCACGATCACACCCTGATCGGTGAAGTAGACGTGCTCGGCGACTTCGCGGGCGAAACCCATTTCGTGGGTGACGAGAACGCAGGTGAGGCCGTCGTCGACGAGTTCGCGGATGGTCACCAGCACCTCCTTGACGGTTTCGGGGTCGAGCGCGGAAGTGACTTCGTCGAACAGCATCACTGACGGGCGCATCGCCAGCGAGCGTGCGATGGCGACGCGTTGCTGCTGGCCGCCGGACAGTTCGCCCGGGTAGTGTTTCTCCTTGCCGTCGAGCCGTACTTTCTTCAGGAGGGCGAGCGCACGTGCTTCGACTTCCTGTTTGTCCTGCTTCAGCACGTGGATAGGCGCCATCATGATGTTCTCCAGCGCAGTCTTGTGCGGGAACAGGTTGTATTGCTGAAACACCATCGACACGTCCTTGCGCAGCGCGATTTTCTGTTGATCGGTCTTGATCTCGTGCACATTGTGCGTGCCAATGCGGATGGTGCCGCGGTCGATTTCCGCCAGGCCGTTGAGGCAGCGCAGCAACGTGGATTTGCCGGATCCCGAGGGGCCGATGATGCACACGGCCTCGCCTTTGGCGATGTCGAACGAGATGCCCTTCAGAACTTCAGCTTTGCCGAAGGATTTGTGGATGTCTTTGACGCTGATGTAGGGTTCTTTGCTCATATCTTAACCGCGTATTTGCGCTCCATGGCGACGGTCCAGCGTGCAATCGGATAACAGTAGGCGAAAAACAGCAATAGCACGAAGCCGTAGAAAGGCATCAACAGTTCCGGACGGTTTTCCGCGCTGAGCGCATCGCCCGTGAGCGTCATTACCTCCTGCACGCCGACCACCGACGCGAGCACCGTGCCGACTGCCAGTATGCAATAGACGTTCATCCACGGCGGCAGCATGCGCTTAACACCCTGCGGCAGGATGATCATCCACAGGGTCTGGCGGCGGTTGAAAGCGAGCGAGTAGGCCGACTCCCATTGCCCGGTCGGGATCGACTGGATGGCGCCGCGCACGATTTCGGAAACGTTGGCCATCACCGGCAGCGAGAGGCCCAGTGTCGCCTTCATCCAGTCCGGGAACGGGATGGTGACGCCGAACAGCGTGAACTTGAACGGCAGCAGGAACATGCAATAAAAGAGCAGCACCAGCCACGGCGCATTGCGGAAGAAATGTGTCGCGAACCACGCGCCTTTGCGCACCGGGCGAAACAGGGAAATCTGCGCGAGGCCGAGGAACATGCCGAAGAACGTGCCGATCGCCATCGCCAGAAAGCTGATCGCGATATTGAACACGAAGCCTTTCAGTATGAGAGGCATCCATTTCCACAGCGTGGCCAGCACCGAGGGATGGCCGCTCGCTGCCTGCGCCTGCGCAACACCGATGCTGGCTGCGAAGCACGCGATCAGCAGCAAGCCGAGTGCCGGCGTGAGAGTCAGGCGCGCGCCGCCGGCAAAGGTTTGTATGCGGTTCAGCGCTGCCGTATTGAGCACTGGCAGATCGGTGGCAATTTGATTGAGTCCGCGCATGGCGTCAGACCGTCCCGAACCCGGGCACGCGCATCGCGTTTTCCCACTTGTGCATGAGCCACACCAGGATGCCGACGAGGCTCACGTAGCAGATCAGCAGCACGTTCATCATTTCCGGCACGTTGACCGAATCCGACCAGATCTGGTTGGAGACGTAGAGCATCTCGGGCACCGCAATCGCGTACGAGATGCTGGTGGTCTTGACGAGGTTGACAAGGTTGTTGTTCAGCGCCGGCAGGCTGATGCGAAACGCCAGCGGCAGCACGATCAGCACGTAGGCCCTGAGCCGCGAGAAGCCCAGCGACTCCGCGGCTTCTATGGTGGCGCGCGGCACGGCTTCGATGCCGGAACGGAAGATTTCCACGTTGAATGCACCGGCGTAAAGCGACAGCGCGAATATCGCCCACTGCATATTGGTTACCAGTGGCACGCCGCTCGCGCCTTTCACCAGATGGCCGATGCCGAAATAAAAGAAATAGAGCTGCACTAGCGGCGGTGTATTGCGGAAGAGCTGGATGTACCAGTAGACGACCCGGCGCGTGAAATTCAGGCGCGAGCCCTGCAGCCAGGCACCGACCACGCCGACCGCAACGCTCAGCGTGACGCAGGATGCCGCCAGCTTGAGGGTGGTCAGGAAACCGTTGACGAAACGGCTGCGGTCGAAGCTGTCGTAGAAAATCGTGAGATTGATGCCGGTCGCATCATAGAGCCAGCGGAACCAGTCAAAGAATTCCTGCATATGTTAATGGGCTCTGGAAATGCTCCCTCGCCCCGTAAAAACGCGGAGAGGGGATTGTTGAGACGAAGACTTCTAAACAAAAGGGCGCGGTGTGCGCCGCGCCCTGTGCCGGATTGTGCGTCTTTACTTCTTGGCTTTGTAATCGGCGTTCATCTTGACCGCGAAAGCAGTGTTCCCCAGACCGTATTTTTTCTCGAGCTGCATCAGTAGCCCGCTGCGGTGCCAGTCGGCGACGGTGTTCGACATCATTTTGTAGAAACTTTCTTCGCCAAGTTTGACCGCGAGGCCCCACGGATCGTCGAGTATGGTCTTGAACGGCATTTCGTAGTCTTTCCACTCCGGTTCCAGGAGATTGGCCATCACCAGCGTGTCGTCGTAGGCAAAGCCCACACAATCGTTGCCTTTGAGCGCGCTGTAGACTTCGGCGGTGCCCTTGAACGCGACGATTTCCGCGCCGTAGTCCTGCTGGATCTGTTTGTTGTACCAGGCGCCCTGGATCATGCACACTTTTTTGCCCTTGAGGTTGGCCCATTCCTTCAGCTTGGCGGCTTTCGGCGTGAGGATGTTGACGCCCGATGAGTAGTAGGAAGGCTCGACGATGTAAACCACTTTGCGGCGGTCGGGCTTGTCGTTCATGGTTGCGATCATGAGGTCGATCTTGCCCTGTTCGAGGAACTGCATGCGGTTGGACGACACCACGGGCACCAGTTCGAGTTTGACGCCGAGGCGCTTGGCGACGTCGGCCGCGAGGTCGGGTTCGATTCCGACGATGGCGCCGCTGGGGTCGCGGAAGCCGTACGGCTTGTAGTCGGCCTTGACGCCGACGATCAGCGTGCCGCGCTTCTTGATGTCCTCAAGCGCGTTCTGCGCGCTGGCGGGTGCCGCAACCACGGTTGCAAAAACTGCGATCAGGCCGAGATGGATTAAGCGGAACATGGAACCTCCTCTGAGTATGTCTTTATCATGTAAAGCGAAAGCCGTGCCACTGTAACACGGACCGAAAACACCGGCCAAACACGGAGCAAAAGCGGCCCCAATCCGATCCGTTCGTGCTGATGTATAGAAGCACGAACGAATTACCTGCCAAGATGACGTTCACCCTTCGATACCTCAGGGCGAACGGTTGATAGTTACCTAGGCGCTGGCGGCTAAAGCGGTGCGCGCGGCACTTTTCTGGTGCGACGACGTCAATGCCGTCAATTCGCGGACGTCGGCCAGGCGTTCGAATTTTTCGATCGCGGCATACATTTCTGCTATGCGCGGTTCGGGCAACACACGCTTGGCGCAGTTGACGAATTTTTCTTTGAGCAGCTCGGTTGTCAGGGGGTTGGCCGACGTGCGGCCGTACGGCTGGTCGACTTTTTGCGTGTGCACCGTGCCGTCGCGCAGCGTGACTTTCACCTCGGCCCCGAAATGATTGTCGGCCGGGAACTGCGCGGCCGTGTACGCCGCTGCGTGTATGCGCGGCATCAGGTCGCGCGTTTTTTTGTCTTTGTAGGCGTCGCCTTCGAACTGGCTGATCACGACCTTGCCGTCGACGAGCGCGCGCGCCAGGCAGTACTGCACGCTGAATTTTGCGTCCAACTCGCTTTGCGGGTTCGGGCGGTTGGTGTGCTCGAGACGCCGCGTGTGCGTCCACGAGTCTACGCGCTCGATGTCGGCGGGCTTCAGTTTGTGCTCGCGCACCAGCATCAGCATCGCATCGATCGCCGGGTGCGTGCTGCCGCAGCAGGGATATTGTTTGATCGCGATACCCGGTTCGACGATGTCCCACGGTTTGCCCCACGCCGGCAGGATTTTCTCTGCGTCGTAATTGCCTTCACCGTTGAACACGTTGAAGAAGCCCTGCTTGTGCTCGAATGCCGTAGCGGCGTTCGCCGTGTAGCCTTCGCGCGCCAGCAGCGCCGCGTAGAGGCCGTTGCGCGCGCAGTGGCCGACGTGCAGCGGCTTCATCATGGTGCCGAAGTTGGCTTTGACGCCCGAGGAGAACGACACGGCCGCGGCGATTGCGACTGCCGTCTTCGCGGCGTCGAGCTTCAGCAGGTAAGAGCAGGCGGCTGCGGAGCCGAACACGCCGAGCGTTGCGGTCGGGTGCCAGCCTTTCATGTAGTGATGGAAATTGACGCCGGAAGCGATCTTGGTTTCCGCTTCGAAGCCGGCAACGTAGGCGGCGATGAAGTCGCGGCCGCTGGCGCCGGTTTCGTCCGCCAACGCGAACAGCGCCGGTAGTATGGGGGCGGATGGGTGGCCGCCGAAAGTATTGTTGCAGTCGTCGAAATCGAGCGCGTGTGAAGCCGCGCCGTTGACCAGCGCCGCATCGAGCGGATTGACGCGCGCTGCGGTGCCGAAGACGTAGCTGGGGCCAGGGCTTGAGCCCAATGCACACGCGGCGAGGCGCGCGGCGTCTTCGCGGGCGCCGGCGAGCGTTACGCCTACGGTATCGAGTATGCCCATCTTGGCCCAGCGGATGGCGTCGGGCGGCAGACTGTCGTAGGTGACTTCGGTGATGCGCTGTGCAAGTTCGAGGGCAATCGACATTCAAGCTCCTGTTATGTAACCGCCGATGAACGCAGATGAACGCGGATGAGGATCGACATTATAAAGCTCAATATCTATCTGCGTTCATCGGCGTTTATCTGCGGTTTCTTCTAGACTTACTCCGCCTTTACACCTGTTTCTTTGATGACCTTCGTCCACTTGGCAATTTCGGATTTGATGTAAGCCGCGAAATTCTCGGGCGTGCGGCCAACGGGCTCCGAGCCGTCGCTAGCGAAGCGATCGCCGACTTCGGGGGCCTTGAGCGCCTTGATGATTTCGGTGCTGAGAAACGCGACTACGGGCACCGGTGTTTTCGCGGGAGCGAGAACGCCGTACCAACCGCCGACGTCGTAACCCGGCACGCCCGCTTCAGAAATGGTCGGGAGGTCGGGCGCCGCCTTCGAGCGCTGCGCCGTGCTGATCGCGAGCCAGCGCATACGCCCGGCTTTAACATGCTGGATGGTGCCTATGATGGTGGTGTACTGCGCATTGATCTGGCCGCCGAGCAAATCGTTGATGGCGGCCGCACCGCCTTTATACGGAACGTGTATCCATTCGATTTTGGCCATGTGC
>Ga0114966_10004765_pt1 | contig 11608 bp, 9 predicted proteins | sample M_130207_XF_Meta_FD_87029 | JGI IMG/M metagenome (GOLD analysis project Ga0114966, IMG submission 87029) | Freshwater microbial communities from Lake Montjoie, Canada to study carbon cycling - M_130207_XF_MetaG | ecosystem: Environmental > Aquatic > Freshwater > Lake | place: Lake Montjoie...
GCCAGCTTTATGCGTTGCCCCGTATGAGAGCTTTTCTAGCCTGGAATTTAGAATGCACATACCACCTGATGTCTGGGGCCCCTTTTTCTGGCACACAATACATATCGCGGCACTTGGATATCCTTCCGCACCTACCTACGCTCATAAAAAGGCGGCTAAAGATTTCTATGAAAGTCTTAAGATTCTTATACCCTGCCCTGCCTGCCGTGACCACTACAATAAGCATCTCGAGAAATACCCTATTACACCACACCTCGATAGAAATTCTGATCTCTTCAAGTGGACGATCCTCTTACACAATGAGGTAAATAAGGCACTAGGAAAGCCGGTATTTACTGAATCTCAAGTTCTGAAGGGATATGCGAGACTTGGGGCTATAAAACGCTCACCAATTTGGACACCAGATGACTTTGCCGAGGCTGATTGGAAGGCTAGAACTCAGGGCATTGCTCTAGGCGTAGGTGTAACAGGGGTTGCTGGAATCATTATCTGGATGCTGAGATCAAAAGATTAACCTACATCAGATGGGTGAGGAACCAGAAAAAAATCATACCCTCTTACAAAACTTTCCAGAGGAAATTTACGTTGGGCTTCAAACTTACAAGGCCGCCAGGCCTCTTAAGAAAAAGGTCAAGGAAGTCTTCGTCAAAAAGGCCATGACTGATGAAGAAATCGAAGCAAAGGAGGGTTTCTACTTCAATGAAAAAGATGTCGACAAGATTTACGACGAGGATGTTGATATTTACACAGAGGATGAGAAGGGAGAGAAAAAGCTTCTAGGCAAACTTAGAAAAAAGGTCATTGATCCAGAAATCATAAAAACCGGCTGGGAAGGTTTCTGGATTACCGCCGCACCGTCTAGAAATCGCGGTGCTGCAGCTGGTCCGATCGATCTCAAAGGGAAATACTGGCAAAAGAGAAAGGATACCTTGACGAAAGTGGTGGGGCATTCAGCGATGGCTGGTAAGATGCGGGTAAACAACAATGTCTTTTCTTCAGTTCTAGGATACTTTGATGCGACGCCCTTTATGAAACTTCCCTGCCGCTTGACATCATATACCATGCGTTTCTGGAAATACTATAACCATGGTCTTCCTTTCATCCGTGCCATCGATCAATGCTTCGCCGCCCTAGTCCCCGAGAGACATGCTCTACAAGAAAGAGCGGCCAAAGAGAAACCCCTTTTACACATTCCCCAAACGGCCTTTTCTTCTGTGACAATTAATCGCAATTTCCGCACAGCACTTCACAGAGATGCTGGTGACTTTCGAGAAGGTTATGGTAATCTTTCCGTCATTGAACGTGGTGAATACCACGGAGGCTACACCCTTTTCCCCCAGTATAAGATTGGATTCAATGTGCGAACAGGAGATTTCTTGGCCATGGATGTTCATGAATGGCACTGTAACACAGAACTTGTTGAAACTGAGGCTGATAAGAAAGCAAATGAGAAAATGCCAAAGATTCACAAGGATGATCCTGAAACTGGCACACTTGGCTCAGAAAAGTCTTTTAGTCGTGTATCATTTGTCTGTTATCTCCGCGAAAAGCTCCGCAAGTGTAATGATTCTCAGACCCGCAAATATTTCCACAAGATTGGCTTCAATCCGACAACAGGAAAGTTCAAGCCAAAAAGGACTACTAGGAAATTATAAGCTGTTCGCGAGAAACCAAAATAAAATTCAAGCACAACAAAGACTTGCTTGAATTTTATTTTTTGATCTTCCTGAATCAGAATGAGTGTAGTTGCTCCTGTATCATCGAGCGGCTCCACAGCATCATCAACAGCAGAAGAAATTCTAAAAGGCCTTGGAAGAGTATCTAGTTCAGTATCATCTTCCACAGGTCAAGCTTACAGCTATGCTTCTTCATATGCTACCCCAGAGACTGGATCATATACACTAAATGTCCTCTTTTACATGGTCCTATATGCTTTTATTCTCTTTCTTGCTCTCGTATTGATACATTTTACAGTATACCCTGTTTTTATATTTACACCTGGTGCCAAAGGACTTATCGGCGTTTCTTCAACAGATGACAGTCTTGTATACTGGAACAATAAGAAACAACCAACCGCAAATATATATGGCCCACTCGATAAGGATCCCATTGGAAAGTATCCCTTTATAAATAATTTTTCATTTTCAGTCGATCTTTTTGTCCGTAAAATGACTGATTCTACAGCCACAACCCGTGTTATTTTATACAAGACTTATGCGAATGGCGAACAAGTAACACCTCGTCCTCCAACAGCCATCGCTGATCCCTTAGGGATATCTCCATCACTAGACCAAATGACGGATATTACAAACAAATATATGAATTCCAAGGTATCTATGTTCATGTATTTAACACAGACAAATGACTTGGTAGTAACATTCTTTAGTGGCAATAACGGAACGCCATATAGTAGTAGACAAATCAAAAATATTCCTCTATATACTCCCTTCCGTGTAACAGTTGTTGTTGAAGACAAGACTTTTACTGTATATATCAATGCTAAACAAGCATTCCAACGGTCAATACCAATCACGAATCCTATCGCTTTGAATACCTACGGTCCCTTGAGTAATATCATACAGAATTCTCAGCGTTTCTTCCCACCACCTATATGGGCGGATTCGCCAGTAAAGACAATCTTTCTTCAGAATTTACACGTATGGAATCGTGCGATCAGGTATAACGAAGTTCAAACCGCACAACCCGCATTAGCCTTGGAATCAGATTTTGATATGCAAAAAGAATCTGGAAAGTCTTCCTGTGCAACATAAGTCTAAGGCGATAACGTTTCTGTTGTTAACGATAGAATGGTAATAGAGATTATTCTCTTTATCGCAGTTGCCATAGCAATAGCATATTTGGTATTAATGTTAGTTGGAACACCACCAACATATCAGGGAGAAAAGGCTCTCTATGAGTTATCTGGGTCTGAAACTACAGTTCTACCAGCGACCAACTCTCCTTGGGATGGTCGTCCATGTTCTATTCGTTTTGCCATCTACGTTCAACAGGCACCCAAGACACTTTCAAAGGTCGATTGCGTAGACACAGCAACCCCTTTAACACAGTTCGGCCCATCATGTTCAGATTACAGCTTCAAATCCTGTAAATGTGATGGAACAGTCTGCTCTGGATGTAATGTGACATCGAGCTATCTTTCAAAAGTTCTTTACATTGGCGATGTATTTGAGATGTGGGCATCAGGATATACTTCTACAAATGATAAGCCTCTAGTCCCGGCACTAATTAAGATAAAAACAGCACAGGATTCACACAATCATTTCGTAGAAAGCATCTCTCTTCCGGCGATTCCACTACAGCGATGGACAGTCGTAACAATTGTGAAAGAGGGTCGTCGCTTTGATATTTATTATGGCCAGAAGGTGGTTGCGTCTAAGCTGTGTGACTATGTCCCCTTAACACCTTCAGGTGCGGATTGGAGAGCTGGGGGTATGGTGGGCTGGACAGGCAAAATTGGTCTTTTCACAGGGATCTCCAAAGCGGAAACACAAGAAGATGTTAATGCTGATGTGGAAGCACTCGTAAATACACGCGGTATACCGTTTTATCTTGACAGAATAAATTTTACTTTTGATGTGAAAATACCAACCTGTGTCTTTGGAAACTGTAATACTCTCCCCCCTGTAAAACCCCTCAATCCTTTCGCTGTTTATGCGACCAATGTACAGTAATATAAGGGCCTATTAGTCTCTAAGACTTCGTAAAGATATAACGTTAACCACAATAGTGCTTAACTTTAGATTCAACCGCATTTTATATTGAATGATAACAGAATGAATTCGTCCGCGAATGGTAGAAATAGTTCATCAGGCACGGTCCGCAATGTTATAGGTGCTATTCTATTTGTGCTTGTCTGCATAGGTCTATATTACTTATACAACTTTTTGTATGGATCAATAGCCTCTAAATCAACGGTCACTATGTTAACTGGAACGATTCCAATGACACAGATCGGTGGAACGATTGCCACTAACTCAAAGAAGTATGCTGCGAGCACTAATCTCACCGGCGTAATGGATGGTGGTCAATACTCAACGAGCATGTGGGTCTATGTCGCCGACACAAAGGGCTTTAGTGCCGTATCAACCCCTCTAGCACATTTGATGGAAATCTCAGACGATCGTTTTGATGCTACAGCTGCGAATGTAGGCAATACGCTCCTCTTTGTTGGTCTAAATCCTAAGAATGGATCACTTGTCGTCCGCCAATCAACAAGCGATACCGCAGTTCAGATAAATAATAATATGCCATCTGGTGCCCCACCAACATCAACTCTCTACCCCCTTGATTCTTTAATCGGCGGATACACGACAGGAACAACATTCACATCAAACGACAGCTGTGATATTATGAATGGAATCGAATACCAACGCTGGATTTTAGTGACGACGGTCGCCAATGGAAGAACACTAGATGTCTATGTCGACGGTAAACTTGCCCGGTCATGCGTCTATAAGGCCAACTATTCTCTTGGAAGCACTGGCGGCAAGGCGACAGCTTACTTTGGATACAATAATGGAGGCAATCTTAAGGGCTTCTTCTCAGATGCGAACTTCTACAATTACTCTCTTACGCCCGACGCAGTCTGGGCCATATACCAAGCTGGCCCTGGTGGGCCTACGAGCTTGTATGATTTCTTTGCTAATCTCTTTGGCATCAATGTGAGCTTCCAAAAGAATGCCACATCGTCTAACTGCCCATCTGTATCTTCCGAATAGATAATCTAACGATTCTAAATTCTAGTAAGTCTAAAAGTTGATCATTATTATGCTTAACTTTTATATTTTGACAGTCCATTTTAGAATGGATACTTCCAGCACAGATATATTTCCACAGATCGTGATAGCAGTCCTTATATCTGCTGCTGTCTTCTTTGTATATCTCATAATCGAGCAACTCTACAGAGCCTATCTCGGCTACGGAAATGCTCGTATTGTGGTCTATCCTTTTACAGGCTCGTCGACGAAAATTATTCAACAGGATCCGAATGCCGCTGGAAGTGTAACACTACCTGCTTCCGATAATCAGTTGACCGGCATCGAATTTTCATATTCGACCTTCCTCTATATTTCGGATGATACCGATGATGGCGATGGACGCCTCAAATGGAAGTCTGTCTTCTATAAGGGATATCAGTCTGGCCCCTTCCCTCTCTTAGGCCCTGGCGTATTTGTCTCATCTGGCCAGGCCAATGGAACAACTCTAAGAATCATCATGAACACCTATGACAAGTGGTTTAACGCACTCGATGTTAACCAAATCCCACTCAACAAGTGGTTCCACTTGGCCATCATTCTACGTAATAGCAATCTTGAGGCCTATATCAACGGCAATCTTGCGAATAAGCTTTCCCTCAAGGGCACTCTCCCCTACCAGAACTATCAGCCACTCATACTCTTCCCTAATACTAAGACTGGTGGAGGTGTGGCCATTGCGGAGAATCCATCCTCAGGCTTCGATAATAGTTCAGGAACAGCCCCTGCATTCGGCATTCCCGCTGGAGAGAGCTTCTATGTTGCGGGTAAGTTTGCAGGATACATAAGTAACTTGGTCTATTTTACATATGCTCTCACATATTCTGAGATACAAAATCAGCTTAATATAGGCCCGAGCAGTAAGTTTGATGAGTCTTCCATGGATAAGCCGCCATACTTGATCGATACATGGTGGACGCAACGCAACACTTAGTGTGCCTTGAAAGCCTAAGGCTTATAGAGCTCTTCCGCACCTCTTAGCAGAATGCCCGGTGGCGGTCTGTTAAGTTTAGTATGTTTTGGAACACAAAATGTGCTCCTATCGGGCAACCCCGATATGACCTATTTTTACAAAACATTTAAGAAATACACTCACTTCGCACTCGAATCCACGTCAAAGCTAATGGACGGCCCCACCGATTATCCATACGACAAGTCCATTCAAGTGAAGGCGAGAATTGATCGCACTGGCGATCTTCTCACAGATCTGTATTTCTCCTTCCAGATTCCCGCCATTTACAGCAAGTATCGCAACATCGATCCAGTCAATGGCCCCACCACACAATCAGAATTCCAGTGGGTGCGAGCCGTCGGTGCAGCCGCCATCCAATCGGTCTATATAACCGTCGGCCCCAACAAGATCCAAGAATTCACTGGCGAGTATCTGATGGCCCGTGCTCTAGTCGACTATCCCGCGGATAAGTATGCAAAGTGGCAGCAACTCGTCGGCGACGTTCCTGAAATCAATGATCCCGCAAACGGCCTCTACGGAAATGCTACAGCCACACGTGGTGAGTATCCGACAGTATACCCTGATATAAGAAACACAACCCAAAACAACACTCCATCAATCCCCTCTTACACAGTTTACGTACCGATCCCCTTCTGGTTCACTGAAGAAGGTCAGGCACTCACCCTCGTAGGCCTCCAGTATTATACGGTCGATATTACCATTAATATGAATCCTTCTCAAAGCCTATACACTGTAAGAGACTTATTTGGTAACCGCACAGCACCAGGATACCGCGTCGACATGACACGTAATAATCCTCTTTCTCCAAATACACCAAACTATATTAATGCTGACGCTACGCCCACACAAATTAACAATTTTCTCACAGATATTGGTCAGACAATTCCCCCACTCAACAACTGGAGCTTCGCACCCACCATACACACAACCTATGCATTCTTGCCTGAGACTGAACGTGTAATATTTGCCAGCACTCCGCTCATGTATGTGACACGCCAGGTAACACAGATCTCATTTCAAGAAATTCTTGGAAATTCACTTCTTGATCTTGATATCCATAACCCCGTAACACGTCTCATTCTTGTCCCTAGACGTTCTGACAGCCTATTATACAAAAACGATTTCGCCAATTTCACAAATTGGGTGAATTATCCAAAGAGACCAAAGACGAATACTGACGTTCCAAGCAATAGTCAATATATTGAGTCAGAGGCCGCAACAGGTCTTCTCGTTGCAAATTCACAAATGGATATCATTCAGAATATGCGTATATTGGCGGATGGCAATGAGATCCAAGAACTCAAACCAAACTCCTTTTACACAGACCTTACCGCCTTCAGATATCTTTCTGGTGGTGCTAAAACACATATCCCAGTTTACACCTTTGAACTCCACAGTCCCACCGCACAGCCGGCAGGTTCTATCAACAGCAGCAGAATCCGCAGATTTCAGCTTGACCTACAAGTGTGGCCCTTGCCTACCGCTACTACATACATATACAGCATGAACATCTATGTAGAAAATCTCAACTTCTTCCTTGTTGAGTCAGGTATGGGCGATAACAAGTATGCCCTATAAACGCCGTGTCTTATGTCCCTTTCCCTTTGCCTTTGCTTTTCCCTTTGCCTTTGTAAGCTTTTCTGTTTTGGCCCCATGAGCCTTCCCTTTGGCCGGCTTCATGAGCAAAATTTCAGGATATCCAGATTTCCTTCTAGGATTCATTTTGATATACTGAGGCCAGCGTTTGATCATGGCCCCAACAGCTGCTTTCTGCTTAGCAACACGCGTCGCCATACCGTCGTCCTGCATGCCACCAGGCTCCTTGTAATAGGCCGTCTTGGGTGCTACGAAATTCAAACGAACAACTACTCCATCCGCCTCCCAGAACTGCAAAGTTCGCTGGTAATCCTCTTTCTCGGAGCCAAACTTTAACTTAAGAGCGGAATCGGATCCAGGATTCAAGCAACCCCAGAAGCTTCCGATAATAAAACGTAAATCTGTCGTGACCGTGTCCTTCATGAAAAAACCATTCGGCACAGGATAAACACCCCACAGACGTGCTCCCGCCTTGTCGCACTCACTAAATCCTCTGTTGATGACCGTGGTCAATGAACGCAACGGCTGCTCATGACGCTTTGAGCTTCCGTCAAACTCGATGAGGCTTCGCACATCATCGTCCATAAATACGAGTCGCTTGCCCTTCGGAAAGTAATCAAAGATGAAGTTACGGACCTCAGCCAACCCTTTTACACCAACCACGATATGCCCCACTGAGTCGCCAATCTCCTTGTATAGAGCTTCTTGTTCCTTATTTGCAACAAAGACATAAATCTTCGATTTAGGGATTTTATACTCTTGTAAAACAGCTAATGTCTTTTCCTTGAGTGTGGTAACACGATTATAGGATGGGATAACGACGACCCAGTCCATTTGTTTAGAAGATAGATTTTCTATTGACCGCCAACATTAGAAATATGGCTGATCCTACTACAACAAAAACACTTAAGCTAAATCCGGCCGACATCCAAGTCGACGAGTCATTGCCATCATATCCTTTGATAAATGCCGATATTCTATTGCCAAAAATAACAGATAAAGAAGTGGCAGATGGAAAACCCTTACGCCTCGCTGCTAGACAAAAGGTGGCAAATAACTTAAATACGCTCATAGCTGAACAAAAATCTATGAAAAAAAATATTCAATCTTCGTGGGATAGTTTGGTTGATATTGATAGATCATCACAGCAAGCTATTTTAAATATATATAAAAGTCCTATTTATCTCGATGTATTTAATTATATTAAAACTGAACTTGTTTGGTGGAATAATAATATAGAATTATCTCCTCGTCAGATAAATACCCGTGATTTGAAATATGATGAAATTTTATCGTCGAAACAATCCGCATTTAATAATTTCATGAAGGCTACGCTTTCTACTGAAGAACAAAAGAAGATTCTTGCAAATAAGGAAAAGGAAGATAAATCGGCCGCAATACGTAATCGCACAACATATAATGATGTTACTGACACCGCATCATCTATCGTAAATATTCTATTTTGGACAATATACGTAATTGTAGGCTTGCGTTGTGCTTCTTTCGCTGCGAATGAATATCTCTATAAACCTGTGCCATATAGGTTTCTCGCATTTGTTTACACCTTCATATTTGTTCCTATATTCGGCCCCTATTACTTATGGAAGGGAATTGAAAATTATTTTTGGGAGACGCCTCTTCCTCCATATGAGGGCTTCTTTCCCCTTTTCCCATATGATAAATCAGAGCCACTCGATTTTAATCGCAGATTATTTGGATATAATAATACACTTGAACTAAGAGAATGGATTGGGAAAAAGCAGGCTGATGAATCGAAAGCGAGAGATGACGCTATCTTAAAGGGCATGAAGGAGAAGATTATTGCTGAGCACAGTGGGTAATATTTAAGATCATGAAAGGCTAAAGAAAAAAGTCATCTATAATCTAATGTCTAAGCCATTTGTGTCTGTTCTAACACCTACCTACAATCGACGCCGCTTTATTCCCTGGGCCATTAAGTGCTACGAGGCACAGACATATCCAAAGGATCGAATGGAGTGGATTGTCTTGGACGATGGAACTGATTCGGTTGCCGACCTATTTGATCCTAACGTGGTCAAGATCCTAAATCTGAGATATATTCGCCTTGATTCGCAAGAAAAGATGCTTATTGGTGCGAAGCGTAATCTTCTACACAAGGAGGCTAAGGGAGATATCATGATCGCCATGGACGACGATGATTACTATCACCCTGACCGTGTCCACCACGTGGTCCAGAAGTTCGAGCAGAATCCGAGTATCCAACTCGCTGGTTCATCCGAGATTTATATCTATTACAGCGATATCAAGAAGATCTATAAGTTCGGTCCATATGGGCCGAATCATTGCACGAATGGGACAATGGCCGTGCGTCGCCAATACGCGACCACACATCTATATGATGAGACAGTTACACATGCTGAAGAGAAGTCTTTTTTAGAGGGTTATAAGAATCCGATGATTCAGCTCGATCCCTTCAAGGTCATGCTCGTCTTGAGTCACACCGAGAATACATTCGACAAGAAAAAGATGCGGGATCAGGTTAGCCCCTTTGTTAAGGCGACCAATTTCAAGATCAAGGATTTTATTCGCCCAAGTGATATCAGAAATTTTTATGCGAATGCATAAGGAAGACCTAAGGCCTAATAAACGCTTCTTCATAGAATATGAATAGCCTTCAGTCTTTACGAAATCATATGGAAATGTTTCAACAAATATTTCTAAATGCTCTCACCGATCAATCCCCTTTTACACAACAACCTGAACATATAAAAACACCGCTCAGAGCTCACCAACTTTCCGCACTGCACTCCATGAAGGAAAAGGAAGTCGCTCTGAGAACAGGATACACTGTCCCAGGAACAAATGAGACACTATTTAGTCAGTATGCCTTCCTAGGAGATCGCACGGGTGTCGGCAAGACTTTTATGGTTCTTGGTCACATCAGTCAAATGAGTCTAGAGCCTTTAAGACAAGTATCGATGAGTAATTTACATGTAAGCAGCACCGCCGCATGTTTTTCTATTTATCCATATGTTGAACCAACACCACTTTATGATTCTCTAGTGGTGGTTCCTCACACTATTTATAGACAGTGGCAAGATACGGTAAAAAAAGACACCAGTCTCAAGGTAGTATTTCTTAAGACGGCCAGGGACTTAGATAAAGATTCTCTCGTAACAAATCTCGGAGCAGCTCATTTAACACTAATTAGCAACACTCTCCTGCCCCTGTTCATGAATTCGATGAAGGCCAGAAATCTCACACCCACTTGGCGGCGTGTATTCTACGATGAGGCAGATACAATTAAGATTTCTTCAACAGTTGAACCTCCTCAGGCAATTATGACATGGTATGTTACAGCATCATATAATAATCTCCTTTTTACAAATCAGTATTATCATTCATATACTCTTAGACAACTCCCCCAACCCTTTGTCAACAGTCTACATCCTAAGTTGAAAAGCCTTATACAATTATATACCGATAATCACCCAGTAGTCACTTTCTTTAAAACACAGAGTAATGGATTTTTCATGAGTCGCATAAAGTCTCAACATCCTCTGCGATCATCTCTCGTTATCATAAATTCTGATGAGTTCTTGGACACTTCTGTTCTTTTACCACCACTCATAAGTCAAGTAATACGCTGCGAAACGCCGATCTCACAACGTATTGTTCAGCATGCCATATCTACCGAGGTTGAATCGATGTTAAATGCCGGCGATATCCAGGGTGCCTTACAGAGTCTAGGTATCAGTTCTCACACGAATGTGACAATAGTCGATGCGGTCTGTGAGGCAAAGATAAAGGAAAAGGAGCGTCTGGAGCGTCTTCTAGTCTTCAAGCAACAAGAAACCTACGCTACTCCCCAGGCAAAGGAAGCAGCTATTGCCGCATTAGAGGAAAAAATTCAGAGAGTAAAAGGGCAAATAGATGATATTAAGGCACGTGTAGAATCAAATGATTCATGCTCAATCTGTTTTGATACGCAGGATAATCCGGTAATTACTCCGTGCTGTTCGAAGATCTTTTGTGCTTCGTGCATTCTGCCGTGGATGGCTCGCACTCTAGCCTGCCCCCTTTGTCGTTCAGCATTCCATCCGAGCGAACTTCGAGCTATTGGAGAGAATATTCCTCGCGGCCCTGATGCGAGGGCAAGGCTTCCCAAGAAATCTGATGCACTCATAAAAATCTTGGAGGATAATCCTAATGGAAAGTTCCTCATCTTCAGCCGCTATGAGAATCCCCTTTTTTCCCTATATGAACGTCTATCTACTTCCTA
>Ga0114966_10004766_pt1 | contig 11608 bp, 6 predicted proteins | sample M_130207_XF_Meta_FD_87029 | JGI IMG/M metagenome (GOLD analysis project Ga0114966, IMG submission 87029) | Freshwater microbial communities from Lake Montjoie, Canada to study carbon cycling - M_130207_XF_MetaG | ecosystem: Environmental > Aquatic > Freshwater > Lake | place: Lake Montjoie...
GCGATCACCGAACCACCACGTCCGCCTCTCAACAACTGGCCCGAAATACTCGCAAAATACTCGCTCTAAAATCTGTCCCCTTTTGAACCCGCGCAGAAATCCCCTTTTGAACTCCCGCCGACAAGCCCATAAAACTGGGTTGTGTTCTGGGGGCTATTGTAGGAGTGTTTAGTAATCTGCATTCATTACTCGTTTGAAATGACCTTACGTTTGGGCTTCGCCATGATTTGCCGTTTGAATGCCCGACTGCTCGGGGTCGGAGGCTTGGCATTGGCCTGCAGCAGTTGGGTTGGCACCGCCAAGGATTTGACCAAAGCGGAGGGCTTGGCATTTTTTGAGAATAGGATTCGCCCTATTTTCGTAGAGCATTGTTATCCCTGTCATAGCACCGAGGCTAAAAAAGTGAAGGGCGCTCTCAAGCTGGATACTCAGGCAGATTTTTTAAAGGGGGGAACGGACGGAACCATCGTTGTCGCTGGACACCCTGAACAGAGTGCCCTGATCCGCGCGGTGCGGTACGAGGATCCAGATTTTCAAATGCCGCCTAATAAGGACGGAGCCAAGAAGCTGCCTGAGGCTAACATTGCAGACCTCGTGCGATGGGTCTCGATGGGTGCACCGTATCCTGAGACAGCCCAAGGCACGGCACCTTTGGCCTCCAAGTCGTGGGCGTTTGCACCCATTAAAAATCCACGGCCGCCGAGTGTTAAAAAGTCCAAATGGCCTGCCAATTCGGTGGATCGATTTATTCTGGCAAAGATAGAAGCCAACGGTGGAAGTCCCGCTGAGCCGGCTGATCGACACACGCTGATCCGGCGTGCGACTTATGATCTCACAGGCTTACCGCCGACTCCGGAAGAGGTGGATGAGTTTATCAACGACCGATCTCCGGCAGCGTTCTCCCAAGTCGTCGATCGCTTATTAGAATCCCGTGCCTATGGTGAGCACTGGGGACGCCACTGGTTGGATATTGTCAGGTATGCTGACACCGCCGGCGACACGGCTGATTACCCCGTGGGACTGGCTTGGCGTTACCGGAATTACGTGGTTGATTCTTTCAATGCCGATAAGCCTTATGACGAGTTCATCCGTGAGCAAATCGCGGGTGATATTCTCGCTGAACGCGGCGCACAGGCTCGTTATGCTGAGCGCGTGGTCGCCACCGGGTTTCTCGCCATTTCACGCCGGTTCGGTTTTGATTCGGAGAAGTATCATCACCTCACTTTGCAGGACACTTTGGATACCATGGGGCAAACGGTCCTTGGGTTGAGTTTAGGATGTGCCCGTTGCCACGACCATAAGTTCGATCCTATTTCGATGCAGGATTATTACGCGCTCTACGGGATTTTTTCCAGCACCCGCTTTCCATTCCCGGGTTCGGAGCAGAAGCCGCTCATGAGGTCCATGGTACCACTGATCCCGCCTCAAGAATCCCAGCCAGCTTGGCGCGAATATGATCAACAGGTAGCGGCACTTTCTGCTGGGCTCAAGGATCGAAAAGGGAACGTCCCCGGCGGTGTTTTTCGTTCGCTCCACGATCCGGATGGCGATTTCGAGACACAAAAGGATGCAGCCGGCGGTAGCTACGGTTTCATTGTTCCTCCGTGGCGATCCGAGGGAAAAGTCAGCGTCTCGATGGCGGCGCAAAGTCCTTTTAAAAACCTGTATCCGCTAGGAAAATTCGGTGCAAACGTTGCTGGTGGCGAGCATGACTATCACCTGACCGAAGCTCTGTATCCGCACCCAACACGTACCAACGATCGGCTGCTGTATGTGAACATTGATTTTAGGGTGGCAGCTCCGGAGGCTGCTGCGATGGGTGCCCATCGATTCTGGATCGGAGCTCAAACCGGTTCGCCTGCGGTCGAGTTGCTGATCTCCTCAGATGCTGTCTCGACGTTTCGTAGAGGCCGCGTTGAAAAACTCGCGACGGTGGCCCCTTCGCAATGGCACAACCTCCAACTGACGCTTGACCTCACTCAGCGAACGTTTACAGGCACTCTGGGCCGAAGGGATGGCACGCAGGAAATTTCGAAAAATCAATTCGCTTCAAAGTGGACCGGCAATCTTGATCATGTCCAATGGGATTCCAAGGCTCGCCAAAACTCAGCACTGCCGAGTCTGGAGATTGATAATTTCGCCGCCCAGTTTCACCTCATTCCAAAGGTTTCAACGAATGGCAGCATCGCCAATGCAGACAAAGGCGACATCAAGGTGGATAGCGAGAAGCTGACGACCTTGCTGATCAACGGGCCATTCGAGATGGCGTATGGGGTTGTCGAAGGGACACCGCATGATGCCCGACTCCAGATGCGCGGAGAACCTGATCGGCCCGGTGAGGAGTCACCTCGCGGATTCATTAAAGCTCTGGGAGGACGGGCATTGCCAACCGGCACTCGTGGAAGTGGTCGCTTCGAATTGGCCCAATGGCTCACTCGCCCCGAGAATCCCCTCACCGCACGAGTCATGGTCAATCGGCTCTGGCAATACCATTTTGGACGCGGCCTTGTTTCCACACCGAACGATTTTGGTATCCGCGGTCAGGAGCCGACACATCCTGAATTGCTAGATTATTTAGCAACGCAGTTTCGGCGGAGCGGTTGGTCCATGAAAGCAATGCACCGCCTGCTCATGCTCAGTGCGACCTATCAACAAAGTAGCCCGCGTTTGGAGGGCAACTCCACATCCCACGATTATTCCTCCTTTGAACGTCGTCGCTTGGGTGCGGAAGAATTACGCGACGCGATGCTTGCCATCAGTCACGAATTGAAACCTGGGCCGGGTCGCGAGCACGCATTTCCATCCCCTGTCACCGCGACTTTTAGTCAACACGGGCCGTTCAGTGCTGTTTATGAACACCAGCAACGGAGCATTTACTTGATGACGCAACGGATCAAACGCCACCCGTTTCTGGCCCTTTTTGATGGACCTGATCCCAACGCCACCACTGCCGATCGACGCCCTACAACGGTGCCGACTCAAGCTCTCTATTTTCTTAATTCACCTTTCGTCCATGAGATGGCCGCAAAATGCGCCACCCACCTACGGGCCAACCAGCCGAACGATGTCCAACGAGTCAATCAGGCTTGGAGACTGACCACCGGCCGCTCCCCCTCACCCACCGAGCAATCGGAGGCCGCCGTGTTCCTCGCGGCTTACCGAGCGGAACTCACGGCAGCGGGTCAGGTTGATCCCGAGGCCGGAGCGTTAGCGGCCTACGTGAGGTCGCTTTTTGGAAGTAACGAGTTTCTTCACCTTGACTGAAATACCTCAATGAAACCCCAGACCAGTTTCGATTTCAGCCGCCGTGGATTCCTTCGATCGATGGTGGGTGGGTCGGCTTTGTTGCCCGGCCTTGTTTCACAATTAATCGCAGAGGATGCGGTCGGGTCTGCTGCGGTTGATCCACTTGCTGCCAAAACTCCTCCGCTTCCAGCGAAAGCGAAGCGCGTGATTTTTCTCTACATGAGCGGCGGCGTGTCCCATGTGGATTCATGGGATCCGAAGCCAAAACTTTTCGCGGCCGCAGGGACCACCGCCGACGTGAACGAATATCAGGGCCGCAAAGGGAACTATAAAATGTTTCTCAAACGTCCCCAGTGGGACTTTGCGCCTCATGGAAAATGCGGGACGCAAGTCAGCTCGTTGTTTCCTCACCAAGCCGAGTGTGTCGATGATCTTTGTGTGATTCGTTCCATGAAATCGGATCACACCAACCACTACGAAGCCACGCTAGGAATGCACACAGGCTCGTTCACCTTTGCGCGACCGAGCCTCGGATCGTGGGTGAGCTACGGCCTGGGAACCATCAACCGTAATCTGCCCTCCTTTGTAGTTATCGCCCCACAATCGCCTTATGCAGGTGGGCAGGTGTGGGGGAGCGATTTTTTGCCGGGTGCCCATCAGGGAACTCTCATTGTGCCGGGCGCGGAGCCGATCGCTAATGTCAAACGCCGAGTTGCCAACAGTGCCCTTCAGGAATTGGAACTCGGGTTAATGGGGCGAATGAATCAGCGTCACGTAGCGTCACGATCCTTTGATCCATTGCTTCAAGCACGTATTCGCTCCTTTGAGACTGCCTTTGGAATGCAGATGGAGGTTCCTCAAGTGCTGGATCTCTCGAAGGAAAGCGATGCCACTTTGGATCTCTATGGTTTGAAACGGGGCGAGACGAATGGCTTTGGATGGCAATGCTTGATGGCACGTCGCCTCGTCGAGCAAGGCGTTCGGTTCGTCGAGCTGATCGACACCGGCTCCTCTGGAAACTGGGATGCTCATGGCGATATGCTCACGCACGCTCCGTTAGCGAAGAATGTCGATCAGGCAATCGCAGGATTGCTGCGTGATTTAAAACAACGCGGGATGCTAGAGGACACGTTGGTTGTTTGGACCACTGAATTCGGTCGTACACCCTTTGTCGAAGCCAAGAATGCGAATGGGCGAGAACACCATCACTGGGTCTTTTCGAGCTGGCTTGCGGGTGCTGGCGTCAAGGCTGGGACGGTGTATGGGGAATCCGATGATTTTGGCATCAATGTCGGCAAAGATCCTGTGCACGTGCACGACTTCCACGCGACTATTCTGCACCTTCTTGGTTTCGATCATGAACGCCTCACCTACCGGCACACGGGCCGCGACTATCGGCTGACTGATGTCTCGGGCAATGTCGTGCGTGGGCTTTTGAGTTAAACCTTTGCATCCCTAAAAATTCATTGTGTGCACTCACAAGCCCATTGCTCAAACAGGTGCGTGCTTTATAGTGGGTCTCGTAAGATGATGCCTTGGACATTTGCGGTTATTCTGTTGCTCTCACTCGCGGCCACCCGTGCTGCGGATGTCACGACCCTTTGGACAGGCAAGGTCCAACCCATTTTTGATATCCAATGTGTCAAATGTCATGGCCCCATCGAACAGAAAAGCGGCCTTGAACTCGACACCCCAGAGGCAGTCCTCAAGGGCGGTGATGAAGGAGCAGTTCTCATCCCTGGAAAACCAATGGAGAGCCGGCTCTACACGTATCTCGCGGCGGGTGCTGATCCGCACATGCCGCCCAAGAAGCAACTCACCGACGTCCAACGCGAGGCTATCCGCGAATGGATTGCTGCAATGGCTGAGACCCCTGCAGACCAAACCCGTAAAGCGCCAACGCCCCGTACATTTGACACGGTGCCACAAGCGATTGATACCCTGATCGCCGAGGGTTGGGAGGGACGTGGAGTCAAGCCAGCCCCTTCGGTCGATGAGCGGGCTTGGTGCCGCCGAGTTTATCTTGACCTCGCGGGACGCATTCCCACACCCATTGAACTTGCAAAGTTTCTCGATGACCCCGCCGACTCAAAGCGTGCGACCCTTGTCGATCAATTGCTAGCCTCGGAGGATTATGTCGTGCGGATGCGCGAAGTTTGGGACGTGATTCTGATGGGCCGGACCAAACGCGACAACCATGAGGATCGACGGAAGCAAAATGGTTGGTGGACCTTTCTTGAGAGTTCCTTTCGTTCAAATCGTCCTTGGAATGACACGGTGCGCGATGTGTTGAATGCGCGATCTGATAAACCGGAGAGTCGCGGTGCCTCGTGGTTCCTTTACGAACGTCGAGACAATCACCAAAACATCGCCGAAGCGGTGGCACCTATTGTGTATGGAACCAAAATTGATTGCGCTCAGTGCCACGATCACCCGCTGGCTCGCGAGATTAAACAAGCCCACTACTGGGGTCTGGTAGCAGCCTTTAATCGCAGCAAGAATGTGGATGGCGGCTCCACCGTTTCTGAGTCCGCTGTGGGTGGGTTCATCAACTTCACCAATCTCAAGAAGGAGTCTCAACCCGCCATCATCAAGCTACTGCAAGGTTCTTCGGTCGAGGAGACGCGGCCTGCTCCAGATCAAAAAGAGGAAGATAAGGAGGATAAATATATTGATCCCTCAGCTAAGGTTCGCGTGCCAAAATTCTCTCGCCGCGCCGCCTTCGCCGATGCCGCCACTCAGAATAATCCGCTCCTGGCCCGTGCTTTCGTCAATCGCACATGGGCCACGCTAACGGGTCGAGGTCTTGTGCATCCGGCGGATGAGATGAACGCCCGCAACGCCCCGAGTCATCCCAAACTTCTCGATTGGTTGGCCCAGGATTTTGCGACTCACCAATATGATGTCCGCCGCGTGGTGCGTGGCATTGTGCTCAGTCGTGTTTACGGATTGGCCGCTGGAGACGCACCACCAGAGGCGTTCGCTGGTGCACTGGAGCGTCCCCTTGGCGCCGAGCAAATCTCGCGCTCCTGGCGCATCGTTGCTGGGCTCGCACCCGCGGATGATACATTGAGGCGCAACGTGATCGCCGCGATTCCCGACCTCTTGCCGAAGGAATACAACGCCACGTTTCAGCAGGCTCAATTCTTGGCCAATTCATCCGAGCTTGGCGACATCCTCAAGCCCGAACCTAACAGCACCGTGGCACGGCTCGTGGCTCTTCCTGATGTTTCGATTCGTATCCGCGATGCGTTCCTTGCCGCGCACAGCCGATTGCCGGACGCTGAGGAGATGGCGCAGGCGTCCACCCTCATCCTCGATCGCCCCAACCAACCTGCCGACGCTGTGCGTGATTTGCTTTGGGCACTGTTGACGAACGCCGAATTTTTGACCATGCCGTGACCATGAAGCCTCAATCTTCGAACCTCAATCTCGGGCAATGTCGCACTGATGAACATGTGTTGCATCGGCGGCTTTTTCTCAAAGGTTTGACAGGTGGCGCAGCCGCGACGGTTGCCAGTTTTACCGGCCTGTTTCATAACCCTGTTTTTGCCGCTCAAACCAAGAAGGCCCAAAAGCATTGCATTCTGCTTTGGCTCTGTGGTGCGCCCAGCCAATTCGAAACATGGGATCCCAAGATCGGACGACCTAGCAGCGGCCCCTTCGGGAGTATTCAGACCAAGATACCGGGAATTCATTTCTCCTCCCTGATGCCGCGTTGCGCCAGCATTGCTGACAAACTCAATATCGTCCGCAGCATGAAGACGGCCCAGACTGAGCACCTTCAAGCCATCACCCTTCTCCAACGAGGAAATCCCGAGCGAGCCGGATTCACTCGCCCTACCCTTGGGAGTGCTCTCTCTCAAGCCATGGGCCAGTTGGAGTCTCCGATGCCGAATTTCATCTTTCTCGACCCGATCCCCGGCGGCAACGAGTTCGAGACTTTCAAAGCAGGCAACTGGGCGGGTTGGCTCGGAGCGGAGCATGCCCCCGTACGTCTCGGCGGGGATTACACTCAATTTCTTAACGCAAACTCCGAGTCCATTCCGCAGCATGATCGCGAAGCCAGAGAGACCTTAAGAAAATTCCTCACCGCCAAGTTTGAGCGAGATCACAGGAGCACCATCGCTCGCAGTCAGAACGCCGCCTTTGAACGAATGAAAGGTTTGACAGCCAGTGCGAATCTTTTCGATGTCACCAAACTTCCCGCCAAGGATCGCGAACGATTTGGCCCCGGGAGTTTTGCTCAACATGCACTAATGGCTCGGCATCTGGTCGAAAACGGGGCCCCGTTCGTTATGGTCGCCAACGGCATGAATTGGGATAACCACGTGTTCCAACACGAAATTCACCAAATGTTGGTGCCCGAACTCGACCATGTGCTCTTTCATCTAGTGAACGATCTTGAGGAACGAGGGCTGCTCGATTCCACACTCGTGATTGCTATGGGAGAGTTTGGCCGAACGCCTTGGCTGAATCCATCTCGAGGTCGGGACCACTACCCCAACGCGTGGAGCATGATGATGACCGGATGCGGTCTGAAGCGTGGCATCGTGACGGGTGCCACCGATGCAGACGGCGTGGACGTGATTGAAAAACCTTACAATGAACAAAACCTGTTCGCGACGATCTTCACCGCCCTCGGGATCGATCCCCACGCCGAGTACGATCTGGTCGGGATGCCCACTTTTCATCGTGTCGAAGATAAAGCGGCACCCATCCGTGAGCTCCTAGCCTAACTTCCCATGAAGATCAAACTCGTTCACGACTTCGAATTAACCACAGGCGCTCTCGGACTGGCCCTGACCCCGGACGGCACACGCGCGTTCGCGGCTTGCGTCGATGGCAAGGTTTACGACGTGGATCTCACCTCAGGCAAGGCCGAAGAATTTCAGGGCCAACACCAATCCTTCGCCAGTGGTTGCGTGCTCTTGCCCGATGGGAAGACGGTGATCTCTGCGGGCTACGATGGTTCGTTACTCTGGCATGATGTCGCGACACGGAAGTGTCTGAATCGCGTCTCGGCCCACAATTTTTGGAGTTGGCAAATTGCATTGTCTCCCGACGGTTCTAAGCTCGCCACCACCACAGGCCAATATTTACCCGGAGGATTGAAATACGAGCCCGCTGCTGAGACCGAGCCCTCGATCAAGATTTACGACACGCACACAGGGAAACCCGTGGCCGCTTTTTCGCACACACCTCCTGTGTTGAGTTGCGCTTTTAGTCCTGACGGCCAACATCTGGCCGCCGGTAATATGATGGGCGAAGTCCGCGTGTGGAATTTGCCCTACTGCGCCGATGGGCAACCCGTCTCCCGATGGACCTCCTCCGATTTTACCTCTTGGGGCACTGTTAAAACCCATCATTATTGTGGCGGCATTTATGGCCTCGCCTTTTCGCCCGAGGGTCACACCCTGCTAGGTTGCGGAATGGGTCCCATGAACGACCCTATGGCCGGCAACGGCAAAATGACCTGGCAACGTTGGGACTGGCAGAAGGGTGAACGCATTGACCAAATCAAGGACGGTCAACATGGCACCGGATTGATGGAAACCGTGGCCTGGCATCCAGACGGAAAGCATTTCGTGATGGGCGGTCGCCAAGCCCAAGGCACTTGGAACGCCGCCGTTTTTTCTGCTGGCGATGGCAGCTTGGTGCATTCAGTGGATACCAAAAAACGCATCACTCAAGCACGCTTCACAACCGATGGTCGCACCCTGATCCTTTGCGGTGCCAATGGCCAATCGCCCCGTAAAGACGGAGTCTGGCCCGCGTGGGGGCGTGTGCAAACCTACAGCGTGGAGACTTAAAGCCTAGGTCAAGGCTGAGTCACGGCCGCTGTGCGAGGTTGTTTCTGTGTCTTGTTCACCACCACTTCCAAGAAGCCGATAAACATTTCGTCGAAGGATTGGTCTCCCCAAGTTACTCGCTTGTTCGGATCCGGGTTATGGGCATTTTTCTTCGAGTTATCAAAGCCACCTGTCACCAAGAGCCAGGATCCTGCAGGAAGAGTTTTCGGCTCCTCCAACTGGTAATCGGTCTGCCAGTTAAAATCGAATCTCGGCACACTCAATAATAATTCTCGTTTACCGTTAGGATAAAGTGCTTCGTATTTCATCCATGATCCGCGCAAGTGCATATGCGGGCTCAGCGTATGGATCACCGTCTCCTGCTTGACGGGCAACGTCGTGAAAGTGCGGCTGTCCTCATCGTTAGGCGCGATCACAAAATCAAGTCCATACGAAGCCGCCACGATAATCTCACGTTCCGGAGGACTCGGCCGTAGGTAAAAACCAATTTGCGACAGGTCGGTTTGCTCAGTCCCACACGTCGTGTAATGAATCTCCACATCGAACTCGGCATCCTTGCCTAAGAACCGCCCCGTGTTCTCAGGATACTTGGCGATCCTCGCGCCGGGTGCCCAGCCCACCATGAACTTTCCTTTGCCCGACCCATCATCACCCACCCCCTCAAATTTCGCCCGCACGATGATATGATGCACCACCAATCGGTTGCCCGGGCGGACAGTGATCCCACTCAACCAAACATCATTCGTGAACTTCGATTTCAACGTGAAATGCCGATAGTCAAGCAGACCCGTTGCGGGAATCGTTTGACGCTCCGGCAAACTCACCACCATATCCGGAGTTCCACTAATCCATTCCTGCTTATTCAACTCGGCCTCGCGTGCATGAACTGCTACCAAGGGATCTTCGCCCTCGTCCTTCGTCGAGCCTTGCTGAATCCATGTCAGCAAATTTTGCGTCTGCACGATGCTTAGGGACATGTCGTTCTTGTAATGGCCGCGCTGGTTATCGGCGTGCCACGGTGGCATCTGCCGATTCATGATGGTCTCCTCGATCATTCGCGCCTTATTTTTTACCTTGGCGTGACTCGACATTTGGAACGGCCCGATGTTGCCCTCGCTATGGCAGTGGAGACATTTCTGCTGCAAGATCGGGACGACCTCTCGCGCATACGACACCTTTTTACCGCCCTCAAAAGTGATCCGACAACCATGCGTCTGCGTCCGAGCGAGGGTCACCGGTTTTCCCGCAAAGAATTCCTCCAACGCGGTTTTCAAATAATGCTCCGTTGCCTTTGGTTTTTGCCCACCCTCAGTCAACTGATCATCAATGGCTCCGCGATAAATTAGTCGAGACTCACGGTTATCAATCGCAATCACTTCGGCCGTCCGATCGACACCAAACCCCAAGGTCAACGCCTGCTTATCATCCACCAACACCCTGACTGGCGAGACCCTGAGCTCCCTCATTTCCTTCTCGATCGTCTGAAGAGAGTCCTCGGCGGATGTATTGATGAGCAGGAAGGTGACTTGGTCCCCTTTATATTTACCGTATATTTCCTTCAGTTTCGGGATGCTCTGCCTCACCACAGGACAACCCGTCCCGGTGAAAAAAAGAACCGTCACCGGCGTCTCCACTCGGCTTGACTCAAAGTATTTTCCTTGCAGATCAATCCCACTAAAACGCGGAAGCTTTTCCACAGCCACACCCAGCACCGTTGCAGGAATCAACCCCAGCAACATCACCATCCATTTCATCCAATCTCCACGTCTCATAAATCTTTAATCCTGTCCTTTGCCTTCCGTACTGTTCCCAAATTTGTTTACGGCCAATCGGCACCTTGCTCAATCCACCGCCGCAGTAATTCCACCTGTTTAGCGCCAAGTTGATGCTTCTCGGGTTGCGCAATATCCTCATCCTTACCCGCTACAATCAGCAGAAAGGAACTCTTCGCTGCATCCCCAGGCTTGATCACCACACCATAAGTCTGACCGCCCTTGAGTGCGGCGGCCTTCTGATCCAATCGAAATCCTCCAGCCTGTTTCTCCGCACCATGACACTCTAGGCAGGACTTCTGCAAAACGGGTTGCACATCCCGCACGAAATCAACCTTCTTGATAAACTCTGGAATGGGCCCATCCGGCCACACCGCTCCTTGGTCCACCCAGGCCCGAACAAGACCAATCTCCTCCGGTGTCAATGGTTCCGCCTTGGGCGGTGGCATCAGCATCTCATCGATCTGCCCAGCGATCATCAACACAATCGGCGCACGCTCGCTATGATCCGGGATAATATTGAACCCATTATCACCGGCTTTGAACGCTCCATCCTTCGTATCGATTCGGTAACTGCCCTTTTGCTTTTCTGGCCCGTGACAACTGATGCATTTCTCCTTAAAAATTGGATAGATATCCCGCGCAAAATCGACCTTGGTTTTAGCCGCCGGAGGAATCTTAGTCACATCCACACGACTCAAATCATAGGCCGCACGCGTCAACGGTAGCGCGTAAACGATCAGCGCAAGGATAATACCCAAAGGCTTCATCACGCAA
>Ga0114966_10004767_pt1 | contig 11606 bp, 8 predicted proteins | sample M_130207_XF_Meta_FD_87029 | JGI IMG/M metagenome (GOLD analysis project Ga0114966, IMG submission 87029) | Freshwater microbial communities from Lake Montjoie, Canada to study carbon cycling - M_130207_XF_MetaG | ecosystem: Environmental > Aquatic > Freshwater > Lake | place: Lake Montjoie...
CTTAATTTACCCGTAGCTACACTCGCCAGAGTGTAGGCCCCAGGTTCTGACGAACGTGGCTACGGCAAGAAAAGTACTGCCGCTCGCCTTGTCTCTACCGTACTTTGGCTTTGAAGGTGACGACGCCACCGGTATTCGGTTGGAGCGGGGCGGTCAGTTCCCAAGCGAGGACGAGGCTTCCTTCGCCGTTGTCTTCCACGACGAGGCGACCGTCGCGATCCGAGGTCGCACTGTCATCCACGTAGAGCAGTCGCGGCGTCAGGTTATCGACGATGCGGACGTGGTGGACCGCGTTCGGACCGAGGTTGTCGTAGCGGAGCGTGAACTCGATGACATCGCCTGTCTGAGCGGTGTTCTTGTCGGCGAGTTTGACGATCCGCAGTTTGCCCGGTTCGTCGGACTTCTTGTCGTCGATGCCGACGATCGTGGCGACGTGAGCCTCGTAGACACCTTCCAGCGCCGAGTCGAGTTTACCTTGGATCACGGGGTACTCTTCACGTGACCAAGTCAGTCCTGATTCGATGCCGAAGTTCAACCGAGCAAGTTCGCTTCGCTCGACCTTCCCGAATTCGACGAAGCTCAAGTCCTGATAGACGTTGATCAGCTTCTCGTGAATGGCGAGCTGCTTAATCTGCAAGACATCGCCCTCAAGCTGTTCGCTTTCGAGGCCACCGGCTCGCGATCGCATGAGAACGCCACCGGTCATCTCTTGCTTCACATGCAGCGACGCCGTCAACCGAGTGTGCATCGCGTTCGTGCCTGCCGAGTGATCGAAATCGGCGACCCGATTCAGATGCGAGTCCTCATATGGACGGCTGACCGTTCGCACGGTCGAGAATCGCGGCGCGTAGACGCAGACGCGGTTCGAGGCCTTCACGCGGTTCTTGCCTCGGTGATCGGTGAACTCGGCAATCGTGTCTTCCGTGTCGAGTCCCTGCCGGTTGAACTGGTCGTAGTGAACGGGCAGCGCGCGGTCGCCGCCATCACACAGATATTCGTCCGGATACTTTTCCATAAAGAGCGTGGTCTCGCACTGACAGCCGACCATGCCCGGCGCGAACGGGTTGGGACACGGTGCGGCCCAACGCTGCTCGGGCGGACACTGAATGATCGTGACTCCTGGCGGACAATCGCCGACGTGGCGTTCGAGTTGACCGCCCGTGCTTTCGATTTCCAGACCCGTCAGCGAAACGTGGCTGACCTGTTGAATCGAGCCGGTCGACCTCTTTGCCGCACGAGGCCGCGCGAGCCGGAATTCCCCCGGTGCTTCGGTCGGTGGTGAGAACTTGGTGTCGCGAGCCGATTCATTGGAGAGCGAGTCATCTTGTCCGCGTGCGGTCTGCCAATCGGCGGGGGCACGTGCGTCACCATTGGGTTCTGTTGTCGCGGACTCCGGCGTGAACGAGAGCTGTTGGACCTGAGTGTCGTGCCCTGACCGAGCTGTTCCCGCGCGGTTCGTTGTCTCGTGATAGACCGCTTGGAATGTGCCGTCGGCCGATGCGTCTTCGGCGGGCGAGGCCGTTCGCACGAGTGATCGAGGACCGGCACACGCACAGCACACGAAGGCGAGTGCGGCGATGCCGCCGATTCGGGTCGCATGTGACAAAGCTTTGAGCGGATGAATCATCTCGGACCTCGGGAATTCCGCGTCGTAGGATGGACGCCTCGTCCGTCCAGTGGGGTTCGGGCGGACGAGGCGTCCATCCTACGACGATGTTTTTGACTGTCGGTTCATCAGCGATTGGTCGCAGCGTGCGAGACGCGTTGCACAACCTGGCGTTTTGATTTGGAGACGCTCACCTGGGGGCGAGTCGTTCGTTCTGAGTTGTGAACTTGCTCTGTTTTGACCGCCACACGGATCGGGCCGCCTGGTCCGAAGAACGCGGGGTCGGGACGCAGCGAATCGGGAGTCCGTCCACCTAGCCTCACGATGGCCATCGGTCGGCCGAGTGAATCGGCTTCGGCCAGAGCATTGCGCGACGGTTCGATCGTCTGAATTCGTTCGAGACTGTCGAGCAGCGCGGTCGGGACGCGATCGGGCTGTTCGAGGTAGATCACCTTCGTCACCAAACGTCCATTCGCAGCCCACTCGAACTCTTCAGCGGTGAACTCGAAGTCGATCGGGAAGTCTTCTTCGCGGCCGGTCGGAGGATGGAGGCGATCCATCAGTTCGATCGACGGATAGAAGTCGGTGCCGGGAAAGTCTTCGAGGCCGCTCACCTTCAGGCGGTAAACGTGGCCCACGATCAAGCCGACTTGGGCGGGGGCGACACCTTCAACGGGTCGCCCGGCGGCCTCGTAGAACGTAACTGTTCCGGCCGCTGGCAATGAGACTCGCACCGGCTGGAATTGAACGGGGCGACCTCGACCTACGTTCGCTGACCATTGAGCGGCCGTGCCGGGCGGAGTCATCTGATTCAACGGGAACTGTCGCCCATCGACCGCTGGATACTGCTGAGCAGCGGCGAACGAGCCGGAGGCCAGTGCGACAGCCAGCAATGAGGTCAGGGCAATGAATGGCGTCATCCGAATCACGATGCGCGGCCCTTAAGGATGGGACAGGGAGGGGGTCAGCAATGAGCAGTGTGGAATGACCAGCGACTAATGACTTCCATTCAGAACCGCTCGACGCATCGGCCCGGCTGATATGACTCAGGCCGGGCCGATGTTCGAGACGGGTCGCTTCTCCGTCATGAATCACTCTTGAGGCTGGCCAGCGTTCCAAGCGGGGTTGGACAGTTCGCCGGGCGAGTAGACCGGATGCTTCTCGGTGTACTCGATGTAGCGAACGGGCTGAGGCAGGCTCAGGCCGGGTTCGTGCCTCACGTCGATCCGTACCGAATCCACCGGCTTGGGCAGATTCTGGCTGGTCCGATTGCGAACCGTGTGTTGTTGCAGGCTGGCTGGACCGCCGTAGGGCAGGTGAGTCGGGCCAGCCAATCCGATGGGCGTGCCGGTGATGGGCATTCCCCACGACTGCATGTTCACTCCGGCGATCGGCTGGCCAGGCATTCCCGCTCCGGCCATCATCATCGCACCGGGGATGCCCGGAGCACCTTGACCGGCGGGGCCGATCGGCAGCGGTGGCAACATCTCGCCCTGCTCGCCATCGACCGAGCGATAATCGACTTGTTCGAGTCCATCGGGACCAACACCGGCCATCGGCTTGCCACCGGGTTGACCGGGCATTTCGAGGTCCATATTGCCGATCCGCAAGACGGCCATAATCGTGCCGCGTTTGTCGGCTTCTTGGATCGGATCAACACCGGGATCGAGGCGTGTCGAGACGAGCGTCTCGACGTTGGCGATGGCCAGCTCTTGATACCGTGCATCGGGTAGGTAGATGACCTTGGTGACGAAGTTGTTGCTCTGGATTTGGTCGAGGTCTTCTTCCGTCATCTGCATCGGAACACTGTTGTGCGAGAGATAGGCTTCGGTGTTCGGATGACCGGGGTAGACCATCAACGTCGGGTAGAGAGCCAAGCCTTCACGACCGGGAACGTTGGTGACCTTCAACCGATACGTGGCTCCTTGGAAGAAGTTGTACCGGGCAGGAGCGACCAGTTGGTTCTCGGCATAACCGCCGGGAATTTGCCAGCCGATGTGCATCCCATCGGGGCCGACGAATCGCACCTGAGTGGTACTCGGTGCCATCGGTCGTCCTGCCATCATGCCACCGGGGCCACCCATCATGCCGCCGGGACCACCGGCCATGCCAACCATGCCGGGCATAACACCGGGGCCGGGGCCGTCCACCATCGGACCGGGTCGCTGCATCATGGCAGCGGGTGGAGCGTGATACTCACCCTTACCCGTGTGTTGGTTTCCATCCATGGCGCAGCCGACGCATACGACGACGACTGTGCCTAACGCCAGAAAGTAACACTTCATCGCGACCCCTCTCGGTAACAGGCTCCGCGACTCCACGCATGGCCCGGTGGCGAACACTCGCCAACCATCAGCCTCGCGTCTGAATCGGCCGTCCTTGCCGAATTCCTTTTGAACAGCCTAGTGACACGAATCTCAGTCGACCGACGCGACGCATCACGGCTAGAATGCCGCCCGTTGTGAGTGGCCGATTCGGCTGAAACTCGCGTTCCACCGTCGTTCCACCCGCACCGAACGTCCTGCCAACAGTGGCAACACCTCGCGGTCTGTTCTCTTTTCGGAAGGATGCCCGTTGTATCTTTGGCAAATCCGTCACATTCCGATCCGTAGGCAAAGTTTCTACAGCTTCACATCTCGACTCGGGCTGCTCCTGCTGCTGGCGGGCCTAGCGAACGCGCTGACTCGCCCGGCCGTCGGTCAGGGCGATGCGAAGTCTGCCCCCGAAACCAAGTCCGCGAAGGACTCCACGGCCAGCCTCTCGGCGGATCAAGCGGCCGCGACCGCCTTCATGGCGAAAGTCCATGACGCGTTGAAGAGCCATCCCTCCGTGCGAGCCGACATCGAGCAAACCGTCACCATCGGTAGCCAACCCTTTCGAGCGACCGGTCGCTACATGACCAGTGGTTCCAAGCTGCGACTCGAATACCTCATTAAGCCCAACGAAGGGGCTGACGGGAGCCTGATCGAAGTCTGCGATGGAAAGCAGTTGTGGAGCCAAGTCACGCTGAACGGCGTGAAGCGTGTCACTCACCGCGATGTCGAACAGATCAAAGCGGCGGTGGCCTCCACGAAGAACATTTCGGACGCGGTCGTCTCCGCCGAGTTGGGCTTGGGAGGGTTGACCGCACTCCTTGCGTCGCTCGAACGAACGATGATTTTCGAGGCGATGAAAGAAGGAATCGGCGAAGGTCAAACGCAAACCGTCATTCAAGGACAGTGGAAGGTCGATATCTCCAACCGTTGGAGGCGACGCCCGGAAGACCCGCTCCCGGCGTACATCCCCGATCTCGTCCGCGTCGTCGTCGATTCACGCACGCTGTTCCCGGAACGGATCATCTACCTCAAGAAGCAGACGGAGAAAGAGCAGACGGACAAAGAGAAAACGGAACAGGCTCCCGCTGCCAAGGACAAGTCGGCCAAAGATGTTCCCGCGAAGGACAGTCTCGCGAAAACGAAGAAGGGTTACCGAGCCATCGTCAGCCTGACGTTCCAAAACGTGCAGCTCGACGCTTCGATCGACGAGCAAGAGTTCACTTTCGTCCCGCCCGAAGATGTCGTCCCCGAAGACATCACTCGCCAGTACCTCGACCGCATCACGAAGAGCAAAGAAGCGGAAGCCGCCGCGCCCGCCGGATCACCCGCATCAATACCTAGGGCCAAGTAACTCGGACCCCCAGCCACACTCGCCTCATTTCGACACCCTACCATGCCCAACAACAACTACGACGCCATTTTGATCGTCTCCTTCGGTGGTCCCGAACAGCGCGACGACGTGATCCCATTCCTTGAAAACGTGCTGCGTGGCAAGCCGGTCCCGCGTGAACGGATGCTCGAAGTCGCCGAGCATTACTACCACTTCGACGGTATCAGCCCGATCAACGGACAGGTGCGAGACTTCATCGCCGCCCTCAGGCCGGAACTTGATCGCGCCGGGATCAACCTGCCGATCTATTGGGGCAACCGCAACTGGAATCCGCTGCTCCCCGACACCATGCGACAAATGGCCGCCGACGGTGTGCAGCGAGTCCTCGCGGTTTTCACCTCAGCTTACAGTTCCTATTCCGGCTGCCGTCAGTACCGTGAAAACGTCATCGCCGCACGAGAACTCGTCGGAGCGACCGCGCCGACGATCGACAAGGTGCGAGTCTTCTACAATCACCCCGACTTCATCGCGGCCAACGTCGAACGGATCCGCTCTGCATTCGAGCAACTCCCCGAAGCCAGCCGTGCCGTCGCGCGAGTCGCCTTCACGGCGCACAGCATTCCGCTCAGCATGGCCAATAATTGCAACTATGCCGTCCAACTGAACGAGACCTGCCGTCTGATTGCCTCCGCAATGGAACTGCCTGCGGAACGCTGGAGCCTCGTCTACCAAAGCCGCAGCGGTCGGCCGGGCGATCCGTGGCTGGAGCCCGATGTCGTCGATCACGTCAGGACGTTGCACCACCAAGGGGCGAAATCGCTCGTCATCGCTCCGGTCGGCTTCCTGTCCGATCACATGGAAGTCTTGTTCGACTTGGATGAGGAGGCTCGTGAAGCCTGTCAAGAACTCGGCATCGACATGGCCCGCGCGGCGACCGTCGGTACGCACCCGCTCTACATCAGCATGGTTCGAGAACTGATCCAAGAGCGTCTCGGGACCACCTCAGAACGGCGAGCCATCGGCCACTTCGGCCCCAGCCACGATGTCTGCCCGACCGACTGCTGCCTCTACACAATCCCCACGCGCCCCGCCGCGGCTCATTGACCGGCGAACGACGAGGTCGCCGGATTAGCCGTAGATGTCCAGTTGGCAGCGTTGTTGACGAATTGACACTCTTTGCCCTATCCCTATAATCCGCCGCACTATTTGGCGGTTCACGGGACGATGGCTCTCATCGGTCGTGGGCCTGTGTGGCAGACACCAACGGGACAATACACATGGCCGGCAAGGTGATGGAGTTCACGGACGCAAACTTTCAGACGGAAGTGCTCGGTTGCAAGGATCCGGTCTTGGTCGATTTCTGGGCTCCTTGGTGCGGCCCCTGCAAAATGATCGCTCCCACGATTGAAGAGTTGGCCAACGATTACGCGGGCCGAGCCAAGGTCGGCAAGGTCAACACCGACGATAACCCCAGCATTCCCAGCGAGTACCGCATCAGCGGCATTCCGACCGTGATCCTGTTCAAGGGTGGCCGTGAAGTACAACGCTTCGTCGGATTAACTCAGAAGCCCAAGCTGGCTCAAGCGCTGGATGGCTTGGCCTAGCAGCCAACGAGTGGCTAGGAGTGGCGGTCGCCGCTTCCCCGCCACACCACCCCGAAGCGTAAGCGAGGACGAATCACCTTCCTCACTCACGCTTCGGGGTGGTGTCGTCAAACTCAGTTTTTGATTTCGCTCGTTCTGCTGAGACCGTTTTCGATGCGCAAGGATCGCGCGTCGTGAGGGGAAGGGATTCCCGTTATGGACGAACGTAAGCTTGATTCTGCCGCTCCACCGCGATCGCATCAGTTCGTGGAGCCAGCCACTCAGGACTCGAAGTTCCTGACTGTGGGCCATGCCGAGATCCGGATTGATGGCCCGCATCCGACAGCCTCGGCGCGTCCGGCCGATGTGGTTTCTAGCTCTACGGCAAGCCCCGCATCTCCTTTGTCGCCGCCTGCTTTTCGCGCGACTCCCGGTGTCCGTTCGACCTCAACGGTTTCGACCTCAACGGTGCTGGCCGAAGCGGGACTTTTGTTGCAGCAGATGCTGACTCAACAGACGGAACTGTCTGAGCGAGAAGCGACTCTCGAACAGCGGCTGTTGGAATTTGAAGACGAGCAGCAGCGTGCCCTTTCCCTGCGAATGCACCATTCGGCGGAGTTGGAACAAAGTCGGCAGAGGATCGCGTCCGCAGAGGCCGGGCTAAGCGAGCAGATTCTCGCGGCCGAGACGTTGCAGCGGCAGGTCGAAGCCGATCAGTTGGCTTACGAACGCGAGCGGGTCGATCTCGAATGCCGTCGCGCGGCCGTGCGCGAGGACGTGTTGGTCGAACTTCAGCTCGAACGTCAGACGCTCGACGCCGAACGACTCGAACTGTCCATCGCACACGAGCGGGTTCGTTCGCTCACGGTGTCACTCGAAGAACAGCTTCTCGCGGCGACCGCGCAGGCTGAGCAACTGATTCAGTCCGAGCGAGAACGACTCTGGCAAACGCTGATCGCCGAGTGGGAAGAGCGGCGGAGTCAGTTCCAACTTGAGTACGACCAGTGGCACGCAACCTCGCAGGCCGAGAAGTTAGAGATCGAGCGGGAGAAGGCGTTCTACGAAGCCGCTGTGCGCGAGACGGAATCGAACTTTGCCGCCACGCGCGATGCTCAAGCAGCAGAACTCCAAGCCGCGCGGGAACGGCATCTGTCGTTGATCGAGTCCGAGCGACAGGAGCAGACGGAATCACTCGCCGCTGATCGCCGTCTGCATCTGGAAACATTGAGCCACGAGCAGCACGAGTGGCAGCAGCGGCGCACCGTCTTCGAGGCGGAGATGCTTGCCGTGCGCGAACGCGAGCAGTCGGCCTTGACGGCCGAACGCAACGAATGGACCGTCACATACACCGCACAGCGAAACGAACTTCAGAGCGAACGAGCGGTCTTGGAGAGCCGCATCCGGTTCCAGCAGGAACATCTCGAAAAGCTGCGTGAGGATCTCGAACGCGCTCAGAACGAACACCGCCACCGACGGCAGGTCGAATGCCAGCATCTCGAAGATTCGGCTCAGATCCAGTGGCGGAGAATGCGGCAGATCGACCTCTACCGAGCCTCAATCGAAGAGCGAGAGAAGTCCCTCGACCGCGAACGCGATGTGCTCTCCAAATCACGTCGCGCACTCTCCAGCACGACCGATCTCGACCGCATCGGCTTGCACGCGGAGCGCGAAGCGTGGGACAGCGAACGGCAGATTCAACTGGCCGAACTGCGCCGACAACAGGAACTGATGACCTCGCTGTCAGAGAACCTCGAAAGCCGCCGCATCCGGCTCGACCGTCTGCGTGCGGAACTCGAAGACACGCACCGTACGACATTGGAAATGCGACTGGCCGTCGAAGAAACGTGGGTCGATCTCACGCAGTCGATCGGTCAGGAAGAGTCGCGACAGCGAGTCGAGCAGGTGCGAAACGCCCTCGTCGGCTACTACCGTCAGCTCCACGAAGGGCTGGTCGAGCAGCGGCGTGAACACCTCGAAGCTCAAACCAAGTTCGAGCGTCTTCGTACCGAGTTCCTCGACGAACGCCAGAAGCTGATGGACTGGATCGCCGCCCGCGACAGCGAACTGCAAGTTGCCGAAGAACGCTTGAAGATCGCTTCGTCAGATTCCTCCACCCGCGACGCCGCCTGGCAGGCCGCTCGAGATCGCTGGCTGATGGAAAAGGCGGAGGCCGAACAGGTGATTCGCAAGCTGCTGGGTGAACTCGGCGATGAACATCGTGACGCACCGCTCGACACCCTCTCGTGGACAACGGATGCGATGATGATCGCTCGTGGTGATGCCGCTCGGTGAGGCAAGCCTCGTGAGAAATGTCGTTCCTTAGAACCTGTCCAAGTGTTACGCCGTGTTCGGAACAACACCAACCCGAAGCGTAAGCGAGGACGTGCGTCGTCGCTCACGCTTCGGGTTGGTGTGGGTGAAGCAACTCTTGCCACTCGCCTCACAGCCGCTTGAGCATCTCCGCGACTTTCGTCTCGAACAGCTTCTGCCATTCGGGGGCCAGGATGCAGTCGCTGTCCTCTTGCGCACCGCCGACGTTTAAGAGCTGCTCGGCGGTCGGTGCGTAGTAGATGTAGCCGTTGGTGTAGCCCGCGACGAACGTCAACTTGTGCGGCGACGCCTGCTTGATGTTGAGGCCGATGCGCACGGTCAACTCACCCGGAAACGTCGTCAGCACGAAGTCGCCGATGCGCAGGCCGACCAGCTCCACGTCGATCGTTCGCTTCCCGGCGGCGATGTTCTGCGCTTGGTGCAGCTTCAGCAGCGCGAGGTTCGTCTGAGTCCGCGTCAGTTGCTCCATCGTGTGGATGTTGTCGATGTACTGCTTCAGGTTCGCCCGATTCGTCGCGTCCATTTTTTCAAGGTCGTCGCGGCCGATCTGCTTCTCGTGCAGATAACGGTGCGAGTAACCCGACGGGAACTCGGCCGACAGGTTGTACTTCACGACCAGTGGCAGAAACGTCTTCAGGTTGAGGCTCGTCCCTTTGAGTGACTTCACCAACCGTTGCTGTTCCGCTTCCTGAGCGACGATCCGCTCGGCAAGGTCCGCGCGGGGCAGCGTGAGTGTTTCGTTGAACACGGCGAGCCGCGAGTCTTCCTTCGTCTGGACCGACCGCAGCGCCTTCAGTGTGCTGAGGCCGAGCATGTTCCCGAGTGGTTCGGCATGACGCGGATGATCGACATCCTTGTACAGGACCGGATTGATGTCGCCGCCGCAGCCTTGAACGAACAACGCGATCGTTCCCTCACTCAGCGTTTCCTCAATCACTTTCGAGGCGAAGCCGGTCATGTCGGCCGTGTTCGCACCACCCGGAACGCCCTGAATCGGATGACATGCGAAGTTGTAAACGACCGCCAGTGTTCGGCCGTCAAGTCGGTCCAGTCGCAGCAAGCCAATCTCGGGATCGACCGGCCCGATGTCCGCAACCTCCTCATCGGGCGGGAGGGAATATGCATGACGCACGTCCGCTTCGCGACCGCTCTTCAGTTTCAATCGGCGGTTCTCCATGACCCGATTCTCGTGACCACTCCCCGCGCCGATCGTGACCGGAACAAGATTCTGCGCCGCGAGCGTCACCGCACGCACCGTCCGTTCCTCCACGTCGGCGCAGACCACGCCGTGACAATGACTGGCGTTGATCATTACCTGCGAAGGCTTGATTCCCAGCTCCTTCTCAAGCCGCGACCGCACCTTCGGCAGGTAGTCGTTCTTGATATGCCCGATTTCGCCAATCGCGACCGCATCCACCGTGACGATCACGGCCGTCACCGCATCGCTCCGCACCACGAGTGCCTTCACATAGAGCGGGTCGTTCACCGGCCCCGCCTCCACGTTGGTGATGTCCACCTTGGCGGCTCCAGCCAGCAACGGCCCCGCCGCGCGAACGGTATCCACCGAAAACATTAACATGCCGAAGGCCATGACCGGCACGGTCAGCCACTGTCGTCGAGATATCTCAAATCGAAAGCACGGCCACGGAGTGGTCGCCAGTACATGGGTACTTCGTGGCATCAATGGGGTTGAGAAAGTCATGACGGGGCCTCGTGATCGTGTGGAGTGAAGCGTTTCCGACGAGCGGAATTTCACCGAAGTGGCATCGCGGCGAAAGTGTATCGACGGACGATCCTGTTCGACGAGCGCGGGGGCAGAATGACGCTTGCGATCGGCCCATCAACAACTGTCGGAATTGGGTGAGCCAGGTGCCGTAAGGCCAAACGCACCGACTTCACTTTGGCGCGAGATGTGCGCCCTTAGGATCCGGTGCGAAACAAATTCCCGTTTCCCTCCCTCCGCGCCGAGGGGAGGGAACAAGGCGCAAGCCGGCAAGTTATTTCGAGCCAGTTCCTTGGCCGCCTATTGAACAACCCGTAGCACAGGCGGCTCGCCTGTGTTTTTCAACTAGAAACTTGTGTTTTCCGGCCAGAAAACTGTGTTTTCCAACAAGAAATACGAGCAGTCGAGCCGCCGACTCTACGTTTTTCAACAGGCGGTTATACCTCGCGCGGCCAAGGGTGAGGCCCACGTCTCGTTTAGCCGCGTGGGCCATGCCCCGCGCGAATGCGGCAAAACGGCCTCCGACGTCGCTCGACGCGTTGCCCACGCGGTTAAACGACCGAGCGTCCTTTTCGGCCGCGCGCAGTATAGGCCTCACAGGGCCGTAGGCACTTTCTTACTGCTTGCCGATGAGTTTCGCCCTGTTACGCAGAACGCGACAACAAGCTGTTGGCATGCCTGTCCTACAGCAGCGTTTCGAGCAGCATCCGAATCTTGC
>Ga0114966_10004768_pt1 | contig 11605 bp, 11 predicted proteins | sample M_130207_XF_Meta_FD_87029 | JGI IMG/M metagenome (GOLD analysis project Ga0114966, IMG submission 87029) | Freshwater microbial communities from Lake Montjoie, Canada to study carbon cycling - M_130207_XF_MetaG | ecosystem: Environmental > Aquatic > Freshwater > Lake | place: Lake Montjoie...
GCATCTTTGATGGTTTTGTTGTGGAATCCAAGTTGACGGTTCCATTCCTCAATCTCACGGTTCGTGTAAAGCTCCGAGATTTTGTTGATCCCGTTTAGTCCCTCTTTCTTGAAAATTTCGCCGATTTCCCTTGCTTTTTCTAACGCATCAGATTTGTTCGTGAAGGAGAGGCGAAGTTTGCCAGTCCATCCTTTTTTTCGGCAATCAACGTCGTAGTAGGTGTCGCGACCTTTTCTTCGAGTGCGGACTCTTGGGTATTCGGTCCGGATGGGGGTGCGTCTACCTTTTCTTCGAGTGGGGACTCTTGGAATGGTTGTCATTGCATCCACGATTAAAGGTTATTTTCGGGCGGTTGTCAATCGTGCGTTGGAGGAAACAAGGAGGAAACTTGCGGCGATTTCCGTGAAAAAGAATGCGATATTTTCCTTTTGAGTAAGTCAAACCCCTTGCCATCAACTGGTTTGAAAGGGGAGCCAGTTGTCGGGATTGAACCGACGACCGACGGTTTACAAAACCGTTGCTCTACCACTGAGCTAAACTGGCGAAACCACGAAAACTTCTTTGGTTTAAGAAGTTTTTCGAGGCGGGCAAGATACCATCCAAAAGCATTTTGTCACCCAAAAATGTCAGACAATCAAAGATTCTAAACTCGGTCTCTCCGGTTGTCGGGGGGGGATCTCCACTCGGTGAGATGTGCGATCATAACCAGTCCGCGATAGACAGTGGAAACTGGGTGAGCTACTATTGAATCATGAGCACGGCCAAAGTTGCTATTTCAATGGACGAAGACTTGTTGCAGCGTTTGGATCGACTGGTCAAAACCAGATCGTTTCGTAGTCGCAGCCAGGCAGTTCAGGAAGCCGTGTCCGAAAAAATAAGCAGGATGGACACAAGCGTGCTTCTGTCCGAGTGCGCCAAGCTCGACCGCAAATCCGAACAAGCGATGGCCGATGAAGGTCTCGCCACCGAGATTTCTGCATGGCCCAAATATTGAGAGGCGATATTTATTGGGCGGAACTCGACCCAACAAAAGGACACGAACAGTCCGGCGAACGCCCAGTGCTCATCCTAAGCAATAGCATTTTTAATCAGCACTCGGGCACGGTGATCGCGATGGCACTGACCAGTCAACCGCAACGTGCGGGATTCCCCCTCACTCTGGAACTAGATGGCGCGAACCTGCCGAAAAAATCCTGGGTGAAACTCAGCCAGATTCGCACGCTGTCAGTCGAGCGATTGAGCAATTCTTGACGGTGTGTGGTTTGGATGGTCTACTTGAAAGCATCATGCTGGTTCTATTCCCTTGCTCGCGTTGTGCCACCCTGCGAATCGGGTTGCTGAGTCTTGGGTTGCTGGGGTTGACAGGGTGTCAACCGGCCGGCCCTCGGGCACTGCTCGAAGGCGAACGGCTGATTCACGAGGGCCAGTTCGAGAAAGCTGTTGACCGTCTTCGCAGTGCCACCGAGCTATTGCCGAATCATGCACAGAGTTGGAATCACCTCGGGCTTGCACTCCATGGTCTTGGTAAGTCGGATGAGGCGTTTGCTGCGTATCAACAGGCGTTGCGGTTGGACAAAAATTTAGGCGCAGCTCACTACAATTTGGGCGTGATTTTATTGGAGAACAATCGGGCTGCCGAGGCTGCTCTTGAGTTGGGTGCGTTCACATCACTGATGCCAACCTCCACCGACGGATGGTCGCGTTTAGGCACCGCGTTTTTACGTCAGAAAAAATGGGACGATGCCGAGCGGGCTTTTGGAAATGCGCACCGGCTTGAGCCGAAGAACCCCGAGACATTGAATAATCTCGGGGTCGTACAGTTGCAGAAACGCAAAACTCAAGCGGCCGCTCAATGGTTCAATCAAGCTCTTGGGGTGCAACCTGACTACGCGCCAGCCTTGCTGAATTTGGCAATCGTGAGCCATCATTATTTCAACGCAAAACCGCTGGCATTGGAGCATTATCGTCACTACGTGCGGGTGCAGCCTGAATCGGCACAAGTAGCGGCGGTGCGTGAGACTATCCAACGGCTGGAAATCGAATTACAACCGAAACCGGCTCCCCCATCGCCACCTGTTAGTATCGCCGTCACGAATCCTCCGGCGATAACCGTCATAACCAACAAGCCCGCCGTTGTTGTTGCGCCTGCGCCGGTCGTGCCTAAACCCGTAGAGGCTCCCGTCAAAGTAATCACCAACATCCCAGTAGCGGTGGTGATCCGGACCAACGTTACTGCCCTCGTTAAGCCCGAGGTGAAACCGGCCCCAGCGACCAATCCCGCCCCGCAGCTTGTAGTCGCGGCTCTTGCACCTAAACAGCCAGTTTTACCGCCGCTCGTCACGACTCCGGTCCGCGAGGAGGTCACGCCCGTTCCTCCGGTTGCCACGGCCCCTACCAACGCGCCTCCACGCGTGGAGCCAATCGCCCCACTCATCCGCTCGGCCCAACGGGAACCCGCCAAAGACGGCCCTTCGATCTGGCAGAGGTCAAACCCGATCCGGTGGTTCAGCCAAAAAATTAAAGGATCTGATCCCGTCGCAGCGCCTCAAGAACAGGCTACAGCCACGCCGCCCCCTGTGGTTCAGTCGTCGACCCCTCCGCCGCTTCAACCGAAAATAATCCTCCGCTATCCGTTTGGGTTGAACGTATCGCTTGAGCCCGGAAATCGAGCTGCGGCAGAACCCTTTTTCCTCAAAGGTCTGACGGCGCATCAAGCGCAACGATTCGGTGAAGCGGTCGCGGGTTATCAACAAGCACTGTCTCAAGACCCCTCCTATTTTGAAGCGGTCTACAACCTCGGCCTTGCGGGCTATCAAACGCGGGCTTGGCCACTGGCACTTTCCTCGGGTGAAAGGGCGGTGAAACTCGACCCTTCCTCGATCGACGCTCGCTACAACTTCGCGCTCACCCTCGAGGCCGCCGGCTATTTCCTCGATGCCGTTGAGCAATTAGAACTCGGACTGCAAAGTGCTCCTCAGGAACCACGATTGCACCTCGCAGTGGCGGCGATTTATTCTGAACACCTCAGTCGTCCTGCCCAAGCCCGTGACCACTATCGCAGCGTTCTGGCCGTGGAACCTAATCATCCCAAAGCCGAATCCATCCGCCGTTGGTTAGGAGCGAATCCATAAAAAAGCGGCGACCTTCGCAGATCGCCGCCTCGAAATAATTTGCCCTAGATTACAGGCCCTTGCTAATCATGAACTTCAGCAGGTCTCCCACGCGGTTGCTATAGCCCCACTCGTTGTCATACCAAGAAATCAGCTTGAAAAACCGTTTATTCAACTCGATCCCGGAACCCGCATCGTAAATTGACGAGGATTGAGAATGGATGAAGTCCGTGCTGACCACTTCGTCCGAGGTGTATTCAAGGATGCCCTTGAGGTAAGTTTCGCTAGCTTTCTTCATCGCTGCGGAAATTTCTGCGAACGAGGTGTCTTTCACCGTCTTCACGGTCAAGTCAACGCAAGAAACGGTGGGGGTCGGCACGCGAAAAGCCATCCCTGTCAGCTTTCCTTTGACCTCGGGACAGACCAGGCCGACAGCCCGTGCAGCACCGGTGGCTGAAGGAATGATGTTGATCGCAGCACTACGGCCACCTTTCCAATCCTTCTTGCTAGGGCCGTCCACCGTCTTTTGGGTGGCGGTGTAGGCGTGAATCGTGGTCATCAGACCCTCTTCGATCCCGAACCCTTCCTTCAACAGCACGTGGACGAGGGGAGCCAAACAATTCGTGGTGCAGGAAGCGTTAGAAATAATATGGTGGGTTGCCGGATCGTATTTCTCATGGTTCACACCCATCACCACGGTGATATCTTCGTTCTTCGCCGGAGCGGAGATGATGACCTTTTTTGCTCCGGCTACTAGATGGCCCTTAGCTTTCTCAGCTTCGGTGAAAAGGCCCGTCGATTCGATCACGACATCCACGCCCAGTGCTTTCCAGGGCAATCCTGATGGATCGCGAGCCGACACCACAGCGATCTCCTGACCATTCACGATCAGAACATCATCCTCCAACTTGTCAGCCGATGACTTCTTCGAACCTACGGTCCCGTTGAAACGACCCTGGGTCGAATCATACTTCAGCAAATAAGCCAAGTTATCGGCGGGGACAATATCGCCGACTGCGACGACTTGCACCTCACTGCCGATCAGACCCTGTTCAACCATGGCACGAAAGACCAAACGTCCAATGCGGCCAAAACCATTGATAGCAACTTTAACAGCCATAATTTAGTAAATAAGCGTGGTGCCCGTTGGCACCAAGGGGCGAATCCTACAAGTCAACAGAACGGCGTCAACTGAGAATTCAGGATCGCTTGCTCTGCGCCAGCACTCGAACCAGCTCCTCGACAGCTTTCACCTCGCGGATCGCAAGGAATCCGACATTCCTGGAAACGCGATTCCCATCGTTATCCCGTGGAATATCCTGAGCAAAAATGACATCTCCAGAACCATCCCGTTCCTGAACGCGCTGGATGTTCGTCAATTGGTCAGGGTTAAAGGACCTTACATTCACCGCTCCCCGCCAATTGGCGCGAAAGAGAATTGCCCGCCGATCTGTTAGGACATAAGCACTCCGCTGCGCAGAGCGTCGAACCCAAAAAGGACTCGAGAGCATCGCAACACCGATGAGCACAAAGGGCAGTCCAAACAACGAAAAGAATTTGAAACCGCTCGGCCCTTGCATCTGGGAAGTACCCCAAGAAGCCCCAACCATCCAAAACACCGCAAAAATCGTCCACGGCATGCCAAAAACGACAATCGGCCAGGTGAAATGTGCCAACCGACTCGGGATAGGTTGATCCATCCAGACCACCCGTTCGCCCGATTGCATCTCCAACTCAATCAGTGATTGGAGAGTCGGAGGCACACTGGCGGTTGTGTGAGCATTCATCACTCACATTTTTTGCCATGACCCCCCTAGTTTCAAGCCAATTCGACTTTCCGAGTTCGGGGGGGCGTTTGACTAACGCTGCTTTGGGAAGGTGCCGTTTTTGCCGGGTTTCTCGACAGTGGTGCTACCGGTTCCAAAAGGTCGTGTGGTTGTAGTGGCTCCATCGGACCATCGTGTGGTTGTCTGATTGCCAAAAGTGCTCGTTTGGCCGGTCTTCACGTTGCCGTCCTTGCTTCTCTCGGTCGTCGTGCTGCCGGTTCCAAAAGGTCGTGTGGTTGTGGTGGTTCCATCGGACCATCGTGTGGTTGTCTGATTGCCAAAAGTGCTCGTTTGGCCTGTGTTCACCTTGCCGTCCTTGCTTCTCTCGGTCGTCGTGCTACCGGTTCCAAAAGGTCGTGTGGTTGTGGTGGTTCCATCGGACCGTCGTGTGGTCGTCTGATTGCCAAAAGTGCTCGTTTGGCCCGTGCGAGGTTGGGTAGCTGGCTTGTTAGGAGGATCGACGGCGAAAACTCCACTGCACGAAGCCAGAAGGATTAAGGCGGCGAAATGACAGATAGATCGAGTATTCATGATGTTAAAATTTGTTCCACAGTTTTGACGTCAGCATCGTCGGTGAAATTCATTTACAATAAACACCAGTCAGAAACTTACATCCCATTAGCAACGCAATCGTTGCGGAGGATTTTGCACTTTGCGTTTTGGCCGATGCTGCTACCGTTTCCTTGATGAATGTTGACTTGTTGGCCAGAGCAAAATCGCTGGGTTTTTCCGACCGGCAGATTGCTCACTTGACCGGACAAACTGAGGATGCGGTTCGTAGCGAGCGTAAACGAATCGGTTTGGTGCCAAGTTATCGGCTGGTCGATACGTGCGCGGCCGAGTTCGAAGCTTTCACTCCCTATTACTATTCTACCTACGACCGAGGCGATGACGAAGCTACACCCACTGCACGGCGCAAAGTGATGATCCTTGGTGGTGGCCCGAACCGCATCGGCCAGGGGATCGAGTTTGATTATTGCTGCGTGCATGCGGCCTTCGCACTGAAGGAAGACGGCTTTGAGACGCTGATGGTGAACTCAAATCCAGAAACGGTCTCCACCGATTACGACACAAGCGACAAACTTTTCTTCGAACCCCTGACGTTGGAGGATGTTCTCCACATTTATGAACGCGAAAAATGTTGGGGCGTTATTGCACAATTCGGTGGTCAAACCCCACTGAATCTGGCTCTCGACCTGCAAAAAAATGGCGTCAACATCATCGGCACGTCGCCGCAGAGCATCGAAACTGCTGAGGATCGTAAACTGTTCGCGGCAATGCTGGATAAACTCAAGATCCCGCAACCACCCAATGGCCTCGCGGTCAATGAAACCGAGGCTCTAGCAGCGTCGGCTCGACTCGGCTACCCGGTCTTGGTGCGGCCCTCATTCGTCCTTGGTGGGCGGGCGATGCAGATTGTTTACTCCGATTCCGAGCTCTCCCATTACATGCGGTTTGCGGTCGAAGCGTCGCCTGAACGTCCCGTGCTGGTAGATAAATTCCTTGAGGATGCCACCGAAGTTGACGTGGATTGCATCACAGATGTCGGCCATTTCACGGGCCCAGATGAGGGAACTATCGTCATCGGGGGAATTCTGGAGCACATCGAATTTGCGGGAGTCCATTCCGGCGATGCAGCCATGGTTCTCCCCCCCCATACGCTGAGCCAAACGGTGATCAGCACCATTCGCGATTACACCCATGCGATGGCGCGAGAATTGAAAGTGATCGGCTTGATGAATGTGCAATACGCCGTCAAAGGCGACATTGTCTACGTCCTCGAGGTGAACCCACGCGCCTCTCGCACGGTTCCCTTTGTCAGTAAAGCCATCGGATTTCCCCTCGCAAAACTCGCCGCCCGAGTGATGGCTGGCAAGACCCTGAAGGAACTGGGTTTTACACAAGAGATTTGCCCCAAGTATTGGGCCGTCAAAGAATCCGTCTTCCCCTTCAACCGGTTCCATGGTCAGGACATTCTGCTCTCGCCCGAAATGCGTTCGACGGGTGAGGTCATGGGCTTGGATGCCGATCTTGGAATTGCCTACGCGAAATCGCAAATTGCCGCCAATGCCCCCCTACCTGCCGGAGGCCGCGTCTTCATTAGCGTAAGCGACGCACACAAATCAACCGTCGCTGAAGTTGCGAAACTTTACGTCGATCTCGGCTTTACAATCATTGCCACCAGCGGCACTGCCACCGTTTTGGAAAAAGCAGGACTGACAGTTCAGCGGATTTTTAAATTGAGCGAGGGCCGACCAAACTCAATTGATCTCCTCAAAAACCGCGAGATACAACTTGTCATCAACACCCCATCCGTCCAAAGCCCTCGCGCCGATGAGGTAAAAATCCGCACCACAGCCATCTACACAGGCACTCCCATCATGACGACATTAAGCGGAGCCAAAGCAGCCGCACTCGGGATCGCAGCTCTGCGTAAAGGTGGCTACCAAGTCAAGACCCTCCAAGAATACTTATAAGTATTTTTGGTGATTCGTTTTTCTTGCGCCTTTGGGTGATCGGTTCATGATGAGTCAACTCAACTCGACTTATGAACGCGCAAATTACTCACACTTTTCCAATTACTAGGCGGACTTTTTTACGGACGGGGGCGGTGCTGACGGCGGGGGTCGCCGCGCTGTCTGCAAAAGCTCGGGCGCAGACGAATCAAAATAGTAAGCTGCGAATTTTCCAGATTGGTTCTGGTGGAATCGCTGGGTTGCAACGGGACAAGTTGAAGGGGTATGCGGCGGCGGAGTTTGTGGGGTTCTGTGATGTGGATCGGCTGGAGTTGGACAAGGCGGCGGCGCAGTATCCGGGGTCGTTTAAGGTGGCGGATTATCGGGAGGCGTTTGCGAATCGGGTGGGGCAGTTTGATGCGGTGATTGTGGAGTGCCCAGATTTTCATCACGCACCGATGATGTTGACGGCGTTGAAGCATCGGAAGCATGTGTATGGTCAGAAACCGCTGGTGCATCAATTGGATGAGCTGCGGTTGATGAAGGAAGGGCTGAAGGCGCGTCCGGAGTTGGTGACGCAGATGGGGAATCAGCGCGCATGTCTGACGGGTCGGATGCAGGCGGTCGAACTGCTCAAGAAAAACCAGTTGGGTAAGCCTGTGGAAGCGTATGTGTGGACGGGTGGAATTTCGCGTGGGCATTATTTTGCGGATCCGTGGAGCGAGTATCCGGCGGCGAAAGCGGTGCCTGAGAATTTGAATTGGGATCTCTGGCGTGGGCCGCTAACAGCAGACATTGGGTATCATGAAGACATCGCGCCTCGGCGTTGGCGTGCGTTTTGGGAGACGGGCGGCGGGCAGTTGGCGGATTGGGGATGTCACTTGTTGGATCTGCTGTATTTCGCGTATGACCTAGCCTCGCCCGAGGCGGTGTTGACGGATACGGTGAAGGCGTCAGCAACAGGGCATTCCTCGCATAATCAAAGTGTGCTGACGTATCCTGGAGGTGGAAAGTTTTCAAGGGAGAAATTTGTGGTTCACTATAACGATAGCGGGTTGATGCCGTCGTTTGCCGCGCTGGGGTTGCCTGCGATGAAGGTGGATGCCAATCATACAATGGTGGTTTGCGAGGAGGGTGTGCTACTGCTCCAGGCGGATGGAAAAATCACGGTGTTCCGAAAAGGGAAGATTGTGGAAAACGAGCCTCTGCCGGAAGTGGCACCGCGCAACCATTGGAAGGATTGGGTTGATAATTGTCACGGGGCCAAAAAGCCGCTGTGGACACCGTTCGATATCGGGGTGCGGATCACAGAGCCAGCGTTGTTGGCTGTGAAAGCCACACGTTATCCCGGCCAAGAATTGCGCTGGGATAGCACAAATTACCGGTTTACAAACCACGCGCAGGCGAATCAGGAGATTCTGGCCCGCGCTTACCGGCCTGGGTTCGCGCCGCCGAGCGTGGGATAAAAATCCCGCCGCTCGGCCAACTGACAGTTAGGCGGCTGGCTTGATCTCGAAGCGATGGGATTTAGGTTTGCGAGCCGCGTCGATTTGGGATTCGGTGGCGGCGACTTCATCATCGAGCCGTTTGGTCTCGATGGCGCGACGGGCTTCGACTTCCGGACCTTGAGCCCAAGCGGGAAAAGCATGAAGCTGAACGCTGCGCCAACGGTTGAAGTAAGAGTTGTTCTTTTTGACGATGAGGTCGAGGAGTTGGCGGGTCTGTTGGGTGATGGGGCCGGGGCGGTTTGCAAGGTTAATCCCTTTGGCAAGAGACTCGGCATCAGTCTGCATCATCGCGACGCCATCAACCGTAATGTTGTAGTTCCCAGCGGTCAGACCGGTGACCCGCAGTTCGTAGCGGCTGAGTTCGTCGAGGATGGGAGCGATTTTCAGGGCGGGCTCGGCGCGTTCGTCGATCGGCAAGGGGAGGGCCTTGTCGAGGCGATCGAATGCGATGGAATCTTTCGCGACGGCAAGATTGCTGAGGCGGCAGTGGGTGCCTACAAGGGAGGCCGCTTTGGCATCAACGGTGGCAGTGGAAACCTCGGCGGAGGCGCCCAAAGCTTTCAAGACAGCCCAGGCCATGACGGTTTGACCCGAGGGCCCCGGGTGAACCGCATCGCCACCACCGATAAAGGCCTGAGGATTCTTGGAGCGTTCGGCAAGCATGATAGCCATGAACGGATCAAACTGATCCGCAAAAGCGGCATTGCCCTTCGAGGCGACCTCTTTCAAACCATCGGAGAATTTACGGAGGGATTGGTTGCGAACATCCTTATCCGGATCTGGGCGTTTATCTTCGATGGGTTGCGGCGTGAGAAAAGCCACGCGAGCACCGTTGGCTGAGAGGACTTTGTTGATTTCCGTCTGGCTACGGATGTAAGCGCCAAAGATATCGGGGCGAAAGAGCTGGTAGGAATGATCGTTCATCCCGAATTTCACGGTCACAAAGGTCGGTTTTAGCGGGAGGACATCGCGGTCGAGGCCGCGTTTCACGGAGTCTTCCACCATAGCCTGTTGAGCGACGGCATCGGCTGCGAAAAGTTTGGATTCTTCGGGATGTGCACGCTGGCGCAACCAGGAGGTGTCACCCCCCCAACCGACGTTACGAAAGGTCAGCTTCCAATCAGGATGCCGCGAGAGCGCATAGGCCTCAATATAGGTGGTGTAAAGGCGTTGCTCGGTGATGCTATCGCCAAGGAAAACCACGCGGTCACCCTCCTTGATGGCAAAATCGGCGGTGAGCGAAGCTGTGGCGAAGGCAATAGCCGCAGAACAAAGAGTGAGAAATTTCTTAGACATAGGGTGTCATGATGAAACCACTGGCCAAAAGAATATGCAAGCCGTGAGAGTGGAAAACTCAGGTTAATCGGCGGAGAGATGATCGCGGCTTTCGGGTTCGAAATCGAGTAATCCAGCTTGATCCATGCGCTTGATTTCCGCGGTGTAACCTTGGCGAAACGTGGGGTATTTAAACACACAACCAATCTCCATTTTCAGCCGGCGATTGGAAACTTTTTTGTTGGTTATGCGGCGGGTTCGCGCAGCTTCCTCGGCAAGAGTGGCGAACGGGGGCATATATTTACCCAAGCTTTCGGCCAGCCATTGGTAAAGGTGAAGCTCGCTGACGGGCTCGTCATCCACAGCGTTGTAAATTTCGCCGGGACGACCGCTTTTGAGGATCCCGATTTGGGTAATGACGAGGTCATCGCGATGAATGAGGTTAATGACTCGGCGCCCGTCGGGGCTGAGGCGTGTGGTGTTATCGATAAAGTGCTCGAGTAACTGGCAGCGATCGGGGCCGTAGATACCTGCCACACGAAGGATAATGGCTGGAAATTGAGTTTCTTGAGCGGCTTGCAAGAGGAGCTGCTCGGTCTCCACGAGGATTTTGGCGGTGGAACTCTCGGGGATGGTGGGGCTCGTCTCCTTGACGACGGACCCATCATTTTGGCCGTAGACACTGGTGCTGCTGGTGTGGAGGAATTTCTTTGGGGGACGCGTGCCAAGCCAAGCGAGCAAATGACGGGTGCCGTCGAGATAGATCGCACGGTAATCCTCGACGGTGTGGCCGCTCGGGGCGAGCGTCGAGATGACCCAATCGAAGTCGTTCGGGACGGCTGCTAGGGAGGCGGGTTGGGAGACATCTGCGATGATCAACTGGATTCCCGCCGCTGCCAGAGTAGACGCAGCTTCAGGGGATCGGCGCATCCCAAACACCTGATGCCCCTGCCGCACCAGCTCAGAACCCACAGCAACCCCTAAATATCCACAACCCACAATCAACACGCGCATCCAGCAATTCAAACACCATCGCGCACCGACACCAAGGAGAGAATTTGACGGGTCAAAATGGGTTGATTGACCCGCCTTCGGATGCGCGATAGTGTTAGGTTATGCACGCCATCGAATTTACCACCGAGTTGAGCGAGTCACGGATGCTAAGCAATCCGCAGGAGATTGCCGATCAGCTTCCGAAGACAGGCAAAGCACGCATCATTGTGCTAACCGAGGAACGGATCGGGGATGCCGAGTGGCACTTGGGCACATACCAGCAGTTCCTCCGTGATGATTCTCCAGAGGACGCGATCTACGATTCCTGCCGATGATGCTTAGCAAAATTTTCACTTGTGACTGCGGAGAAAAGCGTTTTGCTTCGACGGCTTGGCATACTGAGCAACGCGGATTTAGCAGCCATTCGTGCCAGATGA
>Ga0114966_10004770_pt1 | contig 11601 bp, 4 predicted proteins | sample M_130207_XF_Meta_FD_87029 | JGI IMG/M metagenome (GOLD analysis project Ga0114966, IMG submission 87029) | Freshwater microbial communities from Lake Montjoie, Canada to study carbon cycling - M_130207_XF_MetaG | ecosystem: Environmental > Aquatic > Freshwater > Lake | place: Lake Montjoie...
ATGCCTTCCTCGAAACCGCGCTTCCGATCAATCGCCGGCGCCGCGCCCGGCGTGCCCTGCAGCTCGATGATCTGCGCCTTGCCAGCCGCTTTTTTCGTCAGCCATTCCGCCGCCATCCGGCCTTCGGCCACAAAGTCCGACGCAATCAGCGTGGCATACAACGAGTCGTCCTCGACCTTCACGCCGCGGTCCACGAGCACGACCGGAATTTTTGCCTGCTGCGCCTCGCGGAGCACTGGTTCCCAGCCCGTCTCCACCACCGGCGCGAGGATAATCGCACCCACGCCCTGGGCGATGAACCCGCGCACGGCCTTGATCTGATTCTCCTGTTTGCCCTGCGCGTCGGAGAATTTCAGCTTCACCCCGCGCTTCTCCGCCTCGTCCTGGATGGACTTCGTCTCCGCCGTGCGCCACGAGCTTTCCGCGCCGACCTGGGCAAAGCCGACCGTCTGTCCCGCGTCGCCCGCGGGCTGATTGCAGCCGGTGAGCAGGGCGGTGAGCGCCAGCGTGGAGACGAAGCAGAACGCGCGGAGTGAAACAGGATGAGTGGACTTCATAGGTTGGTGTGGGCGGGTTGGATTGGGGCCGGGAGGTTGGCGGCAAAGTTTCGCTCCGACAATTCAGAAAACCGGGGACGGAGCCGGACGGCAATTCGGCACCGTACCGGAGCGTTTGCATTTGTCCGCGCGAGAGACGAGCATCCGCGCCCATTTTCCTGATGAAAAAACCAAAGCTGACCATCGTTCCCGACCCCGGTGTCATCGAAATCCGCGGCGCGCGGCAGAATAATCTGCGCGGCATCGACCTCGATCTTCCGTTGGGCAAGCTGAATGTGATCTCCGGGCCGAGCGGCAGCGGGAAATCGAGCCTCGCTTTCGACACGATCTACGCGGAGGGGCAGCGGCGCTACGTCGAGACCTTCTCGCCCTACACGCGGCAGTTCCTCGACCGCATGGACAAGCCGAAGGTGGATGTCATCCGAGGCATCCCGCCGGCCATCGCCATCGAGCAGTCGAATCCGGTGAAGTCCACGCGCTCGACGGTCGGTACGATGACCGAGATCAACGACTACCTGAAGCTGCTCTTCCCGCGCCTCGCGCAGGCGTCCTGCCCGGAATGCGCGCGTGCCATCCGCCCCGAAACCGCGAAGTCGATCGTGGATGAAATCTACACGCAGCACGCGGGCGAGACGCTGCTCGTGACCTTCGGCGTCCCTGCGCCCGCCGGCACGAAGCCCGCGGACTTTTTCGATTTCCTCAAAGCCCAGGGCTACCTCCGCATCTGGCTCGACGGCGACATTGCGCGCATCGACGAGCCGGTGAAGGTGAAGCGCCTCCCCGCCGTCGTGCCCGTCATCCAGGACCGCATCGCCGCCACCGCCGAAAACCGCTCCCGCCTCATCGAAGCCGTCGAAACCGCCCTCCGTTTCGGCAAAGGCAAGATCGCCTTCATCCTTCAGACTTCATCCCTCCTCTTTCCCTTCTCCTCCGGCTGGCACTGCGCGCACTGCGACATCGACATCACCCCGCCGTCGCCGGGCCTGTTCAGCTTCAACCATCCGCACGGCGCGTGTCCCACGTGCCGCGGCTTCGGACGGACGATCGGCATCGACATTCTGCGGGCGCTCCCCGACCTCACGCTGAGCATCGCGCTCGGGGTGGTGAAACCTTTCCAGACCGAGAACGGCGCGCAATGCCAGCGCGATCTCATGCGCTGCGCGCGGGCGAAACACATCGACACGATGTGCCCGTTCGACGAGTTGCCGAAGTCCGAGCAGGACTGGGTGATCTACGGCGAAAACAAGCGGGCCGCGGGTGAGGAGTTGTGGAAAGACGGACTGTGGTACGGGGTCAAAGGGTTCTTCGACTGGCTGGAAACGAAGAGCTACAAAATGCACGTCCGCGTGCTGCTCAGCCGCTACCGCAGCTACACCCTGTGCCCGGATTGCCAAGGCGGGCGGTATCAAAAGGCGACGCTGAATTTCCGCGCGGCGGGGAAGACGCTGCCGGCGTTGATGACGATGTCCGTCCGCGAGTTGCTCGCTGAGTTTCATTCGTCGCATGGGACGAATAGGACGCATGGGACCGATACCACCACCCAAATGCTCCTCACCGAAGTCACCTCCCGCCTCGGCTACCTCGACGAAGTCGGCCTCGGCTACCTCTCGCTCGACCGCCCGACGCGTACACTGAGCGGTGGCGAAGTGGAGCGCGTGAATCTCACGACGTGCCTCGGCGCGTCGCTGGTGAACACGCTCTTCGTGCTCGATGAGCCCAGCATCGGCCTGCATCCGCGCGACACCGGCCGGCTCATCCGCGTGATGCAGCAGCTTCGCGACAAGGGCAACACGCTGCTCGTCGTCGAGCACGACGAGGCGGTCATCCGTGCGGCGGACAATCTCGTGGAGATCGGCCCCGGCAGAGGCGCGGCGGGCGGCGAGCTGGTTTTCAACGGGCCGGTCAGCGAGATGACCAATGTAGCTAGGACCTCAGTCCTAAAGTCGGGCAGGGACGTTGGACTAAAGTCCAAGCTACTTTCCTCCCTGACCGCTGACTACCTCACCGGTGCGAAGTCCATCCCAGTGCCGAAGAAGCGCCGGAAGCCGACCAGCTTCATCTCGGTCAAAGGCGCGCGCGAGCACAACCTGCACGACATCGACGTGGAGTTTCCGCTCGGCGTGCTGGCGTGCGTCACCGGCGTCTCGGGCTCGGGCAAAAGCACGCTCGTGCATGACGTGCTTTACGGAAATCTGCTCGCGGCCAAAAACCTGACAACCGAGGAGGCCCCCGGCGCGCTGAAAAAGCTGCTCGGCGCGCACAAGATCGAGCAGGTGGTGATGATCGATCAGTCGCCGCTCTCGCGCACGCCGCGCTCCACGCCGGCGGTCTATCTCGGCGTCTTCGACGGCATCCGCGAACTTTTCGCCGGCACGCCGGACGCCGTGACGCACGGGCTCACCGCGAGCGCGTTCTCCTTCAACTCCGGCGTGGGCCGCTGCGAGCGCTGCGGCGGGATGGGCTTCGAGAAAATCGAGATGCAGTTTCTCAGCGACGTCTTCATCCGCTGCGCGGAGTGCGAGGGCAAACGCTACCAGGCGCACGTGCTGGAGATTCGCTTCGCGGAGAAATCCATCCACGACGTGCTGGAGCTGACGGTCAGCGAGGCGATCCGCTTTTTCACCGACCTCGGCGAAAAGAAAATGGTCAAGCCGCTCGTCGTGCTGGAGGAAGTCGGGCTCGGCTACCTCACGCTCGGCCAGCCGCTGAACGTGCTCAGCGGCGGCGAATCGCAGCGTCTGAAACTCGTCGAGCGGCTCACGAATCAGAAGGACGAGAACTGCCTGCTGATCTTCGACGAGCCGACGACCGGGCTGCACTTCGACGACGTGGCGCTGCTCATGCGCGTCTTCGACCGGCTGGTGAAACAGGGTAACTCGCTGCTCGTGATCGAGCACAACCTCGAGGTCATCAAGTGCGCCGATCACGTCATCGACCTCGGGCCGGAAGCGGGTGAGGACGGCGGCTCGGTCGTCGTCTGCGGCACGCCGGAGGAGGTGGCCAAGTGCGAGGCCTCGCACACCGGGCGGTATCTGCGCGGAATGTTGGGTAGGGTGGGCGTCCCGCCCGCCGGTTCCGGCATCCTGCCGGAACGCACTTCCGACACGGATGATGCGCTCCGTGTCGCGGAAGAATCGGCGGGCAGAATGCCCACCCTACCCGGACGGCAGAACGCCATCTCCGTCCGCGGCGCGCGGGAGCACAATCTCAAGAACATCTCGCTCGATATTCCGCGCGATCAGATGGTCATCATCACCGGCCTGAGTGGCTCGGGGAAATCCACACTCGCGTTCGATCTGCTCTTCGCCGAGGGGCAGCGACGGTTTCTGGATTCGATGTCGCCATACGCGCGGCAGTTTGTGGAGCAGCTCGAAAAGCCCGACGTGGACTTGATCTCCGGCCTGCCGCCGAGTGTGGCCATCGAGCAGCGCATCACGCGCGGCGGCGGAAAATCCACGGTCGCGACCGTGACCGAGGTCTATCACTTCCTGCGGCTGATGTTCGCGAAACTCGGCACGCAGTTTTGCCCGAAATGCGACCTCGCCGTGGAGAAGCAAACGCTCGCCGCCGCGACGAAGACCGCGGAGACGCTGGCGAGAAAAGGCCCGATCCGCGTGCTCGCGCCGCTGGTCAAGGCGCGCAAAGGTTTCCATACCGAGGTCGGCAAGTGGGCGCTGCGCCAGGGTTTCGAGGAGTTGTTGATCGACGGCAAATTTTATCCAGTCGAGCCGTTCCCGAAGCTCGAACGCTTTCGCGAGCACACCATCGACGTGCTCGTCGGCGAATGTGCGGAAACGAAGGCGGTGCGGGAAATCGTGAAGCGCGCGATGCAGATCGGCCACGGCACGGCGAAGCTCATGGATGAGAAGAAGCGCACGACCGTGCTCAGCACCGAGATGAGCTGCCCGACGTGCGGCGAATCCTTCGAGGAGCTCGATCCGCGGCTGTTCTCGTTCAACTCCCCGCACGGCTGGTGCGAGGAGTGCAAGGGCTTCGGCGAAGTGTGGAAGGCGACCGTCGATCCGAAGTTGGAGTCGGCGATCGAGATCGAAGTCGCGCAGGAACGACAGCACGAGCGGCTGGAGGAAGGCGAGGCGGAGACGTGCGCGATTTGCGCCGGCGCGCGGCTGAATCGCATCGCGCGGCACGTGCGCGTGCTCGGACGGACGATTGACGAATGTACCGAGCTGCCGGTCAGCGGCGCGCTGGAGCTGCTGGGCAAACTCAAGTTTCCCAAAGAGCAGCAGCCCATCGCCCAGGACATCCTTCCGGAGATCGAGCAGCGGCTGAATTTCATGGGCTCGGTGGGGCTCGACTACCTCGCGCTCAACCGCTCGGCCAAGACGCTGAGCGGCGGCGAGAGCCAGCGCATCCGCCTCGCCGCGCAGCTCGGCTCGAATCTTCGCGGCGTGCTCTATGTGCTCGACGAGCCGACCATCGGCCTGCACGCACGCGACAACGCCGCGCTGCTCGACACGCTCGAAGCGCTCAAGCGCAAGGGCAACTCCGTGGTCATCGTGGAGCACGACGAGGACACCATGCGCCGCGCCGACACGATCATCGACCTCGGCCCCGGCGCGGGATCGCGCGGTGGTCAGGTCGTTGCGCAGGGCACGCTCGCGGAAATCCAGCTTATCGAGGCCTCGGCGACCGGCCGCTTTTTGCGCGAGCCGCTGAAACACCCGATCCGCGGCGCCCGGCGTCCGCTGAAGGATGTGGACCGGTGGCTGGAGCTGAAGGGCGCGGATTTGCACAACCTCAAGAATGTCGATGTGCGCTTTCCCGTCGGGCGGCTGAGCGTGGTCAGCGGCATTTCCGGCTCGGGAAAAAGCACACTCATGCGTGGGGTCTTGAAGCCCGCCGTGGCGGAGTTTGTGGCGCGCAAAGGGCGGAAGCTCACGGGCAAAGCGAAGCCGGTCGGTTACCGCGAGCTGCTCGGCGCGGAGCATTTCGAGGCGGTGTACGAAGTGGACCAGTCGCCCATCGGCAAGACCTCGCGCTCCACGCCCGCGACCTACATCAAGGTCTTCGACGAAATCCGCGCGCTCTACGCGCAGATGCCCGTGGCGCGGATGCGCGGCTACACGCTCAGCCGCTTCTCCTTCAACAGCGACGGCGGACGCTGCGACACCTGCCTCGGGCAGGGCACGATCAAGATCGAGATGACCTTCCTGCCCACGAGTTACGTGCCTTGCACCGAGTGCCACGGCACGCGCTACGAAGCGTCCACGCTCGAAGTGCTCTACAACAAAAAGAGCATCGGCGACGTGATGGAAATGACGCTCGACCAGGCCGCGGAGTTCTTTGCGGCGCAGCCGAAAATCCAGCGCCCGCTCGCGCTGCTCTGCGACACCGGGCTTGGCTACCTCAAGCTCGGCCAGCCCAGCCCCACGCTCAGCGGCGGCGAGGCCCAGCGACTCAAGCTCGTGAGCGAACTCACCCGCGGCATGGGCCGCTCGATCAACGCCAAGCTCCGCGAAAACCGCACCGCCAAATCCGTCCTCTACCTCCTCGAAGAACCGACCATCGGCCTGCACATGGCCGACGTGGCGGAGCTGCTCAAAGTCCTCCACCGCCTCGTCGATGATGGCAACACCGTCCTCGTCATCGAGCACAACCTCAGCCTCATCGCCGAGGCCGACTACCTCGTCGATATCGGCCCCGAAGCCGGCGCGGCCGGCGGCGAAGTCGTCGCCTGCGGCACGCCTGAGGAAGTGGCCGGAAGCAAGCGCAGCCGCACCGCGCCGTATCTGCGGGCGGTGCTGAAGTAGGCGGGGCTTCACGCCTAGCGCAGGCTGGAAGCCTCTGTTACGCCAATGAGCTTTTCCTTCATCCTTCCGCATTCAACGCTCATCGTGTCGCCCATGCTCCATCCCACCGCCATCATCCACCCCGACGCCCGGCTTGGCTCCGGCGTGACCGTCGGGCCCTACGCCGTCATCGAAGGCCCTGCGCAGATCGGCGACGGCTGCACCATTCAGGCCCACGCCGTCATCGGCGGCCACGTGGTCATGGGAAAAAACAACCTCATCGGCTATGGCGCGATCATCGGCGGCGAGCCGCAGGACTTCGCCTTTCAACCCTCGGTGCAAAGCGAGGTCCGCATCGGCGACGGCAATAAGATCCGCGAGTACTGCACCATCCACCGTGGCACCACCGAGGGCAGCGCCACCGTCGTCGGCCACGGCTGCTTTCTCATGGCCGGGGCGCATCTCGCGCACAACTGCCAACTCGGCGACCACGTCATCATCGCGAACAACGCCCTCCTCGCCGGCCACGTCACCGTCGGCGACCGCGTCTTCATCGGCGGCGGCTGCGTCTTTCACCAGCACATCCGGATCGGGCGGCTCGCCATCTGCCAGGGGCTCTCCGCCTTTAGCCAAGACCTCCCGCCTTTCACCATCGGGTGCGACCGCAATGGCGTCGCCGGCCTCAACGTCGTCGGGCTGCGCCGCGCCGGCCTTTCCAGCGAGCAGCGCACCGCGATCAAAGCGGCCTTTTCCCTCCTCTACCGCAGCGGACTGAACACCACCCAGGCCCTCGCCGCCGCCGCCGGGCGCGCGTGGAGTGCCGAGGCGCAGGTGTTTTGGGATTTCATCGCGGGCGCGAAAAAACGCGGCCTTTGCGACTTCCTCGCCAACCGGTCCCGCACCCCGCCGCCCGACGCGGAAGGCTAGCTGGCAATTCCTGGTCCTCTGTCACGAGAGGAGGAAGATTAAGCGGAAGAAAATGGGATCCTAGATGGTCCCCAGCTTGCCGCTGCTGTCGCCGATCCGGTCGGCTTTCACGCCCATGCGGTCGAAGAGCGAGAGGTAGAGATTGGTCATCGGCGTCTCCTTGTCGAAGCGCACGTGCCGGCCCGGTTTCAGCGAGCCGCCGCCGCCGCCGCAGAGTAGCACCGGCAGGTCGTGGTGCGCGTGGGCGTTGCCGTCGGCGATGGCGCTGCCGACCACGATCATGGAGTTGTCGAGCACCGTGCCCAGGCCTTCCTTCATCGTCTGGAGCTTGGTGAGGAAGTAGCCGACTTGCTCGATGTGGAAGCGGTTGATCTTCGCTATCTTTTCCTTTTTCCCGGCGTTGTTGCCGTGGTGCGAAATCTCGTGGTGGCCCTCGTTCACCCCAATGAACGGATACGCGCGGTTGCTGCCCTCGTGCTGGACCATCATCGTGGCGATGCGGGTGCTGTCGGTCTGCAACGCGAGCGCGAGGAGATCGTACATGATGCGCACGTGCTCGGTGAAATCTCCGGGGATGCCCTCGGGTTTCTCCATCGCGGGCCGTGGCTTGGCGGCCTCGGCGGCCTGAAATTTTGCCTGCTGCTGGATGGCGGATTCGGTCTCGCGCAGGCCGGTGAGATATTCGTCGAGCTTGCGGCGGTCCGTCGCGCCGAGGCGTTTTTGGAAAGCCTTCGCGTCCTCGCGGACGACATCGAGGATGGAGCCGCGGCAGCTTTCGCGCAGCGCGCGTCCGGCCACCAGATCGGGGTCCTCGGTGCTCGCGCTGAAGAGCCGCTCGAAGACCAGTCGCGGATTGCCGAGCGGCGGCATCGGGGTGTTCTCGTTGCGCCACGAGAGATTGTGCTGATACGCGCAGGCGTAGCCGGAATCGCACGCGCCGGCCTGCCGCGTGGAGGGTTCGCAACTCAGCTCGAGCGAGGGCAACCGCGTGCTTTTGCCGATCTGCAGCGCGGCGATCTGGTCGGCGGAAACACCCACCGAAATGTCCGAGCCCGCCGTCTTGCGCGGATGCACGCCGGTGAGGAAGCAGGCGTTCGCCCGCGCGTGGTCGCCGGCGCCGTCGCCGAGCGCGCGCGCATTGACGTGCGCGAGTCCGCTGAGCACGGAGAAGTGTTTCCGCAGTGGCTCGAGCGGTTGGAGGATGGAGGGCAACTCGAACTGGTGGCCCAACGCCGTGGGCGTCCAGTTTTCCATGTCCATGCCGTTGGGCAGATAGAAAAAGACCATGCGCCGCGGCGCGCCGCTGATGGGTGCCGCGGCCGCTTGCATCACGCCCGGCAGCATGCACTCGAGGAAAGGCAGCGCCATGCTCACACCGAGTCCGCGGAGGAAGCTGCGACGGGGGAGATTGAGGGATTTGTCGGGGATGTGCATGGCGGAGGGAAGGGTGGGGGACTAAGGCATAAAGTGGCGGCTGTGGCCAGCGGAGATGCGGGGGAGGTGGCTGGTGAAAAAGCCGGACGCGCGCGTGAGTTTTTGGCGCGGGATGAACCTCCGCAAATGCGTGGGCATCCTGCCCGCCGAGCGGCGCATCCTGCGCCGCGGCCTCGCGGGCGAGGGAGGACGCGCCACCCGTCGCGGAAGTTCGTTCGGGCGGGACGCCTGCCCTGCCCGGGACACTCCGCCCCCGCTATTGCACGGGTTTTAACCACCCCCGCTTTTTACGGCGGCGGAGCGGTCGTGGCGGCGGTCTTCCGGCCTTCGGAAAATTTTCGGTGATCGCCTTCTCCGCGGCGCATTTGGAACGGGACGCTGTTCACGACTTCGAGGATGAGGTTTGAGAAGTTCGGCGTCTTGTCGAGCGAGCGGGTGACTTTGTCGATCGCGGGCCGGTCGTAGAATTCCAAGCCGCGACCGAGCGCGTAGGTGAGCATCTTCTCCGCGCAGCAGCGCAGAAAATCGGGGCGCTTCTTCGCGAGCAGGATGGCGCGGAGTTCGCCGGGACCATTGAACGCCTCGCCGCTGGCGAGCACGCCGGCGGAGTCGATGGGCGCGTCGTTTTCCCGCTCGCGCCAAGCGCCGATGGCGTCGAACTGCTGGAGCCCGAAGCCGATGGGATCCATGCGCGCGTGGCAACCCGCGCAGGTCGGATCGGCGCGGTGCTGCTCCAGGCGCTGGCGCAGCGTGCCGGTGAGTTCCTTGCGGTTTTTGTCGTCGAGATCGGGCACCTCGGGTGGTGGTGGCGGCGGTGGTGTGCCGAGGAGATTATCCAGCACGTACTTGCCGCGCTTCACCGGCGAGGTGCGCGTGGGGTTGGAGGTCAGCGTGAGGAAGCTGCCGTGACCGAGGATGCCGCCGGGGCGGTCCTTGGGCACCTCCACTTTCACGAAAGCCTCGCCCTCCACTCCGGCGATCCGGTAGTGCCGCGCGAGCCGCTCGTTCACGAAGGTGTAATCCGCGCCGATGAAATCGAGCACGCTGCGGTCTTCGCGCATGATCGTTTGGAAAAGCATTTCCGTCTCGCGTTCCATTGCCGTGCCCAGCGCCCGGTCCCAATTCGGGAAGGTTTTTGCGTCCGGCTCCACGACTTTCAGATTGCGCAATTGCAGCCACTGACCAGCGAAGTTTTTCACCAGCTCGCCGGCCTTCGGATCGGCCAGCATGCGCCTCACCTGCGCGGTCAGATTTTTGCGCAAAGTCCCGCGCTGCGCCTCGGCGTAGAGCGCGTCGTCGGGCATGGTGCTCCACAGGAAATAGGACAGGCGCGCGGCCAGCGCCCACTCGCTGATGGGAGCCGTGGACTTGGGGTTATCCGGCTCGGCCTGCAGCTCGCCGCGGAAAAGAAAATGCGGCGAGACAAGGATCGCCGTCAGCGCGGTCTGCACCGCCTGTTCGAAGTTCGCGCCCTTTTTCTCCGCCTGCTTGCCGATCCAGAAAAAGCGCTCGACCTCCGCCGGGGCGAGCGGACGGCGGAAGGCGCGCTGGCCAAAGCTGGCGAGGATGGCGCGCGCGGACTTCTCAAGGGTCGGCTGCCCGCGACCCGGCGCGAAGATGCGGAGCTGCGCAGCCGGCGCTTTCACCGGCTGCGGCGGGGAGGTGAAAACGATCTTCCGCACCGTGAAGACGCGGCGCACCGGGCGGCCCTGCTCCTTCTCCGGCTGGGTCAGAGGATTCGCCACGCGCAGGGTCAGCGGATACGTGCCGGCTTTCTCCACCCGCACCATTGCGGTGAGCGCTTCCCTGGCGTCCTTGCGCCCGGCGAGGTCGGTCGGGCGCAGCGGCTGGTCGCGGAATTTCCACTCCAGCTTCGTCGGCTCCCCGCCGACCGTCACGGACTCGAGCGACAGCTTGAGCTGATATTCGCCGGGCACCGGCAGCTCGACCGGCACGCTGGCTTCGTGCTCGTCGATTTTTCGTGCCTGCGCGGTGGTGCCTGCCTTCGGCCCGCCCGTGATTTTGAAAAGATCGACCTCGATCTTCTCCGGGCGCGGCTTGTGGTCGTTGAGGATCGCCAGGCTGATGACCTTTTCCGCTGCCGCGAGGTAGCGCTCGAAAAGCACCGGCGGCAGCGAGAGCACGTCGCCGATGTGGTCGAAGCCGTAGCCGGAATCGTCCGCCGGGAAATCGTCTGCCGGACGGAAGTCCACGCCGACGAGATCGCGGATGGTGTTGTTGTATTCCGTGCGGTTGAGGCGGCGGATGGTCACGCGGCCCGGATCGGACCTGGCCGGATCGACGGCGAAAACCGCGCGATCGATCCACGCCATGATTTTCTCCCGCTCGTCGAGCGACGGCTGCTTCTCATCGTCCGGCGGCATCTCGCCGGTGCGCAGTGCTTCGAGGACGTGCTTCCACGTTTTTTGATCCTGCACCAGCGCGTCGGGCGACGCCCACTTGTCCAGCGCCAGCCCGCCCTTTTTCTTTCCGTTGCCGTGGCACTTGAAGCAGTAAGTTTCCATCACCGGCCGCACGTCTTTCGCAAAGTCCGCCGGGGCAGGGGAGGCTGCGCCCGCGGTCATGCAGGCAAGCAGCAGCGTGGTGCAGAGCGGCAGGCGGATGGAGGCGCGCAGGAGCACGGCGGAAAAGGGTGATCGGCGCGCAGCATGGCGGAGAATCCCGCCGGCGCAAGAAGCGCGGGCCGACCCGACGGCGCGCGGTTTCACGCCTTGCGGCCGAACTTTTTCTCCAGCTCGGCGTAGCTCATCTGGATCATCGTCGGGCGGCCGTGCGGGCAGCAGTAGGGGAGTTCGCAGGCGAGGAGGTCCTGGATGAGCCGCACCAGCTCGGGCTCGCGGAGGTAGTCGTTCGCTTTCACGGCGTGGCGGCAGACGGTCTTGGCGATCATGTCTTCGCCGAGGCGGAGCTTG
>Ga0114966_10004771_pt1 | contig 11600 bp, 7 predicted proteins | sample M_130207_XF_Meta_FD_87029 | JGI IMG/M metagenome (GOLD analysis project Ga0114966, IMG submission 87029) | Freshwater microbial communities from Lake Montjoie, Canada to study carbon cycling - M_130207_XF_MetaG | ecosystem: Environmental > Aquatic > Freshwater > Lake | place: Lake Montjoie...
AAAAGGCATTAAAAAAATTCATAGTGCCATTTTTATATTTTTCAGATAATAAGCTGACGTAAAAACTATCAAATTTCATTGGAAGAACTTTTACTAATTGAAGCTTTTCATTGGCGAAAAGTTTTTCAATGGCGGTTTTTGAGAAGTGCCATAAATGTCTAGGTACATCAAAAGCTGCCCAAAATTTTCCATAATAATTTGCATCATATGATTTGAAATTTGGCACCGCAATTAGAATTGTTCCGTTTGGTTTTATCAATCTTTTTAATTCTTTTATTTGAAATTCTAAATCAGGTACATGTTCTAAAACGTGCCACATTGTAATAACATCAAAAGAATTATCTTCTAAATCTGATAGATTATTTGCAAAAGAAACTCCTTTTTGAATGGCACTATTTCTAGGTTTTTCTCCCGGTTCGATTCCCGTAATTTCCCAACCGTCTTTTTTAGCGACTACTAAAAAATCGCCCGTTCCAGCACCAATATCTAAAAGTTTGCCTATTTGTGATTGTGAATTGATTAGCTTTAATTTATTTTTTAAAGCTATGTTTTTAATGAACTGATAAAGTTTTTCAAACAATGACCGCTTTCCATCCGTGTGCGAAATATAATCTTCGCTTTCATAATAACTAGGTAATTCTTCTAAACTCGGTTTAGGATAGGTTGACAATAAATCAAATTCTGGATTGTGATGCAAATCGAAAATTTGTTTTGAAACTGAATAGTCTCTTACTTTTTGATAAAAAATATTGTTTTGAAAACTCATGTAATGTCTCTATTAATATGGCTTGGTTCGATTCGTTTCACGTGGAACATAATTATCTTCCCATATAAATTAGTAATACCGAAATGTCACTTGGTGAAACTCCGCTTATTCTTGATGCTTGTGAAATGGTTACTGGTCTAATTTTACTTAACTTCTGTTTTGCTTCAATCGACATGGATTTTATTTTATTATAATCGAAATTTTCTGGAATTTTCATGTCTTCCAAACGCGTTAATTTATGCGCATTATTGCGTTCTTTTTCGATGTAACCGGAATACTTAACTTGAATTTCTGCTTGCTCTAAAATCTCTCTATCCAAATCATTCATTGCAACATATTCTTTTACTTTTTCAAATTTTAAAATATCTTCTAAATCAATTTGGGGACGAGAAAATACCTTAAACATTTTATCTGCTTGTACAATTTTAGCGCTTTCCTTAGATTCTAGAATTGGATTTGTTTCCGCAACTGTAACGCTGGTTTCTTTAAAAAAATCAACCATCGCATTGCTCGAAATTTGTTTCTTTTCCATTCGCTTTAGTCTTTTTTCAGATGCTAAACCTATCTTGTATCCTTTGGCTGTTAATCGAAAATCAGCATTGTCTTGACGCAGTAATATCCTGTATTCTGCCCTTGACGTAAACATTCTATAGGGTTCTTCAGTTCCCTTTGTGATTAAATCATCAATAAGAACTCCGATATAAGCTTCGTCACGCTTTAAAATTAAAGGTTCTTTTTCTTGGACTTTTAAGGCGGCATTAATTCCTGCCATCAATCCTTGAGAAGCTGCTTCTTCATAACCTGTAGTCCCATTGATTTGTCCTGCAAAATACAATCCTTCCACCAGCTTGGTTTCTAAAGTGTGCTTTAATTGTGTTGGCGGAAAATAATCATATTCTATGGCATATCCGGGACGAAAAAATTTTACTTTCTCAAATCCAACAACCGAGCGTAGTGCTTTAAATTGTATGTCCTCAGGAAGTGAAGTTGAAAAACCATTCACATATACTTCAACTGTGTTCCACCCTTCTGGTTCAATAAACAATTGATGTCTTTCTTTATCTGCAAAACGATTAATTTTATCTTCGATTGAAGGACAATATCTGGGACCAATACTTTTAATTCGACCATTAAACATAGGTGAACGATCAAAACCTTCACGAAGAATGTCATGTACTTCCAAAGAAGTATAGGTCATGTGACACAGTTTTTGATGCGTCAACGGTTTAGTTTCATCAGAATATGAAAATTTATCTGGATTTACATCGCCAGGTTCTTCAATCATTTTAGAATAATCCAAAGAGCGTCCGTCAACTCTTGGTGGAGTTCCTGTTTTCATTCTCCCCGACTCAAAACCTACCGCAGTTAAATCTTCTGTAATTCCGTAAGCTGCGCTTTCACCAGCTCTACCACCACCAAATTGTTTTTCTCCAATATGAATTAATCCATTGAGAAAAGTACCATTAGTCAACACAACTGTTTTAGCTTTAATATCTATTCCAAGTGATGTTTTTATTCCTTGAACTATTCCGTTATTAATTATTAATCCATTAACCATTTCCTGATAGAAATCAAGATTTGGTGTTTGTTCCAACATTAATCGCCATTCTTCCGCAAAACGCATCCGGTCACTTTGAACTCTTGGCGACCACATTGCTGGCCCTTTAGACTTATTCAGCATTTTAAATTGAATCGCTGTTTTATCTGAAACTATCCCCGAATATCCTCCAAGAGCATCAATTTCACGAACGATTTGTCCTTTAGCTATTCCACCCATAGCCGGATTACAAGACATTTGAGCAATGTTTTGCAAACTCATCGTAACCAATAAAGTTGAGCAACCCATATTAGCGGCGGCTGCAGCGGCTTCACAACCAGCGTGACCTGCTCCAACTACTATGACATCGTATTTTTCTAAAAACATTCTTTTGCTTTTGATATTAGATTTTAAAATCTAAAAATTATTGTTTCACGTGGAACATTTTTATTTTTTCGTCTTCTTTAATGCGCATCGCCTTTTCGTCCTCTTCGGTTTTGTCTTTAAAACCACAATAATGAAGAACGCCGTGAACCATCACTCTGTTTAATTCGTCTTCAAAAGATACATTAAATTCTACGGCGTTTTCACGAACCCTATCTATTGAAATAAATATATCTCCGTGTAGTTCGTTTCCTACTGAATAATCAAAACTAATGATGTCAGTTAATGTATCGTGATCGAGATATTGTTGGTTAATTTCTAACAAATAGTCATCATCACAAAAGATATAATTTATGTCTCCTTCTTTTTTATTCTCAGAAATAATAACTTTAGATAACCAATCGGCGATAACGCTTTCGTTCTCTAGAGTAAATTCTAACTCGTAATTAAAACTAATCATTGCTTTTAAAATATTCTTGAACCTTTTGATTAAAATTGGAGCGCAAAGGTAAGCTTTGTCTATTTAAAATTTCTATGCTATTAATATATTCTTGAAGTCGTGTTGGTAAAGTATTAGATTGATTGGTGTATTCTTTCTTGTTCGTTTCGGCTTGACGTTTCTTTTCTTCTCCTTGTTGTTGTAAAGCTTTTTCAAGTTTTAGCAACTCATATTTAACATTTAAAATCTTCTGAAGTGTTTCATTATTAAATCCTTTATTTAGCAATTGTTTTTCTATTTGCTTCATTTGATCTAATGCATTTTGTCCATTTCCGCCAAATCCTTGTTTGTTTAATTCGTTTTGTAAAGCTTCACGGAGTTGTTGCTGTTCTTTGTAAATTTCCATTATTGCTCTAGCATCACCTTCACCATCTTGACCTTGTTCCCCATTACCGTTTCCTTGTCCAGAACCGTTTTCTCCTTTTTCACCTTTTTCGCCTTTACTTCCTTTTTCTCCTTTGCCCGATTTTCCATCACTTCCCGATTTTCCATCTTCACCAGGTTTTTGTCCTTGCTCCCCTTTTTCACCATCGTCTCCTTCGCCAGGCTTTTTACCTTTTTTCATGCCTTTTTTGGCTTTCTCTCCAAGTCCTTCTTGTTTTTTAATAATATCTGGTAATTGCATACCTGGACTGTCGCCTTTCCCTTTTTTAGGTTTTCCTGCACCGGCACCTGACATTTCCATTTGCATTCCATTCAATAAATCACTCAACATATCAGCTAATTTGTTGGATGATGAGATAGCAAATTTTTGATGAGAATTCCCTTTTTGAATATCGGCTTCTACTAAACTTTCTATTGCTTTATCAACATTATAATGCACTTCGCCTATCTCTTTTGTAATCTCTTCAGCCATTTTTGGATTACGTAAAGACATTGCAAACAAACTATCGTCAACATGTTTGAACTGTTGTTTCAAATCTTGTTGAATTTTTAAATTCTTATTAAAAGATGGTGAACCACGTCTTAAGCCTTTAAATTGGCCCATAACATCTTCTTGGGAAAAAGAATACGCTAATAAATTATCCAATATTTGACGAAGCATAGCAACATCCTCTTCCATTTGTTCCTTTTCACCAGAATCCATAGCCTCTTTCATGTCTTGACTCATTTGCTTCATTTTTTTGGAAGCACTTTTCTGTTTTGGTTTGGCTTTTTCTTTTTGTTGTTTTTGTAATTGCTCTTTAGCGTTTTTTAAATCTTCATCAATGCTTTTTTCTTTAGGTTCAGAATTTGGAATATCAACTGGGTTTTTCAACTCTTTATTGTCTTTTTCCAAATCTTTTAACTCTTCTTGAATTTTATCAAATTCTTTATTGATATCGTCTTGTTTCTCCTCGTTGTTCTCTTTATCGGACTCAGAAAGTTTGTCTTGTTTCTCAGAAAGTTTATCTAATTTATCCGCTATTTGTTCGGCTTTTTTCTCGACATAATATTTTTTAGTCAACTCCACCAATTGCTCCAAACTTTTCATTTGATTTTTACTGGTTTTCTCGAACTTCTCCATTTTTTCAAGAAACTCTTCTTTACTAATTTTATCATTCAATTTTTTAAGTTCGTCCAAAAGCTTTTGATTTTTTTCTAAATCTTTCTGAGATTTTTCTAATCGCTCTTTTAAAACTTCTTTTAATTCGTCTTTCTTGTCGGTCTTGACTTTCTCGAGATTGTCTTTCATTTTCTCAGCAAACTCTTTCATCATATTGTCTTGCTCTTTCTGACGCTGAATAAAATCGTTTACTTTTTGTTGTTCTTTAAATTCAAATGTTTCTTTTTCTTTCCCCATTTTTTGTAATTTATCCATTTCAGATAATTGCTTTTCTTGGGCGTTTAATGATTTTTGTAATGAATTAATATTGTCGTTTTGTTGTTGAATCATTTGGTCTTCTTTCTCTGTTTCTGTGGCAATGCGATTGCTAAAAACAGAAGATTTAGAACTTTTAAAATTATGAATGGCATCATTATCAAAAATCTCGAAATAATATTCATAGGAAACACCTTCTTCTACTGGAAGATTGCTTGGAAATGAGAATACAAATTGGTCATAAACATCTCTTTTAACTGAAATTATTCCTCGTTTGACCAAATTTGGATTGTCTTTGGAATAGTATACTATTTGAAGTTTCGACAAACCATAATCATCAGAAACTTGTCCTAAAACGTAATTTTTACCAACACGTAAACTATCTGGAGCATTGTTGACGTTGATGGTTGGAAATTGATCTCTGATTACAGAAATTTGATAATTTAACTTTTCGTAGTTTTGAACTTTATTATTTGAAGTAAGTATTTGATAATCGGTGTTTTGACTAATATTTTTAGTTAGTGAAAACGTATTGTCTTGTTTTCCAAATGTGATTTTAGATTTTGCATCAACCCAATCCACTTTTTGGGTAGCTAAAGTGTTCATTTTCCATGTAACTCTAGTTCCTTCTGGAATAATTGCATTTCCATTTCCTTTTACATTTTCCGGTTTTTTATTTAAATATCCTGGGAAATTTAAAACCATTTCGAAATTAGCAATTGAAGGAACAGTAACTACATTCAGCTCATATTCTTTTGAAGAAACCGTAGTTGACTCAATATGAAATGCAACATTTTGAGAAGGTTTAGGAATCACAAATTCGAACTCACCAGCCTTATTGCTTTCCATAAAATAACTTTCATTTCCTATGAAAATCATTGCGTTTTCTGGAACAATATTGCCTTTAGTGGTTATTTTTAATAAAAAGTCTTTGTTTTGTTCTGTCTGTAAATTCTCATTTAAAACTACAAATTCAAAAGGCGCAGGAGGTAAAAACTGTTCTTTAAAATGCACTACTCTATTAAAACTTTGAGAAATCATCTGGCTGTTACCCGACAAATAAAAGAAGGCAAAAAACAAAAAAGGAATAATCACCAAAGGCAAATATTTTTTGTTTTTTCCTAAATTAATAGCGTTTCCAAACGGAACCGGTTGCAGTGTGTTTGCTTTTTGTTCGATAGATGCTAAAAGTAATTCCGACTTATTTGTGTCTTCTGATAATTGTAAAAAATTGGTCAATTTATCTCCTACTTCACTAAAATGATTCCCAATTATGTTTGATGCTTGGGTATAATCAATTCCTTTTTGAAGTTTGAATAATTTAAATAATGGGAATAAAATAAAACGGGCTAAAAGAAATAATTCTACTGCAATGAATGACCAAAAAAGTAAGGTTCTTGCGGTTGGTTTTAACCAAAGGAAATATTCGACAAAAAGAGTGAATATAAAATACAGCAAGCCTATTCCAATAAAGAAAATTGTCCCACGTAACAATTCGTTGGTATAAAACTTCTTAATAAAGCTTTCTAATTTTTGATAAATACGATTTGAATTCTCCAATCTATAGTATTTCTTTTTACAACCGATAAAAGTACAAATTTATAGATACAATAAAAGTTAAATCTTTGCTAACGGCTTTTGTCTTTTGTCTAATGCCTAAAATTGTATCTTTGCGCAAAATTTACAATAATGTCTAAACAAGTTCGAGTGCGTTTTGCACCAAGTCCAACTGGCCCTTTACATATTGGAGGTGTGAGAACTGCCCTTTTCAATTATCTTTTTGCTAAAAAAAATAACGGTGTGTTTTATTTGCGAATTGAAGATACCGACCAAAATAGGTTTGTTCCTGGAGCTGAAGCCTACATTATGGAAGCCTTGGAATGGCTTGGTATTGCACCAAGTGAAACCGTTGGAAAAAACGAAAAATTTGGCCCTTACCGTCAATCCGAAAGAAAACAGTTGTACAAACAATATGTGGATCAATTGATAGCTTCTGGAAACGCTTATTATGCTTTTGATACTGCAGAAGCATTAGATTTTCAAAGAAAACAACACGAAGAACAAGGAAAAACATTTATTTACAATTGGCACAATCGTGAAAAATTAGATACTTCTTTGGTTATTTCAAAAGAAGAAACTTCGAAGAGAATTACAGCAGGCGAAGATTATGTTATCCGATTCAAAACTCCTGTGAATGAAACACTAGCATTGCATGACATCATTCGTGGTGATATTAATTTTGACACTAATCTTTTGGACGATAAAGTTTTGTTCAAAAGTGATGGAATGCCAACCTATCATTTGGCTAATATTGTGGATGATCATTTAATGGAAACTTCCCATGTTATACGTGGTGAAGAATGGCTGCCATCCATGCCGTTGCATGTTTTATTATACAGAGCGTTTGGTTGGGAAGCACCTGAATTTGCGCATTTACCTTTGATTTTAAAACCAATTGGAAATGGAAAATTATCCAAACGAGATGGTGATAAAATGGGATTTCCTGTGTTCCCATTAGAATGGAAAACCGAAGAAGGTATTTCATCAGGTTATAGAGAAAACGGTTTTTTTCCAGAGGCAGTGGTGAACTTTTTAGCGCTATTGGGCTGGAATGACGGAACTGACCAAGAAATATTTACTTTAGAAGAATTAGTAGAAAAATTTGATTTAAATCGAGTTCATAAAGCTGGGGCAAAATTTGATCCAGAGAAAAATAAATGGTTCAATCATCATTATTTACAAAAGCAGAGCGATGAAAGTTTAGCGAAAACCTTTGCTCCTATTGTCTATGAGAAAGGCATTGCTGTTGATTACACTACTTTGGTAAAAATAGTTTCCCTGATAAAAGAACGCGCTAATTTCGTTTCCGAATTTTGGGAAATGAGTAACTTTTTCTTTGAAGCACCAACGTCTTATGATGAAAATGCAGCGAAAAATTGGAAAGAAGATACGCCTGATTTGATACAACAATTAATTGCTGTTTTAGCAACCATTAAAGATTTCACTTCAGTAAACATAGAAACTATTGTAAAAGATTGGATGACACAAAACGAAATTGGAATGGGAAAAGTAATGCAGCCGTTTCGATTGAGTTTGGTTGGCGCTTTGAAAGGCCCGCATCTTTTTGATATTGTTGAACTGATTGGAAAAGAAGAAACCATTAAGCGATTAGAGAAAGTGATTGTTACTTTATAAAATTAAAAAGCTCCCTAATTAGGGAGCTTTTTTTATGGCTTGTCTTCAAAAAGAAGGACTTTATAATATTCCTCGTTATCTGTTTCTATTACCAGCATTCCAAAGTCTTTAAAGACGGTTAAAAAATGTGTTTCTCCTTTAATCTTAACATTTTTTACATAATCAGCATACTTACTATTATTATCATAGGCTATAATTCCAAATACATTAAATTTTTTGTTTTTTAGTTCTTTACTATTTTTATACTCATAGTTTAGTTTAAAAAAATCACTGCCAACACCAACTCTTGACTCATATTCATGAAAAACAATTTTTTTGTTTTTTTCTTGAGTTCCTGTTGCTTGGTCTAAAATTCCATAATTTAGATACTCATCATGTTCATTAACAAAAGCATAAAAACAAAGTTTATTGTTGATAAAAGACAAATCTGTTTCTGTGTAATACATATAATGTTTTTCGTTGAAATCTTTGTCATCTATCTTATTGATAGATTCCCAAATCTTTTTCCCGTCTTTATCAAATTTAAAAACATAATATCCTTTAGGATTGGCATCTTTATTTAAAGTAAAAGCTTTATCACCATACAAACCATAAATATAAATATCCCCATTAGATTGATCAACAATATAGTTATTGATGGATAAATCATCATCAAAAAAAGGTGCCGCTTTATTTGGTGGCGTATCCGTAAATCCTCCACCATTATTTGAATAAATTAACGTTTTATCTTTTAGGTTTACTTCAAAGGGAACATCTTTAAGTAATTTTGCATCAACCGTAGAATAGGTTGTTTTGTATAAAGTAGCTTTTGTATAATCTGAAGAAATCGCTTTTGTAATAAAATCAAAACTTTCATCACTGTTTATAGCATAATTTAAACCCAACTTTTTAACAGGTTGAACAAGATTTGAAGCTGTTAATCTTTGAATATTTGGTTTGTCAAGTTTAAATCCTTTGTGCTTTCTAGTTAAAATATCCGTAATATCTAATTTAAGATTATCTTTCTCAAAGTCAATATCATGTTTATTATATTGGTTAGTCAATTTTAAAATTGATTTATCGGTAAAGTTTCTATAATAAGGAAAGTATTTAGTATAGGCATTAGACTGATCAAATGGGTATAAATTTGTGAATTTACCATCAATTAAAAATTTCTCTTTTACATCTCTTATTCCTCCGGACATATCATATACTCGAAGGGTTTTTTCAGAATTTGAAAAACCACATTGATATAATTTTTCATTTTCAACTATTGTTGTCTTATTTCCTGATAAGTCGTAGCTATAAATGCCATTGGTTTGTGAACCAGCCACCAATCCACCTATTTTTTTCCCTTTATAGATTACAACTTTCTTTCTTTTGGTTAGGAATGAAAAATCAACTGGTTTGTTTCCTTTTTCATATTTGTCTTCTAGAATAGTAGTTTGCGCAGTTGAAAAAAGGAATGATAATAATGATGAAAAAACTAAAATATTTGATTTCATTTAAATTTTTTATTTGAATTTTTAAATATTAAAAATAACCTGTGCGCTTATAGTTCCTAAATTACCCTTGAAACTATCACCATTATTAAACTCTCGTAAATCACTATCCTTGTTGAGTTTGTTCAATATATTAGTGAAACCATATTCATAAAAAATCACGGCGCGAACCACTTTACCTCCTGCGGAACAACCCAAATAAAAATTACCACTTACCGTTGAAACGCCTGTAATTTGACTCGCTTTTAACAATGTTCCTTCAATTATTTTATCTTCATCCGCAGCAGCAATACCTAATTTACCATTCACTTGTAGTACCGGTCCAAAATCTAGAGAAACATGGTCTTCAACAACATTATAACTCAATAACAATCTAACCTGAACACCTTGGATACTATATTTTATTTTTTGGTTTAAAGTTGATTCTAAAGAAAAATTATTAGCAAAAAACTGCATCCCAAAAACCATACTCCAATTGTTGTAATAATTTCCACGAACAGAAAGTCCTCCGGCAAACCCCATTTCGGGTTTGGCTTTAAAATTATTGGTAAACAAGGTCGTTTGTGAAATTCCAGCTGATAGACCAATTCTGTTACCATCTCTGTAACCATATTGAGCGAAAGTAGCCGTTGAAATGAAAAGGCAGATAAGTAAAAACTTTTTTAACATGGCAAATTTATTATTTGTAACAAACATAAACATATTTCGTATAAAGAGTATACTAACAATTTAAATATTTAAAAAATGCCTGTATTTTTAATTGGTTTTCTGGTCTTTGGACTTTTTATTTTTTTATCTTCTTTTTTTACGGTTAAACAGCAAACGGCTGTTGTGATTGAACGTTTTGGAAAATTTACCAGCATTCGAAGTTCGGGTTTGCAACTTAAACTTCCAATCATCGACCGAATTGCCGGTCGTGTGAATTTAAGAATCCAGCAATTGGATGTTATCATTGAAACCAAAACAAAGGACAACGTTTTTATAAAAATGAAAGTTTCGGTTCAGTTTAATGTGATTCAAGATAAAGTGTATGAGGCATTTTATAAATTAGAATATCCTCATGATCAAATCACAGCTTATGTATTTGATGTAGTACGTGCCGAAGTGCCAAAATTAATTTTGGATGATGTTTTCGAAAGAAAAGACGATATTGCCATTGGTGTAAAACGCGAATTGAACGAAGCGATGATGACGTATGGTTACGATATCATCAATACTTTAGTTACCGATATCGATCCGGATATTCAAGTGAAAAATGCGATGAACCGAATCAATGCTGCCGATAGAGAAAAAACAGCCGCTACTTTCGAAAGTGAAGCGCAAAGAATTAGAATTGTTGCTAAAGCTAAAGCCGAAGCCGAAAGTAAAAAATTACAAGGTCAAGGTATTGCGGATCAACGTAGAGAAATTGCGCGTGGATTGGTAGAAAGTGTGGAAGTTTTGAACAATGTTGGAATCAATTCGCAGGAAGCTTCGGCACTAATTGTCATTACGCAACACTATGATACGCTTCAAGCTATTGGTGCAGATACCAATTCGAATTTAATTTTGTTACCCAATTCACCGCAAGCTGCGAGTGATATGTTGAATAATATGGTAACGAGTTTCACTGCTTCAAGTATCATGGGAGAGCAAATGAAAAACCAGCCGAAAAGAGTGAAAAAAAATAAAGACACCACTTCGCTGGATTACAATCCATCAGACACATCAAATCCTGAAGAGCCAACACAAAAGGAATGATTTCAGATTCAAGATAAAAAAAAGAGCCAATTTGGCTCTTTTTTAATAAATTTATTTAAAAGATAATTACTCTTTACTTTCCACTTTCGCCCAAGTATCTCTAAGTCCAACTGTTTTGTTAAAAACCAATTTTTGATTCGTTGAATCTCTATCGACACAATAATAGCCCAATCGTTGAAATTGAAATCGATCACCAT
>Ga0114966_10004772_pt1 | contig 11597 bp, 8 predicted proteins | sample M_130207_XF_Meta_FD_87029 | JGI IMG/M metagenome (GOLD analysis project Ga0114966, IMG submission 87029) | Freshwater microbial communities from Lake Montjoie, Canada to study carbon cycling - M_130207_XF_MetaG | ecosystem: Environmental > Aquatic > Freshwater > Lake | place: Lake Montjoie...
CGCAAGGAGGAAGATGTCGGGGGCCGGCTTGCCGCGCGCGAGCCGCGGGTCGTCGCCGAGCACGATCGCGGCGAAAGTCCGGAACCAGTCCCGGTGGCGCTGCGTCTTCAACTCGAAGAACCGCGCGTCGCTGCTCGTCGCGACCGCCTGGGGCGCGCCCGCCGCCGCAATCGCCCGGGTGAGTTCGAGGGCGCCCGGCATGGGCGCGGCGTCGGGCATGAGGCGTTCGAGCGCCGCCTCGCGCTCCGCGAGGTACTCCTCCGGCGAGATGGGCAGCCCGAGCGCCCCGACCAGGTAGCGGGCCGACTCGATCGCCGGCCTCCCGACCATGTTCGACTTGAGCGCCCAGTCGAAGGTGTGTCCCCAGCGCCCCACGATCGACTGCGTCACCTCGGTATAGAAGCGCTCGGTGTCGAGCAGGACGCCGTCCATGTCGAAGACGACCGCCGAGGCGGGCCGGGCAAGGGGCATGGGTCACGAATGCCAGACCCGCGGCCGGAACGGTAGCCCCGGCTCCCGGTGGCGGCACGGCACGGCATGGCATGCGGTCGCCCGACGGCGTATGCTCCGGCCCCATGGCGGCATCCCGGTCGGTGACGGTGCAGAGCGGCGCGGTGGCTCGTCGCGCGCGGGCGGTGGTGCGCCCGCGGAGCACGGGCGCGTTCGCGATTCTGGCGTTGGCGCTCGCCGCGCCGCAGGGCGCGCGCGCGGTCACGGTCGACCGGGTCGTCGCGACCGTCGACGGCCAGCCGATCACCTCGCACCAACTCGATGCCTTCCTCCGCGCGGCCGGGTCCGCGGATCCCGCCGAGATCGGCGAGACCGACCGTCGCCGCGCGCTCGACTCGCTCGTCAACGACATGATCGTGCAGTCCGAGACCCAGAGTCTCGGCATCAGCCCCTCGGCCGACGAGATCGACATGTACGTCGAGCAGATCAAGAAGAGGAACAACCTCGACGACGAGAAACTCGACCAGGCGCTCGAAGCCCAGGGAATGACGCGCGAGCGCTACCGGGAGCAGGTCGCGCGCGAGTTGCAGCGCTCCTCGCTCGTCGCGCGCCGCGTGAAGGGTCAGGTCACGGTCACCCCTGAGGAGGTCGAGAAGTACTTCGCCGATCACCCCGAGGAATTCGCCACCGCCGAGTCGGTCCACGTGCAGCACATCCTCTTCCCGTTCCGGGAGGGCATGAGCGTGGCCGAGGCGGAACAATTGCTCGCCGAGGCGAAGCGCGCTCAGGAGCGCCTGCAGGCCGGCGAAAAGTTCGAAGTTGTCTCGCGCGAAGCGGCGGCCGGCCCGGGTCGTGCGATCGGCGGCGACCTCGGCACCATGAAGCGCGGACAGATGGTCCCGGTGCTCGACGAGGCGGCGTTCAAGCTCAAGGAAGGCGAGGTCGGTCCGCCGGTGCGTGGCGAGGGCGGACTGCACGTTCTGCGGGTGTCGGAGCGCGCCGTGGCGAAGTCCGCCGACATCGAGAAGGTGCGCGACCAGATCAAGGAGAAGCTCTACGCGAAGGCCCTCGAGGATCGTTACACCCGCTGGGTCGAGCAGGATCTCCGCAAGTCGCACGACGTCGTGATCAAGTAGCCGCTTCGCTTCGGCACCGACATTCCATGCGTGCCCGTTCCATCCCCGTCGCGATCACGCTCGGCGATCCCTGCGGCATCGGGCCCGAGGTCGCGGTGGCGACGGCACTCGGGGGGCTCCGTCGGTCCGAACGTGGAGCGGCGGCGAACCTCCTGCTGGTCGGCGACCTCGGCGCGGCGCAGGTCGCGGCGGAGCGGTTGGGCGCAAGCGTCCGCCTGCGTGCCTGCTCGGCCGCGGAGGCGGCGGCGGCACTGTCGGAATCAGTACGTGGCGAACTCCGGGTCGTCGCCCCGGGTCTGGCTGCGCCGCTCGGCCCGCTGGCGGCCTCCGAGCGCCGCCCCGGCCGTCCCTGCGAGGCCGCCGCGCGTTCCGCCTACGAGTCGATCCGCACCGCGACCGCGCTCGCCCGCAGCGGCGTCGTGGAGGCGATCTGCACGGCGCCGATCAGCAAGGAATGGTTCGACCGGGCGGGCGTGGCCAGCACCGGGCACACCGAGATCCTCGCCGCGCTGACGCGTTCCCGCGGCGTGCGCCTCATGATGGCGCTCGACGGGCTCCGGGTGGTTCTCGCGACGACGCACGTCGCCCTGCGCGACGTTCCCGGCGCCTTGCGCACCGCGGGGATCCTCGAGACCATCCGCGTGACGGCGGCCCACCTCTCCGCCTGGTGGTCGATCGGCCGGCCGCGCATCGCGGTCGCGGCGCTCAACCCCCATGCCGGCGACGGCGGCGTCTACGGTGACGAGGAGGCGCGCATCATCGCCCCGGCGATCGCCCGGGCCCGACGGGCCGGGATCGACGCCTTCGGCCCGGTCCCGGCCGACGCACTCTTCTCGGCGATGGGCCCGGCCTGCGACGCGGTGGTTGCGATGTACCACGACCAGGGACTGATCCCGATCAAGCAGGCGGACGTACACCACGCCGTGAACGTGACGCTAGGCCTGCCCTTCGTGCGGACCTCTCCGGACCACGGCACGGCCTTCGACCTCGCGGGCCGGCGGGCGGCGGACCCGCGCAGCATGGAATCGGCGCTCGCGCTGGCAGTCGACCTCGCCGGCCGCAGCGCCCGGCGCACGGCCCGGGCGGACATCCCCGCGACCCGGCGCGCCCAACGAGGAGTCCACCGATGAAGATGAACCCTGCGATCTTCCGCGAGTACGATTTGCGAGGCATCGCCGAGCAGGACATGGACGCCGGGTTCGCCCGCACACTCGGCCGTGCGGTCGCGACCCGCCTGCGCGAGGCCCACCCCGACTTGGAGAGACCGGCGCTTGCCGTCGGACGCGACTGCCGCGCCACGTCGGATCCCTACGCGGAGGCGGTCGCCGCGGGCGCGAACGAGAGTGGCGTGGACGTGATCGACATCGGCATGGTGCCGACGCCGATCCTCTACTTCGCGCTCTTCCGCCTGCCGGTCCACGGGGGCATCCAGGTGACCGCAAGTCACAACGCCTCGGAGTACAACGGCTTCAAGGTGTGCATCGGCCGCGACTCGATCTACGGCGAGTCGATCACGCGCCTGCGCGACGAGGTCGAACGCGGCGCCTTTGCAACCGGACGCGGCACGACCCGCCAGCACGTGATTCTGCCGGAATACGCCAGCTATGTGACCGGGCAGTTCGGCCTGCTTCCGCGGCAATTGAAGGTCGTCGTCGACGCCGGCAACGGGGCGAGCGGCCCGGTGGCACCGTCGATCCTGCGCGCCCTGGGCTGCGAGGTGGTCGAGCTATTCTGCGACGCCGACGGCCGGTTCCCGAATCACCATCCGGATCCCACCGTTCCGGAGAATCTGGCGGACCTGATGCGCATGGTCGAGTCGGAGCGCGCCGACGTCGGCATCGCCTACGACGGCGACGGCGACCGGGTTGGCGTGGTCGCGCCCGGGGGCCGCATTCTCTGGGGCGACGAACTCCTGGTGATCTTCGCGCGCGAGATCCTGTCGCGGAAGCCGGGGGCGGTCGTCATCAGCGAGGTGAAGTGCTCGCAGCGGCTCTTCGACGACATCGCCGCCCACGGCGGCCGGCCACTCATGTGGAAGGCCGGCCACTCGCTCATCAAGGCGAAGATGAAGGAAACCGGTGCCGAGGTGGGTGGCGAGATGAGCGGCCACATGTTCTTCGCGGACCGCTTCCTCGGCTACGACGACGCGATCTACGCCACCTGCCGGCTGCTCGAGATTCTGTCCCGGACCACCGGCGGGGTCGCGGACCTGCTCGAAGGACTCCCGACCGCCCACAATACTCCGGAGTTGCGGGTGGATTGCCCCGACGAGTTCAAGTTCGAGGTCGTGCGCAGGGTGCGCGACCGGCTCGCAAAGGACCACGAGGTTTCCGACGTCGACGGCGTGAGGGTCAAGTTCGCCGACGGTTGGGGCCTGGTGCGGGCCTCGAACACCCAGCCCGCGCTCGTCCTGCGCTTCGAGGCGTCGAGCGAGGCCTTGCGCGACGCGCACCGCGCGGCCGTGGAGAAGGTCGTCCACGAGGTCCGCGCGGAGGTCGAGCACCCGGCTTGAAAGGGGCGGGGCGGGGTCCGACGGCCGGACCCGCCCCGCGATCTCACTCCCGGATCTGCTGGGCGAGGTAGTTCTGCTCGCCGATCTGGCGGATGAGTTCCAGCTGCGACTCGAGCCAGTCGAGGTGCTCCTCTTCGGAGCGCAGGATCTTCTCGACCAGGTCTCGCGAGCCGTTGTCGTGTACCGCGACCGCCAGTTCGACGGCTTCGTTCAGCAGCGCGACCGCCTCGACCTCCAGATCGCGGTCGAGCGAGAGTTGCTCGGGGACGGTCTCGCCGACACGGATCTTGTTGTAGCGCTGCATGTTCGGAACGCCTTCGAGGAAGAGGATGCGCTCGATCAACTCGTCGGCGTGCTTCATCTCGCCGATCGACTCCTCCCAGGAGTGCTTGGCGAGGCGCTGGTAGCCCCAGTTCCGGCACATACGGGAGTGGATGAAGTACTGGTTTACGCCGGTCAATTCGCCGGTGAGGATGCGGTTGAGCATCTCGATGATCTTCGGGTTTCCCTTCATGATTCGTGTCTCCTCGGAGCCGGTCGGCCGGCTCAACCCCGCGGCAGGCCCAGAACCCGCTGGGCGATGATGTTGCGCTGTACCTCGCTCGTCCCGGCATAGATGGTGCCGGCCCGCGACCAGAGCATGCGCCAGTGCCAGTGCCCGTTGTCGACCGCGTGCTCGCCGGCCCAGACCGCGCCGCGGGGGCCCTGGAGGTCGACCGCGAGACCGTAGAGCCGCTGTTCCAGCTCCGACTTGAAGAGCTTGATCATGCTCGCCTCGGAACCCGGCGCCTTGCCCTCGCGCAACCCGGTGAGCACGCGCAGGCCGAGCAGCCGCAGGATCGTCAGGTCGATCCGGAGCTGCGCCGCCTGCTGGCGGACGCGCGGGTCGGCGGCGCGTCCGCCGTCGCGCAGGCTGCCGGCCAACCGGCCGAAGTCGGCGTCGAAGGCCGATGCGGCCGCGAGCGCCCCGGTCCCGCGCTCGTAGCCGAGCACGGTGTTGGCGATGAGCCAGCCCTGCGTCGGGTGGCCCACCATGTTCGAGCGCGGGACGACGACGTCGTTGAAGAAGACCTCGCAGAACTCGGTTCCGCCGGTGATCTGGCGCAGCGGCCGGACGTCGACGCCGGGCGTGCGCATGTCGATGAGCAGGAATCCGATGCCCTTGTGCTTGGGGGCTTCGGGCTCGGTGCGCACTAGGCAGAACATCCAGTCGGCGACTTTGCCGTCGGTGGTCCAGACCTTCTGCCCGTTCACCACGTAGTCGTCGCCGCGCAGCACGGCGCTCGTGCGCAGGCTCGCGAGGTCGGACCCCGATCCGGGCTCCGAGTATCCCTGGCACCAAACCTCCTCGCCGGAGAGCATCCTGGCGAGGTAGCGCTCCTTCTGTGCCGGACTGCCGTAGTGGAGCAGGGCCGGGCCGCAGAGGCTGATGCCGAGGAGGTTGATCGTCGGCGGGGCGCCGGCGCGCACCATCTCGTCCTGCAGGAGCGCGTCATGGTGGGGCGATGCATCGCGGCCGCCGTACTCCCGCGGCCAGGTGATGCCGATCAGGCGCGCGTCGAAGAGCTTCTTCTGCCACGTGCGCAGGCGCGGAAACTCGGCGTCGGTCACTTCGAAGGAGCCGGTGCCCGGTGGGTGGGGCCAATCCCGCGGGATCTCGCGCCCGAGGAAGTCCCGCACTTCGTCGCGGAACGCCCGGTCCTCGTCGTTCAGGGTGATCTCCATGCCGGCAGGACTAGCGCAGCCCTCCCGTCGTGGCGAGTCGTCGGGCATCCCTGGTGCGGCTCGCGCCACTCGCGTGCCCGCGGCCGGTCCGCTAGCGGAAGGTCTTTCGCAATCAGCCCGCCGCAGGGCGGCGCGGGAGGAGTCGATCATGCGCGAAGTGTTCATCGTCGAGGCCGTTCGCAGTCCGATCGGACGCCGCAAGGGCGGCCTGGCCGGGCTTCATCCTGCGGACCTCCTCGGAGCCGTGCAGCGCGCGGCCCTCGAGCGGTCGGGAATCGACCCCGGTGCGGTCGGGCAGGTGATCGGCGGCTGCGTCTCGCAGGTCGGCGAGCAGTCCTTCAACCTGGCGCGCGTCGCCTGGTTGGGGCAGGGCTTCCCGATGCAGGTCGCGGCGACCACGGTCGACAGCCAATGCGGCTCGTCGCAACAGGCGACCTCGCTCGCGGCGGGGATGATCGGCGCGGGCATCGAGGACGTGGTGCTGGCCTGCGGCATCGAGATGATGACCCGGGTGCCACTCGGCACGAACATGAAGGGCGGATCGCCGCTCTCGCCGGGCTATGTTGCGCACTTCGAGCCGACCTCGCAGTTCCAGGGCGCGGAGATGATCGCGAAGGAATACGGAATCGGCCGCGAGGACACCGATCGCTTCGGGTTGCGCAGCCAGCAGTCCGCCCGTCGCGCCTGGGACGAGCAACGCTTCGACCGCGAGATCGTGCCGGTCGCGGCCCCCGTGCTCGACGCGGAAGGCAAGCCGACCGGCGAAAGCCGCGCGGTCGCGCGGGACGAAGGGCTGCGCGAGACCTCGCTCGAGAAACTCGCCACCCTCGCCCCGATCGTCCCCGACGGGATCCACACCGCGGGCACTTCCTCCCAGGTCTCCGACGGCGCCTCGGCCGTGCTGCTCGCTTCCCCGGAGCGGGCGAAGGCACTCGGGCTACGCCCGCGTGCGCGCATCGTAGCGACGACGCTCGTCGGGGTAGACCCGGTGACGATGCTCAAGGGGCCGATCCCGGCCAGCCGGAAGGTTCTCGCGCAGGCCGGGCTCTCGATCGACCAGATCGACACCTTCGAGGTGAACGAAGCCTTCGCCTCGGTCGTCCTTGCCTGGGAGAAGGATCTCCGCCCGAACCCGGAGCGTGTGAATCCCAACGGCGGCGCGATCGCCCTCGGGCATCCTACCGGTAGCACCGGGGCCCGCCTGCTGACGACCGCACTCCACGAACTGGAGCGGACGGGCGGTCGCTACGGGCTGATCGCGATGTGCTGCGGCGGGGGGCTCGGCACCGGAACCATCATCGAGAGGCTCTGAACCGCCGCATCGAGCGAAGTGGCGAAGCGCCCCGTCGAATCCGTCGACGGGGCGCTTCGCGGATCCGAATCAGAGCTGGCCGAGAGGCCGCCCGAAGTCGAGACCGCCGAGATTCTGCAGGAGCGGCGCCCTGCGGCGGACGACCTTGCGGGCGACCGCGCGCTTCACCACCGCGCCGATGACGGCGCGCTTGACCGCGCGGCGCACGACCGCGCGCTTCACCACGCGGCGGACGACGGCGCGCTTGACCGCGCCACGAACGACCGCACGGCGCACCGCGCGACGGACGACCGCGCGACGAACGACCTTGCGGACGACCGCGCGACGTACTGCCTTGCGCACCACGCGCCGCGCGACGGTCCGCTTGACCGCCGACCGGACGACCGCGCGCTTGACTGCGCGGCGCACGACGCGCCGGGCGACCGCCTTGCGGACCACGCGGCGGGTCGCCGCCTTGCGGACGACGCGCTGAACGACGGCCTTGCGCACGACACGCTTCGCCACCGCCTTGCGCACGACGCGCTTCACCGCGGCGACGCGCACGGCCTTCACCGCGACCTTGCGGGCGACCGCCTTGCGCGTCGCCGTACGGCGCACCGCACGCTTTGCGACCAACTTCGCCACCGCCACGACCCGGCGACGACCCGCCGGACGGCGAACCTTGGCCACGGCGATTTCCGGAACTGCCCCCACCACCCTCTTGACTACCCGCCTGCGGGCAGCCGTCTTCCTCACAGCCATCAATCCCCTCCTCCTTGCCGCCGGGAGTACGTGCACCCTTCGCGCACGTCGAAGGCCCCGGGCATTCACTAATGGCGTTTTACCACGATTGGAATATTTTGGAAGCGAAATCATGCGCTTTCCCCACGAAAATGTCGTGAACGTCCTTGTGGTGCGCCGAGCGGGGGCGGCGAATGCTGCATCGGTGCGCGTCGTCGCGACTTCCCGGTGATGCGAGCGAGCGCCGTCGACTCCGGATCGGAGCGCGCACGCGTTCGTTCTTCCGTCCCGTGACCGGATGCGTTGTGCAGCTGGCGGGGCTGTGGTTTCCTGCGCGCCGATGACGGCTCCGATGGAGCGATCCGAACTGCTGCGGGCGGCCCGGGACGCGGTTCTGCCGCTGCGCGACCGGCTGCCGTCCGCCGCGGCGGCCCTCGACGTCCTGCAGCGGGACCTCCTGCCCCGCTCCGCGGGTGGTGACGCATACCTGGTCGCCGGGATCGTCGGACCGAACAACGCCGGTAAGTCGGCGCTGTTCAATGCGCTCGCCGGCCGGCTGTTGAGCCCGTCCCTGCCGACCGGTGGGGCGACTCGCCGGCTGGTGGGGGTGCTCCACCCCGAACTGCTCGCGGAGCTGCGCGCCGAGCCGACGCTGGCCCGATTTCGGCTCGAGCCGCTCGGGGCGGCCGGGAGCGGGGCACCGCTCGATCGGGCGGTCGATCCGGCGACCCTGCTCTACGCGGAGGAGCCGGGCCTGCCGCGCGGTCTCATGCTCATCGACACGCCCGACTTCGACAGCATCCTCGAGGACAACCGGCTGGCCAGCGAGTCCCTGTTGACCGTCGCCGACCTGGTCGTCGCGGTGGTCACGCGGCACTCCTACCAGAACAAGGCGGTGGTGACGTTCCTCGAGCGCTGGCTGCAGCACGGTCGTCCGTGGATGCTGGTCTACAACGAGGCCAGCGACGCGGACGTCGCTCGTGCCCATACCGAGAAGCTCGCGGCCGACGTCGGGACGAGCCCGATCGCATCCTTCTGGGCGCCGCACAGTCTCGAGGTCCAGAAGGGGACGGCGCCGCTCGCGCCGGTCGCGATCGAAGGCGGCCGCCCGCTGCGCGAGGTGCTGTTCGACGTCGACGAGATCGCCTTCGTGAAGAAGCAGGCCGTCGACGCGGCGATGGCGCGACTCGACGACGCGCTGCGCGACACCGGCAGCGCGCTCGCCGGCGACTCGCAGCGCGCCGGTGCGGTCCTGCAGGCGGCCGAGGCCCGTGGCGTCGAGTCCGGGATGCGCATCGCCTCTGCAGCCATGCCGGCCCGGCCCTTCGTCGACGCTTTCCGCGCGGTGCTCGACCGGCGCAGCAACCCGCTCAGCCGCAGTTGGCGGACGACCCTGCGGCGGATCCGGCTCGGCATCGAGAGCGTGCCGGCGGTGCTCCGTGGCGCGCCGCATCCCAAGCAGGAACAGCCGGCTGCCACGCTGGGAACGATCGAACGCGACGAACTCCGCAAGGCTTGGCCGTCGTTCTGGGAAGAGGTGGCGCGCGACCTCGGCCGGGAGGCGCGCCATCCCGCCCGCCAGGGGGCCTCGCCCGACGTGGCGGCCTCGCTCGACCGAGACCTCGACGACGGCCGCCGCGCCTCGGCCGAGGCCGCTGCGCTCGATGGGCTCTCGATGCGGGATTCCGACGTCGCCGAGTTCCAGCGCGCCTGCGAGCAACTGGTCGAGAAGGCGATCGAGGACCGCGGCTTCGACATCGACATCCAGGCCGCGGCCGACCTCGCGACCCTCGTTCCGATCGCCCTCGCGGCGGCGGTCATTGTCAGTACCGGCGGCTTCGGCTCCGATCTCGCGGCCGTCGGCGGCGGGTTCCTGGGGACGGTGCTGTTCGAGAAGTACGCACACGTGCTGGGCTCGGGCATCATGTGCGAAGCCCGCCGCCGCTGGACCGAGGTGCGTGGCCGGCAACTCGCCCACACGCTGGTGGATGGGGCGCTCCCGGAGACGGCCTCCCGGATCCGGGAGCGGCTCGTGGAGGACGGTCGGATCGCCTCTGGACTGCAGGACCTGCGCGTCGCCTTGCGCGCCTGAGGGGATCGGGTGAAAGCCTTCTCGGACGACGGTACGACCCGCCTGCGCGCGACCTTGGAAGGACTGCGCGCGCGACTGCGCGAGAACATGGGCGAGGTCGCGGTCCTGCGCGCCGTCGAGCGGCGTCGCCCCGAGATCGACCGCCTGCTCCTCGATCTCGACCGGCAGGTCGAGCGCGTCCACCGGGCCGCGGTGATCACGCTCGTCGGTTCGACGGGAGCGGGCAAGTCCACGCTGCTGAACGCGCTCGCGGGCAGGCGCATCGCGCAGGAGGGCATGGACCGCCCGACTACGCGCGAGCCGGTCGTCTATGCCCCCGAGGACGCCGACCTCGGCGAACTCGTCGAGGGCGTGGGCGGAACCGGACCCGACGCTCCGGGCGTGGCAGTCGCCCGCTACGACGCATCGAGTGGACCCTGGACCGCACAGGTGCTGGTCGACGCCCCCGACATGAACAGCATCGACGAACGCAACCGGGCGACCGTGACGGCGCTTGCCGAGCGCAGCGACGTGCTGGTCGTGGTCCTGCACCACCAGTCGGTCCTCGAGGAGGCCTCGGTGTCCTTCCTCGACGCGTTCGCGGGCCGTCGCCACATGATCTTCGTCCTGAACCGCAGCGACGAACTCACCCCGGAATCCCGCGACGCGATCCTCGAACAGATCCGCGGCATGGCCGCGGGTCGATGGCGCGCCCCCGACGCGCCGGTGCTGGCGATCAGCGCGCGCACGGCTCAGTCGCAGCCGCGTTCCGAGGGTTGGGCCGAGTTCTGCCAGGCCCTCCAGCACCTGGTCCACGACGGCGTCATCAGCGGCGTCCGGCGGCTGAACGCCCTCGGTACGGCGACACGGCTCGGGACGGTCTTCGACGAGGTGCGCCGCGAGGCCGCTCCCGACCTCGAGGCGCTGCCGCAGGATGCGAGCGACGGCTTCGATCGCCTCGGCGAGCGCTGCGCCGAGGAGGTCGGCGAGCGCCTCGCGCTGCGCCGCGCCGACGTCTGCGAGTTGCTCTGGGCCGAGGCGTCGCGCCGCTGGGACGGCCCGGGCGGCTGGGCGATCCGCACCGGGGGCCTCGCCTCGCTCGGCCTCGGTGCGAGCGCCGTACTCGCCACCCGCAACCCGCTGGCCGCCGCTGGCACCGCCGCCGGTGCGCTCGCCGCCGAGCAGGTACAGCGCTCGTGGCGGGAGCAGCGTCTCGGGGACGCCGGAACGCTATTGCCGACCCCGGGCGAGTTCGCCTCCTGGCATGCCGACTCCCTGTCGCAGGCGCGGGTGCGGGCGGGTCGCCTGGCCCGCTCGCCCGAGGCACTCGGGATGCCCGATGCGGAGCAGGGGCGCACGGCTGCGGGCGGTGCGGTCGCGGAGGCCTGGTCGCGACTGGTCGGACGCGACCTGCCGGCTGCCGCCGAGCACGGCCTGCTGCGCAGATTCGGCTGGCTGCTCGACCTGCCGGTCTACGCGCTCGGCGCATGGGTCCTCTGGAAGGTCGCCGAGGGTTTTCTCGAGCAACGCTACGCCGGCTTCGACTTCCTGCTGAGCGCGGCCCTGCTGCTCGCGGCCTATCTCTTCGCGCTGCGGTTCGTGGTCCGACGCGGTCTGGCCCGCCGGGCGCGCGGCTTGCTCGCCGGCGTGATCGAGAACGCTCGCGGCGCA
>Ga0114966_10004777_pt1 | contig 11594 bp, 9 predicted proteins | sample M_130207_XF_Meta_FD_87029 | JGI IMG/M metagenome (GOLD analysis project Ga0114966, IMG submission 87029) | Freshwater microbial communities from Lake Montjoie, Canada to study carbon cycling - M_130207_XF_MetaG | ecosystem: Environmental > Aquatic > Freshwater > Lake | place: Lake Montjoie...
GCCAGGCGTGACGGCCGCGACACCGTGGGCTGCATCGTGCTCGGCCGCGGTGAGAATGGCGGCAAGGTGCGCGAGTGGCTCCAGACGGCCGCCAGTGTGCCGGGCTTCATCGGGTTTGCCGTCGGTCGCACCGATTTCTGGCAGCCGCTGGTCGACTGGAAGGCCGGGCAGTGCAGCCGCGAGGCGGCGGTTGCCGAGATCGCCCGCCGATACTCGGAGTTCGCGACTATTTTTGAAACGGCGACGTAGACGGCAGAAACAGACGACAGCAACAGGGTGAACGATTTTAACCGGCCTGCTCGGGCAGGCCTCAGTGGAGAACCATACTGTGCAACTGGGAATGATCGGACTGGGGCGGATGGGTGCCAACATGGTCCGCCGACTGATCGCTGGCGGCCACGACTGCGTGGTGTTCGACAGGTCGCCGGCTGCCGTGTCGGCGCTCGTCGAAGAGAAGGCCGTCGGCGCAGCCTCACTGGCCGAGTTTGTCAGCAAGCTCAGCACGCCGAGGGCGATCTGGCTGATGGTGCCGGCGGCGGTCGTCGACCAATCCATCGCCGAACTGGCGCCGCTCCTTGACGCCGGCGACATCCTGATCGACGGCGGCAATTCCTATTACATCGACGACATTCGGCGGGCTGGCGAACTCTCCGCCAAGGGTATTCATTATGTCGACGTCGGCACCAGTGGCGGCGTCTGGGGGCTCGAGCGGGGCTACTGCATGATGATCGGCGGCGACGCCGCGGCCGTTCAACATCTCGATCCCATCCTGGCGAGGCTCGCGCCCGGACGCGGCACCATCGACCGTACGCCGGGGCGGGAGACGATGGGCGGCACGGCCGAACTGGGCTACCTCCATTGCGGCGGCAACGGCGCGGGCCATTTCGTGAAGATGGTCCACAACGGGATCGAGTACGGAATCATGGCCGCGTATGCCGAGGGGTTGGCCGTGCTCAAGGCGGCTGACGTCGGCACGCGGAAGACCGACGTGGATGCGGAAACGACGCCGCTTCGCCAGCCGGAACTCTATCAGTACGAACTCAACATCACCGACGTCGCGGAGGTCTGGCGGCGAGGCAGCGTGATTGCGTCGTGGCTGCTCGACCTGTCGGCAGCCGCCCTGACGCATGACCCGGCGCTGGCCGAGTTCCAGGGCCGCGTCTCCGATTCGGGCGAAGGCCGCTGGACCATCAAGGCGGCGATCGACGAGGGCGTGCCGGTGCCCGTCCTATCAGCCGCGCTCTACGAACGCTTCTATTCACGCGGCCAGGCGGATTACGCCGATCGGCTGCTCTCCGCCATGCGATACGAGTTTGGCGGGCACCTGGAGAAGAAGGCATGACGGACGACGCCCTCGATCTGCTGGCGATCAACACGATCCGCACGCTGTCGATCGACGCGGTGCAGCAGGCGCAATCGGGCCATCCCGGCACGCCGATGGCGCTGGCACCATTGGTCTACACGCTCTGGAACCAGGTGTTGAACTTCGACCCGGACGATCCGATCTGGCCCGGTCGCGACCGGTTCGTGCTCTCCAACGGCCACGCCTCGATGCTGCAGTGGTCGGTCCTGTTCCTCTGCGGAACGAAGGCGGTGAATGCCGACTACGAACTGGTGGGCAGACCGGCCGTCACGTTGGACGACATCCGCCGGTTTCGGCAGTTCGGCAGCCATGCGCCCGGACACCCGGAATACCACTGGGTGTCTGGCGTGGAGACGACGACGGGTCCCCTTGGCCAAGGCATCGCCACCAGCGTCGGCATGGCGATCGCCCGCAAGTGGCTGGGCAGTCGCTACAACCAGCCGGGCTTCGACATCTTCGACTATTCCGTTTTCGCGATCTGCGGCGACGGCTGTCTGATGGAAGGCATCGGATCGGAAGCGGCCTCGCTCGCCGGTCATCTGGAGCTCGCCGACCTCTGCTGGATCTACGACAACAACCACATCACGATCGAGGGCAACACGCGAATCGCCTTCACGGAGGACGTCTCCGCCCGCTTCCAGGCATACGGCTGGAACGTGCTGCGGGTGAGCGATGCCAACGACATCGGACGGATTCGCGACGCGCTGGAGCTGTTTCGCCAGGAGAAGCAGCGGCCCACGCTGATCGTGCTCGACAGCCACATCGGCTACGGTTCACCCCACAAGCACGACACCTCCGCGGCCCACGGCGAACCGTTGGGCGAGGAAGAGGTCCGTCTCACCAAGCTTGCCTACGGCTGGCCGCCCGACGCCACGTTTTTCGTGCCCGAGGGCGTCCGTGAGCACTTCTCAGCCGGCATCGGGGCCCGTGGTGCAGCTGCCAACGCCGCCTGGAAGACGCTCTTCGCCAGTTATGCCACACAGCATCCCACCCTTGCCGCTGAAATCGAGGCGATGCAGCGTCGCGAGCTTCCCGCCGGCTGGGACCGCAATCTCCCGACGTTTCCGGCCGATGCCAAGGGGCTGGCCGGCCGCGATGCTTCCGGGCAGGTGCTCAACGTGCTCGCGCAGAACATTCCCTGGTTTCTCGGCGGCTCGGCCGATCTCGGTCCCTCGAACAAGACCACGCTGAAGTTTGCCGACGCCGGCGACTTCCAGCCTGAGAGTCCCGGCGGCAGAAACCTTCACTTCGGGATCCGCGAGCACGCCATGGCGGCGATCGTCAACGGGCTGTCGTTGTCGAAGATCAGGGCGTTCGGGGCCACGTTTTTCATCTTCAGCGACTACGCGCGGCCTGCGATCAGGCTCTCAGCGCTGATGGAACTGCCCACGCTCTTCGTCTTCACGCACGACGCCATGGGCGACGGCGAAGACGGTCCGACCCACCAGCCCGTGGAGCAGCTGATCTCCTGGCGGGCGGTGCCCGGGCTGGTCGTGATCCGGCCCGGTGATGCCAACGAGGTCGTCGAGGCCTATCGCGTGATTCTCCAGCTCCGGCATAAGCCGGCGATTCTCGTGCTGTCGCGGCAACCCCTGCCGACGCTCGATCGCAGCCGCTACGCCCCTGCCGCCGGCCTGGCCCGCGGAGCCTACGTGGTGGCTGACGCGCCGGGTGGCAGTCCGGAACTAATCCTGATCGGCACGGGCAGCGAGCTGAGCCTCGTCGTGGCCGCCCACGAGACGTTGATCAAGCAGGGCATCCGCTCGCGGGTGGTGTCGATGCCGAGTTGGGATCTCTTCGAACAGCAGCCGGCCGACTATCGCGAGAGCGTGCTGCCGCGGCGGGTGACGGCGCGGCTCGCGGTCGAACAGGGCTCCGTGCTCGGCTGGGATCGATACGTGGGGCCGGAAGGCCGGGTGATCGGCATGCAGACCTTCGGCGCCTCGGCGCCACTGAAGGAACTACAGCGGCGATTCGGCTTCGAGCCCGAGCGCGTGGTAGACACGGCGATGGAGATGCTCGGGCGTGGAGCACCGGCGGCACGCGCCCCGGCTCCCGCGAAGGACTAGCACAACACGTGGTGGAGGACAGCGTCATGGAATGCACACAACAGCCCGCCGGCGACTCATCGGACAATCCCGAGGCCACCGGCGACGCGCCGGCGCGTCCGTGTGCGATGGTGATCTTCGGCGCGGCCGGAGACCTCACCAAGCGGCTCGTCGTGCCCGCCCTCTACAACCTCGTGGTGGCCGGCAGGCTGCCCGAGTCATTCCGGCTGGTGGGATGCGACCTCGTCGCCAAGACTTCGGCCGAGTGGCAAAGCGGCCTGCTGGAAATGATGCACGAATGTGTCATCAAGGGAGACGGTGAGTTTCAGGCCAGCCGCATCGATCCCGTCCACTGGAACTGGCTGGCCAGTCGCATGACGTATCTCCAGGGCGATCTCAACGATCCGGGCTGCTATGCCCGCCTCGACGAGCATCTCACCGGCCTCGACAAGACGGCCGGCACCGGCGGCAACCGGCTCTTCTATCTGGCCGTTTCCGACCGCTTTTTCGGGCCGATCGTCGATCATCTCGGCGCCGCGGGGCTGACCCGCGAGTCGGCGGGGCAATGGCGGCACGTGATCATCGAAAAGCCTTTTGGCCATGACCTGGCGTCGGCGATGGCCCTCAATGCGCGGGTTGGCGCCGTGCTCGACGAGCGGCAGATCTACCGCATCGATCATTTCCTCGGCAAGGAGACGGTCCAGAACATCATGGTGCTGCGGCTTGCCAACGGGCTCTTCGAGCCGATCTGGAACCGCAACCACATCGATCACGTGCAGATCACGGCCGCCGAAACGGTGGGCGTCGAGCGCCGCGGCCGGTTCTACGAAAAGACCGGCGCCCTGCGCGACATGATTCCAAACCACGTGTTCCAACTGCTCGCCATGACCGCCATGGAGCCTCCGATCTCGTTCGACGCCGACGAGATTCGCAACAAGAAGTCCGACCTGCTGCGGTCGATCCGTCCGTTGCGATACGACGAGGCCATGCCGGAAGCCGTGCGGGGGCAGTACGCAGCCGGCTCGGTGCTCGGCCGGCCGGCCTGCGACTACCGCAGCGAGCCTGACGTCGCCGCTGATTCAAATATCGAGACCTACGTCGCCTGCCGCATCCAGATCGACAACTGGCGCTGGGCTGGCGTCCCGTTCTACCTCCGCACCGGCAAATACCTGGCGGCCCGCAAGACGGAGATCGCGATCCGGTTTCGCTCGGCGCCGCTCTCCGTGTTTGCGGGGATCTCTCCGGCCGCCGGCAATGCCAACTGGCTCGTGCTGCGGATTCAGCCCAACGAGGGGATGTCGATCGAGTTTGCGGCGAAGCGGCCGGGCCCCACGGTGCACCTCGGTGCCGTGCGGATGGATTTCTCCTACAAAGACTATTTCCACGCCGCGTCGGGCACCGGCTACGAGACGCTGATCTACGATTGCATGAACGGTAACGCCACGTTGTTTAAGCGGGCCGACAATGTGGAAGCCGGCTGGCGGGTGGTGCAACCGCTGCTCGACGCGTGGGCTGGCACCGCCCCGCAGGGTTTTCCCAACTACGCGGCGGGCAGCGAGGGGCCGGCGGCCGCCGACGCGCTCTTGGCCCGCGACGGCAATGCGTGGCGCACCCTCACCTGACCGGAGCGCCGGACACCTCCGGCGACCATGCGATGGCAATGAAACGGAAGATTTCGCTCGTCCTCAGCGACGTGGATGGCACGCTGGTGACCGCGGAGAAGGTGCTCACCGACCGCGCCCGGCGGGCCGTCCATCGTCTCCGCGACGCAGGCATCCGCTTCGCGATCACCAGCGGGCGGCCACCCCGCGGGATGGAGATGTTCATCGAGCCGCTCGCTCTCGACACGCCGCTTGCCGGATTCAATGGTGGCGTCTACACGACCGAACGCCTCGACATTGTCGCGGAGAAGATCCTGCCGGCCGACGTCGCGGCCGCGGCCTACGACATCATCTGTCGCCAAGGCCTCGTGCCGTGGGTCTACAGTGGCGGCGATTGGCGCGTGGCCGATCCCGACGGGCCCCACGTCGCCCGCGAGTCTTCGACGGTGGGGTTCTCGCCCACCGTCGCAACAGACATCACTGCCGGCTTCGCGAATGTGGTCAAGATCGTTGGCGTCGGCGACGATCACGATGCGGTCCGGCGGTGCACGGCTGCGGTTCACACCGTGCTCGGCGACCGAGCCTCTGCCAGTTGCTCGCAGCCCTATTATCTCGACATCACCAATCGCGACGCCAACAAGGGGGCGGTCGCCGACTATCTCTCTCAGACTCTGGCGATCCCGGCCGAGGAGATCGCCACGATCGGCGACGGCCACAACGACATCCTGATGTTTCGCAAGTCGGGCCTGAGCATCGCGATGGGCAATGCATCCGACGCCGTCAAGGCGACCGCCAGCGTGACGACCGACTCCTTCTCCGATGAGGGATTTGCCAAGGCGATCGAGCGGTTCATCCTGGGCGACGCGACATGAATAGCGACGCCGCCTCCCTCGCGGCCTGGAAGCGAGCCGCAGCCTACGCCGCCGCCGAACTCGTCACCGATGGAATGATCGTCGGCATCGGCACGGGGTCGACCGCGGTCTTTGCGATCGAGGCGCTTGCCAGCCGGATGCAGGCCGGCCTCCGGTTTCTCGGCATTCCCTCGTCCGACCGCAGTGCCGCACTGGCCACGTCGCTTGGCATCCCACTGACGACATTTGCCGACCATCCGCGGATCGACCTGACGATCGACGGCGCCGACGAGGTGGAACGCGGCACGCTCAATCTCATCAAAGGGCACGGCGGCGCGCTTCTCCACGAGAAGATCGTCGCCTCTGCCAGCCACCGCCTCGCGATCATCGTCGATGGCACAAAACTCGTCGATCGACTGGGAGACCACTCGCCGGTCCCGGTGGAGGTCGTCGACTTCGGCTGGGAGGCGACGAGGAGCCGGCTCGAAGATCTTGGTGCCGTGGTTGCGCTGCGGAGCACCCCGGAAGGCACGGCCTACCGCACCGACAGTGGCAACAGGATTCTCGACTGCCGTTTCGAATCGATTGCTGACCCGGCGGCGGTCGAGCAACGGATTCGCCGGATCGTCGGCGTCGTCGAGTGCGGACTGTTCGTCGGTCTCACCGACGTGGTCTTCATGGGCCACGCGGCCGGCGTCACCCGCTTGGAGCGGAGTCTTCAGGTGCCGGCGGATAGGTGATCCGCGTTCCTGCAACCTGGGCAAACGACGTCAGTTCGTGGGGCCGGGCCCGTGCCGTCCCGTAGATGTCGCTCACCGCCACGCCACGGACCAAGACCGCATCCGCGATCAGCGACCGGTGGCACCGCCACGGCACCGCTTCGGCGCACATGATCGCCGTCATCCCCTGGCGGACCCGCATGAGCAGCGCGTCGAGACTGGCTTCGAAATCCGCCGTGAGCATGTAATCGGCGTAGGCTCGAAACGACGCATTGCGCCAGCCGGCATTGGGCGAGTCGGGCGACCGCCGGCGCAAACCCCCGAGGCCCGGAAAATGCTCGTAGCCGATGCCTGCTGCCGTGAGAGACGCGGCGAGGGCGTCGTTGTTGAACTGCGGATACTTGCGGGATCCCGGCATCTTGCGGACATCGGCCACGAACTGCACGCCATGCTGCGCGAGGATGCCGAGAAAGTCGTCGATCGTGCGATCAGAGTGGCCGACCGTGAACATCGAGTCTGGCATGGCAGGGATCGCCGTCATCAGCAGGTATGGTGTGATAGTCTGAAGGGACTCTGGCGACGCTCACTTTTGGCACACGCATGGCCGCCGATCCCGCTCCTGCCACCGCCGGCGTGTCGCATCCGATCGGCGCCACCGTCACGGACGCCGGCACCAATTTCTGCGTCTATGCCAAGCACGCGTCACGGGTCGATCTGCTGCTGTTCGACCACGCCGCTGACGCCGCCCCGGCCCGCACCATCGTACTCGATCCGAATCTCAACAAGACGTACGACTACTGGCACGTCTTCGTCGCCGGCGTCGGCAGCGGTCAGCTCTATGGCTACCGCGTGGCCGGGCCGCCACAGGCCACGGCCGCGCTGAGGTTCGATCCCGACAAACTGCTCGTGGATCCCTACGCCCTTGCCGTGGCCAATACCGAGAACTACTCCCGTCGGCAGGCGATGACGCCTGGAGACAACACTGCCGTGGGCGTCAAGAGCGTGGTGGTGGATCTCCGGGCGTACGACTGGGAAGGCGATCAGCCGCTCGCGCGGAAGTGCGTCGATTCCCTGATCTACGAGTTGCATGTCGGTGGCTTCACCCGCAACCCAAACTCCGGCGTGGCCGCCGACCGCCGCGGCACCTATCTCGGGCTGATCGACAAGATTCCCTACCTCGTGGATCTCGGGATCACGACCGTGGAACTGATGCCGGTGCAGCAGTTCGATCCGCAGGCCGCCCCGAACGGCACAAACTACTGGGGTTACCAGCCCTTGGCCTGGTTCGCGCCGCACCGCGGCTACTGCGCGGCCCCCGACGCGCTCGCGCCGGTCAACGAGTTTCGCGACCTCGTGAAGGCGCTCCACCAAGCCGGGATTGAGGTGATCCTCGACGTGGTGTTCAACCACACCGCCGAGGGCGATCACAGTGGCCCCACGCTCTCGCTGCGGGGCTTCGACAACCCCACTTACTACCTCCTCGATGCGGCCAATCCCTCCCGGTATGTCGACGACACCGGCTGCGGCAACACGGTCAACGGCAATGAGCCGGTGGTGAGCCGAATGATCCTCGACTGCCTGCGGCATTGGGCGGAGCAGATGCACGTGGACGGATTTCGGTTCGATCTGGCCGCGAGCCTGTCGCGAGACGAACGTGGCGAGCCGGTTGATCGACCGCCACTGCTGCTGGAGATCGAGGCCGATCCAGTGCTCGCGGGAGCGACCATCATCGCCGAACCGTGGGACGCCGCGGGTCTCTACCAGCTCACCACCTTTGCCGGCGATCGATGGTCGGTCTGGAACGGCCAGTTTCGCGACCACGTGCGGCGGTTTGTGAAGGGCGACCGTGGCGTCGTGCCGGCGCTGGCCGACAACCTCGTGGGCAGCGCGCAGCTGTTCCGGCAGCCCGATCGGCTGCCCTGTCGCAGCGTGAACTTCGTCACCGCCCACGACGGCTTCACGCTCAACGACCTGGTGTCGTATGACCGCAAGCACAACGAGGCCAACGGTGCCGGCAACCAGGATGGCACCGACGACAACTTCAGCTGGAACTGCGGCTGCGAGGGCCCCAGCGCCGACGAGGAAATCGAGGCACTGCGCCGGCGGCAGATCCGCAACTGCCTGACGATCCTGCTGCTTGCCGAGGGGCGGCCGATGCTGCTGATGGGCGACGAGGTCCGCCGCACGCAAGCGGGCAACAACAACGCCTACTGTCAGGACAACCCGCTCTCCTGGTTCGACTGGGACGATCTTCGCCGCTTTGCCGACTGCCGACGGTTCGTCCGTCGCCTGATCCACTTCCACGAGCACTCGCCAGTGTTTCGCGACCGGGCATTCTGGGGGCAACCCGGGGCCACGGCCATCACCTGGCACGGCGTGCGGCTCAATACGCCCGACTGGGGCGACGGATCGCATGCGTTGGCCTACGAGCTGTTTCACGAACAGACCGGAACTCACGTCCATGTGATGCTCAACGCCTACTGGGAGCCGCTGGCTTTTGACCTGCCCGCTCCGCGAACGGGCTTCGTGTGGAAATGCCTGGTGGACACGGCCCGCGAGACCGCCGACACTGACGACACGCCCCCGCTGATCCTGGCAGCCGGCCAGCAGAGCCTCGTCTGCGAGCCGCGGTCGTCCGTTGTGCTGGTCAGCGAGGCCTCGCCAGGGGCCGCCCTCCACTCGCGTCCGACGCCCTCCGTTTGCTGAAAAGGTGTAACCGCCCATGGCTCCTCTGCCGCACGTCGTGATTCTTGGTGCCGGCTTCGGCGGCATGGGGGTGGTTCAGAAGCTTCGCGACGCCCCGGTGCGGGTCACGATCATCGACCGGCACGACTATCAGACGTTTCAGCCGCTGCTCTACCAACTCGCCACCGACGAACTCTCGCCGGCGGATGTCGCCCATCCCGTGCGGGAAACGCTTCATCGCCATGCGAATGCCACCTTTCACCAGGCGGTCGTGCACAGCATTGACCTCGCAAGCAAGCGAGTCGTCGTCGATGGCATGGAGCCGCTCGACTACGACTATCTCGTGCTCGCGTTGGGGGCGGTGGTGAGTTTTCACGGCGTGCCAGGCGCCGCCGAGCATGCATTGCCGCTCTACTCCCTGCCCGACGCGCTGAAGCTCCGCGAGCATGTCCTCAAGATCTTCGAAAAGGTTGACAAGCAGCCGGCGCTCATCGATCAGGGAGCCTTGAACTTCTGCATCGTCGGCGGCGGGGCCACGGGGGTCGAACTGGCCGGGGCGTTGGCCGAGATGCTGCACGTCGATCTGGCCGCCGACTATCCGCAGATGCCGGTTGACCAGGCGCGGATCATCCTCTGCGAGCACTCGCCGCACGTGCTCGGGCCATTCAAGGAAAACCTCCGGGCCTACGCCGAGCAGGCGCTCGTCGACCGCGGTGTGCACGTGCGCACGAGCACCGACGTGAAGGAAATCCGGGCTGGTGCCGTCACGCTCGCGAATGGCGAGGTGCTCAAGACGCACACGCTGATCTGGGCGGCGGGCCTGCAGGGCAACCCGCTTGCCGGCTCACTTGGCATTCCTCTCGTCGCCGGAGGGCGGATTGCCGTTGGGGACGATCTCCAGGTGGCGGGGCATCCGGGCGTGTTTGCGATCGGCGACATCGCCCTCGCGACCGACGCCGGCACCGGCAAGCCCCTGCCCGGCCTGGGAGCAGTCGCCCTCCAGGCAGGCAAGCACGTCGGTGACACGATTTCGCGGCTTGCGGAGGGCAAGCCGGCCGAACCGTTCAAGTATGTCGACAAGGGAACGATGGCGACGATCGGCCGTGGGGCGGCGGTCGTGGAACTGCCGTTTGGCCAAACGCTCACCGGCACCGTGGCCTGGCTGGCGTGGCTCGGCGTCCACCTGAGCCTGCTGAGCGGCACGCAGGAGAAAACCAACGTGCTCCTCGAATGGGGCTGGAATCTGCTGACGCGGAAACGCGGAAAGCGGATCATTCTCGACGATTCCAGCACCGACACAGCGTCGGAGTAGGCCGTTCCTGAAGGGTCCGGAGTTCGCCATTCGTCATGCACAGCACGCTCGCGATCGATATCGGCGGCACGCACGTCAAGATCCGCATTCCGTCCGACCCAGACAAGCGGCAGTTCGACAGCGGTCCCACGCTCACCCCGCGGCAGATGGTCGACGGCGTGCGGAAGCTCGTCGCGGGCTGGAGCTTCGACTCGGTCTCCATCGGCCTGCCGGCGCCGATTCGCAACGATCGGCCGGTGAAGGAGCCGGCCAACCTGGGGGCAGGCTGGCTCGACTTCGACTACGACGCCGACTTCGGTGTGCCGGTGAAAGTGATCAACGACGCCGCCATGCAGGCCGTGGGCAGCTACAACGGCGGCCGCATGCTCTTCCTGGGCCTGGGCACCGGCCTCGGCTCCTGCCTGATCGTGGGCCGCGACATCATGCCAATGGAACTGGCGCACCTGCCCTACCGCAAAGGGCGGACGTTTGAGGATTACGTAGGCGTCCATGGACTGGAATCACTGGGTAAGAAGCGCTGGCGCCGTCACGTCGCCAAGGTCTGCGGCATGCTGTACGCGGCCCTGCTCCCGGATGAAATCGTCATCGGCGGCGGTAACCTGATCCACGTGAAGACGATGCCCGAGCACTGTCGTGCCGGGGATAATGCCAACGCCTTCGAGGGCGGCTTCCGCCTCTGGCAGCCGGCGTGGAAGTGACCCGCCCCTTGGGTACGACACTGGCATGAAGTGAGGTTTTGGGCGGCGGGGGGGTGGAGCGATTCGCCCCACTCGCCGGCCCCAAGTGGAGCGATTCGCTCCATCCCCCGGGCCCCGGGTGGAGCGATTCGCTCCACCCTCCGGCCGTTCCTTCCCGATTCGTGCGCGAATTTCCCGATTCGTGCGCTTTGGCGATTTGGCACGCTATTTGCAGGGTAAACGGCGGCGTCTGGGCGAGCACCGTCTCAGCCTTGGCCTCATCGACTCTTCCGAACCCTTGTCCCTCCCACCATCAACGAGCACCGTATGAACTCGAA
>Ga0114966_10004779_pt1 | contig 11588 bp, 10 predicted proteins | sample M_130207_XF_Meta_FD_87029 | JGI IMG/M metagenome (GOLD analysis project Ga0114966, IMG submission 87029) | Freshwater microbial communities from Lake Montjoie, Canada to study carbon cycling - M_130207_XF_MetaG | ecosystem: Environmental > Aquatic > Freshwater > Lake | place: Lake Montjoie...
AGAAATCGCCCGCGAACTTGAGCTACAAGAGGTGACCGTCAAGCTGCATATCAAGACCTTGTACCGCAAGATTGCCGCTAAGAATCGCACACATGCGGCCATGATTGCCAAAGAGGCGGGCCTCTAGTAATCCTATACTTTGGGGTGGATTTCTTATCCTAAGAAATAGGCTCCTACCCCTTTCCCGTGCGCGACAGTATCAAATGTTTATGTTAGGAAAAGCCAGTTCAAACCTTTCAAGGATTATTGAAATGTTCCGCTTTCTCAACATCGCTTTTTTACTGTTTGCGCTTGGGCTGAGCGCAGCTTTATCAACGACCTTTGCGCACGCTGACACATTCTTGCCGCCAAAGGGCGCCCCCGTTCTTACGGTGACGGGTCACATCACGGCCAAGAACGCGCCAACGGGGTTGGTCTTGGATTTGGCCCAACTGGAAGCTTTGCCGCAACATCGGTTCACGACGTCGACAATTTGGACAGAAGGCCAAACCACGTTTCAAGGCGTTTTGATGAAAGATCTGATTGCGGCGTTTGGGGCCTCGGGCAAGATGATCGAAATGACAGCCTTGAACGATTATATCATCGAATTGCCACTTTCTGACGTCAAAGATGACGGCCCCCTATTGGCCTATTTGATGGACGGCAAAACGATGTCCTTGCGGGACAAAGGGCCGATCTGGATGGTGTTTCCCTATGATCAAAATCCAGACTATCGCAAAGAAGAAACCTATTCGCGTTCAATCTGGCAATTGTTGCAGATTGATTTTGTCGAATAAACCTAAGGCGCGGTTCTAGGGCATGGCAGTGAACCGATCCTTCCTTGATAGGGCTTTGAAGAGTTTAAGGCCCATGATCATCTTTTTCGCCCTCGTGACGATCACGGCGGTCGTCTTAAATTGGTGGCGTCTGGGAGCAGAGTTGCAAACCTACCGGCAAGATGCAGTCGACAACATCCACTGGAACGTGAGCCAGCTTGAATTGGACCTCGTTCGCTTTGGGTCTGAGGCAGAGATACTTCAGCTTAAGCCCGATGCCTCCTTGAGCGAATTGCGCAAGCGGTTTGATTTGTTTTACAGCCGGACTCAGTCGATTTTGAAGGGCAGAATGTTCGCCAAGATGAACTTGGGCGATGTCGTCGTGCCAATGAACGCAAGGCTGGAATACTACCTTGAGCAAACGACCCCTCTGGTAGATTCGCCAGATGTCGACCTGCGGGCCGCTTTGCCTCAGATCGAAGCCGATGCCAATATCATGCGCGAAGATTTACGCGCCATGTCGGTCAAGCTCGTCGAGAACTATGCCGTCATGACCGATATGCGCCGCGCTGTCGTTGCCACGATGGTGCAACGTGCCGCTTGGGCCGCGAGGGTTGTGATCTTGGCTTTGGCAACCCTGTCGGTGCTGGTGCTTTGGCTGAACCGGCAGGCTGTTCGCACGGCCGACCAAACCCTGCGTCTGTCGTCGCGGTTGGCGGCCACGGTTGAAACCTCGCTCGACGCCATCATCGTAACTGACGCTAAGGGCCGCGTGCTAGATTTCAACAATGCTGCCGCCGCAAACTTTGGCTACACCCCGCAAGAGGCGGTCGGTGCCGATCTGGCCACCTTAATCATTCCGCCCACCCCTTGCGGATCTTATTTCGATTTGATGGCGCGCGCCACGCCGGATCGCAGCGCGCAAGAGGCGAACTCTGGCCGCTTTCAGATGATCGGCATGCGCAAGGGCGGCGAAGAGTTTCCCATTGAACTGGCCATCGCAAGCCATAACACCTCTGAAGGGGTGATTTTCATCGCCTTTTTGCGCGACATTTCAGATCGGGTTCAGGCCGAAGATGCGCTGGTGCAAGCCCGCGATGAGGCTATGGCAGCGGAAAAGTCAAAGACCAACTTTATGGCTGTGATGAGCCATGAAATGCGCACCCCCCTTAATGGCGTGATGGCGGCGCTTGAAATCGCCTCAGGCATGGCCGTCAATGACAAGCAGTTGCGCTTTTTAGATTTGGCGCAATCTTCAGCCCGCCAACTTTTGCGCCACGCCAATGACGTGTTGGATATCTCTAAGGTCGAGGCGGGAAAGCTTTACCTGTCGGAAGAGCAGTTCGACATGACGGCCTTGGCAGAAGATTTGGTTGCGGGGTTGCAGCTGGTTGCTGCGCAAAAGGGCACTGAGGTGGTGGTCAAGCCCTTGGGCCCCTTGCCGCGTTTGGTGGGGGATTACTTCCGCATCAGCCAGATCATCCAGAACTTTCTGACCAATGCGCTGAAGTTCACTGAAAACGGCCAGATCACCATCGAGATCGAGGCGCAGCGCCGCAGTGATCCTTTGCTAGAGGTCGAAGTGCGCGTGATCGACACCGGCATTGGCATCGCCGAAAGTGATCAGGCGCGAATATTTGAAGACTTTGTGATGCTGGATCAATCGCTTGTCCGCACCAGTGGGGGCACGGGCCTTGGGCTGGCCATTGCCCGCCGTCTGGCCCAAGCCATGGGGGGCGAAGTTGGGGTGGAAAGTGAATTGGGTGCGGGCAGTTGCTTTTGGATGCGCCTGCCCTTGGCAATTGCCAGCTCGCCCACCCCAAGCGAGACGCCAGAGTTGCAGCCCGTGCAGAGGACAAAACCGATGGATGTGCTGGTGGTGGAAGACAACGCCACCAACCGGATCGTCTTGGAAGAAATGCTGCAGCAAATGGGCCACCGCGTGACCATGGCCGCAGATGGCCGTCAGGGCTTGGAAGCGGCCCGTGCCCATCCGTTTGACGTGATCTTGATGGATATCTCGATGCCCATGATGGATGGTTTGACCGCAACCGCCATGATCCGCGCGCAAGGCCTGTCGATGGGAAGCCGTATCGTGGCCGTCACCGCCCATTCCCTGCCCGCCGATCTGGAACGGTTTCAGAAAGCCGGCATGAATGACTGCCTGACAAAGCCAATCTCGCTGGGCAACCTTGCCAAATCCTTACTGGGCCACACGCTCGACGCCCCCCTGTTGCAGACCAAGGCGCAAGCGCTTAACCCCGCCCGCATTGACGATTTGCGCGAAGGGCTGGGGGCCGCTGGTTTGGAACGCATGATCACCCGCTTTCGCGCCGACTTCCCCGCCTTTCAGGCGCGGCTTCTGGCGGCCTGTGCGCCCGACAAGCTGTCTGAGCTCATGCCCATTTGCCACGAAGGCGCAGGCGTTTGCGCCATGATCGGCGCGCCCGCTTTGCAGCAGCTTTTCGCCAAGGGCGAAGAGTTGTGTCGCAACGGCAATGAAGCCAAAGCAGCTGAATTGATCACAGCCCAAGTTCAGGGCTTATGGGATGACGCAGACGTTGCGATTTTGGCTTTAGAGCTGCCCAGCTAAGCAGCACCTTGGCTAGGGTTGGGCGGGGTGCAAAACGCATCGCGCAGCGCAGCTAGAACTTTGGTCATTTCGGGCGCTGCGATGGAATACAGCACCGATTTCCCCCGCCGTTCTGTGCGCACCAAACCCTCGGCCCGCAGGCGCATCAGCTGCTGCGACACGGCCGGTTGAGAGCTTGCCAAAGCTTGGGTCAAGGCCCCCACGCTTTGCGCGCCGTCGATCATATGGCACAGCAGTTCCAGCCGCCCCTCGTGCCCCAGCACCTTTAGAAACGCCACCGCGCGCTGCAGCGCCTCGGGCTGGCCGTTCGGGTCAAAGCGGATGGTGGCGGTGTCTGCGGTTGGCATGGCGAACCCAACTGATAAAGATGGACCCAATTTATATTCACAGAAGCAAATATGAAAGGCCAAAGCCACGCCATCAGGTCAGTTGACGTAAAATATCCCCGACAATCGCATCCAAGGGTTGGTCAATCGACACAGCAATCGCCTCCTCCACCCCCGGCACTTCCAGCGCTGCGAATTGGCTGTCCAGCAGCGACAGGGGCATATAATGGCCCTGCCGTAGCGCCATGCGCGCAGCGATGACCTCTTGGCTTCCCGCCAAATGCACAAAGGTCACAGGCCCGCCCACCGCGGTGCGAATGCGGTTGCGGTAAGCGCGCTTCAACGCCGAACACCCTACGATCACAGGGGCCTCTGCCTGCAAAACCTGCCCCACTCTGTCCAGCCAAGGCCAGCGGTCGTCATCCGTGAGGGGCACGCCCGCCCGCATCTTGGCGACATTTTCCGCAGGGTGCAGATCATCCCCATCGCGGTAAATCAGCCCCAACCGCGCCGCAAGCCCCGCCCCGACCGAGGATTTGCCGCAGCCCGACACCCCCATAATCACCAACCGCCGCGTCATAGGGATGCCGTAATCCCCCCATCGACATACAGAATATGCCCGTTCACGAAGGAAGATGCATCTGACGCCAGAAAGATCGCAGCCCCAACCAATTCCTCTACCTGCCCCCAGCGGCCCGCAGGGGTCCGCTTTTCTAACCAAGTCGAAAAGGCAGGGTCCGCTACCAAAGCAGCATTCAACGGCGTATCAAAATACCCTGGTGCTATGGCATTGCAGTTCAGCCCATGCTTGGCCCAATCGGTCGCCATCCCCTTGGTCAGGTTCCCAACTGCGCCCTTGGTCGCAGTATAGGGCGCGATTGAGGGTCGCGCCATCGCCGTCTGCACCGAGGCGATGTTGATGATCTTGCCCCGCTGCCGCGCAATCATATGCCGCGCCACGGCTTGGCCCACATGGAAGACACTGGCGATATTTGTTTGCAGCAGGGCTTCAAACGCTTCGGGCGGGAAATCCTCCAAAGGTGCGCGGTGCTGCATGCCCGCGTTGTTGATCAAGATGTCGATCGGTCCAACTGCAGTTTCAAACCCATCCACCGCCGCGCGCACAGCCGCGTGCTGGGTGGCGTCAAAGGGTAGGGCAAAGGCCCCGTCAATCTGGGCCACTGCTGTTGCCAACTTGCCCACATCGCGCCCATTCAGCACCACCTGCGCGCCCGCTGCCGCCAAGCCCTTGGCCAAGGCAAAGCCTATGCCCTGCGACGATCCTGTGATCAAAGCCCGCCGTCCGGTAAGATCGAACCGATTGATGCTCATCCCGCCCCCCTTTTGCTGCCGAATGACCCCTCGACAGGCTTCGTTGCAAAGGTCATCTTATTGATACCAGCCCCTGTCAAGTCGCCATCAATAGGACCCGTCATGCCCAAACCCCATGTGCTACAAATGGGATCCTATCCCGACTGGGACCAATCCCCGATGGATGCGGCCTATCAGATGCACGCCCTTTATGCGGCGGCAGACAAGACAACGTTTCTGGCCGCCGTTGGCCCGCAGATTCGCGCCATTGCCACCAATGGCGGGGCAGGGGCGGGGGCTGCGGTGATCGCGGCCTGTCCCAATCTGGAACTGATCAGCATCTACGGCGTGGGCTTTGACGCTGTGGACATGGCGGCCTGCACAGCGCGTGGGATCCGCGTGACGAACACGCCCGATGTGCTGACCGATGACTGCGCCGATCTGGCCGTGGGCATGGTGCTGGCTTTGGCGCGCGGCATCGTGCCCGCCGCAGAGTTTGCCCGCACCGATTGGACCAGGGGCAGCTTTCCCCTGCAACGCCGCGTGACGGGCATGAAAGCCGGCATCTTGGGCCTCGGGCGCATAGGCCAGCAAGTGGCCAAGCGCTTGGTCGGGTTTGATATGGACATCGCCTACTCTGCCCGCAGCCCCAAAGAGGTGCCCCATGCCTATGTGGCCGACCCTGTCGCCTTGGCCGCGCAGTCGGATGTGCTGATTGTCACCGCCTTGGCCAATGCCCAGACCCGCCACATTGTCAGCCGACAGGTTTTGCAGGCGCTAGGGCCAAAGGGGCTGCTGGTGAACATCTCACGCGCGTCCAACATCGACGAAGAGGCGCTGTTGGACGCCCTGGAAACTCGCACGATCGGTGGCGCAGCCTTGGATGTGTTCGAAGGCGAACCGCATCTCAACCCGCGCTTTCTGGCGCTGCCCAATGTGTTGCTGCAACCCCACCACGCTTCGGGCACGGTGGAAACGCGGCGTGCCATGGGGCAAATGATGCGCGACAATCTGACGGCGCATTTTGCAGGCCAACCCTTGCTGACCCCTGTGATCTAGATGAAAGCCATCGTCCTCCACGCCGCCCACGACCTGCGCCTTGAAGACCGCGTGGCTGAGGTTCCCGGCCCCGGCCAACTGGGCCTGCGCTTGGCCATTGGAGGAGTGTGTGGGTCTGATCTGCATTATTACAACCACGGTGGCTTTGGCGCAGTGCGTTTGCGCGAACCGATGATCTTGGGGCACGAGGTGTCGGCCTATGTTGATGCCATAGGGTCTGGCGTCAGCGGCTTTGCCTTGGGGCAGTTGGTGGCTGTGTCGCCCAGCAGGCCCTGTGCTGCTTGCCCCTATTGTCTGCAGGGAATGCCCAATCAATGCTTGAATATGCGCTTTTATGGCTCCGCCATGCCCTTCCCGCATATCCAAGGCGCTTTTCGTGCATATCTGGTGGCTGATGCCAGCCAGTGCATTGACGCCACAGGCCTGTCTGCGGCTGAAGCCGCGATGGCCGAACCCTTGGCCGTCACCCTACACGCCACCACCCGCGCGGGCGGCATCTTGGGCAAGCGCGTTTTGGTCATGGGTTGCGGCCCGATTGGCGTGCTGTCGATCCTCTCGGCCCGCCGCGCTGGTGCCGCCGAGATTGTGGCCGTTGATCTGACCGATTTCACCCTTGGCCTTGCTGCCATCGCAGGGGCTGACCGTGTGATCAACACCAGCCATCAGCCCGAAGCTTTGGCGGTCTATGGCCCCGATAAGGGCTATTTCGATGTGGTTTACGAATGCTCTGGCGCAGCTGCAGCGTTGACCTCAGCTATAGCCGTCTTGCGCCCGCGCGGGGTGATCCTGCAACTGGGCTTGGGCGGCGATATGTCTTTGCCCATGGGCAGCATCACCGCCAAAGAGTTAGAGTTGCGTGGATCCTTTCGCTTTCATTCCGAATTCGGTCTGGGCATCGGCTTGATGAAACAGGGCCTGATCAACGTCAAACCCCTGATCACCCACACCCTGCCGCTGGCGCAGGCCGAACGGGCGTTTAAACTCGCCTCTGACCGCAGCCAAACCATGAAGGCGCAGATCGTCTTTTCCGAGTAAGTTGATGGTGACTGTTCGGTGTCGGGGTGAACAGCGATCTGCATCTCGACAGCGCCGCTTCGCCGCCGCATGGTAGAGGCGCAGCGAGGGGTAAGATCATGCGCAATGGTGGGCAGATATTGGTGGAAAGCCTTGTGGCGCTTGGGGCCAAAAAGGCCTTTGGCGTGCCGGGCGAAAGCTATCTGGCCGTCTTGGATGCCATGCACGACACCGCAGGCCGCTTTGACTATATCCTGTGCCGCAACGAAGGTGGGGCCAGCTTCATGGCCGCCGCTTATGGCAAGCTGACAGGCCAGCCCGGCATTTGTATGGTCACCCGTGGCCCCGGCGCATCAAATGCCATGATCGGCGTGCATACGGCCATGCAGGATTCCACGCCGATGCTGCTGTTTGTCGGCCAAATCGCCCAATCAGATCGTGAGCGTGAGAGTTTTCAAGAAGTCGACTACCGCGCCGTCTTTGGCAGCATGGTGAAATATGTGGTCGAAATCACCGACCCCGCCCGTATTCCCGAACATCTGGCCCGTGCGTGGAAAACGGCTGTCTCAGGCCGGATGGGGCCGGTGGTGGTATCTTTGCCCGAAGATATGCTGGCGTCTTTGTCGGATACAGCACCCCTGTCGCAGCCCTTGGCCCCCCTATCCCCCGCCCACCCCGACCCTACCGCGATGGGCCAAGCGCAAACCCTACTGGCACAAGCGCAGCGCCCGTTGATTATAACCGGCGGAACGGGGTGGACGGCGCAGGGCAAGGCCGCCCTGCAAGCCTTTGCCACGGTGTCGGATATTCCGGTTCTCACCGCCTTTCGCTGCCAAGACGCCATTGACAATAATGCCCCCGTCTTTGCCGGAGAGGCGGGCGTGGGCATGTGGCCCCATGTGGCCGACCTCATCAAATCCGCTGATGTGATCTTGGCCCTAAACCTGCGGATGGATGAGATGACGACGGGGGCCTACACCCTGCTGTCAGTGCCCCAGCCCAAGCAAACCCTGATCCACGTGCACCCCGCTTCTGACGAGTTGGGCAAAATCTACATCCCAAGCCTGCCCGTACAATCTGACCCCAACGCCTTTGCCGCATCGCTGCGCCCCGTCGTGGGCCCATGGTCCGCATGGCGCGCCCATGCCCGCGCAGGGTATGAAGCGGCCTTTGTGGCACCTGCCCAGCCTTCGCCCGTCGATATGGCGGCAGTGATGGCCTATCTGGGCGCGAACTTGCCCCATGATGCGATCATCACCAACGGTGCTGGCAACTTCGCCGCTTGGCCCAGTCGTCATCTGTGCTTTGGCCCCGCTATGCGGCTGTTAGCACCCCAGTCGGGCGCTATGGGCTACGGCGTGCCGGCGGCGATTGCGGCCAGTTTGGCCGAACCGGGCCGCACGGTGCTGTGCTTTGCAGGTGATGGGGATTTTCAAATGACCTGTCAGGAACTGGCCACCGCCGCCCAACATGGCGCAACGCCCCTGATCTTGATCTTGGACAATGGCATCTACGGCACGATCCGTGCCCATCAAGAACGCCATTTCCCCGCCCGCGTCTTTGGCACGACCATGGTCAACCCAGACTTCACCGCCTTGGCCCACGCCTATGGCTTTCACGCCGAAAAGGTGGACACCACCGCAGCCTTCGCCGCAGCCTTTGACCGCGCACTTGCCGCCACCAAGGCTGGGACGGCTGCTGTGCTTACCCTTGCGATAGCTGCCGAGGCGATTGCCCCGCGCCAAAGGATCAGCGCCCTGCGCCAAACGGCCCTTGCTGCACAGGTCAAGGCCTAAACAAAAAACCACCGCGCAAGTTGCCCTGCGCGGTGGCCTATCGTTTCCGGCGTGGGTTAGGCCGCTTTGCGCTGCGCCAAAACCATTGCCATCGTCTCGCCCATCGAGGACGGGTTGGGCGCCACAGTAATCCCAGCTGCGGTCAGGATATCAACCTTTTCCTGCGCGCTTTCGCCAAAAGCGGACACAATCGCCCCCGCATGGCCCATCTTGCGGCCCTTGGGCGCAGACAGGCCCGCGATATAGGCCACAACCGGCTTTTGCATATGATCGCGGGCATAGGCTGCGGCCTCGGCCTCTTGCGGGCCCCCGATTTCACCGATCATCATCACGGCATCGGTTTCCGGATCCGCCTCAAACAACTCAAGAATGTCGCGGAAGCTAGATCCATTGATCGGATCGCCCCCGATCCCGACCGAGGTGGAAACGCCAATCCCCAAAGCCTTCATCTGCGCTGCGGCTTCATAGCCCAAAGTGCCAGACCGGCCTACGATGCCAATGCGACCGGGCATATAGATATGCGGCGGCATAATCCCCATGAACCCCTTACCGGGCGAGATGATGCCCGCGCAGTTCGGCCCGATGACGCGCATCTTACGCTCTGCCGGATAGCGGCGCAGAAAGCGTTTTACGCGCATCATGTCTTGGCTTGGAATGCCGTCTGTCACACAGACAGCGGTGCGGATGCCGGCATCTGCGGCCTCCATAATTGCATCTGCGGCAAAGGGTGGGGGCACGAAGATCAGCGAGGCTTCTGCGCCGACCTGCTCCACCGCTTCGCGCACCGTGTTAAACAGGGGGCGGTCCAGAACGCTTTCGCCGCCCTTGCCGGGGGTGACGCCGCCCACAACATTGGTGCCGTATTTGATCATGTCGGCAGCGTGGAAAGAGCCGATGCGGCCTGACATGCCTTGAACGATGACGCGGGTGGTTTCCGTAATCAGAATGGCCATTTGGTCCTCCTTAAGCGGCTTTGAGGGGGCGGGCAGAGACGGCAGCAGCAGCGGCTTCGGCCAGACTATCGGCCGAGATCAGGGGCAGGCCCGATCCGTCGATGATGGCTTTGCCCTCTTCCACATTGGTGCCGGCCAGACGCACCACGACCGGAATGGTCAGGCCCACTTCTTTATAGGCCTGCACCACGCCTTGGGCGACCCAATCGCAGCGGTTGATGCCAGCAAAGATGTTGACCAAGATGACCGACACATTGCCATCAGCCAAAACGGTGCGGAACGCCCGCACCACGCGTTCGGGGCTTGCCCCGCCGCCGATGTCTAGGAAGTTCGCAGGCTCTCCGCCTGCAAGCTTGATCATGTCCATCGTGGCCATGGCCAAACCAGCGCCGTTGATGATGCACCCGATGTCGCCATCCAAGCCCACATATGACAGCCCATGATCGCCCGCCGTGCTTTCGCGCGGGTCTTCTTGGCTGCGGTCCCGCAGTTCGGCGATTTGCGGCTGGCGGAACAGGGCGTTGGTGTCAAACGACATCTTGGCATCCAGCGCCACCAGGTCGCCCGAATGGGTGACAACCAGCGGGTTAATCTCGACCATCACCGCATCCAGATCGCGGTAAGCGCGGTAGCAGGCGCGCAACGTGGTGACCATTTGCGCCACCTGACCGCCGCGCAGCCCAAGTTGGAAGGCCAGTTCGCGGGCCTGAAACTCTGACAGACCGGCGGCAGGGTCCACGATCATGCGGCGCAAGCTGTCGGGGTCTTTGTCAGCCAGATCTTCAATCTCCATCCCGCCATGGGCCGAGGCTACGATCATGATGCGTTCGGATTTGCGGTCAAGCACGAAGCCTAGGTAAAGTTCTTGCGCGATGTCCGAGGCACCCTCGACCCAAACGCGGTAAACACCCTTGCCGTTGGCATCGGTTTGCTTGGTCACAAGTTGCTTGCCAAACAGCGTGCTGGCAAAGGCCTGCACCTCTTCGGGCGTCTTGCACAGCTTCACACCGCCCGCCGCCCCGCGGCCGCCGGAATGGATCTGCGCTTTGACAACCCAAGCATTCCCGCCCAATTCGCGCGCGCGGTAGCCCGCCTGTTCGGGGCTATAGGCCAACCCGCCACGCGGAACCGGCACGCCGAAGCGCGCGAGGATTTCCTTGGCTTGGTATTCGTGAATATCCATCTGTTCCTCCCTAAGCTGGGAGCGGTTTCGTTGAACCGCCCCCGCGTGATCTATTTGAATTTTCGCAGAAAATTCGTGGCTTACTTGGCGGCTATTTGGCGGCGATGGCGTCGGCCAGAACCAGCACGTTCATGGCCATGCGCTCGGAAGCCGCATCAATCATCCGCCCATCCAATTGTGCAGCGCCCTTGCCCATGGCTTCGGCCTTGCGCAGTTCTTCGATGATGCGCCGCGCGCGGGTCACTTCGGCTTCTGGTGGAGAGAACACCTCGTTGGCGAGCGCGATCTGCGACGGGTGGATCGCCCATTTGCCCTCACATCCCAAGGCCGCTGCACGACGTGCGCCGTCTTTGTAGCCTTCTGGGTCGCTGAAATCGCCAAATGGGCCGTCAATCGCGCGCAAGCCGTAAGCGCGGCAGGCCACAACCATCCGGCTGATAGAGGCGTGCCATGGATCGCGCGGGTAATGCGGGTGCAAGCCGCCGATATTCGTGGTGCGCGCGCGCATGGATGCGGCGAAATCCGCCACGCCAAAGTGCAACGCCTCAAGCCGCCCGCCGAATTGGGCGATGGCCTCCACATTGGCCATGCCAAGAGC
>Ga0114966_10004780_pt1 | contig 11588 bp, 10 predicted proteins | sample M_130207_XF_Meta_FD_87029 | JGI IMG/M metagenome (GOLD analysis project Ga0114966, IMG submission 87029) | Freshwater microbial communities from Lake Montjoie, Canada to study carbon cycling - M_130207_XF_MetaG | ecosystem: Environmental > Aquatic > Freshwater > Lake | place: Lake Montjoie...
AAAAACACCGTATCTATTGCAATATTTATTATAGATTTTGCCATTGTATTATTTAGTATTTCTTAGTATTGCTTAGTATTTCTTAGTATTGCTTAGTATTGATTAGTAATGGTTAGTAATTATTATTATTTATAATAGTAGGCTCTAGACATAGTTATAATATATAATGTATAATGTATTTTTAAGCTTATAAATAAAATAATTTAGTAATATAAATATATATAAAACTAATTATAATATAAAAAATAAAATCACTATATATCTATATCTAGAACTATATCTAGAACTACAAAATGCAAAATACAAAGCTAAAGCTCGGATTTATAACACCTATATCTAGTGAATGGATACATTTGCATTCTAATAAGGTAGATATTGTAAAAAGTATGAAAGATGTAGATTATATTATATATGAAAGTAATGGAGACCCAATTAATATAATTGAAAAGATTAAGTGCACATTTCCGAAGGATAAACTTGTATTTATATTAAGTGGGGACCAGAGCAATCATATTGATAATGAATGCATATGGTTTACAAATGCTGTAAAAGCTAGCGGCTTAGCCAAAAAGCAAACCCAAATATTTGTCACCAATCCTGCAACATTTAAATATTATGAAAATAAGGTGAAAAATATTACTGATTGCGATATATCTAGCCAAATTAGAAATATTGATATATATTTTAAAGGGACAATCTGGAATGGTATGAGAAAAGATATGTATTCTATGTTTGTAAATAAACCATTTTGTAAAATAATTAGTAATGACAATTATTGGAAATGGCGGTGCGAATCTCCTATTAAGCCAACCCAAAAAGAAATTGAAGACACTGCATTTGAATCATATAATGATATTATGAATTCAAAATTATGTCTTTGTCCAAAAGGAAATGGTAATAGCAGCATGAGAATATTAGAGGCATTGGCTTGCGGTGCAATACCCGTATTGATTAATGATAATAGTGCACCTTTTGATATATATTGGGAGGCATTTTGTCTAAGTTTTGATACTAGCAAAGATAGCTGGAATACAATATATAGCGAATGTATTAATTTAATTAATGATATACCAAGATATAATTCTATGCAAAAATTAGGTATAGATTATTTTGAAAGCATTGTATACTGCGATTCTAAACTAAATGGATTTAAAATGTATAATAATATTGATACAGTTTGCTTTGGATTCAGCAAACTTATAGTAGATAATCTTATAGCAAAATGCAAAACGCAAATAAAAAATTCAAAATAAAAAATTGAAATGAATATACTAATAATACATATTATAATACATACTATAATACATACTATAATATTCAATACTATATATCTAATAAAATGGAAAATTATAAAACCGAAGATGAAATGTTTAATGAAATATTTCTAAATTTCAGTCCAGAATTATATAAATGGATGAAAACACAATTTGCTGATGTATGTACAAATACAGATGTAAAAATAAATCTTATTCTAGAAGAATTAAACAAGATCTGTAATCTAAAAACAATTGATAGAACTAATATTGAATTCAATGATGTAATATATTATATTTATGATGCATATACTAATAATTTCCTTAAAGGTGAAACCCCTGACCCATTTTGGGCCGATTGATGTGCATATTGATGTGCATATTGATGCGTAAGTTAATTTGCAAATAAAAGCTAATATTTATACTTTCTTATATTTTCTTATTTTTTCTGTTTTTTTCTATTTTTCATTTTTTTTTTTTTTATCTAGAATTACGATTATAATATATATTTGGACTAGAATTTGAGGTAGCGTTGTTTCTTAAATTATCAAATGCCTGTATTATTGGTGTAATATTAGTATATGCATTAGTTAAAACACTATTTAATCTAGAATTTATATTTTGTGCATTAAATAATGGGGTTGTGTTAGAAGTATTAGTCATAAATGAATTAAGAATTGGAGTTGCAATATTGACAAAATTATTAATATCAGTAAAAACTGGCTGAGAATTAATTTCAGGTAAAATACTTGATACTATAATTCTAGGTTGACTAAAGTTATTAGGTGTATCTGTAGACATAGGTGATTCAGTAGTAGAATTATCATATCTATCATCATATTCTTGATAATCATAGTTTTCATAATTTCCATAATCTGTAAAATTATCATCATCATCATCTGCATCACCATCTGCATCACCATCACCATCTCCATACCCTCCTCCATCACCACCATATCCTACACTATAATGTTGGTAATTATCATCACCATCACCAATTTCTTCTTCATTATCAAGATTAGAAAAAATAGGTAAGTTTATTCTAGATATTGATATTGGTATGGTGGATGGATTAGATATAGATACATTGGACTGCGAATCAGTATTTGTAGTTAAATTATACCGACAACAAGGACAAGTTAAATGGTCATTTAGCCAAATATCAATACATTCAATATGAAAATAATGATTACAGTTATTAATTAATCTACAAATATTAGATGGTGTATAAGGAACTTGGCAAATTGAACACATATCATTACTAGTTTCAGACTCTAGATGATTGCGATCATGATTATGATTATTTCTTGCTTCTAAATCACAATATCTAGACACAGTTGTAAATGTATTAATATTAGATAGTGGAATACCTGCATTTTGTGATGATTCTGGTGCATCAAAGTTAAAGTTTCTAATTATACCACTAATATTATTTTCAATATTGCGCATAGATGGCATTATATTTGAAATTTGTATATCAAAAGGGGTGTTTCTACTCAGTAAATCATGTATTAGATTATTTGGCAAGATGTTTGGATTCGTATTGATATTTACATTAGAAGTTGTAAAATTAGAAGCGTTAGGTAATCTAGATTGTCTTAATGTATTAATAATATTTTGTACGTGTGCATGAGGTGTATTCATATTTATAAGAGCGGGCATAGTTGTAGGGTTGGGTGTAGTGTCTGGTGTAGTAGTTGGTGTAGTTGGTGTAGTTGGTGTAGTTGGTGTAGTTGGTGTAGTGGCTTGTGTATTTGCTGGTGTATGTATAGGTGTAGATGTATGTAAAGGATTGTGATTTTGACTTTGATTGTAATTTTGATATGTAGTAGGATATATAGGAGGATACATACGATTAAAATAATTATAGTATGCATATGGATTATTATATGGATTAGTATATTGATTATTGTAAGGATTGGTATAATATGATTGAGTATGAGCAGAATGATTATGGACAGAATGATTATGATTAATATACAATTCTCTATACAATGATAAAGGTATGTAGTGCTTTTCTACAATTACTCTATTATCTTGCTGCATAGTTGGAGGATAGTTCATATGATTCATTGGATTCATATGTTTTAACTTCTAGTAATATATTGTAATTTTGTTTTTAACTTATAATAAATTATAAATTATCAAATATCAAACATCTATATAAAAAATTGAATAATAAATTTAATAATAAATAAGTTAAATATAGAATTATAAAAAGAGTTATATAATTAAATATTATATTTGTTCCTATTATTATCCATAGTATTATCCATAGTATTATCCATAGTATCATCTAGAATGTCTCGCTGTGGTTTACGTAATAGTGGTAATGATTGTTTTATGAATGCATCAATTCAATGTCTAGCCGTTAGTCCATTTATTAGGAAATTTATAAAATATTATGATAATGAAGATAGTAAAATAATTGGTGTAATTAATAAGTTTCATCTTGGCAAATATAAAGCCGATGATATTAAAATCGAATGTGATAGAATAATTTTAGACAAGGCCGACAGTATTTCAAAGGAAGACGTAGATTTATTAAAAAAGCTGAGTAGAAACAGCGCCGACTTTTACATTTATGTAGCATTCAAAGACTTAATTAAAAGTCTAAATACAAAAAAAGACAAGGTAATTAATAATACAGCATTTCTTTCAATAACTCGAGAATTGTCAGAGGATTCGGGCTTTGACCATTTATTTAATGGAAGTCAAAATGACCCCCATGAATTTATGGCTTATCTTCTAGATAGGCTTCATCGTGCAAAATCTGCATCAATTACAATTGAGTATCCAGAAAATATGAAAGATTTATGTTTGTATTCACAATTATATCTTAAACATTACAAAACAAAATATGAAGAAGATTATTCATACTTTGTTAAGCATTTCTACTATTATATTTTAAATTGTGTAGAGTGTTCCAAATGCAAAAATAAGACCCACGATGTATCACCTAATGATATTATGTGTGTATCAATACCAAGTAGTAAAGAAAACGATTCTAAAACTTATAATATATATGATTGTTTAAATGAAATGTTCAAAGTTGAAGTCATAGATTATAAATGTGAAAAATGCCACAATACAGAAGAAAATCTTATGGAAAAGAGAATAATTTCTCAACCTAAAACATCATTAATTATTAAAATTAAAAAATATGAACAAGTAGGAAATAGATTAGTTAAAAACAACAAAATGATTTATTACCCAGAGCTGCTTAATATACAGCAATATTTCTGTGGTCAAATCTTAAAAGAATATGAACTATACGGTATTGTAAACCACATTGGTTCTCTTAATGGCGGCCACTATTATTCATATATTAGAGATATTGATGCAAATGGCAAGTTTACAGACCAATGGCTATGTTGCGATGATTCTAAAGTATATAAAATATCTACTGAACAAGCAATGCTATCGCAAAATGCTTATGTTCTATTTTATAATATTTGCGAATAGGCATATTGCATATTTAGATTTATATCTATATATATCTAGACATATATCTAGACATATCTATTTTTTTATGACTAATAACTAATTTATGCTAAATAAAAACTTAATAAATAATAAATAATAAAAACTTGATATATATTAAATAATAAAATAAATTAAAATCTAGAATAATATATATAAATAATATAACTAATAAGTAATAATTAATAACTAATAACTAATAAAAATGATGTATCCTCAATTAACCGGTGAACCTAATTTTGTTTTAATAGGAGTATCTGCAGTATTTGGTCTCCTTGTAATAATTATGATTTATTATATATTTATTAGTAAGAGTTCGCGTGGAGAAATAAATCAATATAATGCACAACAATCTGGAAGAAATAATATATCTACTGGCACTACTGGCACTACTGGCACAAAAGCTAATACTGTTTCATTAGCACCTGTTCCTATTAATACTGGTGGTTCTTATGCTCCTGCTCCTACTGGAATTACAACACCTAAAATAAACCAAGTATTTAACATTAAAGAAAATATTTATACTTTAGATGATGCACCGGCAGTCTGTGGAGCACTAGGTGCAAATATTGCAACTATTGACCAATTGATTGATGCTCATAGAAGTGGTGCCGATTGGTGTAATGTAGGATGGACAAAAGATGGTCTAGCTGCATTTCCAATTCAATATTCAACTTGGCAAACATTACAAGGCAATGACCCTAGCAATAGAGATGTATGTGGTGCCCCTGGTATCAATCTTGTTCGTAATGACCCCAATCTATTATACGGCGTAAATTGCTATGGTGCTAAACCAGACCCCAAAGGAAATGAAAAAGTTAAACAAGTTATTCTTAGCGATTCTCAAAAAGCACTCAATGCTAAGATTAAGGGTTTTCAAAAAAATATCAATGCTATTGGAGTTATCCCATTTAATGCTGGAAGTTGGAGCGCATAGGAATTAGTAATGTCTACTTCTTCTCACAAATATCTACTTCTTATAAATCTTACTCTTCCTACCACGTTGTTTCCTATTTTTCCTACTTTTCATACTTTTCCTACTTTTCCTAGGTTTTATATTTTGAATTCCTGTTTTTGCATCTTTAGATACAATTCCACATTTACAATCAGGTTTTTTAAATGTCAAATTATCATCTGTTATTAATGAAATCATTTATCAATATAAATATGAAAATATATGATACTATCTAATACTATCCTGTCTAATATAGTCTAATAAAAAAAAATAGATAAATATAGACAAATATAGACAAATATAGACAAAATGCAAAATATATCCAGTATACTCTAGAAAACACTCTAGAAAATAAGATAACTAGGCCATAGAAAATGCAGCTGAAGCATCAGAATCGCGCTGTCCCTTTCCATATTTTTCAATTCCAACAAGGCTTAAAATATATCTAACTACAGAACTAAACCGGTTAGTGTTATGTTTATCAGATTCAAGTGAATCTGCTGAAATAATAACAGTTGTAAAGGATTTATTAGAAAACATTATGAATAGAGACAAGAGGATATAATATCCTTAAAATTCAATAGGTGAATAATAGTTAATTAGTATTATAATTTTATCTTAAAATATAAAATTTTTCAATTTTTAATAAAAATATTATTTTTTCCACAAAATATTATAAACACACATATACACACATATACACACATATACACATATACACACATTTCCAATTCTGGTGGCCGCAATACCTCCGGTATTGTGGCTACCTAGCTTTTGGCGAGGTTTTGGTAAAACCTCAGTTTTGGTAAAACCTCAAACCTATCAACTTGTAAAAGCCAACCCAGCCATCCCACTCAAAACCCTTAATACATTATAGTTTGTAGCATAAACACGACACTTTGCAGTATCATTACCCCCTGTAGGATACACATAAGTAGCAGGTGTAATATTTAATATCAATTGTGCCAAGTCAATTCTTGAGAAATTACAAGTGCCGCTTGGTTGATGTTCTTCAGGCTTTAATGCAAATGAATATACATTAATACCAGTTGCGGGGCAGTTTTCGTGGCATTCTTGCGGTATTACTGTATTAAAGTAGCGACCCTCTCTTTGGGTGAAGCGGTCGTGTCCATTTAATTGCAACTTCGCCAAAGCCGTTGGGTTTTCCCCCGAATCAAAAACTGGTAAATGCGATGTCCATCCAACGGAAGATGATGCTAAAGGTGCGCCGAATAAATCATTAAATGTATATGCCGATATATTTGAGCCAGATTGGCCATATTTGCCTGCAGTTGCAACGCTGCCATTGGCAGTTCCACTCATCGGCATACTAGAATACCAATTACCAACATTAAATGCCGCAGTCCCAATACCTCCTCCCAAGGGGTCCTGTGGCGTTCCTGAGAAATAAGTATAATCAATGGCATCTGTAAAGTTGAACCATTGCTGTCCACCATAATCTTTCATTAGTGTTGTATCTATAAGACTATCTTTTTGAACGGTCCAAATTACTTCTTTAACAGGATGATTAAAAGCCATTTTCATTTGCTCTATAGTGCTATTAACGGGGACATCGCCATTAAACTGCAATTGTTCTATTAAATATTCGTGGCTTGCTTGTGCAAAACGCCGCCTTTCATCAGTATCTAAATATATATAATCAACCCAGAGACTGACATCGGTCAATTCAGGTGGGACGCGGCTGCTACTTGATGCCCAATAACAGTCTTCTACATTGGCAAGTTGTAAATTTAACTTAACATCGTGATATTGAAGTGCAATTAGTGGCAATGCTAGACCTACATTTCTATTAAACCAAAAGCGTAATGGGACATAAAGCGTTATGGATGGTGTAGAATCAATACTAGATTGGACTAAACGGGGGACATTGCCAACCATTGTTGCATATCCGGCTTGATGTCCGAATGTTTGGGTTAATTCGTTCCAAATGTGGAGCCAGTGGCCATAATGCCTATCAATTTTCTGACCACCGATTTCAATTTCTGCTTGTTGAACTATTATGTGTCCAAGCCAATTGAGCCACCGGAATTGGTCAGTTCCATTTGCAGGAACACTTGGTAATGTAATAGTAATATACATTCTATATAATAAATCACCGTTTCTAGATATAGTAGCAGTTACGCTGCGACCCCAACTTGCTAAACCATTGAAAACCTGCTGGATTGGTTCAATGGAAAAATTTGTATGACGGCGATATACGACTTTAAAAAATGTGATTTGGGGATTTCCAGTTAAATATACATCTTGAGAACCATATGCTACTAATTGCATTAATCCACCTCCCATTTTAAATTATATATATCAAATTCAAAACAATCTGCTACTTTTTAATAAGATTTTATTTTGATACATTAAACATGAATAAAAAAATTGAATTAATAATAGCTAAAATTATTTACAATACACATAATACAGATTGTATATAATTCTAGACTATAAAATGGAATCTCCTTGCTGCCCAAAAGTATCTACTGCTACTATAAATACAACACCTTCTCCTCCTGCAAAAAATGAACAACCTAAAGATGCACCTGTATCTGCACCTATATCTATAGATACAAGTGCAGACATATATCTAGATAATATTTATAAAAATCTTAATTTTCTTAAAAATGAACTAAGGATTAGAAATTATAAAATTAGATTAGCTGAAATACAAATTTTGCAATTAAGACACGAAAATATATATCTAACTAATAATAATAAAATTACATCTATATTAGATAAACAAATTTTAGATGAAACACTAACAAAACATAAATACAAAATTGAGTTTTATAAATCAATTATATATTTTATATTAAGTAGCATAGTATGTTTTGGATTTATAATAGTATTTCAAAAATAAACAAATATTCAATGAATCAATGAAACAATGGCTCAATGAAATAATTGTATATGTTATTTTTTTTAACTTTTCTTAATAAAAAATTGAATTCTAATATGGTAAATTTATTCATAATATAAGTAATCTATACACTCTATACAATCTATACACTCTACGAAATGGAATCAGTATCAGCTACCGCATCTACACCATCATTCACTAAGAAAATCTCTATTAATGAATATAATAATAATGATGAGTATAAACAAAAACAATTAAGAGAACTACAAGAACAAATGAAGTCTTTTAAGAAACCTAAGATTTCTGATGATAAGGAATCACAGAATAAGTCATCCTCTTCTAAGTCATCCTCTTCTAAGTCATCCTCTTCTAAGTCATCGTCTAAGGAATCTGATGTTAGTGATTCAGATTATAATTTAGAAAATGAAGTATTTTCTAATGATGAAGATTCTAATGAACCTGAATCAAATAAAAGAAAGTATAAGCCAGATGTTAATTTAATTATAAATAATATAGTTGATAGACAAAAGGCAAAAGCAAAGGGAAATAGTAATTCAAGTGCAAAGGTATCCAATCAAAGCGCTTCTTCTAATAATTTAGTAGATTCTATTTATGCACAAAGAGAATTAGATATTAAAGAAATTGCAAGATTAAATAAAAATATTGCATCACTATTGCAAAATATTAAAGATAAACAAAGGGAAGTAGATGATTTAGAGAAAAAACAGCATTATGCTAATCTAGAATCAAATAATCTACAATGTGAACTATTTGATTGTAAAAAGCAAATTGAGACTTTGAAAAAAGACAATAAGAAAATTAGTGATGATAATCAAATTACTGACACTAAAATGAAAAGATATGAGTTTTGTTTAAAATTACTTAAATATTTTATGATTCTTATGTTTATATTAAATATCTATTTTCAAACTTTTAAATACTTTCTATTGATTGCAAGTGTAAGCTTATTATTTGCATAGATATGCAGATACATGTCTAGATACATGTCTAGCTACATAATAAATTTATATTTATAATTATTTTTTTTATATAAATTAATATATACATAAAAACAAATTAAATATAACATAAAATAATATAGAGTAGATAAAATAATATAGTTAAAGTAGATAATACAATACAATCCAAACCAAATCAAACCAAAACAATCCAATCCAATCCAATACAATAACAATACAACACAGATGAATTTAGAAACCGATACTTGGGATGTTATAAATTCATATTTCCGTGATATACCTAATAACCTTGTTCGCCATCATATAGATAGTTATAATGATTTTGTTCAAAATAAAATACCATTGATATTTAAAAATCTTGCAAAAAATATAAACTCCAAAATTATATTAATTGATAAAGAGACTAATGATGGAAGTATTACATATGAAATAAATATTTATTATGGAGGAAAGAATCACGATAAATTTAGATTTGCAAAGCCAGTAATTAAAAATTATCCTTCTGGTGAAATCCGCCAATTATATCCAAATGAAGCTAGATTGAAAAATCTAACATACGGTTCCGACATATTTTATTCCATAGATATCGATTTTATAATGAAGAAAAATGGTAAGGTTGTATTTGAAGAAGCTATGCAAAATGCAGATTATCTTGAAAATATCCATTTAGGTAAAATCCCAATTATGTTAAAATCCGATTTATGTGTTCTTAGTGAAGTAAATGGTGAAATATTATCCCAAATGGGTGAAGACCAATACGATTTAGGCGGCTATTTTATCATGGATGGATTAGAAAAAACAATTGTTTCCCAAGAACGCAAAGCAGAGAACATTATATTTCTTAATACCATTAAACAAACAACAGGTTCGGAAAAATACACTCATATTGCGGAAGTAAAATGTGTTAGCGATGAAGCATTTGCATATGCAAAAACTGTAAAGGTGCAAATAGAAAGATTAACAGGTGCAATTACAGTCCGCCTTGGTCAAAAAAAGCCCTTTCTTATTGAAAATAAAAATCGCGACGTCCCACTATTTATTATGTTTAGAGCATTAGGGGTTGAAACTGATAAGCAAATATTACAATACATATTGGGTGATATTGATGGGGGTAATATGAATGGTGGCGGTGGTGGTGAACTTAACCAAAAATTAATGGACCTATTACGCCCCAGTATTTTAGATGATTTCATCTTAGAAGATTCCATATATGATAAAGAACAGGCCGAATCATATCTAATTAAAAGGCCTAGGCGTTTTAAGCAATCCGAAACTGGTGAAGATAAAAAAACATCAGCTGCCGATACAGGTAAAAATATAACTACCCAGCTAAGCTATTTATATAATACATTAAGTGAGACATTTTTTCCCCACATTACCACATCTGGAAATATTAATAAAGCCAAAGCATATTATCTCGGATTTGTCACTCGCAAATTATTAATGTTGAAAATGGGTCTAATCCAAGATACAGAACGCGACAACTTTGCAAATAAGCGGATAGATTTATCGGGTTTTCTGATATCAACCCTTTTTCGTGATGCATTTCAGCAAGTTATCCGTTATGCACGTGTAAAAGTAGATGAAAAGTATACATTTAACTTTAAGGAATATAGTGGCGAAAACATAAAGTATATTATAAATGAAGGCAATTATCAAGAAATATTTAATCTAGATGTATTCAAGAAACACTTTAATAGTCAATTAAAAATTGGCACGATTGGGCAAAAGAAAGGTATTGTTCAAGCTTTAAATAGAGAGACCCGCTATCACACCATTGCCCACTTGCGCCGTATTATTGATAATGTGGCACCGGGGCAAAATGTGACAACAAGTAGGAGAAGATTGCACGCGACACAATATGGTTGCGTCTGTCCTGCAGAAACTCCCGAAGGGCAAAGTGTAGGTCTTAATAAAGGTCTAGCGATCATTTCACATATTACATTTGGCTGTAATACTAGGCCAATTGTTAATTTCTGTATAAATAATGGTCTAGAAACTTTAGATGAATTAGTAGCTACTGAAATAAATAAATCAAGCAAAGTTTT
>Ga0114966_10004784_pt1 | contig 11585 bp, 9 predicted proteins | sample M_130207_XF_Meta_FD_87029 | JGI IMG/M metagenome (GOLD analysis project Ga0114966, IMG submission 87029) | Freshwater microbial communities from Lake Montjoie, Canada to study carbon cycling - M_130207_XF_MetaG | ecosystem: Environmental > Aquatic > Freshwater > Lake | place: Lake Montjoie...
ATCCTCACCTTGGCATTTACTATATTTAGAAAATACCTCAACACCATCTACCTTGGTTCTTCCGGCAACATCCAAAAGTAAAATAGTCCATTCGTTCATCGACTGAGCTTTTAAAGTAGTGGTGGATGTACACACAAAAAATAACATCCAAATAAAAAAATATGTTTTTACCCTCATAATGCTTTTAATTTAGTTTATTACAAATTTAGCAAAATTAGTTTAAAGTTAATAGTATTACAATACTTTTTTTAGGATAAAATTTTATTGATTACTTTATTTCTCAAGGCTAAAAGTCTATTTTAGTTTTATTAGTAGGATTGCGTCTTTATTATTTAACATAATATTAATTATAAGACATATAAATATCTTAAATAACTGATTTAAATTCTGAGCTATTACTCCATCTTTAGTTTTTTTTTAGTAAACCTCTTTTATTCTACAAAATATTTTTTTAACAGAACAATTCAAATTATAATTGAAGTAACAAAAATAAAGTTATATTTGTTTAATTAGAAACTTTTGTTGCAAAAATAATTGGAATTATCGATATTAAAATCATTTTCATAGATAAATAAACGTTTTTCGCAAATGCTAACCAAATAATATAAATTATTATGTCATCATCAAGAGAAAAAACAAACAGAGCTGTGATTCAATTTTTAGAGACACTCAACAGAGAGGGAAATGTCATAGAAAATGCTAATAAAAAAGTTCTTAATACCGACCAGGAAGAAAATTTGCCTAGCGAACGTTTGTTCATTATAAATGAAGAATTTACTAATAAAAGAATCGATTTTTTAAAAGAAAAGAATATCAATGAACCTCTTTACCTCACAGGGAAAAAGAAATTTTCGGACCTCAAGCAATTGGTTGGAAATATCGAAAATTATATTGGGATGACAATGGTACCTACCGGAATTATAGGACCTTTGCGAGTAGTAGGATCAGAGGCTCATGGAGACTTTTATGTTCCATTAGCTACCAGTGAAGGAGCACTCGTGGCTTCCTACCACCGTGGTGCGAAGGCTTGTTTTGCTGCTGGTGGAGCCACCTCCATTTGCCTTGTAGAAGGTGTACAGAGGAGTCCTGTATTTAAATTTAATAATTTATCGGAATTGGCTCTTTTTTTAATGTGGACCCTTGCACACGAAGAAGAACTAAAGAAAATAACTGAAAAAACGAGTAGATATGGGAAATTAATTGAACTAGGGTCGAATGTAGAGGGTAACCATCTTATTTTAACTTTTGAATTTACCACTGGCGACGCTGCTGGACAAAATATGGTAACAATTTGTACCAATGAAATTTGTAATTATATAATTGAAAATAACCCGACAAAACCTGCCCATTGGTTCATCGAGGGTAACTATTCTGGCGACAAAAAAGCTACTTCCCTATCTTTTACTAAACAGCGCGGAAAAAAAGTAACTGCTGAAATTTTGTTATCAGAAAAAATTGTGAATGAAATATTAAAAACAACGCCTCAAGCCATGGCTGAATATTGGCGTAGTTCAACAATTGGAGCCATACAGAGTGGCGCAATAGGTGCGCAAGGCCACTATGCTAATGGTCTTGCTGCTATGTTTTTAGCTACTGGTCAGGATGTAGCTTGTGTTGCTGAAGCTGCCGTTGGGATTACCAGGATGGAAGTTACGCCAAAAGGTGATTTATATGCCTGTGCTACGCTGCCTTGTTTAATTGTAGGCACAGTGGGTGGGGGAACATCCTTGCCTTCCCAAAGAGAATGTTTAGAAATTATGGATTGCTATGGTGTAGGCAAAGCAAGAAAATATGCAGAAATAGCAGCAGCAGTAGCTCTTGCAGGTGAAATTTCAATTGCTGCAGCCCTTTCAGCTGGACATTTTTCTTCAGCACATAAAAAATTAGGAAGAAAAAATAAAACAAATGATTAAAACGAATGAATTCAGTAATTTAGAGGACAATAATGCTTCTTTTTTAAAAAGATTTTACATCTATCAAAAAGAACGGTTCCCTTTATTTGGGCATGGATTGCTTGTTGCCTCCTTCAGCTTTTCAGCTATCGCCTATTCTAGAATCTGCAGAGGAGAAAAAGAATTTGTAAACTGGGAAATATATTTAACAGGGATATTCACCACCATCACACTTTTTTTACTTGTTAGGATTTTTGATGAATTTAAAGATGCTGAAGATGACGCTAAATACAGAAAAGAACTAGCCGTTCCACGAGGCTTAATGTCATTAAAAGAACTTGCAATTATTGGTGTTGTTGTCGCTTTTTTTCAAATAATAATTAATTTATTTTTCTTCCCCAAGATGCTTATCATCTATTTTATAGTTATTGCATACTTGTCATTAATGGGAAAAGAATTTTTTATTCCTGAATGGCTCAAAAAAAACCAATTTTGGTACGTTACCTCTCACATGTTAATTATTCCGCTTATCGATGTTTATGCTAGTGGTTTAGACTGGCTATTGGAAGGTGTAAGTGCTCCCAAAGGGCTTATATTCTTTTTCGCTGTGTCCTTCATGAATGGAATAGTACTCGAAATTGGAAGAAAAATTAGAACGCCAGAAAAAGAATCAGAGGGAGTACTTACTTATACTGGTATGTTAGGTGCTAATCGCGCTGTGATGCTTTGGATATTAATTTTACTTCTTACACTATTGTTAAGCATTTCGGCCTGCATTTTTGCTGGCTACGGGATGACCGCTTTTATTGTATTGGGATTTATTTTTATTTTGTGTGCTACACCTGCATTTTTATTTCTTAAATATAAAACTAATAAACTTTCTAAAATGATAGAATACGCGTCTGCATTATGGACTATTGCAATGTATTTAACACTAGGAGGCGGACCAATGATTTCTAAACTTTTATTCAATTGATGAAATATATTATTGACACCCAAAAAGATATTGCACAAGATTTTATTATTGGCGGAAAAGCAAAAAACTTATTTCGTCTTGTAGAAATAGGGATGCGTGTACCTAAATTTATTGTTATTCCCCAGGAAGTATTATTTTCACTTGTACCAGAAAATATTCGTCATTCAGATTATAAAACTATTATTAATTTTATTAATAAAATTGACATAACAGCTAATTCTATTGTAGAGCTAACCTCTCAATTTTCAAATACACATTATTTTGCCGTTAGATCATCGGCCATTGATGAAGATGGTTCAGAATTTTCTTTTGCAGGTCAATTTGAAAGCCACTTATTTGTTACCAAAGAAAATATCGCAGAAAAAATAAAAAGTGTTTGGGTATCGGCATTTTCTGAAAGGGTATTTGAATATAGAAAAAACAACAAACTCCAACAAAAATTTGGTATTGCTGTTATTATTCAGGAAATGGTTGATGCTGAAGTAGCTGGAGTTGCATTCGGAATAAACCCGATAAACGGGAATAAAAATGAAAAGTTTATGAGTGCTGTTTATGGCCTTGGCGAAGGATTAGTATCGGGTGAATTAAATTCAGATAATTTTATTTTGAATGATGGTAAAATCATTTCTCAAATTGCTGAAAAAACCCATAAAATAATTCTCAATTCAGTAGAAATTGGAGGTACAAAAAAAGCAACTGTTGAAATAGAAAAACAAAATTCTCTTTCACTAAATGATAAACAAATTAATGAACTAGGGACTATCCTCGACATACTTTTTACCGAATATGGTAAACCACAAGATATTGAATTTGCTATCAAAAATGAAAACTTATTTCTGTTGCAAACAAGGCCGATAACCACACTTAATAAGCTAAATGATAAAACTGGTGAATACATTCTTTGGGATAATAGCAATATTATTGAATCCTATCCTGGGGTAACAACTCCACTTACATTTTCATTCATCAGTAAATCGTATGAGGGTGCGTATAAACTTTTTTCTGAATTTATGGGGGTAGAGGAAAAAGTTATAAAAGAAAATGAAAGGGTATTTGCAAATACGCTTGGACTTATTAATGGCAGAGTTTATTATAATTTAAAAACCTGGTACCACATGCTTGCTATGCTACCAGGCTATAGTATTAATGCCCGATTCATGGAAAAAATGATGGGTGTGAAAGAACGTTTTGACATTCCTGAGTCCTATAGATTATCGAAAGGGAAAGCTTGGTGGAGCATCCTTAAAATGGCCTTGAGAATGTATTCACGTTTCCTATCGCTTAAAAAGAAAAGAAAAGAATTTATGCTTTATCTGGATATAACTATTTCAAATTATAAAAAAATAAATTACAAAGAAAAAAACTCCAACGACCTGATGCAATTGTATTTGGAATTTGAAAAAAAATTATTGAACGAATGGAAAGCACCGCTATTAAACGACTTCTTTGCTATGATATTTTTTGGTTTTCTACAAAAATCTTGTGATAAATATAATATTAGTAAAGAAAATCCTAATATTCACAATGATTTACTTTGTGGCAGTAGCGATATTATTTCTATTCAACCTATTCATCGAAGTATTGCTCTAGCAACAGAAATAACGTCAGATGATGAATTAAAATCATTATTTAATAATGAAAATGAAAAAAATATTTGGAAAAAAATTAATACGACTAATAACGAAAAATTTAATTCTATAAAAAACAAAATCGATGCCTACATTACCGATTTTGGTGAACGTTGCATCGGAGAATTAAAACTAGAAACAGTTTCATATACGCAAGATCCTACAAAATTCATTAAAATCTTAAAATCATACGTTGATACAGGAATAACCATGCAGAGCACTTCAAGTAATATTGAAGAACAACTTAGATTAAATGCTGAACATAAAGTTAATTTAATACTTGGCAATAATTTCTATAAAAAATGGAGACTAAAGCGTACCTTATTGAATGCTCGTGATTTGGTGAGTTCACGTGAAAATTTACGGTATGAGAGAACCAGAGCTTTTGGAATAGTACGCGAAATATTTTCAAACATCGGACAAAGATTTTATTCAAATGGTATTATTGAAAATTCACGTGATATTTTTTATTTATCTAAAGACGAAATATTCTCCTTCATAGAAGGTACCTCTATTACGCCTAATATAAAAGGACTTATTGAATTTAGGAAAAACGAGTTCGAAAATTACAAAAAACTCCCCCCCCCTTCTGAAAGATTCGCTACATATGGTAGTGTTTATCATGCAAATGATTTTTTCAATACCAGTAAAGTAGAAAAACTTGAAGGTGATTTGAAAGGTATTGGATGCTGCCCAGGAAGAGTTCGTGCAAAAGTTATGGTTGTTTTAAATCCTGATGAAATTTCATCGCTCAATGGAGACATACTTGTTACTTCTAGCACTGACCCCGGTTGGGTTACATTGTTCCCTAGTGCTTCCGGTATTATTGTTGAAAGAGGAAGTTTATTAAGCCATTCTGCTATTGTATCGCGCGAAATGGGAAAGCCATGTATTGTTAGTGTTACAGGATTATTAAAAACTTTAAAAACTGGTGACGAAATTGAAATGGATGGCAGTACAGGAGAAATAAAAATTATAAATAAAATATAACAGATTTTAGGCTAAAAAAATGATTCTTTTTAACCTATTCTGATAAATAAATTATGGAAGAAGATTTAATTGAGCGCGTAGATTTCGAAATAATACGTTATGCAAATTGTTGGGAAGATGCTGATATTCTGATAAAAGGACTTTCACCAAAGCAAGGGAATAAAATACTTTCCATTGGCTCTGCTGGTGATAACAGTTTTTCTTTGCTTGCCTCCAATCCTGAATTAATAGTTGCTATAGATGTAAATGATACGCAACTATATTTGATTGAACTTAAAAAAATATGTTTTAAAAAATTATCGCATGAGGAGATGCTTCAATTTCTTGGATTTAATTTGTCCCATAATAGAAAGGAAGTTTTTAATTCCCTTAAAAATGAGTTGAGCGCAGAAGCAAAAGCCTATTGGGAGAAAAATATAGAACATATTATTTCGGGTATTATCTATCAGGGGAAATTTGAAAAATATTTCAAATTGTTTAGTTCAAAAATTTTACCTTGGATACATTCCAGTAAAAAAACTGCTGAATTATTTAGTTTTAAAACGCAGAAAGAACAGGAATTGTTTTATAATGAGAAGTGGAATTCATGGAGATGGAGACTGTTATTTAAGCTTTTTTTTAGCAAATATGTAATGGGGAAATTTGGTAGAGATCCTGAGTTTTTGAAAGAAGTAAAAGTTACTGTTTCTGATTACATTTATAATAAAGCCGGGATGCATCTGCAATCAATAGAAGCGCAAAAAAATTTCATACTCCATTTTAACCTTAGAGGAAATTTTGGTGATTTATTACCTAATTATCTTCAAAAGGAAAATTTCGAAATAATAAAAACAAACATCAATAATTTGAAAATAAAAAAAGGTTATGCACAATCTGCAATTAATGAATTTGGTAAATTTAATTGCATGAATCTTTCTAATATATTCGAATACATGGACGCTAACATTTTCAAACAAACTTCTGAAACATTAATTAATGGAACTGAACAAGATGGCAGTCTGGCATATTGGAATCTGATGGTACCTAGAAAAATTTCAGAAATTTTCCCTGAAAAGGTAATATACCAAGAAGAACTCTCAAATGAATTAACAGCTATTGATAAAGGATTTTTTTATAATAAATTTATTGTAGATAAAATAAAATGAGCGGAGAAATTATTAATTCAATTATTCTTTCAGGGTTATTTTTATTGCTGTTTTTTTTAGCAGAAGTACTTTATCATAAATTTAAAGTGAAGGCGGAACTAACCAGAAAATTGGTTCATTTTACAACAGGAGCTATCACAATGCTTTTCCCTATAATGCTCGGAAATCATTGGTTTGTATTATTACTATGCGCTTCTTTTGCTTTTATTCTTATTATAAGTTTAAAATTCAATTTAATGCCATCAATTAATGCAATTGATAGAAAATCTTATGGAAGTATTTCTTATCCAATTTCGGTTTATACTTGCTATTTAGCATATGACTATTACGAACAAAATTACTTGTTTTTTTATTTGCCAATACTTATACTCGCTATCTGCGACCCTATTGCAGCCCTTACTGGTAGAAAATGGCCCAAAGGAAAATATATAATTAATGGGGATAATAAAACCCTTTTGGGTTCTTCAATGTTTTTTCTTAGCGCCTTTATACTCTGCTTCATATTTTATTTTGTGATGAATAAAAATAATTTTATGTGGCTATTTTTTATAAACTCTCTTATAATAGCTTTATTCACAACAATTACTGAAGCTATTAGTAGTAAAGGATTTGATAATATTACTATTCCACTCGCCACAATATTATTACTTGTCGCTCTTAATATGTTACATACTTAAATAATAATGGATGATATAAAAATAATATCCACGATGCCAGGCGATGAAAATTTTCATTTGTTTGAAAAATTACCCATTGAAATTTATCCTTCAGATAGTTTAAGATTTAAACTTCCTGATTCAATAAATATTGAATTTCTGGAAGCATGTTATGTTTTAACTTTTAATGGGAAAGCATTGGCACGTGCTGCATTATATAATAACCCACATTTGAAATATAAAATGAAAAAATCATTTTGTATTGGAAATTATGAATCGATAAATGATAAAATAATTTCATCCCAGTTATTAAATTTTATTTGTTTTGAGGCAAAAAAAATAGGAGCTGAGTATATTATAGGCCCCATGAATGGAAGTACTTGGGATAATTACAGGTTTAGCCAGCATCACAATTTTCCTAACTTTTTTTTAGAGCCTTATCATCATTTATATTATAACGATCATTTTTTAAATTCAGGCTTAGAAATTATTTCTAATTATTATTCCAGTATTGATAATAGTTTTATTTTTAATCAACCCGAAGTATTGAAAAGGGAAAAGGAATTTGAACAGTTAGGGGTAACTTTTCGAAATATTAATTTAGCTGATTTTGAAAACGAATTAATAAAATTATATAAATTTAATTCGCTTGTCTTTAAATCAAATTTTTTATATACACCAATAAGCGAAGCTACTTTTATAAATAAATATAAAGCAACAAAAAATGTTTTAAATCCTGATTTTGTGATTATTGCTGAGGACGAAACCAATAATATTATTGGTTATTTCTTATTCTTCACAGATTTTTTTAATACCAATGAAAAATCTTTAATTGCTAAAACTGGTGCCCGACATCCTGATAAAAAATGGACTGGATTAGGACATGTTATTGGTAATTTAATTTATAGAAAAGCCGCAGAACAAGGTTACAAATCGTCTATTCATGCATTTATATTAGAAGTTGGAACATCAACCGCACTTTCTAAAAATTTTGCTGGAAATATTTATAAAAATTACGCATTGTATGGGAAGTCAATCTGAGCAATTTAATATTGTAAATTTATTTTACGAGTCTGCAAAAAAATATCCTGAAAAAACTGCAATAATTTATCAGAATAAAAATATTTCTTTTAAAGAGTTAGAATATCAAGTGACAGAAACTGCCAATTATTTCCTCAGTAAAGGAATTAAAAAAGGCGACAGAGCCATGGTATTTATTCCTATGAGTATTGATTTGTATCGTATAGTTCTTGCACTTTTTAGGATAGGAGCAACAGCAGTTTTTCTTGACGAGTGGGTAGGTAAAAAGAGAATGGAAGAATGTTGCAAAGTAGCTAACTGCAAGGTATTTATTGGGATTTTAAAAGCAAGGATATTTTCATGGTTTTCCTTTGAATTAAGAAAAATACCAATTAAACTTGGTCTCAAGTATTCAAAAATTAATTCCAACTATACATTTGCCCTCACAAAAAGAGAGGACACAGCATTAATTACTTTTACCACAGGCAGCACCGGTACACCAAAAGCAGCAAAACGCACCCATGGTTTTCTTGAAAATCAATTCAATGCATTAATTGAAAAAATACAACCTTCTGAAAGTGAAATAGATATGCCTGTATTGCCAATAGTGCTATTAATAAATCTGGGGACAGGATCTACTTCAGTTATTGCTGACTATAAAATAAGTAAACCTAATTCTCTTCAACCAGAAAAAATTATAGTGCAATTAAAAAAACATGCTGTAAATCGTATTATTGCTTCACCATTTTTTGTTAAAGAAATTTCTAAATATCTAATTAAAAGAAAAATAATACTTCCCGAAATAAAAAAAATATTTACTGGTGGCGCTCCTGTATTCCCAAGCGAAGCCGAAACATATAATGCTGCTTTCAAAATGGCTGCAATAGAAGTAGTTTATGGATCCACTGAAGCAGAGCCTATAAGTTCCATTAATGTTCATAATCTTATAACTGAAAAAGATAAAATCCTCTCTCAAGGATTGAAAGTAGGTAAACCAGATAAATCTGTACAAGTAAAAATAATTAAGATTATTGATCAAGATATTTCAATAAAATCCTTGGATGAGTTAATCAACTTGGAATTAGAATTTGGAACAATTGGCGAAATAATTGTTACAGGGGACCATGTTCTTAGTGAATACTTTAATAACGATCAAGCATTGAAAAGAAATAAAATTTTTATTCAAGATAAATGTTGGCATAGAACAGGTGATAGCGGTTATATCGATGATAGCGGAATATTATTTTTAACTGGAAGGTGCGCAACGCTTATTTATAAAGATACTGAAATAATTTCTCCTTTTATTTATGAAAATTATTTCCAAACTATTGATGGAGTTGAGTTAGGCACAATTCTTATCCTAAATAAAAAATTAACAGCCATTATCGAATTAAATGACGCATCATTGAAAAATTCCGTAAAAAATATAATTTATGATTTGGATATTTCTTTTAAAGATCTTATTTTTATAAAAAGAATCCCTCGTGACCCTAGGCATAATTCTAAAATAGATTATAGCAAATTAACTGCTGAATTAGCAAGAAACTAATTAAAATATTAGAATTGTTTTAACTAAAAGCACATTATAACTCTAAAAAATATTTATAGCTTTAAATTGAAATATTTTATTTATACATTTGTCATTAAATGGTAAGTTTATTTATTATTAAAAAAAATAAAACGTAAATTAATGCTTCAACAAATAGCCGTTTATATAATTTTAACTATTGCTGTGGCTTATATTATTTATTATATTTATACAGTTATTAAAAAAAAAGAAGCCTGTAATAAATGTGAATTAATGAAGGAAGTGAAACGGGCTAAATAATTTAATTTCATTGAACTTTATCTATTACAAAAAAAGAATATTATATCAAACAAATAATAAATTACATAAAACTCATATTTAAATTTAATTGCATTATGAAAAAATCAATATTGGCCATTTTATTAGCTTTACTATCTATAAATAGCTTTGCTGTTAAAGAAAAGAAAATAAAATTAGAAAAGGGTATTTATGCAGAAATAGAAACTAACAGAGGGAAAATATTAGTTCAGTTGGAGATGGAAAAAACACCTTTAACTGTTGCTAATTTTGTAGGATTAGCCGAAGGTAAAATTAAAAATAATGCAAAAACTATTGGTGTACCATTTTATGATGGATTAAAATTTCACCGTGTTATAGCTAATTTTATGATACAAGGTGGTGATCCATTAGGCAATGGAATGGGGTCTCCTGGTTATATGTTTAAAGATGAATGTGTGCCAGAATTAAAATTTTCTGGTCCTGGGATTTTAGCTATGGCTAATTCTGGCCCTAAAACCAATGGTTCTCAATTTTTTATTACTCATGTAGCTACTGCATGGTTGGATATGAAGCATACTGTTTTTGGACACGTAATAAGCGGGCAAGATATTGTAAATGCTACTGTTCAAGGGGATACTATCCTTCACATCAAAATTATTAGAAAAGGTAAAACTGCAAAAAAATTCAAGGCCGATAAAGTATTTAGTGAATTAAACGTAAAGGCTTAATTGATAAATTAAATTTTAAAAAATACTTTTGGAGCATATGGGAAATAAAAAAATCTAGCTTCCCACTCCCCTACTCCTTCCTATTTATTGAAATTTTTGGTATCACTAAATAATTACAAAAATTTTAAAATACTTCTTATTTTTTAAGGTATATCTTAGATTTATTCAATCCTAATTTATAGAAAAAATGTGTAAATGATACGCGAAGAACACCTAAACCATATTTCATACTGCGGCTAAAATTTATTGATGATGCATCTGGGAAATATTTTGTTGGACATGTTATTTCAGCAATTTCAAAGTCTGCCATAAAAATTTGAGAAATCATTTCATTATCAAAAATAAAATCATCGTTATTTTCCTCGTAATTTACTGTTTCCAATACTTTACGAGAAAAAGCACGGTAACCAGTATGATATTCAGAAAGTTTTTGATTTATTAAAATATTTTGCGAAAAAGTTAAAAATCGATTAAATAAATATTTATAAAGGGGCATACCTCCTTTTAAAGCACCCTTACCTAAAATCCTTGAACCAAAAACAACAGGGTATAAATCATTTGCTATTATATGAGCCATCGAATGAATTAACAATGGTGTATACTGATAATCGGGATGAACCATAATTATAATTTCTGCATTTAGCTCTAGCGCCTTATCATAGCATGACTTCTGATTTCCACCATAACCTCTATTATTAGTATGTTTAATAATATGATTAATCCCAATACGTGCTGCTACTTCC
>Ga0114966_10004785_pt1 | contig 11585 bp, 6 predicted proteins | sample M_130207_XF_Meta_FD_87029 | JGI IMG/M metagenome (GOLD analysis project Ga0114966, IMG submission 87029) | Freshwater microbial communities from Lake Montjoie, Canada to study carbon cycling - M_130207_XF_MetaG | ecosystem: Environmental > Aquatic > Freshwater > Lake | place: Lake Montjoie...
CATTCGCCGCTTCGCGTTGCTCCTCAGCTGCGTTCCTCTTGTGCTCACGGCACAAGCCTCAAAGGGCACGCTCAAGGTCGGACCCGCAAAGGGCACCGTGATTGTGGTGGGCGGTGGCTCGATGGGGCCCGAGGTGTACAAGGCGTTTATCGACGCAGCGGGTGGGCCCGATGCGCTGATCCTCACCGTACCCAATGCTGGTGGGGCGGAGAGCTATCCCGCCGAGGGATCGAATACGCGCAGCTGGAAGCAGAACGGCGCGCGCAATGTGCAGGTCCTGTTCACGACGGATCGCAAAGTTGCCGACAGCGACGCATTCGTCGCGTTGATCAAGAAGGCCGGCGGCATTTGGTTCGAAGGCGGGCGCCAGTTCCACTTGGTGGATGCCTACGCTGGCACCAAGACCGAAGCCGCGTTCAACGAGTTGCTCGCGCGCGGCGGTGTGGTGGCCGGATCGTCGGCGGGTGCGTCAATCCTTGGCGACTTCTTGGTGCGCGGCGCGCCGTCGAACAACAACTTCATTATGGACTCCCCCGGCTACCAGAAGGGATTCGCCTATCTGCGTGGCGTTGGCATTGATCAGCATGTGGTGGCGCGTGAGCGGCTTCCGGATCTCGCGGATTCGATTATTCCGAAGTACCCAACGCTGCTGGCGATTTCTGAGGACGAAGGAACGGCGTGGGTCGTGCGCGGCGACACGGGAACGATCATTGGTCGGAATCGTGGATTTGTATACAACGGCAAGGATGCGACCGACCCCGGGAGTCCATTCCTGACGCTGCATCCTGGCGATCGCTACGACCTCGGTGCGCGGAAAATGTTGCATCGTGTGGCGAGCGAGTCGCCGGTTGCTCCGTCGTTGGTGAAGTCGCTCTTTGCCAAGTACGAGAACGCCGCTGCTGGTGGCGCGACCGTGCTTGTGGCTAAGGACGGCAAGGTGTTTGTGGATCAGTCGTTCGGGATTCCAGCGCAGGCGCGGTACATGCCAACGACCACAGTGCCGAACTTTTCGCTCGGTCGGATGTCGTCCGTGTTCGACGCCATCTGCGCGCAGGTTCCGGAGCCAGCGGGCCGCGGACGCGCTGGTGGCGCGGCTGCCCCCGATTCGGCCGCGGGACGTGGCCGTGCCGGTGCGGCTACTCCGCCGCAGACGGCGTTCCAGCGGTGCGTGACGCAGCGTGCGTCCACTCCGGTTGGTCTGCACAAGACCACCGCGACGGAGTCGGGCGATGTGCTGTCGAACGTGGACGAGCTGTATCGCTTGGCGCTTGGACTCGAGCAGCCGCGCACGTACACGCGCGCCGCCGCGGCTGGTGCCGCGGCCGGGGCCGACAGTTCGGCGACGCGCGAACCAATCGACGCGACGCAAGGCTGGAAGCCGGAGACCGTTGGTGGCGTGACGCGCTATGCGGCGTACGGCACGGACGCGGGAAAGCGCGCGGCCTTCGTGCGTGTGCCGGACCGGCATGCGACAGTGATTGTGCTCACGAACGACGATGCCGCGGATGCGAAGTCGATCGCTGACGCACTGATGACAAAACTGCTCGCGAAACCGTAGGCACGGTGTTTGTGAAACTCGACAAGCATCGCGTCCCCGCGGCGCGCGCCTGAGCCGGGCTAGCTCAGCGCACGGCGACGGAGTGGCGCCGAGGCGCCAACGAGCACGGGTTGCTGGCGGTAGCCACGAGATGCCAAGTCCGCGGTGACGATGCGGTGCAGTCGTTCCCAGCTGAGGCGCGGGAAGCGACGCAGGGCGGCGGCGAGGGTCCAGGTGAACGCACCGTACGACTCGGCGCCGTGTCGGTATTCCTGTGCGAGTTCGCTTTCGCCACAGGCCTCGAACAACACGGGAAGATAGAGTCCACGTTTCTGCGCGATCAGTTGTTGTTCCGCGGATCGACTGAGGGACCCCCGCAATTTCATACCGCGTCCCAGTCGATAGGTGGCGCGATTCTGGCCCGTCATCGGCGCATCACCGGCGCGACGGTACCGCACGCTGATCGGCAGCAATGATCGCGGCGACCAAGATTGCTGCTCGCCATCCCACCGCAGTTGGCGATGGCGGATGTCGTCGGGAGGTGTGAGCCCGCGAATGCGCGACCCACCATCACGCGGGGCACCATCACGCGGGGCACCATCACGCGTCATGCCACCCGCGTGGCAGCAATCGAGGATGGCAGAGAAGCGAGCACTAAACGGAAGCTCGCTGTATAGGCGGAAGAAATCGTTGTCAGTGACTGCACGTTCGAGCGACCAGTCGAAGTCGTAGGGCACAAGGCATTCGTCCACGTGGTCCACGGTTTCCGCCGCGGAATATCCCGGAAGCTGCGCCCCGTGTCCGCTGTAGAACAGCACGCGTTCGCAGCCGTCGTCCGCGCCTTCGAGGAGCCAGGCCAGGCGATCGCGAATAGCGCTGGCGGTGGCTCGCGCATCGAGGAGGACGCGAATGTCCGTAGGGTCGAAGCCGCGTTCCTGCAGCAGGCTCGACATCACGAAGGTGTCGTTCACGCATCCCGAGAGTCGCTGTGTTGGATCGGGGTATGCATTGATGCCAATGAGCAGCGCGCGCCGTCGAGGTTTTCGCTTTGCTGCGCGCTGCACCGCGACGCTGCGCGTGTAGTCTCGTGTGGCCGCCGGCGTGGCGAGCACCGACCAGACCTCGCGCTGCGTTGCTTCGTGGTCGAGATACCCCGGGCCCTCGGCGGTTCGCGTGGGGGCGTGTCCCGCCGGGCTTGGTGTGAGGACCTCGGTGAAGGCGGGCGATCCTTGCAGCGGAACATCCGCGGTAAATACTCGGTCCGCGTCGTTGAACAAATGGAACCACTGCTTGACTGGCGGGAGGGTGAAGCGGCCTGGCCAGAGGCGATTGCGAACGAACACATTCCCAATCTGCGAGCCGAAGGTCACGAGCGTGCTCGTGGGAAGTGCGGCGCGCGGATCGTTGCGCAGGTAGTCGAACGCCACCAGCGATCCGAGACTGTGCGCCGCGATAATATCTGGCGGCTGCAGGGTGACCGCGCGGTGCATGCGATTGCGCAGCTGACGCCGCACAGCAGAATCGACCACAAACTGCGCGACCATGCCGAGTCGCCAGCGCATCCAATCCGAGGGAGACTCGAGTGCTCGCGTCTGGTCGGTGCCGGCGCCAATCGCGTCGGTGAGTCCGTGGAGCGAGACGCTGCCCGCGAGTTCCAGAAGTGCCGCGGCGTACACGTCGGGGCCTGCGTAGCGCTGTGCGAACAGGTCGTCGTACGCAAATTCCGTGAACACTGGGGTCGCCTTGGCTCCAGCTGCCAGAAGCGAAGCGGCAATCGTGTGGCGCCAACTCGCGTAGTAATCGGTGTCGCCCTCGCAATGCCCGATGCCGTGCACCAACAGAATATTCACCGATCGCTCCGCCGCCGAAGTGTGCGCTGGTGTATTGCGAACTATTCTCTGCCGCGTTTCGGACGCAGGTCGAGATCTTGGAAGTCAAAGCTAAAATCGACGCCCGGCGTAGGGACCATTCGAATGCGCGTGACAACGCCCGCCTTCACGTCGAACGTCACGACGGCATCGGCGCGGAGCGAGCGATCCTTCCAGCGCACAATAAAGGCGTCGCCTTTCTGGTGCTCGAGCACCCCCGTGAGTTCCGGCGTGTGCGAAAAACTCATCGTGAGTTTCCCGTTGGCGGAGCCAACCGTGACGTCGCCGTACCACACATCACTGTAGGTGCCCGCGTACTTGAGCAGGGGCAGGGTTGGGCGCACGGTGGTGTCACGCGCTGTTTCCTTGGTGGTCGCGCTGGCCAGCTCGCGGCTTTCTTGCGCTGCCAACGTGGTGTACGCGCCGAGCCAGTCCCAGTCCGGCTGCACGCCGAGATAATGGTCGAGCACCGCGAGCGTGATCGAACGGAACGCAGCCGACGATTCCTGATTGGTGAACACCGCGACTCCCACCTTCTGGTCAGGCAACATCAAGATCTCTGACACGTAGCCCGGAAGTCCTCCGGTATGCGAGAGCATCTTCACGCCCCGATAATCACGAACCCCGAAGCCCAGTCCGTAGAGATTGAAGCTTGGGCGAAGCGGGGCCAGTGCGGGCGTCGTGCCACCACTGGGCATGGGAGTGACCCCCGTCCACAGTTCGCGTGCTGAGGCCGGCGACCAAAGTCGCTTGCCCTCCGGGGTCCGCCCCGAGTCGAGTTGCGTGATCATCCAGCGCGCGATATCGGCGGCGCCGGAGTTGATGCCACCCGCGGGATTCGTGTTATCGCTCGTCATCGGCGGCACCGCCATCACGGTGCCATCGACCTCGGCGTGCGTCGTTGCCACATTGCCGCCAGAGGCCGCATCTGCGTGCCGGACCGTGCTGTGCGACATGCCCAACGGATTGAGCAACTCGGTGCTTATGAACGTCTCCCACGACTGCCCGCTGATCTTTTCGATCAACTGGCCGGCCACGAGGTAGAGCACATTGTCGTACGCGTAGGCACTGCGGAACGACGTGGCCGGCTTGATGTAGCGCAGTCGCTGCGCAATCTCGGCGCGCGTGTAGGTTGATGCTGGCCACCAGAGCAGGTCACCCGCTCCGAGTCCTAGTCCGCTCCGATGCACCAACAGGTCGCGCACGGTGATCTCGCGCGTGACGAAGGGGTCGTACATCGCGAAGTCTGGCAGATAGGTACGAACGGGCTCGTCCCACTTGAGCTTGCCACGCTCGACGAGGATTGCCAGCGCGGTGGCCGTGAACGCTTTCGTGTTGGATGCAATGCCGAAGCGCGTCAGTGAGTCGACCTTGTCCGGCTTGCCCAGCGTACGAACCCCGTACCCTTTGGCGAGCACAATGCGCCCGTCTTTGACAATCGCGACCGCGACGCCTGGCACCTGAAAGGCGGCCAGCACTTTCTGCACATAGCTGTCAAAGCCCGGAGGTGGCGCGACTGGCGATGACGGTGCGGCGCGCTGCGCAACGAGCGTCGTGGGCAGCAGGACGCTCACGGAGAGGATCATTGTGCGAAGTGTGCGCATACGGCCGCCTTGAGTCGAGGTCAATGAGGGGCTGCGCGACGCTCGCGGAGCGGATGCGGGGCTGCCGCTAACAACTCAACCATCATAGCGATCCACGCAATCGTGTACGGCAGCGCCTCGTAGCCAGTTAGACAGCCGGCGAGCACGGCGACTCGCCAGATCTCGCGCCGTTCGGAGGTCACAAACCAGAACGCGACGCCGGTCGCGGCAATGATATACGACTGATGTTCGGCCTGGTGATTAAAAATCACGGCAAACACTAACAGCGACGACAGGAAACGCATCCGGAACGCCGCGTCATTCCAGCACTCTCGCCGCAAGAGCGGCGGTACCAGGAGGAGGGCGGTCCCGAGCAGCTGCGCGGGCCAGTTCGGGAGTTGCACCCCTGAGACGTTGCGCATCAGGCCGAGCACTGAGCGCCCAAACACCAAGTCATTCTCGTCGAGCGTAATCATTCGCTTCCAGTTGGCATACTGAAAGAGCAGCGAATCCGGCGAGATGATCGTGAGCGGCAGCGCCACCAAGAGGACAAACATCACCGCGAGGGCCAAGGCGAAGCGCGTCTTCCCTGGGCGGAACAGTGCGAAACTGACCGCCGCGAGAGGAAAAATCTTGATCAGCGTGCCAGCGGAAATGCTGACCGCGGCGCCCCACAGGTTCCGCCTTTCCATGCCGAGGTAGGCCAGCACAATCAGGCCGGCAACCAATCCATTGCTCGAGGAGCTTTGCACCGAGTGGAGCAGCCATGGCGCCATGATGAGCAAGGCCAGTATGGCCTGTGGCTTCGGCAGCAGGGCGCGAACCGCGGCGAACAGCACGGTGGCGTTCAGTGCGTTCCAGAGGAGCAGCCCGAGCGCGAAGGGCACGGGCGAGAACGCTCCGTAGAGGAACGCCCAGGTGGGGCTGTACTTGAAGAGGTCGGCTGCGCCGGCTCCCTGCTCGCTGGGGTAGGGCTGATACAAATCGAAGCCCGCGAGCAGGTGCGAGTACGACTGACGAAAAATTGGCCAGGTCGTGTGATCCTGCGAGAGCACGCCGCGCTGAATCGTGGCAATGACGACCATCAGCGTCCAAATCGTGACCACCGAAACGCTCCCCCACCGCTCCCAGACGACACGCACCCCGTCACGCGCAGGCGAGATCGGGCGGGCGAGGAACGAACGGATGTCGGCGACGGTCAAATCACGATTCCCGGAGAGGGCAGCGGCAATAGCGCACAGAAATGCTCAACTTTCAAAGCTACTTCGTACGGAAGCGGGTACAAGGGGTGTACGATGGACCCTGCGATGGATCTCGCGATGCGATCGCAACCCGTTGCAGGACAAAGAGAAAGGCCGGTCGCGGAAGCGACCGGCCTTTCTCAATCACGGGGCGAACCCGTTGCCACTCCTACTCACTCCTACTCAGTCCTACTCACCCCTCTTCGTCGCCAGCGCCTGCCTTGCCCTTGATGGCGTCGGCAATGCGGTGACGAAGGTCCGAGATATGCGCCTTGGTGTTACGGTCCGTCACCTTGGCCGAGGCGCCCTTCAGCTCGGCGTCGAGGGCCTTGAGTTCGGCACGCACGGTCCCGTTGATGTCCGACAGCTTGGGGTCGAGCGCCGGAGCCTGCGGGCGGCTTCCGCCACCGCCACCACCACCGCCACGACCACCAGCAGCACCTGCCGCCGCAACCGGCGGGTTCAGCTTGAGGTTGAGGTTCTCAACGTAGGCACGCTGCAGTGCGCGGCGGTACACGTCGATCTTGGCGCCCGAGGCGAGCTCGGAGAACACCCCGTGGCGGAGATCATCGAACAGCTCCGGCATCGAGTACAGGTTGCCGGTGGACATTCCGTCATGCTCGGCCAAGCGAATCAAGCGCGCCGGCTGGAGGAGCGACGAGAGAATCCCACTCTGTGCGGCCAAGATACGCGGGACCGACCCCGTGGGCTCGATCTTGCGCAGGATGTCCTGGTCGAGGAAGAACGTCGGCGTGGCAAAGGCGTTCTCGGTTAAGAACTTGACCGCCGCCTGCTGACGAGCCTTCGCAACCGGCGTGAACCGAATGCCTGTCTGCGACCCATACTTTTCCTGCGATTCGGCACCACCGACCACGTTCGTCACGTGCGTCAGTTCTGTGCGCCACTGGCCGATCAAACGGCCGTAGAGCTCGTTCAGGTCGTCGTAGCCCTCAGTCGGCTTGACTGTCGCGCCAATCAAGTACGCCATTTCGCGCTTGATGTTTTTGATGCCCCAGCCGGTCGCCTTGGTGGCGTCCTGATCGCCGACGGCTTCCGTCTCATCGCCCGGATCAGAACCGGCCTGCCCAGAGGTGGAGAAGCGGAGGTATGGCTTGGTGTCCTGCTCACGCGCCCACGAGTCGAGCGTTGCGCGCTCGGCTTCTGCCGACGCAGCGCCGATCGGCTTATAGCCCCACATCGTCGCCCACTTGTCGTAGGGGCCGATGACCGGCGTCAGCAAGTCGACCGGGACGTTGTCCTCGGGTTGCACGAGATAGTTGAAGCGCGAGTAGTCCATGAGCGTGGGGGTGTGTCCCCACTGCTTCAGGAAGCTGACGCTGCGGAGCGAATCGGTCGGATAGGTGGCGCTGGCCTTCATGTTGTGCTGGAAGCCAAGCGTGTGTCCGACTTCGTGCGCCAGCACGTACTCGAGCAGACGGCCCATCAGCTCGTCGCTGAACGGGAAGGTGCGCGCGCGCGGATCAAGCGCTGCGGCCTGCGTGAAGTACCACGAGAGCTGCAGCTTCTGCACGTTCTGGTAGAACTGGATGTGCGCGTTCAGGATTTCACCCGATCGGGGGTCGTGCACGTTCGGGCCCGAGGCGTTTTCCGTCGTGGACGGGAGCCAGCGGACCACCGAGTAGCGCGCGTCCTCCGCGGACCAATCTGGGTCGTTCGCCGGTGCTTCCTTGGCGATGATTGCGTTCTTGAAGCCGGCGGCTTCGAATGCCGGCTGCCAGTCTTCGATCGCCTTCTTGAACCAAGGGATCCACTTCTTTGGGGTCGCCGGATCGATGTAGTACACGATCGGCTTTACTGGCTCCGACATGGCCGCGTTCGGATCTTTCTTCTCGAGGCGATAGCGGGTGATGAAGCACTTTTCGTTCACCTTGCTGCCGACGTCGGTGTAATCGGTGGCACGGGTCGAGAAGTAGCCGACGCGATCGTCGCACAAGCGCGCCATCATCGGCTTGTCTGGCAGGCGATGGAAGCTCCAGCTCATCACGACGGTGTTGGAGGCGTTGTTGTTGGTCGGGGCGCCACCACGTCCAGCGGGGGCCGCGGCCGCACCGCGTCCACCACCACCGGCCTGCGCGAAGGTCAACATGGCGTAGACGTTCACGTTGTCGACGAACGGCGTGGCGCTTTCGATGAACGAACGCGTCGCGTCGACGTTGCCTGGGATACGCGAGCCCGGTCCGAGCTCGCTCGGCGGCTGCGTGAAGAGGCGCGTGACGTCGATCACCATCGCGCTGTCACGCCCGAAGCTCTCGACGTTGAACACGGCCACAATCGGGTTCACATTCGCGTCGGCGACGGCGCGCGCTTCGTTGACCTTCGGGTCCACGATGGCGTCATACGACACGCTGCGTAGGAACACGCGGTTCTCGCGACGCTCCCAGCGGTACACCTTGTTGCTCACGGCCTGTCCGCCGTAGCCGGAGCCGAGCACGGTCTTGGCGATCTCGGTCACGAGGAGCTGATCCTTGCCGAGCTGGTCGCGCGGAATCTCGAACAGCAGGCGGGCGCCAATCCGGTGGACCTTGAAGAGGCCGTCACGGGTCTTGGCTTCGCTGGTCACGACACGGGCGTAGGGCTGCGGAGTTGCCTCCCCAGCGGCACCACCGGCGGCACCACCAGCGGCGCCACCACGTCCACCGCGACCAGCGGCGGCGGGCGCCTCGGGTGCGGCGGAGTCGCGCGGGGCCGGCGTTGGGGCATTGGCGCGGCCGCCGGCAGGCGTCACTGCGGTCGTCGGCGCGGGAGCCGGCGTTGGCGCCGGCGTCGGCGCTGGCGTCGGAGAGGCGCAGGCTACTGCTACGAGCAGGGCTGCGGTGATGCGAGAGGTGGAGCGTCGCATAGTGGGGTGGTGGTGGGGGTGTGAGTCGGTGACGCGGTAGCGCTGTGCTAACTGTTCTACTCAAACGCGGATGCCACAAAAAGTGCTGGTCTCTCCCACGGTTGCGCTAGCCCTCTGGCCCGGTTTTGGTCGATGCGCGGCCTCCAAGGGTGGCGCCGGAGTCCCCAGTCGGTATCTTTGCCGAGATGTCGCCACTGACCCGTTTGCCTCGGACCTGCGTCGCCGAGTCCCACAGCCGCTGTCGCATGCGTCCGTCGTCCATCGTCCGATCGACGGTTCTGGCGGCGTTCCTGGCGGCGTTTCTGGTCGCGGGAATCGGCTGTTCCCGCCGCCCCCCGGCCAAAGCGCACCAGAGTTTTGATGCGGCACAGTGGGCGCCGCCCGCCGAAACTGAGATTCCGGCCGATTCGCTCGGCGCCTCGATCCGGCGTGGGCTCGCCTTGCTCCGCTTCACCCCCGAGAGTCTGCCGACGTATGCGACGTCGAACCTGCGCTGCACGAGCTGTCACCAGCTTGATGGGCGCAAAGCGACGTCCGCGCCGCTCACGGGCGCGCATGCACGGTTCCCCAAGTATCTGACGCGTTCGGGCGCCGTTATCGCACTCGCCGATCGTGTGAACTATTGCTTCACCCGCTCGCTCGCGGGGAATGCGATCCCGGCGGACAGTCGTGAGATGGAAGACATTCTCGCCTACCTGGCGTTCATCAGTAAAGGCGTGCCCATCGGCGCCAAGGTGATGGGGGCTGACGGGCTGTTAGCGATGAAAGACACGCTCGCCGGCGATACCGCGCGCGGACGCGTCGTTTTTGAGACGAGTTGTGTGGTCTGCCATCAAAAGGACGGGGCCGGCTCCGGCGCGATTCCCTCACTCTGGGGCGCCAAATCCTATTCGATTGGCGCGTCGATGGCACGGGTCGAGCGGGCGGCGAGCTTTATTTGGCACAATATGCCGCAGACCGCGCCTGGCTCGCTCACCACCCAGCAAGCCTTCGACGTTGCGGCGTTCATCAACTCGCACGAACGTCCTGACTCGCCGGGCAAGGACGGCGACTGGCCCATTGGCGGTGCGCCGCGCGATGTGCCCTATGCCACGAAGGGACATGCCGCGTTCAACCCACCCGCGCGACTCGTGCCGCGCGGCAACCCACAGGGTGCGCTCGTTCCCGCGCCCACGCGTATCGGGCGCACTGCCCGTGGAGCTGCCCATGACTGATCCGGGATCGAAGGAAGGCGCCGCACTCACGCGGCGCGACCTGCTGCGCGGTGCGGCGGTCGCCGGTGGCGCCGCGTTGGTTGGCCTCCCTGCGGTGGCACGGTCGCAAGCGCAGGCCGTTGCGCCGGTGCTGCCGCCGATTCCTGAGGACGCCACCAAGCTCCTGGGTACTCCGACCTCGCCGGTGGGCACACGCTCCCGCTTCGTGACGGCATCGCGTGCACCGACGGGCGAAGTGACCGGGACGTCGTTCACACCGTTGCAGGATCTGACGGGGACCATCACGCCGTCGGATTTGCACTTCGAGCGACACCACGCCGGCATTCCGCTGCTGGATCCCGCGCGGCACACGCTCACGGTGCACGGCATGGTGGATCGGCCCATGGCGTTCACGGTAGACGATCTGCGGCGTTTCCCGCAGGTGACGCGTGTCCATTTTGTCGAGTGCTCTGGCAACGGGCGGGGTGCTTACCGTGATCCGAAGCCTGATCTTACGCCGCAGAAGATTGCCGGCATGACCAGCAACTCCGAGTGGACCGGCGTTCGACTAGCCGACATTATGAAAGAGGTGGGTGCGCAAGCGCCAGCACAGTGGTTCCTCGCCGAAGGGGGCGATGCCTGCCTGCTCGCGCGCAGCATTCCAATGCCCAAGGCATTTGACGATGCGTTGGTGGTGTGGGCGCAGAACGGCGAGCCGCTGCGCCCAGAGCAGGGCTATCCCATGCGATTGCTCCTACCGGGCTACGAAGGGAATGCCAATGTGAAATGGTTGCGGCGCCTTGAAGTGGGGATGCGGCCGTGGATGACCCGGTGGGAGACGGCCAAGTACACCGATCCGCTCCCGGGTGGGATCGCGCGTCAGTTCAGTTTCGAGATGGATGCCAAGTCGGTGATTACGTCACCGTGCGCGCCACGCACGATCACGAAGGGGTGGAACCCGATTAGCGGGCTTGCGTGGAGTGGTCGCGGTCGCATTACGAAGGTCGAGGTCAGTACCGACAACGGTAAAAGCTGGCGCGAGGCCGAGTTGCAGGGGCCGTCGCTGCCAAAGGCGCATGTGCGCTTCGCCTACATGTGGGAGTGGAAGGGGAGCGAGCAGGTGCTCCTCTCTCGCGCAACCGACGAGACCGGCTACGTACAGCCCACGCGTGCGAAGCTCATCGAAGTGCGCGGCAAGGGAACGGACTACCATTTCAATCCGATCTATGGCTGGCACATTGCCCCCAACGGCGCCATCACCTTTCACGGGGAGAGCTGAGCATGCGCATTGCTAATAGTCATC
>Ga0114966_10004788_pt1 | contig 11583 bp, 13 predicted proteins | sample M_130207_XF_Meta_FD_87029 | JGI IMG/M metagenome (GOLD analysis project Ga0114966, IMG submission 87029) | Freshwater microbial communities from Lake Montjoie, Canada to study carbon cycling - M_130207_XF_MetaG | ecosystem: Environmental > Aquatic > Freshwater > Lake | place: Lake Montjoie...
ATATTCATTATGTTCACACGGTTACATTCAATGACATGTACGTTTTCTGATAATTCAGCAAAAACATATCCTAAATTTATAATTCCAATATCTATGGATAATACTTTTTTTAATAAACTCATTTAAATTACAATACATTATTTTTAATTTATATAAAAAAATTTTATTCTTTAAATTAAAATAAAAAATTTTATAAAAATAAAATAAAATATAATATTATAAAAGAAAGTTATAAATGTCTTGTAAAGGTAATTGTGGAAGTCAAACATGTGCTTTTGGTAAAAAAAAATCTGCTTTTGGAAATACAGCAAATTCCTTTTTTGTTCCACAGTATTCACAGAATGCTAAAATGTATGAATGTTTACAAAATGGTGTATATTATCAAAACAACGCAGCACCATTAATGAGGTACGGAAAAAAGAAAAACGGATTCGGTGGTCCAATGAAAATCGGTAAAAAGTAAAGTTAAATTTTTTAACAAAAAATAAATAGACATTATATAATAAAGAATTTCCATGTTAATAAGTAAAAAACGTAAAATAAAAGAAATAATGATTAAATTACCCAAAGAACACCTTTTAGATTGTTTAGATTCATTTGAATACTTGTCGGTAAAACAAAAAGAATTAACTGTGAAAGAAAAAAGAAAAAACGTTGATTACCAATGGTCTGAATACATTGTTTATATTATTTGTAAAGGTGGTGATCGTATTGAAAACTTTGAAGATTTTGAAACAACATTTGATCCATTGATTGAACGAGGATATCTTACTGATTTATTAAAAACAGATAAAAAGAAAGTAATGAAGTATTACAATACTTTTTATGATGAATATAATAAATTAGGTATAATTTCTTCTAAAGTATATCTTATGGGAAAAAACCAAAGTAAGGTTGAAGAAATTAAAAAACTCCATGAAAAAGAAAAAGGTGCAAAATTAAAAGCAGATATTATTTTAAAAACGGATAGTGATGAATATATTGGATTTTCTGTAAAAAGTTCTGAACAAGATACTCTTACAAATTATTCAGTTTATAAAATGTTACCAAAAGATGAAATTCTTTTATTAAAAGAAATTCAATTATCCATTATTAAACAAAATGGATTAAGTACTGTAAAAGAAGTTTATAAAAAGAATCGTGAAAAATATAACAAATTATTTGCAAATAGTTCAACAATTGATAATGAATACCATATTACACTCAATGAATTTATATTAGAAAATAAAGAAAGTATCCTTGAACAATGGTACAAAAATTTATTTGGAAAATTACCATATGAATTATATACATTTAATGGAAAAGATTTAACAAATGAAACAATTTCACCTGAATTTATACATATAAAACCAATTCAAAATCCTGCTAAAAAAGATAATGGTTGTGCTGCAAAGTTATTTTACGCATTGTATGATCATGATAATATACTTTACAAATGGGAAATACGTTGGAAAGGAGATATATTCGTATCACCTCAAATACTTACATTCAAATGGAATCCTCAAAAAGATCATCTCAAATTGATAAAAGCAATTGCATAAAAGCAAATTCAATTGAAATTACACAAGCAAATACAATTGAATTTGTATAAAGAAAAAAATAAACTCTTTATGCAAATACAATGGGAAGTTATTGTAAAGGTAAAAAATCAAAACCTGTTAATTTGGCACTTTACAATCGTATAAAAGCAATGGTAAAACGTAAAGTAAAACGTTGGCCATCTGCATATGCATCCGGACAACTCGTAAGAATGTATAAAAGCAAAGGTGGAAAGTATAGTTGTAATTCTTTTGGAAAATCACGTTTTAATTCTTTTGGTTCTTTAGATCGTTGGTTTAAAGAACGTTGGATTGATGTTTGTACAGGGAAACCATGTGGTAGAAAAAAAGTTGGTGACAGACTTTATCCATATTGTAGACCATCTCGTCGTGTTTCTTCAAAAACACCTAATTTTAAAATTTCTCGTTCAGAATTAAAAAGGAGGTGTGCAATAAAACACCGTATTAAAGGAAAAAGACTTTTAAAATTTGGTAAACAAAAGTTTTACACTTTAGATTTAAGATCTAAAAAAAGTGTACTTTCACTTCGTAAAAAAATAAACAGTTCACAACCAGCAGATTGTTTAAATTGGGAAAATTGTAAATCATGGACGTATTTTGTTTCAGAACCCATAAATAATATTAGTAAAATTAAATTTCGTTTAATAAGAAAACCATTTAAAATTAATAAAACTCCAAGTAAGAAATATGATAAATACATAAAAGACCCTTCATATTGTGGTATGTCAACTATGTTTAGTTCAACATCTAATAAAGATATTGGTTTAGCAATACCATGTAGACCTTATGTTAATTTAAATGATTTTGCATTTAATGCATCTGACCAAGAATGGATAAGTTTATGGTACGGAGCAGTAAAACAAGGTTCTTCAAGGATGAAAAAACCATTTTATATTTCAACACATGGACATGGAGTTAATTGGTTACATGTTCGTTTAGAAAATAAATTAAAATACTTTTAATACATTATAGTAAAATGAATAATGCAATTGCAGTTTTTCAAGGACCTGAAGTATATGGAACTGTAATTTTTAAAGAAACTAACTTTGGAACAGTTGATATATATACATATCTTCACGGTCCTGGACTTGTCCCAAATGGAGAACAAGGATTTCATATCCATGAATATGGTGATCTTTCAGATGGATGTAACAGTGCTTGTGCACACTATAATCCATTTGGAAAATCACATGGTTGTCCTGGAACATCAACACGTCATGTTGGAGATCTAGGTAATTTAAAAATTGATATGTTTGGTAATGCTCATTATAAAACGTCAGATGACCTCATAAGTTTATCTGGTGAATATTCAATAATTGGACGTTCTTTAATTATCCATAAAGACCGTGATGATTGTGGTTTTGGTCAAGGAGAACGACGTGAAGAATCACTTATAACAGGTAATGCAGGTGCTCGTATTGCTTGTGCAGTTATAGGACATGCAAAAAAATAATTGTTAAAAAAAATTAAAGTAGTATTTGTGAAATAACAGTTTTTACAACTTCTACATTAACAGCATTACCAAATTGTTTATAGGCAATACGGTCAACTGAATGGATTTTAAAAGAATCTGGAAATGATTGTAAACGAGCACATTCACGAGGTGTAATACGCCTTCTTTCTTTTCCATATACAGGAGTTTGAACAATTGCTACTAAAGTTGGAAAATAGTCTGCTTTTTTTACACGAATACCTGATTGTCTAAATTGAATAAAATAATTAAAAATGGAATCATCTTTTTTTATTTTACCAGTTTGCCATTCTAATTTTCCAAATATTTCTTTTCTATTAAGAAGTTCAATATTTTCATTATACCATGCATCCCATTGTTTTTTATATTTTTCATAAATTCTTCTATTTTTTGTCATATAGTCTTGTTTCCATTTTGGTAATTCTTCAAATTGTTCTTCAGTGTATTTTTTATAAAATTCATTTGCTAAAATAGTTGGACTACAATTTTCACCAACTTCAAATTGTTTAATCATGGAGTCCCATACTTCAAGAATTTCTTCTTCTTCATTACTAAGATAAAACTTTGCTTGTACGTTTTTTTCAAAAATGTTTATTTTCTTTTTAGCAATTTGTAAACTAATAGGTTTAAATTCAATGTTTTTACGAACACATACAAAAATAACACGTTCTCTATTTTGTGGAATACCTAATTGATGTGGTGATAAATCAAATGTTTGAAGGAAGTATCCAGCATTATCAATTTCTTTACAAATATAATTAAAAACTTTACCATTATCAATTTTACGAATATGTTTAACATTTTCTAAAAACATATAACTCGGATTTTTAAGTTTTGCAATACGAATAATATGATCAAATAAATTACCACGTGAATCTTTTAGACCTAATTTTTTACCTCCATTGCTGAACGGTTGACAACTAAACCCACAACAAAGAATATCAAAATCTGGAAATTCAGTTAATTTTGTCATATCACCTTGAGGTTCAATACCGTAATTATCTTTGTAAACTTTACAACATTCTTTATCAATTTCAGAAGCACCAACACATGTATGTCCAAGTTCAGTTAAACCAATATGAAAACCACCAATACCAGCACAAAAATCATAAAACCTCATTTTGTCTTTTATTAAATTATATACATGTTTTTAAGTTAATTTAAAAATAATTTGTAATTGTAATACTTAAATGTTTCTTAAAAGTGATTTTAAAGTACTTACAATACCAGTATTAAAACGGTTATGTAAAATAAAATTGATTCCAAATTATTCAAAAATGAAAAAGGAGCAATTATTTGAAGAATGTAATAAATTAATTGCAACAATAAAAATACAAAAATGTTTTAGAAATTATTTTTATAGAAATGCAGTAGATAGTATAAGTTTAGAAAATGTGAGTTTTCCATGTTTTATTTACCGTGTAAAATGTGGTAAGGTTTTCTTTTATAGTTATGATTCTATTATAAAATATATTATGAAATCTGGAAAAGTTATTGATCCAAATACACGAAATGAATATACAGATACCGAATTACTTCGTTTGGATACAGAAGCAAAAAAACATTTTCCCGATAAAAATTTTAAAAGTACGTTAAAAATAAAAAAGAATGAAAGTTATGCACGTCGTATACGAAATCGTGAAAATGACATACTTTCTTTCCAGATGCGTTTAGATGAAATAAAAGTTTCTATACTTACCATTATAGAGGACAATATACTTTCATGGAATTTAACAGAACCAATGATTGTAGAAAATATTGAATATACCAATTTTCATGGATACGTAAATTCAATAATCCATGAATTAAAAATACTTTTTTTACATTTAAAAACATACAGCATATTTGAATCAAATTGTTACAAAAATTCTTTTTTATCAGATATCAATAACAGATCAGATTATTTTTTAAATATAATTTTAAAATTGTAAAATTTTAATTTTGACAAAAAATCTAAATACTTAAAGAAATAAACTTATTTAAAGAAAAAATAAAAGGTTAAAAAAAAGTTAAAAATGGTTGAAGAAAAATTGATATGTGATATGTGTAAAAACCCTACATTTATATGCAAATGTGATTCAGCATGGAATGCTTTTGATAACATATTAACAAATAATTGTAATGGTAAAATGGTTGGTCAAGGTAATGATAATGTAGTTTATAGTTCTTTAAAAATATCAACAATGACTATATGTTTTAATTTTAATCAAAGTATAAATTTACAGTTATTAAAAGAACGATTACCTGCTTCAGTAAAAATAAATTTTGTACCAGGATCTAAAAAATCAAAAGTTCCTAAAAAGAAAGGAACAGATTCTTTTTATAATAGTTTTGATATTAAGATATCCATAAAAGACCATTTAAAAGGAATTTATTCAAACGTAAGTATATTTATATTTCCAAATGGAAAAGCAAAAGCAGCAGGTGTAAAAACAATTCAAACAATACAATCTTTATTAGATGAAATGGTAGAACTTGTTAGATATGTTCCAGAATGTATTGAAAATCCAGAACAGTTAGGTATTGAAAATATAAAAATACAAATGATAAATAGTGATTTTAAAATAAAACCAATCAAAGATGATCCAGATGGATGGTGTATAAATCAAAAAACACTTAAAAATATTTTAACAAATAATTACAATCTTAGTGCAACCTTTAGTGCGTTAAGTCGTTATCCAGGTATAAATTTAAAAATAGAAAGTGTAATTGAAAAAAATAAACAAATAAGTTTATTAATATTTAGATCGGGTAGTATAATAATAACTGGTGGCAAAAATGCACAAGATTTAGCAAATTGTTATAAGATTATTACAAATATTATAACAAATCACTCAACGGATTTATTTTATTACGATATAAATGAAGAAATTAAACAAAAGAAAAAGAAAAAAATTTTAATGTTCAATTGATTCTTCAACAAATGCTGGAACTGTTTCAACAATGTCATTCTTTAATACATCAAAAGAATATTGTCTAAATAAATGTGCCCAAATTCGTTCAGCAAAATGTCCATTTTCAATATTATCACCAACTGATAAACTTGTAAGTAAGTTTTGATAAATACCCTTATTAATAAAGTTTATATTTTCTTTGGAAACAATAAACATTCCTCTCATACCGACGTAGCGTATTGGACGATTGTCTATAATTGCTTCTTTCCATGCACGAAAATCAGAATATTCTGATTTAATAAATGGATTGTTATTTCTATTACAATATCCTTCTGCTTGATAATTATCAATTGTATAATTATATGTATTTGGATTTACTTTATAAAAACGTGGTGAATAAAATCCTTTGTAACGTTCTTTTACAATATTAAAACGTTTACGCATTGCGTTAAGGTAATGTCCCTTCTTCAAACACATAAGAATACTTGCTGGTAAACTTATAAGTATGTCTGGTAAATTCTCCCAATTTTCAAGAATATGATAAGCAATTGTATGATCAATTCTACCAATATTTGGTAATCGTTTAATAATTACCTTCGGTGGTGGAACATAGTCCTTGAATATATCATCATTAGGACCTTTATTATAAATTATAACTTGGTCAACTGCATCAATAATGTAATTGATCCAATCAACTTTTTCATTGTATCGTGTAATTATAACACATTTAAAACCATTTATTTTTTTATCGGGAATGTAATCAAAAGTAGACATCTTTATTTAAAGTAAGATTATTAATAATTTTACTTTATATAAGTTTTACTTTATAAATGAAAATTAATTTAAAGTAAAGTTTTTTTAATTAATTAAAAGTTTTAACAAAAATGCCAAGTAATATATTTCATTCACTCATTTGTAAACCAGTTGTTATTTTATTTTATGGATCCAAGGGTTGGATAGGTAATTTATTTTTAGAACACATTAAATGTGAAAATTGGGATATTAAAGTATTTGAAGGAACTGCACGTTTAGGTTCTCCAGATCTTCTCATTGAAATAGCAGCAATTAAACCAACACATGTTATTTCATGTACAGGAAGAACACATGGTGTTATTGATAATGAACTTATTAATACTATAGATTATCTTGAATACCCTGGTAAACTTGTTGAAAATATAAATGATAATCTTTTTGGACCAATCCAATTAGCAACAATTTGTAAAAATAAAAATATCCATTATACCTACCTTGGAACAGGTTGTATTTTCAATTCATCTGGTCTGGAAACAGAAACACCACAACAATTTAATGAAGAATCATTACCAAATTATTTTGGTTCTGGATATTCTATTGTAAAAGGTTTTACTGATCGTTTAATGCATGGTTTACCAGTACTTAATTTACGTATCAGAATGCCAATCAGTTCACAATCAAACCAACGTAATTTTATTGATAAAATAACAAAGTATGAAAAAGTATGTAGTATATCAAATAGTATGACGGTCTTGGATGATTTCTTTCCATTATTTATTGATCTTTTACTTAACAAAAAAACAGGAACATTTAATTGCACTAATCCAGGAACAATTAGTCATAATGAAATTTTAGAAATGTACCGTGAAAGTGTAGATCCATGTTTTACATGGAAAAACTTCACTTTAGAAGAACAACAAAAAATTCTTAAATCGGATCGTAGTAATAATATGCTTAATACTGAGAAAATTGAAAATTTGTATCCAAGTATTAAAAATATTAAAGATTCTGTAAAAAATATTTTTACAAAATACAAAAAATAAATTGTTTAATTTTTGTATAAATTTGTTGTATTAAAATCGTTCTTTACTAATTGAAGATTATTACTAAATTTATTTACAGGTGGTGGTGGTTGAACAACGGGTGGTGGTTGAACAACGGGTGGTGGTTTTATATTATATGATTTATAATATAATGGTTCATCAAGAAGTTTTTTTATTAAATATTTATAACAATTCCAATTTTTACCAGGTGTTTGAATGATTGATGGATGTGTATTTGTTACATTATTCATAAATGAATTCGTTGATGGATCCCATTTGAAATAACATAAATTATCTGTTGCTTTAATTATAACTCTTCCAAAATTAATATGAGACGCGTTTGAAAATAATTCATGATTATGATCTAAGAAGAGTAAGTCAGGGTGTTCATAATATATTTTATGTGCAAGTGCCTGGTCATCTAACCCAGGTTTAATATCTAATATTTGAATAAAATTATATAATTGATTTGCTGTTCCAAAAATAAGTCCAAAATTTATATAATAAAAATTATTTGTTACATTTTTACTCTTTGCATTGTCTTGTTGTTGTTTCATATATTTACCAATAAAATCTTCACCTGGTCTGATATTATATGCTTTATATGGTGCTGAACTATTTCCAGTACAGCACCCTGGTTCAGTTCCAATTATAATTTGATTATTATTTTTTTGTCTTAATCTTAATGCTTTATTTAAAAATGTTTTAGAATTTTCATTTATCAAAACATCTCTTCCGTCACATAATAATACGTATGTATCTGGTGGTAATGTTTTTAAATAACTCATATAACCAATTGCTCTTCCATACCAACTTGTCCATTTTTCTCCATTTCCTATGAGTTTGTAATTGTAATTATTTTTTTCAAACATTTTTACTAAATTCTGTACATGTTCGTCATCGGTATTTGTTTCATAACATACTGCTATAAAATTATCAATGGAAGATTTTGAATAACGTTTTACTTTTTTATAAGAACGTTTACTAAATTTACTAGTAAGACCATCATTTCTAAGTAAAATGATAAAAACCAATAAAATAACAATTATAATTGTTTTCATTTGTATTTATAAAATATTTTTTATTAATAAATAATAATAAACATTAATAAACAATTATGGAAATTTTGTTACTCATTGTTTTTATCATTTTACTTTTTATTATATTTAAACCAAAACAAACATTTATTGAAAATGCCAAACGTTTAAAAATTTTATTTATAACTGCAGAAAACCGTGATGATAAATATATTGAAGACCATGATCAAAATTTAAGAAATTATTGTAATAAACATGGATATACTTATTTAAGAACAGATAATTGTCCAAAATCAGTTAGTACAACGTATTGGTGTAAAATACATTTAGTAAAAGAAAATCTTGATAAAGGTATTTATGATTACGTTGTATGGTTAGATTCAGATACAGTAATAACAGATTATTCAAAACCATTAGAATATTTTATAAATAAATACAAAAAAGATATTATAATAGGAAATGATTGTCACATTATTAATACTAGAAAAGATATCAATGCAGGTGCTTTTGTTATTAAAAATTCAGATATTGGTAGAAATTTTATAAATGACTGTTTATTAACTTTAAAATCAAAACCTGAATGTATTGTTGATGACCAAGAACAAGGTGAATGGGCAGGTGAATGTTATGAACAAGGTGTAATGAATCAATTACGTAATGGTGAATATCATGATTATATATATGTTGATGAAGAAAAAGAATTTATATATAATGATTGTTTTGGTTCAGTGTATGAAGATTTAATAGAAGGTAATTTATTAAAAGAAATTGATATGCCTTTTATTGTACATTTATGTTATATAGATAATAATGATAGAAGTGATTTTTTTAAGAAGTATATTTAATTAATGATTTTATACCATCTTCAAAGTTTATTTTAATTTCCCAACCCAATAATTTAAGTTTTTCATTTGATATAAAATACCGTGAATCATTAAATGGACGATCTTTTATAAATCTAATATAACTTTGAAACGAGTCAGTACCTTTAATATACTTTACTAGTATCTTTGCAACTTCTAATACAGTGTATTCATCAGGTGTTCCTATGTTGTATATTTCACCTATTACTCCTTTTAATAAAATTAATTCAAATGCTTTACAAACATCATCAACATGAAGAAATGAACGAAGTGCTGTACCGTCACCTTGAATTGTTACTTGTTCATTATTTCTAAGTTGTTTTATAAAAAGAGGTATAAGTTTTTCAGGATATTGATTTGGTCCATAAACATTGTTACCACGAGTTATAATAATTGGTAAATTGTAACTTTTAATATAACTCATTGCAATCATTTCAGCACCTGCTTTTGTTGCTGCGTATGGATTTGTTGGAACAAGGATACTTTGTTCTTCATTTTTAATATCATCATTTATAGATTCTCCATATACTTCATCAGTTGAAACATGGATTATCTTTTTTATAAATCCAGTTTTATTCTGATAATTACGACAACACTCTAATAAAGTATGTGTACCAACAATATTGTCTTTAGTGTATTGCATAGAATCATCAAATGAGTTCTGAACATGTGATTGTGCAGCAAAATGAATAACGTGTGTTATGGCATGTTCATTTAAAATATGTGTAACAAGGTCTTCTGAACATAAGTTTCCTTTTATAAAAAAGTATTTATAATCACTTTGAACAATGGGGTGAATGTTATCTTTTGACGCACAATAATATAACGCATCAAAATTAACAACTCTATTAATTTCAAGATTCAGATTGTTGATAAAGTTTGAACCTATAAATCCACAACCACCTGTAACAAGTAAATTCATTTATGTACAATTGTTAAACTTTATTTTTTAAATGAATTTCGTTTAAAATAAAAATAATATAAATATTTATTATGGATCTTTCTGATCTTAAACAACATTTACATCCAATTAGACCAACTAAAAGATATAAAAGAGTTAATGGAAAACGTGTTGTTCAACCACCAACACCTGATGAAGTTGCAAATAGAATTTCAGGTTTAAATGTCCAAGGTGGTGCAACTAAAAGAAAACCTGTAACTCGTTCACCAACACCTTCACCTTTAAAAAAGAAACAAAAACCTCGTAAACAAGAAAGTTCACAAAGCAGCAGTTCAGATTTTGGTAAAAAGAAAAAAAGGGTCGTTGGTTTAACACCTGATCAATACACTATTGCAACAAGTACAATACCTAATGCAGGAAATGGTGCATTTGCAAATATATATCTTCCAAAAGGAACTGTGTTAGGTAATTATAAAGGAAGAAGAATAAGTAAACAACAATACGAACGTTTAGCAGATGATTCATATGTTTGGGAATTAAGTTCTCGTTATGGACCTATTTATATTGATGGAAAAAATCAAAAAATTAGTAATTGGTTACGGTTTTTAAATGATTCACGTGACAAACGCATAAACGTTGAACCATATCAATACCGTTCAAATATTTATTATCGTACCGTCAAAAATATAAATCCAGGACAAGAAATGTTTATTAGTTATGGAGATGAATACTGGTAAAAGGAAGTATGACGTTAAAAGGAAGTATGACGTTAAAAGGAAGTATGACGTTAAAAGGAAGTATGACTTTAAAAGGTAATTTAAAGAATAATAAGTTTAATTGTAAAATTGTAAAAAAGAATGTCTGTTGAACAAAGTATTAACGATCTTTTAAATAAATTAATAGTAATAACAACAGATATTTATAATTCAGTAGGTCCTGGATATAATGAAGTTATTTATCATCGTGCGTTTGAAGTTGCTTTACGGTTACATAATTTAATGTATGAAACAGAAGTAGTTACTCCTGTAATTTATAAAGGTCATACAATAGGACATGGAAGAG
>Ga0114966_10004789_pt1 | contig 11582 bp, 11 predicted proteins | sample M_130207_XF_Meta_FD_87029 | JGI IMG/M metagenome (GOLD analysis project Ga0114966, IMG submission 87029) | Freshwater microbial communities from Lake Montjoie, Canada to study carbon cycling - M_130207_XF_MetaG | ecosystem: Environmental > Aquatic > Freshwater > Lake | place: Lake Montjoie...
AAAGCCTGGCAACGACCTACTCTTCCGTGCCTTAAGACAAAGTACCATTGGCGCTAAAGGGCTTAACTGCCGAGTTCGGAATGGGATCGGGTGTTACTCCTTTGCAATAATCACCAGGCAAAGCTTTGTACATAAATAGTATTCTTTTGTAAATATCTTAAATATTTCAACCCCTCACTCAGATTTAGCAAAAGTAGATAATTTAAAATATAATGATATAAGTAAAAAACTTTATCGCGGGGTGGAGCAGTCTGGTAGCTCGTCAGGCTCATAACCTGAAGGTCCTTGGTTCAAATCCAAGCCCCGCAACCAAAAAATCTCTTACTATCTTGGCATCTTTATTATTAATATCGGTTTATTTTTAGTAATTTAATTAAATACAACCATAAATATTTTATAAGCTCATTTCCGATTTAATTATTTCATCAAGAATTTTTGGAATATGATAATTTAATTTAAACTCTAGACAGTTTTTTTTTAACTCTTGGATGGTTTATATTTATTTTGCTATTTAAAATTAAAAAAACTATACCAATATTAAACCATAAAAAACTAGCATAAAAAGTTGAGAATAAACTTCCACTGCTTTTTATCGGCCAAATATAAGTAAATATAATTATTAATGATCCATAAAAGAAACCTTTGAGTTTTTTGTCAATATTTATAATTTTTTGAAAAATATTTGTTAATAAAAAAACAAAAAAAATTATGTATAATAAAAAACCAATTAATCCAGTCTCGACCAACAACTCTAAATAAATATTATGCGGATGTGTTGAGCATAAAAACTTCTTTGTTTCTAAGGTATTTAATTTATTTACATCACAAGTGAACCGAAAATTTTTTATTCCTACACCTAAAATTTTATGATTGTTCCAAATAACAAGGGCAGAACTAAAAATTTTATAATGACCAGCTTCTTTATAATTGCTAATATCTTTAAAAAAATTATCAAACCTATTACTAACTGACTGATTAAAAAAATACATCAAAAAAATAATTATAACAAAAATAAATTTTAATAATAAAATTTTTTTAAACTCAAGATATATCAAAAAAATAATTGCTAAACTTAATAAAAATAAAATAAAGGGCATTCTTTCTCCGGAAAGAAGAATTGTAAAAAAAACTAAAACTGAAAAGGATATAATAAAAATTTTATTCAATATTGAATATTTGTTGTAATTACTTATGAAATATGAAATAATTGGAATAGATACATAGAAAACGTAACTACCAACTATTAATTCTTCATTAAATGGCCCACTTAATCTGTCAGGATTTATATTTGGATCTCCTGGTTTAAAACCAAATACATTATAACCATTAAAATATTGATAAAAAGCATCTAAACAAACAAAAATTATAAGGAAAGCTGAACAATAAATAAATTTTTGAAATCCTTTGAAACTTATATTCAATATAGACAAAAAAAATACAAAACACAAAAATCTTAATTGTGCGATTGATTTTGTAAAACTCAAGAATTGATTTTCAACAAAAAATGACAAAAGACAAATATATACAAAAAAAATAAAATAAATTACCATCCATTTTTCTGTACAAAAATTTTTATTTTTTTTTAGATTAAATATAAAAAATAAAGAGCAAGTTATAAAATAAATATTTATTAAAGCAGATCTAAACAAAACACAAACTGGAAATAACAATAAGATTAAAAATAAATAATTTTTTTTTAATGAGTTATTTAAATTTTCGATCATTAATTTTTTCTTCCCATTTTAATGTATACTTAATACTTCTGGATAAATCATATTCTTGCTTCCAATCAGAAAAATAATTTTTTAATTTTATATTATTTGAGTAAATTTTCTCTATATCGCCATCTCTTTTTTTTAAAAAATTAATTTTAATTTTCCTATTTATACTTTCTGAGAACTTCTCAATAATTTCTAATACGGAATATTTTTTATTATAACCACAATTTAAAATCAAATTTTTATTTTTATTAATGGAAAGAATATGAATTCGAGCAAGATCATTTACATCTATGTAATCTCTGATGCATGTCCCATCTGGAGTTTTATAATTTTTTCCATAAACATTAATTTTATAATTTTTACTAATAATATTTTTTGCTATTGTTTTGAAGAGGCCTGTAGAACCAAGTTGTCCAATATTTCCTGTTGGACTTGCCCCTATAACATTAAAATACCTTAAAATTATACAGTTAATTTTATAATTTTTCGAGTAACTTATTATTATTTCTTCACAAATATCTTTAGTCTTACCATAAATACTTTCAGGTTTTTTTGCTGCATTCTCTTTCACAGATCCTTTGACATTTCCATATACTGCACATGTTGATGAGAATATAAACTTTTTCACTTTATACTTTGCGGCCAAATCAAGAATATTTTGCGTGCCAAAAACATTGTTTAAATAATATTTTTTTGGATTTTTTTGACTTTCCGGTACGCTCAATGCTGCTGCTAAATGAATAATGCAACTAATTTTGTATTTAAATACCTTTTCTAATTTTTTTTTATCACAAATATCAATTTTAAAAAAAATTGCTTTTTTATTTACTAATTTTCTTGAACCGGTAATTAAATTATCTACCACCAAGACCCTAAATTTTTTATCTAATAATTGCTCTAGGATATGACTGCCAATATAACCAGCGCCTCCTGTTAATAATACGTTTGTCATTTTTAAAATTATGTTAAATAAACAGATTATGATAACGGGATATATAATTTACAGCTTCGTAGCAATCATAGTCTCTATTCTGTTATTTAGAAATTATAAAATGATTACTAAAAATTATAGATTAATTGACTATAAAAATAAAAATTATGCACACAATCCTACACCTACTGGATCGGGCATAATTTTTTTGATTGTTTTTTTAATAGGTAATTTATTTTTTTTTTTTTATGATTATTTATTTTTTTCTATTCTTCCAAATAGATACTATATCTTTATTTTATCATTAACTATTTTAACGATAATATCTTTTAAAGATGATATCGAAACAATCGATCCAATCATCAGGCTAATATTTCAAATTCTTTTTGTCTACTTATCTATTACTACTTTGAAGCTTAACACCATAGATTTGCCAGATAAATTTCTATTTTTAGCTAGTGTTCTCATTTGGATTTATATTATAAATATTACAAATTTTATTGATGGATCGGACGGTTTATTAATTAGTACTTTTATATTTTATTGTTTTACTATTATTTTTTTAACATTTGTTTTTATTATAAATATTTTTTCAAATTTTATTGCCCTATTTTGCTTGTAATTTCTTATTATATTTTTATTTTTTAACGCACCTCCAGCAAAAATTTTTATGGGAGACGCTGGTAGTATATTTTTAGGTTTTATTTGTGGTTTTTTTTTCTTGGAATTATTAATTGGAAATAAATGGTATTTAGCAATCTCCTTAATGTCTTACAAACTGGTTGATTGTACATACTGTTTACTAAGAAAATTAAAAAGGGGTATAATGCCTTGGGTCGGTCTTTATGACTACTTTTTTTTAGTACCAACACTTAAAAATAAATCTAATCACTTAAATGTACTTATTTTAAAGATTATTTTTTTTATCATAAATTTTATAATTATATTTTTACAAGAGTATCTTGAGATAAAACTTTTTTTCTTAATATCTATTATTTTTTCGATCTTACTATGTTATATTTTTAATAATTTAGAGGATCGATTTGCATACTTAAAATTTAAGAAATAATTTTTTTCACTTGAGAATTCAAGTTTGTTTCAGCGTAATAAAATTTTATTTTGCTTTTTTTTGCTGCTATCTTGTCAGTAATTTTATCTCCAATCATAAATGATTTTTTTATATCAATTAGCCACTCTTGTTTTATTTTTTCAATCATCTTGTTACCTGGTTTTCTATACTGACAATTTTTTTTATATTTACCTCTTCCATGCACAGGATGGTGGGGACAAAAATTTACATTATCTATAAAAATTTTTTTATCAATTAAGAAATCTGATATTTTTTTATGTAATAAAAAAAAGTCTTTGGTTTTATAATAACCTCTTCCAATACCAGCCTGATTTGTAATTAAAAAAATATAATAATTTTTTTTGTTTAAATATTTTAGAGCTTCAAGAACCCCAGGACGCCAATGAAAATTTTTATATTTATGAACATACCCATAATCATAATTAATAACGCCGTCTCTATCTAAAAAAACTGCAGGTTTCAAAAAATTTTTTTTAATAAAATTTGCTGTTTCTAAAAAATTTTTTTTTGTACCTATATCAATAAAATTGGATTTCAAAACCTCACCTTCAATTTTATTTTTTTTTATTAATTTTGACAGGATATCGTTTTCTAAAGAAAGAAATTTTCTATTTAGTGTTCGTAAGATTTTATAATTTAACAAATATATTCCGCTATTCATTAAATTAGATTTTTTATAGATTACAAATTTTTTTTTTACTTTAAGTGAAATTAATTTATTATTGGTATGATAATTTTTATTTTCAATTAAAAACATTTTACCAATAGAGTTTACTTTTTTTGTCAATAAGGACAGATCAAAATTATTGATGCTATCCCCATTAATTAATAAAAAAAAATTTCCTATTTTTTTTTTAAGCAACGATAAGGCGCCACCTGTACCTAGGGGATTTTTTTCAATAAGTACATGTACTTTACTTAAATTAAAAATTTTTCCATGATATTTTTTTTTAAAAAGATTACCTTTGTATCCAGCTAATAAAAAAATTCTTGGTACACCTAATTTTGAAAAAAAATTTATTACATATTTAATGAATTCTATATTATGGAATTTTAATAAAGGTTTAGGAGTATGTTTAGTGATATCACCTAACCTTGAACCTTTGCCACCACATAAAATAACTATATCTTTTATTATCACTTTGTTAGTTACTATTCTAGAATGCATAAAATACTAAATTTATCTTTATTAAAAGTATTTTTATCTGTCATATTTTTTTTTTATTTTTACAATACTTTAAATTTTAACTTTCTAAAGCAAGAATTTCTCAAGATTGACGTCAATATCTTTATACTGTCCTTAGTAATTTTTTTACCAAACACTTTTTTATTTATTTATAAATGGTTTTTATTAACCGAAAACTTTTCAAAAATTAAATTTATTAATTTATACACAAAACTATCATCATCAATTTTACTTGCTGAAATTTTACAAAATTCAATAGTTATTGATATTGCAAAATTTGCTCATCTAAAGAAAATTAGTTCCTTAACAAAATTTATTTTAGTTTTAAATGATAAATTTATTACTTTGTTAATCAAAATTTTTTTTTTTGCTACGATTGTATTTATATTCTTTTATTATTTCGATATGTACTCTATTATATCTATAGAATACGTTTTATATCTAAGTGCAGTTATCTTATTGTTTGCTTTTTTTATATATTTTTTTAAAGAAAAAATTAAATCGTATTATAAAAAATATTTATCTAAAAAAATTATCAAGCAAAAAAAAATTATTTTTATAGAGGCATTGAGGAATTTTCTTATGTTCTTATTATATTTTTTTAGCTTTTTTTCTTTTTTTGAATTTAAAACTGCTCTGATTTTCGCAATATTATCTCCCGTTATTGAAATGACAATAAGGTTCCAACTTCTGTCATCATTTGGCATTAGAGAATTTATTATTTTGGCATTGGGAAATCAGTTTGGATTAGAACAAGAAATTATTTTACCAAGTTTAGTCATCACAACAATAACCCTATTAACATCGTTTAATAATTTTTTAATTTCTCGCTTTTGCAAAATTACAAAAAACCGACAAAGTGAAAAAAAATACGACACGGTAGTTTACTTTGGTAATAATAATTATAAAGGAACGATAGATTTTTTTAGCCAACTAAAAATTATAAAAAAACAGAACAATAAAATATCTTTTTTAAATCACCTTCCTTTTAATGCAAAGAAAATTATAATCACTGAGAATTTTATAAATCCTTTAGAATTTACAAAAATTTTATTTTTTTTATATTTTTTTAAAGGTAAATCATATTTGTTGATAACAGAGTTTCCAACAATTACTAAACAATTTTATTCATACAATGATTTTAGTAAAGCAACTTCAAAAGGCTTAATATCATCACTACATGGCTATATTGCATTTAAATTTTTAAATTTAATACGTATAAAAATAAGAAATACAAAAACCTCATTAATATATTTTCAACTAAGATTTTTTACATCAAAAATACTATCACGTTTTTTTGATTTCGCGATTTTGGCTCATCCTAAAATTAAATATTCGCATTTAGGTTTTAAAAAAAAAAAAGTTGAATTATTTCCTTATTATTTTAAAAAAATTAATATCAGTTATGTTAAAGCGAAAAAATTTATCATTGGCTTTTCTGGTGTTCTAACAGCTCATAGGTTTACTATTTTAAATAAAATAAACTTAAATAATAAATATTTTGAAAATGAAAAAATTTTAGGATTAACTAAATATAATAAAATAGGTAAATTTATTTCATCAAAGAAAAATAAAAAAGTAGTTTGTTTTTCCTTACATGTTGGTAAGGAAAAAAACTGGCCCTACTCAAGTCCAACAAGGATCGTTAATAGCTTAAGCAAAAATGAAGTTCCATTATCTCTAAAAAAATTTAATGATTTATATTCATCTCTCTATATTAATTATAAAGATTTAATTAATATAAAAAAAAAACCACAGCTATTAAAAATGCTTAAAAAACTAAATAATAATATAGATAAATTTAATGAAAATTACGATGAGAAAGTGAAAAATCTAATAACTCTTTAAAATCTTTTTTAAAATAAAATTTATAACAATAATTAAAAAAAGTGAAATAAGCTGAAATATTCTTATAAGATATCCAGCACTATATTGTTTCATTTTTTTTGAAAAAACTAAATATCTTTTTAAATCAAAAGTTCCCGTTTTTGTTTTTGAATTAAATATTACATAAGATAAATTTTCTTGCACTATTAAAGGTGTGTACAATTTATTAAATTTTAACCAGAATATATAATCTGACCCATATAATATATCGTTATCGTAGCCTCCTATCTTGTTTATTATTTTTTTTTTAAAAAAAATTGAGGGTGTCATAACAAAATTAATTATTAATAAAATTTTTTTGTTAAAATTTCTTAACAAAAAATTTTTAACAAAAGTTGTGAGAGGTCTAATTTTTTTAAAATTATTATTCAAATAAACAGCTTGACCTATAATCCATTCTTTATCTAACACTAAATATTTTTCTAATGTACCAAATATATTTTGGACAAAAAAATCATCATCTCCATGAATATTTAAATATTTTCCCTTTGCTTTCCTAAAACCACAAACATAGGCTTTGTCAGCACTTTGAAATTTGCCTTTTATAACTTTTATAAATTTTTCATTTCGAATTTTATTAAGAAACTTTATAGTTTTATGATCATTTTCCTCACACACTACGATCCACTCAAAATTAAAAGAATTTTTATTTCTTTTTAAAAAAAAATAATTTTTTTTTAACAAATTTACTCTATTGTAGGTTGCTGTAATAATGCTTAACAGCATTTGTTTCAAATAATTAAAATTTTTGGCTTTGAATTATTTTGGAACCTTCGTGATCTATTCTTATATTTTGAGTTTTTAATTTTATTTTTTTTAAAATATTTTGTTTTTTATTTGGATCACAAAGGAAAAAAAAGAACCCACCACCACCAGCTCCCAATAATTTTCCACCATAAGCACCTAACTTGATAACATCATCGTACATAGTATTTAATGTTTGATTGCTTATTTTTTTTAAAAGCGTTTTTTTTATTTGCCAAGTTTCATCTAGTAACTTTCCTATTAAACTAACATCAATTTTATCGACGGCCAATATTTCTTGGCATTGTGTTACGTAATTTGACAACATCTTTAAACTTCTCTGTTTTATTTCATTTTTATTAATTTCTTCAATTTTTTTTTCTTCAATACTTGAAGCAATTCTGGATTTTCCTGTGAATACTAAAAATGAGGAATTTTCAATTAACTGAATATTTTTTTCGGTTAAATTAATACCCTCTACATAGATGCGGCCATTTTTTTTAAAATTTATTTTATTAAACCCTCCAAAAGCAGCAAATACTTGATCTTGCGATCCTACGCATTCTTTAATTCTATTTTGCTCGATATTAATTGCATCATAGGCCAAATCATATTTATCAAATACTTTACCTTGTAGGTTTTTTATAATATTGCACAGACCAACCGTAAAAGATGAAGATGACCCCATGCCGGACATTGCTGGCAAATCTCCTGCATGCATCAATTCTATTCCTTCATTATAATTATAAAACTTTAATGCTTCTCTAACGGAGGGATGTTTAATTTTGTTTAAAGAGTTGCATTCTTCATATTTGGAATAAATTATTCTGTACTGATGTGCTAACATTTTATTCGTTTTTTTTAGAAAAATGTAACAATAGTGTTTTATCGCAAATCCAATAGAGGCACCTCCATTTTTTTTAAAGTAAGTAGGCAAATCCGTTCCCCCGCCAAAAAGAGATACTCTGTACGGAGTTTTAGATATAATCATTAAAATTTTTCTTTAGTAATATAATCACATAATAAAAGTAGCCAAATATGATGAACCATTTCTATCTGATTAAAATTTTGAGAATCTAAAAAGAAATTTAATATTCCATATTTGCTTAATTTATTCTTTCCATTAAAGCCTGTAAATGTAACTAAATTTAACTTTTGTTTTTTACAATATTTTGCAGCTACAACATGATTTTGTGAATTTCCACTACTACTTATTAAAATTACAAGATCACCTTTGTCGTAATATTTTTTTATAGCTTCCATTATCCAATTTTCATAACCATAATCATTTCCAAAACATGTAATCAAATCCGCTTCGTTAAAATTGATAGCTCTAATCCCACATTGTTTAGTTAAGTCAACGCTAACGTGACTACACATTGCTGCGCTACCACCATTGCCTACAAGAATAATTTTTCTCTTTTTTTTACTAGTACTTTTTACAAGCTGTACTAGACTTATAAAATCCTTTTTATTTAACTTATCTAAATGAGAATAAATTTTGCTAAAATATTTATTGAAATAAATATGCTTCATAAGAAATAACTACATTAATTACTTTTTTCAAGCAATTGTAAAATTCCCTCTTTTATGCTTATTTTAGGTTTCCATCCTTTTGAAAAAATATAAGAACTATTCAATAATTTTCTTTTAGCACCATCAGGCTTACTTTTGTCCCAGATTATTTTACCAGTGTACGCAGTCAGCTCTGAAAAAATTTTTGCCAAAGCTTTAATACTCATATCTGTTCCCGTACCAACATTTATAATTTCATTTTCAAATTTATTTTTGTTAATAAAAAAAATTGCATCAATAAAATCCATAATATGCAAAAATTCTCTTTTTACTTTGCCCGTACCCCATAAGGTTATTTTGTTATTTGGATTTTTAAATTTATTAAAAAAAGCTCCTATTACATGAGCATTATTATGATCAGTAGAGTTATATTTTCCATATAAAGTTGCTGGGATAATTGATTTCCAATTAAATTTATTATTTCTGTTTACATAAAAAATAAAAAGAGTTCCTAACATTTTACTTGATGCATAATGAATACTTGTTTTTTCTATATTGCTTTTTGCAAAATCATTTTCATTTAAAATTTTCATATTTTTTGGATAAACGCATGATGCTGAAACAAAATATACTTTTGTAATTTCAGCTTCTTTTAAACAATTCAAAACATTTAAATAACCCTCAACATTTTTTTTTAAAATTTCGCAGCCATTTTTAATATTATATTCAATTCCCCCAGATAATCCGAAGTCAACAATGCAAAACTCAATCTGCTTTTTTATTTTTGGATTTTTCAATATAAATTTTGAAATTTGTCTTGAAGATTTAATTAAAAGTTTTTTTTTTATTTTTTTTTGGTTGATATAACTCTGAAAATTTTTTTTGATAAAATAGCTATTTGTTATTAGTAAAATTTTTTTCACTCAAAAATTTCTCATTGAATTATTAGGAATTAGAAACTTAAATAATTTGATTAGTTCAATAATTCCATGATCTAACGAATATTCTGGCTGATATCCTCTTGTTTCAATTTTATCATTTGAAACAATATAATCTCTTTTATCAAGATCTTTGCCAAACTCATTTAAACAAATTTCGAAATTTTTTTGATATTCTTTAATCTTATTGCACAATTCTAGTTTCGACAAATTTGCAGTTGATAAACCTAGATTGAATGTTTCACCCTTAAATTTATCAAATTCATTTATGGACATCATAAATGCTCGGCAAACATCTCGAACATGAATGTAATTTCTTTTAAAATTCGCCTCAAATAAAACAATATATTTATCTTTTACTGACTTAAACACAAAGTCGTTAACCAGTAAATCTAGTCTCATTCTTGGTGAACAGCCAAAAACTGTTGCTAATCTAAATCTTACGCTATTTAAATGTTGTTCTACATACCTCTCAGCATCTGTTTTTGTTTTTCCATAAAGTGAAATTGGATTTAAGGGCGTTTCCTCAGTGCAATATTTATCACCCTGTCCAATACCATAGCCACTATTTGTAGTTGGGTATAAAATTATTTGATCTTTGGAAACAGTGTCTACGATTGTTTTAATTGCATCAAAATTAACTTGGATCGTTTCGTCCTTTTTATAATCGCATAAAGATGCTCCAACTAAGGCTGCAAGTGGTATTATTATATCATTTTTTTGAATATATCTTTTCGTCTCTGGGTCTCTTACATCTAAACTAATAACTTCAAAATTTGGATGATGATAATATGAATTTAAAGAGTCTTGAGAGTATAAAAAATTATCTATGACCGTTACTTTGTGACCTGCTACTAATAAATAATCACATAGCGTTGATCCAATGTATCCAGCTCCACCTGTAACTAAAACCTTCATTGACTCTCTCCTAGAACTTTTTTTAATAGATTTAATTCTTTTTTAAGAGATTTTGGATGATTTCCAACGAAAAACCCATTTTCGTGTACATAGTCTGTATTCTTGGTATTTTTATATACTGAATAATTGTAAAATTTTTTCACTGGATGTTTTAAAAAACTTCCACCGGTAATTAACCTAAATTCAATTTGAGCTTTTTTTAGTCTACTTAGAATTTTACTTTTTTGTTTAAGGTAAGTTTTTTTTAGGACAAAAGTAAATGCAAAAGAGGATGCATGTCCATTTAGTTTTTGTAATATAAATCTTTTATCACTCTTAAATAATCTAATAAAAAGTTCGTGATTTTGTCTTCGAATTTTAATGAATTTGTTTAATTTTTTTAATTGTTCAAGACCTACTGCTGCATAAATATTGTTTGGTCTCAAATTATAACCTGGTAAAACAAAACAATAATCCTCGTATATAGATTGAAATTTTTTATATTCAAAACTTTTAGAATTATCTCTAGTCCATCCATGAGACCTAAGAGAAAGCATTAGTTCATAAATTTCTCTATTATCTGTTAACACTAAACCACCTTCAATGGTTGAAATATGATGGGAAAAAAACGTACTAAAAGTATTAACTATTCCATAAGTACCTGTATACTTAT
>Ga0114966_10004790_pt1 | contig 11582 bp, 6 predicted proteins | sample M_130207_XF_Meta_FD_87029 | JGI IMG/M metagenome (GOLD analysis project Ga0114966, IMG submission 87029) | Freshwater microbial communities from Lake Montjoie, Canada to study carbon cycling - M_130207_XF_MetaG | ecosystem: Environmental > Aquatic > Freshwater > Lake | place: Lake Montjoie...
GCCAGTCATCATCGGGGCGCGCTACCCGACGGCGCCACAAGCGACCTGCGCGCCCGCCGCCACGATCGCCACCATCCATTTTCTCAGCTGAACACGGCCAAGACCAAGGGCGAAACTTGGCCGGCCATGCCGTGCAACTGGTCGATCGCGCGATGTCTCGATCCGCTCTCGTTTAAGACTGACGGTAGACCGCCGCGAGCTCGAGCAAGAGCTTTTCCAACGCACCAAAATATTTCTCCTCCGACAGTTTCTCTTTCTTCTCCCTCAGCGCGGCAATCAGTTGCTCAAGCCGATCACGTTGCCCGCGCCGCTCAGGCGACAGCTGCTGCTCCGCCGCACTCCGCACCAGGTGGAATTGATGAGCCCTCACACCGTCCAAAGCCGCTCCATCTTTCGAGCGTTTTATTGCAATCACCCCCCGAAACCAATCTGCCGGCGTGCCAAGTCCGTCACCATTGTCGTCCAGCAACGCATGCTCAGTTGCCAGGCGCCCCTCCGTCTTGTAAAACTCTTCGGTGCGATGCGCCGCGCTCAAAAAAGATTCCAACAACGAGATCTGCCCGTCTTTATCCAAGTCACTTTTCGGATCCGGCAGAGCCTCCGCTAGGTACTTGCCAAAGCGCGTGTAGTTTTGCTCGTTACCGCTGCGCGTGGCACTCACAATCACCCTCCCGGGCGCGGCTAATCGATTGAGAAACGGTGCGCTCGCGGACGTCGTGTCGATAATTGCCAGCGGACGGCTAAACGATTTAAGCCAGCTCGCCAATTCCGTTGCGGTCAGGTCTGGCCCTCGGAGATTCAACTTCGCCTCTTTCCCGTCAAAGGTGCCGTGGCCAATCAAAATGATCCACAATTCCGCGAGCCCGGTTTTCGACTCAGCCGCGAGCGCATCACGCAAAAGATCGTGATCGGATGCGAGCGCGCTGGTGACTTCACCAATCACCACCGAGCGCACCCCCGCCTGCGCGCAGACTTTACGCCAAGCTTCAATTTGCACCGTGATATCGCTCGCAAAGTCCGCTTCACCGGGCGCACCCGCCACGACGAAGACGGAAGATCGATCACGCAGGTCGTCCCGCGCCGCTGGCTCGCTCGACGCACCTAAAACCAACTTTCCGCCGGCCGCCAGCAGAACAACTCCGCCACACAGCCCCCGCCAAAAACCTGCCCACCGCGCCGACACGCAACCACGCCGAGCGCGGAAATACTCCACTTCCCGTCTAACGTTTTTCCGGTTGCCCATATTCATGGTAATCCTTTCCAACGACGCAGACCCCACTCCGCTAGAAGACACCCTAGGGCTAAGGAAAAAATCCACGGAGTGTGCCAGGCCGGGTACGACCACGTTTCCATCACGGGTGCGCGCAATTCTGGCAGTCGCCCGACAAACTTCGCAAGATCCGCGGCCGCCACCACCTGTCCACCCGTCCGGCGCGCTAAATCCTCCAAACTGGCGACATTCGGCACCAAAGACCGAAACTCCTCCGCTGCTAAATCAGTACTCCAACCCGCTTCACCACGGCCGAGGTCCGCCCCATTCGCGCCTTTTACGGTCGCCGTGGCTTTGAATCCACCCGTTTGGCGGGGAACATAGGTCACCTGGTACAAGCCCGGTTCCGTCAACGCCGGCTCTGCATCCAATTTAATCGGCAAAATCTGCGCGCCACCCGTGCCCGCGAATACGACCGGATCAATCGCCACGCTCACCGTCGCATCATCCACCGGCTGGAATTTTTCATCCCGAACCCGCACCTGCACGCGCACGGCCCCATTCGCGTCCCCCGCCACCGGCTCCGCCGTCGCCTGCACCTTCGCGGGCACGTCAGCAATCAGCCAGCGCACCAGTTGCCGCCAGGCCCGATCCATATCCGCATGCGCACTCGCATCCTTCATTCCCCAGCGCCATATATCACCAACCATCAGGGCCGCCGTCCGGCCGCGGCCAAACCGCTGCACCGCCAATGCCGGCAACTCCGCACCTTTCTCATCGCGCACCGTTGCAATCACACTCGCGCCAGGCTTTAGCCCGCGCACTCGGTTAAAGACCTCAAAGGCCGGCATATTATCCAAGCGCGCCCGTTCGTCTGCCTCGTTATCCCGCAACCGCGCCCACGGTTGCAACCAGCCTTCTCGCGCCAATTGAAATTGTACTTTGCCCGCCGTCTCGCCCGCACTCTCCTCGCGATCCAAATACACCGGCAACATATCTCCCACCGGCGTCCGCAGGTACTTGCCTTCATAAAAGGTTTCCATGCCGCCCAGCATCAAAAACCCACCCCCTCGTTCCGACACAAACTTTTGTAAGACCTGCGCCTGGTCCGCCGAAAAAAACTCGGCCTCAACGTCATCCACAATCACCGCGTGATAGCCGTAGAGCTCCTCTGGGGTCCGCGGAAACCCCGCTCGCAATTCCAGCTCATCGCGCGTGTTGAGCCGCACTAAAACCGGTTGATCATAACGCTGCACCTCATCCACCGATTGACTGCCAAAACCACGAAACAGGGGATTACTCGTCTCCCCGGCTCGACCTCGAAAATCAAATTTCGGCTCTCTTTTCGCCACCCGAATAAGCCCAACGAGCTGGATTTGCTCGTCGCCTTGCACGGCCCGATTCAAAAACTTAAATTCCCAATTTGGCCGGCCCGCCACGTACAATACTCGAAACGGCCCTTGCCCCCGATCCACCGCAAATACCCGCTGATTGTTGACCAACGTGGCCTCACTCGAGGCCACCGCCGAACCCGTCGGCCCCACGGGCTCATCCGGCGTACTCACCCGCACCTGATAAAAAGAGAGCCCCGGTTGCTCGGGCTTCAATTGAAAGCGAAACGCCACCGCCTCTCCATCCGCCCGCGCCTCCGCGGTCTGTTCCTGCACTGTCTTACCCGTACGATCCACCAGGCGCGCCGCAATGGGCCGCCCACGATATCCCGCCGTGGTCACATCCGCCTGCAACGTGACCGGCGCATCCTCAAACGATGTCTGGCTAACCGAAATCTGTTGAACCGCAATATCCCGCACCGGATCAAGCCGGCCGATCACAACCGGATAAATTGGCGGGAGCCCTTGTAAATCAGGCCAAGCCCCATTCGCGAGATCGGTCGCATTTCCGTCCGTTAATAAAATGACGCCCGCCAGCGGCCGCCCTCGGAAACGCTCGCCCAGCGTGCGGAGCGCCGATCCGAGCGCCGTCGCCCGCCCTTCAAAGTTCAGCTCGCTAAAATCCTTGGTCGCCTGCAGGCGCGTATCGAAAAAATAACGACGTACATCAAACGTTGATGCCAGCACCGCCGGCCAGGTCGACGCCTGCGGATCAAGCAACGCGCGCAGTTCTTCCCCCCGGCTAAGCACCGCCTTCTCATCGCGAATTTGTAGCCCTTGGCTGTTATCCGCCACCACCGCAAAAAGATTGGCCCCCGGCCGAGCGCGCTGCCCAAGCCAGAGCGGCTCCAGTAAACAAAGAGCGAGCGCAGTTAGACCCAGTGCCTTTAGCGTCAGCGCCACCCACCGCAAGGGATGCCCGACGCTCGCCCGATAGCTCCACCAGAGCACCCCAAGCGCGCACGCCCCGAAACCAATGACGGGCCAGAGCAAATTCCATCCAGAAAAAGAAAGTGAAGAGGCCATGGCTTAACGAAAAATTAATCGGCTCCGCTGCGGACGCGAGCACCGCCAGGATGCCGGCCAAGCGATGCGTGCACTCCATTCGAGATTTAGCATCACTTGTCCTTCCCTAGTTCTTCATAATAACGACGCACCGACTCGGCGAAGCGGCTGGGGACCGGATCACGATCGATCGGCGTCAACGAATCTTTCGACTCACGGCGCGCCAATTCTTCCGCCAGGCGGCTCCGCACTTCCACGAGCGGTTTGAGAATTTTCAATTCCACCACGGTCCAGTCCGGCTTCTTCGCATCCTGTCGAAAATCGCGGCGCAACAGCCGTGCACTCTCCCGCGCTTCCGCGAGCGCTTTGCGCAGCTCCGGCGTCTCCACAATATCTTCCACATCGCGCAAACGTTCGTTCCAGCGCGCAAAATCTTCACCCGTCAACGGCGCTGCATTCCGAACGCCCCCAATGCGCCCCTCGCCCACCCGCCCGCTCTCGCGCCGACCGTCGAGCAAATCATCGAGACCAAAGCCCACCCCTCCGCCCCGACCGCCGCGTTCGTCACCCGCCTGCGACGCACCTTGGCCGCGCGAACGATTAACCTCCGCGCCGACTCCACCGGTTTGCCGTGGCCCATTCGCACTGCGCGCCTTGCTTTGACCTTTCGCATTATTCCGACCATCGGCCACGCGAGCAACGCCAGCTTGCCCTTCGCTACCCTCTCCCGGCGCACCCGCTTGAGTCGATGCTTCCCCGGCTTGGCCGCCCCCTGCACCCGGCGACTTGCCTTGCCCCGGTCCTTTGCCTTGGCCCGGAGACTTGCCCTGGCCGGCCGCTTTACCTTGGGCATCACTCTTCGCGACCTGCTTACCAGAACCACCTTTCTGAGCGGAATCAGGACGGCTCCCCTCGCCAGCTGGCTCCCCTTCCGCCGCAATTTGCACGGGCGCCGCGCCCTTACCTTCATTTGGTTGGCCGGCTTCCGACCCCTTCTCACCAGACGCACGACCTTCCCCGGCCCCGGGTTCGCCCCCGCGCGTCGTGCCCGCCGCCGCTTTGCCCGCCTCACCCGCCTGCGCGATCTCCCGCTGGAGCTGATCGGTTAGTTGATCCAACTCGGAGCGAGCGAGCCGCAACTGCTCCGCATCATCGCCAAGTACGCTCTCGGCGGCACGCTCGACGCCACGCTTGAGATCCTCAATTTCGCCGCGTGCCCGCTGGCCCGCTTGCCTGGCTTGGGGCAAATAACCTTCCTTCAGCATTTCGCGGGTGACGTCCAAGGCCTTCCCGCCACCCTCTCGATCCGATGTTTTTTGCAGGCGATCGTAAAGATCCCGTGTCATGCGACCACCGGCGAGAAGCTCATCACGCACTTGCTTCACGGCACTGGCGTCATCTTGGCTAACTTTGCGTATGCTGTCATATAACTGCCGGGAGACTAAGGGCTCGGTATTCTCCGCCTGCTCGGAAACTTGGGTCGCCCGCTGCACCAGATTATCCATCCGCGTCTTTTGCTCGCTTAGCTTGTCAAGCATCTCCTTGCGATCATCCGTATCGGTCAGCGTTTTGCGGGCGGCCTTCTGCGCGGCGCCGTTGCCTTGGCTATCCATCTGCTGAGAGATCTCGTCCTGCTGGCGGGCCAAGTCGCGGGCCTCGTTGCGCATTTCCCGCAAGTCATCCGCAAACTGGCTGGAATTTTGTTTGCGCAACTCGTCACGCATTTCCTGCAACTGCCGCTGCGCCCTCGTGCCGGACGCCAGCGCCTGGGCGACCGAGCCATCCGCCGCCGCATCTGCTGCTTTCTGAATATCCTCACGCGTCTGGTCCAGCTGCTGCCGCTGCGGCGCCATCTGAGATTGATTCTCGGCCCGATCCATCCGCTGGCGAACTTCGTCCGCGTCCGCCAGCATCTGACGCTGATCTTCTTCGAGCCGCTTCAGCCGCCGCTTAATGTCTTCACGTTGCTGGTCCGTCTTTGCCTCCTGCAACGCGGTCTGGAGCTCCTGCATCTTCTCGTTTATATCGTTCTGCCGACGGGCCAGTTCCTGCAAACGATTCATCACCGCGAGCTGTTCACGCCGTTCCTGATTCTGCGGCGACTTCGCTTGGCGCTGAGTCTCATATCGATTTTCGCTCTGCTTTAAGTCGAGTTGGTCAATTTGACGTTGGTTGCCCGCTTGCCCGCCGCCTCCGCCTTTTTTGCTATTCCGTCGGGATACTTGGGTCTCCCGCGCCTGCATCTTTAACAACCCTTGGTAAGCTGCCTGCTCGGCTGGCAGCGCTTGCGCCAGCGGACCGACCGTTGAGGCCGCTTCCTTGAGCTTTTCAATGGCCTTCACCATTTCGACCGTGACCACTTTCCACATCGCCTGCTGCCGGGGCGCGCGCGCTTCTTCCTGCGATTCTTCCGCTTGGCTCAGGGCCTGCTGCTGCGACTCCAACACGACTTTTGCATCATCCCCGTAGGTCGCCTTCACACTCTCGCGTTGGAGCTTCCACGTCGCGCTAATAATTTGTTTTTGCAATTCCGCGAGCTTCCGCGCCGAGTTGCGCGATTCCCCGGGCGGGCTTTCCTCATCCTCGGAATCCATGTTCTGGCTCTCTCGGAAAATCTCATCAAAGGGTCGGACTTCCGCAAAATAGAGATCGCCGCTGGTCCGGCGCACCTTCCCATCCGGCCCAATATCATCCGCCCAAGCGTACCAAGAGATCAGATCATCCGGCTTAACGCCGAGCTCTTCGAGCTTGAGGAGATGGGCGAGCGGGCGTTTTTCCTTCGGCGCGCCCTCGCGGCCTAACTCGATTATTTTCGTTTCACGACCCGCGACTGTATACGCGAGTCCGAAGGCCTTCAGTCCGAAATCATCCCACGCCGTCCCTTCAAAAGTTAACTCCTCCAAAGCCGATGGCCGCACATCACCACGAGGCGAGGCGATCCTCACTTCCGGCGGTCGATTGGGCAAAACTTCTATGACGAAAGGCGCCGCCACCTTGTTGGCCCGGCCCTCGGCGTCCACGAGCTGCAAATCATACGACCGACTTTTCTCCGGTACGTGGCCTTGCAGGTTGGCCACCGCTTGTCCCGCCACGACAGTCAGCGCGATCACGGTCTTCTGCCCATCCCGCGAGACCAGCCTCGCCGACTTGACGGGCTTGTTAAGTTGGAGCGCAAAATCCATTTTCGTCCCTTCAACCGCACTGACGCGACGCGTGTCTTCGATGTGTTTGGGTGGGAGTTGCGTGTAGTCAGGGAACCGCAGGTCAACGTCCGAGCGCACCAAGCGGGGGTGCTCAAAAACCGTGACCTTGAACTCGCGCGTGCTTTGCCCGCGATATTCGAGACGATAGGTGAAATCGCTCGCCACTTCCGGTACGCTGCCACCAAAGACCGGGTCGGCCAGACTCTTCACCAAGGGGATCGTCCGCCGGGCCGCACCACTGTCGCGCAGGACTAGGCTCACGAGCGGCGGCAGTGCCCCTTTAAACCGAGCCAGCACGACGAGGCTATCCCCTTTCTCGACGCTCGTATCACCGGGCGTGACGGCGATGCCATCCGTGCCAACCCATTGCGCGGTTTCACCATGAATCGTGGCGACGCGAAAATAACCGAGGGAAAAAATCAAAAGTCCCAGCGCCACCCCGTGCAAGGTCGCCCCCAGCCAGAGGCGAATTCCCGGCACGACTTCTCGCCAATCCTGCTCTTGGCTGCGCGCAGTCGCCTCCTGCAAAACCCGATATTGAAGATAACTCTGCTCCCCGTTCGCCGCGAACGCCGTCTGCACCGCCGTCAATACCAACCCATTTAACTCAGGATGCTTCGCTTCGATTTTCTGTGCCACCCAGCGCCAAGCCGGTGGGGACCGCAACTGCCGAACCACTAAAGCCACGCCGACGGTCAACGCCAGCCCGACCACCCCCGGCAGCGCCCACGCAATCACGTGACCGGTCACCGACTGCATCCAACCCACGCCCAACGCCAGCAGCGCCGCCGACGCCCAGCACACAGCCAAGGTTCGCCATACCGCCAGCCACTGATAGCGCCGCACGACCCGCTGTAACCGAATTTTCAGGAAATCATCATTCATAGTGCCGGTTCCTCTGTTTGCTTCGTCGTGCGCCGCGCCGTCCATCCGGCGAGCGCCGATTCCACCAGTAAAACGGCGAGAGTCGCCGCAATCAACCACCGCCAAAGCTTCTGCCGGCTTTCCGCTTCGATACCCTGCAAAACGGTTTTTTTGTCTGTAGTGAGCGCCGGCTCCGCCTTCACTCGGGATATCGGGACACCGAGTTGCTCGAGGTCGTCCAAACCTAGCGCCGCGGTGCGGCTTTCGCTTGGATCAAGATTCACCGCAAACCGGACCGACTGACCCGTGCCGACGAGTTCATAAATCCCCGGCTGCATCGTCTGGGAGAACACCGTTCCCATCGCCGCAGGAATCACCGCCGCGCCTCCTGGTGGGCGGACTCCCGTCAGCCCCGCGTCTTTGGGCAGAGGCACGCTATCGCCCACCAAAAACTGCGTCGCAATACTCGCCACGCCGCCCGCTTGCTCGAGCCACGACCACACCAACGGCACGAACTTCGAAGAGACCGCCAACTGGCTGTCCTCAGGTTGCCAACCACTCGTCAAAAGATAAATCCGCCCCAACTCCATCGGGATCTCCAGCCAAGCGGGATCGCCCGAATCAAACTTGGCCAGAACCCGCGATCCCGGTAGCGCGGCCGCTTCAATTTTACGATAACGCCAAAAATGGATTTTCGTAAAATCGCTAAAACGAGGATCCGCAAACGGGGCGAAGATCGGGTGTTGAAAATCAATTTCAGAAAACATCGCGTAGCCCGATAATTTGACTTCATCAATCCGCACCGCCGGTCGACCGACCAGCGCGCCGAGCATCTCGCCATGCGGTCCATCTCCTTGCCGCGGAACCACCACAATCGTCTTTCCCGCGAGGGCCAATCGACGCAGCTCCGCCGCCATGGCGGGAGAGACCGCATCCGCCACGAAAATCAGACTCGCGGCGTTCACGTCCCCCGGCACCAACGGCGCGCTGGGGGCTACCGCCAAAAGCCGCACCGCGACCCGCGGCGTCTCCGCCAGCGCACGCTTGAGAAAAAATAACGGCTGCCGCGCATCCTCGAGTCTATCTTGACCAATCCAAAGAACCGTCGCCTGTTGCTGAGCCACCGGAATAATGTACGCCGTGTTGTCGAAATCGTCGTCGTCTCCCCGCAAGGTAACTTGGCCCGTCGCGCCCCCTTTCGGAACCGCCAATAAGAAAACCCGGCTCTGGCCCGGCGGCACGTAAGCGTCAATGGGCGCCCCCATCGCCGCGTTAAACTCAGGCGCACCACCTTCACCCCGACGCGTCCAACCCAGCGTAAATTGCTCGCGTTTAGAGTCGGCCGCGTTCGTCACCCGCACCCGCACCGGGGCGTCTGCCGCGCGACTTGCATCAGGCCCGTCCATCACTGATTGGATACCCGCATTAGTCGTATTTTCCGCTTTCACCGCGGCCAGCACCAACTCAATCCCCTTCGGCCACTCGTACGCTTGCAAAGCATCCAACCGACTGCCCGCCTGCAGATCACTCACTAAGATAATTTGCCGCGGCCCGGGCGCCATCTTGCCGTCGTCACTCTCGCCGAGTGCTTCCGCCGCCGTCATCAACGCGCTCCCCAGGTGAGTACCCGCCCACCCCGGAGCACTGGCGGATAATCGAGCGAGGGCCAACGCTACTCGGTCGCTCGGCGCCGTTCGATTCCAGTCGCTAAACGAAACCAAGCCAGCCACCTCTCGATCGAAACGGAAAAGCGCCACCTGATCCGCCGGTCCGGCGCCGCGCAGCGCCTCCTCCACCCTCCCCCGCGCCGCGGCCCATAGTCCCGCGCGCCGCATACTCGCGCTGGTATCAATCAAAATCACCGTCCGTTTCGGCTGCGCCGCCAGCGGGTCATCAATCAATGATTGGCGTAGATAGGGTCGCGCGAATCCCAGAGCTAAAAACGCCAGCGCCAAGCTCCGCAGCAGCAAGAGCAACCAATGTTGAATCCGGTGCCGTTTCGCCAATCGCGGCGGACTCGGCAACAAAAACATCAGCGAGCTAAAAAGACGACGATCTCGCGTCGTTCGCCGGATCAAATGATAAATAATCGGCCCCGCGATCGCGAGCCCACCGAGCATGAAAAATGGAGTCAAGAGGCTCACGCCGCACCTCCCTGCGCATTGGCCCGACGCAAGAAACGGCCTCTCTTTAGCCGCTGTTGTAAAAACTCAAACAGCGCGATCTCCAAGGGCTGCGCCGATGAGATCTGCACATAACTAATCCCTTGCTTTCGGCAAATGCCTCTCAGCGCCTCACCGTGAGCTGAAAATTTCTTCACATACTCCGACCGCGCCACCGCTGGATCAATGTAGAGGCTCCGCCCCGTCTCGACGTCTTCCATCAGCACGGGGGCGGCTAGGCCCAACGTGATTTCCGCCGGATCCACCAAGTGAAAGACCGTAACTTCCTGACCCGCCGCCACCAGCGCGCTAAAGTTCCTTTCCAATTGATCAATCGGGGCCAAAAAATCTGACAACATCGCGACTAATCCGCGCCGGCGCAGCAGGGCTTGGATACGCGCAAGCGGAGCGTCCAAGTTGGTCGAATGGCCTCCGGCGGGTCGCTCCAAAGCCGCCATCATTTGGCGCAAATGTCCCAGCCGATGCCGAGCGGGCAGGAAATCACGCACCTGCTCGTCAAACGTTAAAAGCCCCGCCGCGTCCCCTTGCAGGTGTAAAAAATACGCGAGCGTCGCCGCGAGCGTCGCCGCATACTGGGCCTTGGTGTAACCCGCTGAGCCATACTCCATCGACCGGCTCTGATCGACGAGCAGATGAAAACGGAGGTTGGTCTCATCCTCATATTTTTTAATGACATACCGATCGCTCCGAGCGAATACCCGCCAATCCAAATAGCGCGGATCGTCGCCGGGCGTGTACTGCCGATACTCCGTAAACTCCACCGAAAACCCATGGTAGGGGCTCCGATGCCGGCCACTCAAAAATCCCTCAACGACGGCGCGCGCTCGCAACTCCAAACTGCGAATCGTCATTAACGCTTGCGGGTCGATGAGATTCGCCGAGGCGAGCGCCGGTTGTGGGTTGGTTGCAGACATTATGCGAGGGTCGATGGAGTGAGCGTGCCGCGGGGTACTGGCTAGAGGGGCTAGGTGGCCGGAGGGAAGGAACGTCACGCCCGCCCCCCACCGTCGATCGGTGCGACGCCGTGGTTGATTTAAGCGGATGCCCCCGGTGCTTTGACGAAGCTGAGGAGTCGTTTAATGACTTCGTTGATCTTGATGCCCTCGGCCTCGGCCCGATAATTGAGAAGGATGCGATGGCGCAATACCGGCACGGCTAGGGCCTCGATATCCTCGGCGGCCACGTGGGCCCGGCCCCTCAGCAACGCGCGGGCCTTCGCTCCAAGAATCAAAAATTGCCCAGCCCGCGTACCAGCGCCCCAACTCACCCATTCATTAATAAAATCCGGCGTGCCCGCTTGCTGCGGCCGCGAGGCCGCCGCCAACCGCACCGCGTATCGAATCATCTCTTCAGCCACCGGGACCGTCCGAACCAATTCGTGAAAGCGCTGCACATCTTCACCCGAAAAGAGCGCATCAATCGCCGCCGGCCGGCCCGCCGTGGTCTGCGCCACGACCTTCATTTCGTCGGCCTCCGGCAGGTAATCCATCACGACGTTGAACATAAAACGGTCGAGCTGCGCTTCCGGCAGCGGATAGGTCCCTTCCATCTCAATCGGGTTCTGCGTGGCGAGCACAAAGAAGGGCTCTTCCAACGGGTGACGGACCCCCGCGGCCGTCACTTGGTGCTCTTGCATCGCTTCCAGCAAGGCCGCCTGCGTCTTGGGCGGCGTCCGGTTGATCTCATCCGCCAAAATCATATTTGCAAAAATCGGCCCGGGCACAAA
>Ga0114966_10004791_pt1 | contig 11581 bp, 17 predicted proteins | sample M_130207_XF_Meta_FD_87029 | JGI IMG/M metagenome (GOLD analysis project Ga0114966, IMG submission 87029) | Freshwater microbial communities from Lake Montjoie, Canada to study carbon cycling - M_130207_XF_MetaG | ecosystem: Environmental > Aquatic > Freshwater > Lake | place: Lake Montjoie...
ATTATGCGTTCCATTTTTAATGACTTCCATCATCATGGTTTTCATTTCAGAATTATCTTTCATTAAGTATTTCATGAATTCTTTTAATTCATTTATTTCATCATTCTTATCATCATTATCCGTAACAGCAGAGCTGAAGTTGCATTTTTTTTTATGCGCACATAATGATGAAGAATGTTTATATGATTTTCCACAATCACATATAAAAAAAGGGTTTTTGGGGGTTTTTAAATTAGGATTTATTAGTAATAAATGTTTATCAGTTTGTATGTGTCTAACATAGTCTTTTTTATTACACGTAATAAAGTCACAATTTTCACAAATATATTCTATGGGTTTTTTGGGGTTTTTTTTGTTAGGATTCATTAGTATATTATACTAACAAAAAAAGCCTTAAATCCTTTTCCTTAAAAATAATAAAAAAATTATGCTCACAAATTGAAAAATATTTTTAAAGGCGTGAGACCATAATGAAAAATTATGGTCTCATTGATGCATTTTTACATAAAATAAATGAGTATTTCATTTTTGGACATTTATAAATGTCCAATTTCCAAAACCTAAAAAACTTTCCCGAAAATCTTTAAAAAATTTGATACTACATGAATTTTCAGAGATTTCCAGCTTTTACTTACATGGATGTAGTAAAAATGGGTTTTCTCTCTTTAAGTAGGTTAGAAATATATATTTCTAAGGATTTTTAATAACATGATGATATCTGCTAGTTATATACATATTAGGGTTATATGTGATAGGTTTATCTGAATTATCTCTAGATAATATCCATTTTACTTCTTCTTGAATACGGTAAAAATCCTCATTATCCTCATCATCATCATCCCTATCATAATATTCGGCATCATCATGAAATTCAATCTCTCCATTATTATAGCTGACATAATGCTGAGTTGTATCATGATCTGTTATATAATGCTTTTTACCATCATTATCTACAAAATAATAATTAGATATAATTTCTGCAAGTTGTCCTAGATATTTTATGGATGTTTTGTCAATTTCAAATTTTAGTGGCTGACTTGATATTTGAATACGTGTTCCTTTTAAAAAATGCTTACCAATATCTTCATCACTAATTTGATTCATATCTACCCAGTTTTTATCACGTGGACCAACATAAGTGAACCCTCCTCCTTTTAAATTTTTGCGCGTTTTAAGCTTTCTACGTGTTTTACGTTTTTTAGACAAATTACGTTTACTTTTTGCCATCTATATAATTGCTAAATATTTTTAAGTATTTGAATTATATTGAAATCTACGTTGACTTCTAATTTGCGTATTATCACAGCCTGCTGCCTGCTGCTGCTCCTACCCTTGTTTTACAGGAGGGCGCCAATAATTTAGAAATGGATGTAAAATGTGGAAAAAGAGAGAAAAAGAGGGATAATAGGGTGTTTTGGGAGGGTATTGCAGAGTAACACAGTATATTTCTCTCTACACCTTTTTACATTTCAAACGCCGATTATTTATAAAAAAATTGATTTAAAATTATTATAATTATAATTTATATTATAATAATAATGTCAAAACCAGATACAACTAAAACATTTGTATATAAATATGAAGATGAAATAAAAAAATACTTTACAAATAATTTAATTAATAAAGAAATAATAAGTGAAATACCTAATGAAAAATATGAAAATATATTTAAGGATATTTATGAAAGAAGACCAGAAAAATATGAAAATATTTTTAAGAGTGCTAAAGACCAGAAAATAGGTCCCAAAAGTCAAATGAGTTATTATTTATATAAAACGTCTTATAAATAATCGGCGTTTGAAATGTAAAAAGGTGTAAAAAAGCTGGAGGCAAAACTTTCAAATTAAATTAAATTAAATAATAATATTTTTTATTATTATTTAAAGTCTTTTTTTCATATATACTTAAATGGATTGGACTTGGTCTTCTTTATATGCTTATACTTCCGGATATGCTTACACTTATGCTTATGTGGTTCCCACTTCTACCATTGTAATTGGACTATCTGTCGGTTTAATTAAATTTTCCGAATATATTCAGGGCATGTGTATTTCTAATACAAATCTGATTATACGACAAAGTGATCAAATACATTTTCTTCTAAATCGCTTAATCGATTTAAATAAAAAAATAGTTAGACTGGAAAATGAGATTACAGCTTTAACTGAGACAAATGTATCTTTTACTTCATTATCGACAATAGACGAAGTTGAAGAAGTTGATGAAGAAAAGGAAGAAGAAGAAGAAGAAGAAGAAGAAGAAGAAGTTGAAAAAGAAGAAAAAAAGGAAGTATCAGAAGAAGTATTTGAACTTATTGAAAAAAGATTAAGTCCTGTTACAACTGTTAATAAAAAATCTGGTTGGTTATCCTTTTTATTTTAATTTTAATTTAACGTTTTTTGTGACTTTTTCTTCGGTGTTTTTTGTGGCGTTTTGTTGCGGATCCGCCATTAAAAGTTTTTTTACCGAATACAGAACTTAATATAGGATCACCATCACTATAATCTACAACACCATGACTAATTCCATAAACAAATAAGGTTCCTCCACAAACCCCCAAAAAAAAGTATAATAAAGCTATATTATCTTTCATAATAATATACAATATCACAATATAATATTGTATATTAAAAGCGTTTATAATATATAGATTTCATTATATATATTATAATATGAAAGTAGCACTCTGTTTTATCATTAGTTATCAGCATATTTTAAATAAAGAACAACTATGGATCAACTGGATAAAAGAAAATCAAGACATCATTAATGTATATTTTCATTACAAAGACTTTAATCAAATTCAATCTCCATGGATCAAAACGTATACAATCCCTCCTAAATATGTCCATCCAACTACCTATTATAATGTCGTTCCAGCTTATATGGCTCTGCTTTCTTACGCATTTCATCACGACATTGAAAATAAATGGTTCTGTATGTTAACTGACTCATGTGTGCCGATTATCAGTCCTGCTAAATTTAGACAGTTGTTTTTTGAAAAATACAAGACCAGTCTGTTTTCTTGGAAGCCTGCTTATTGGAATTTGGAAATTCATCGACGTGCCAATTTGCGGCTACTTAAAAAGGAATATTGGCTCGCCAATGATCCGTGGTTCACTCTAACTCGAACTCATGTCCATAAATTCAATATATTTTTAGCAGCTAAAAATGACATCTATCAGATTGTTAATGCGGGCGGGCTAGCGAATGAAAGTATCTTTGCTATTATGCTTCAGACATTTAATGAACTAACAAATAAAGACACCTTGATAAATGCTGTCAGCACCGTAACCGATTGGTCGCGCATGTCGAGCCCGACGAGCCCCTATTTATTCAAAGAGGCGACTCCCGAGAATATTAATATTATTTCAAACCTACTTAAAGAAAATCCGCATGCGATGTTCTTGCGCAAGGTGGATCGCTCGTTCCCAGATCAGGCGATCCTTGACTTATATGGTAATGAAAATATAGGCAATTCTGTTTCTATTTTTAGCGAAAATAGAAGTCTGTTTACAAACATATGTCGTTGTTTTATTCTTTTTATCTGGTCTAGTTGTCTTGTATTATGGGTTGTAAATGAAAAAGTATTAAAGATATGTTGATATTATATAGTATAATATCAAATGGGTGGAAAACTTAGATATGATTATATTTTATTAAAAAGCATTTTCGATGAAGCAAGTGTTATGTTATTAGTAGATTACAAAGACATGTTTATAACAAGAGATACTAGAATTATTGGTAAATGTATTTTATGTGAAAAAAGTTTTAATAAAAGTTTTAATAAATTACATAAACAAAGAAACTTTGGTTGTGAAACTTGTTCAAAAATTTTAAAATTTGAACGCATAAAGGAGACTATGTTACAAAAATATGGTGTTGAATATGCTGCCAAATCTGAGATATTTAGAGATAAAATGAAAGAAACTACTTTAGAAAAATATGGTGTTGAATATGCCACGCAGCACAGTCATGTTAAAGATAAAATGAAAGAAACTAAATTACATAGATATGGAGTGAATAATGAGGAAATTAAAGCCAAAAGAAGATTAACTAATATAAAAAGATATGGGGTTGAAAATGCTATGCAGAATAAACAAATACGAGAAAATGCTAAACAAACTATTTTGGAAAGATATGGGGTTGAACATGTATCCCAAAACTCGGATATTATGGAAAAAATGACAACTCATATGTATAAATTTAAAGAATATATTACTCCTTCTGGCAATATATTAAAAATACAAGGCTACGAACATTACGCATTAGATCAGTTATTTCAAAAAGAAAACATATCAGAAATTGATATTTTAACTGGTTGTAAAAATGTGCCAACTATATGGTATGATGATCTAGATGGTGAAAAACATAGACATTATGTTGATATATTTATACCTTCTCAAAATCGTTGTATTGAAGTTAAATCTACATGGACTGCTAAACTAAATAATCACACTATATTTTTAAAGCAGGAAGCAGCAAAAAAATTAGGATATAACTATGAAATTTGGATTTATAATACAAAAGGAGAAATTGTTGAATTTCATGATTAACATTTCCATCGGCAACCGCATTCCAGGCACTGGACATATGTCGTCATACTTTCATCTGCTGACCTCGTTTGCGCCTGCATGAATGAACATTTTTTTGATTTACATTTTCGACACGTAAATGTGTCTGTGCATGCTTCTAATCTTGTTTCAAATTTGCTCTTATCTCGAATACTTTTGATTCTAATCATTTCCGCCCATTTTTCCGGCTGCATCTCATGATGCGTCATGAAAGCAATTGTATGCGACTTGATTTCGCCAGATACAACTTGTTCAATCAATTTGTCGTTTTTTAGATTTATATAGATGCTACGCAAATGATCTAAATAAATTTGGACGAAGAATGGATTGTCCCACTTCTTCACTACTTTTCTATTGCCGGCTTCTTTCAAAGCCCAATTATGTATTCCTTTTTCTAAATTTGCCGCATGTTTTTCGGACCCACCTTTGTTAACAAAGAATATGCTTAGTTTGGAAGCAATATTGGCTCTGAATTCATCTGGATTTTCGATAATTTTAACTGGCATTGTTGCTTAAATATATTATAATGATATGTTTAAGTGATTGTATAATGATAATTATTAATTCAATTTTTTCTAAGGAAACCAAGGTTTCCTTATGATCCTTCCTTTTTATTTCTTTGGTTTATTTCCTTTATTTTCACCGCTTTGCCGTAGGTAAAGCTTACTATTTATTTTTTATTTAGTTTTTTTGGTATCTGTTGCTTCCTCTTCTGAGCTGCTATAATCATATGCTTCTTCCGACAATTCAGATCCAATTTCTTCTAATAAAAGCGCCGCATCTGGATCTGTATCCGATGTATCATTTTCGACATCTTCGCTATCTTCCGTATCACCTTCATCTTCCGATCCTGACGCAGAATGCTCTGAAGACGACTCGGTATCGACCACAAAACCGTCCTTCAAATAACCGCCTTTTTTTGTCTTTTTTGCCGCAGGAATTGCGGCTAATTCATCCTCTTCCTCTTCATCTTCTGCCGCAGTAACTGCTAAATTTTCAAATCCGCCAAACAGTTTTTCATACATTTTTTCCCATAGTTCAACTGATAAATTATGAAGCTGTGGTTCTTTTCCTTTGTCAGGAGTAGTTGTTGCGACTAGAGCGCATGCTCCAAAAAACAATTTGGTATCAATTGGTGGCGGAAAATCGTATTTATTTTCCATGTTTGCCTTGCCATCTAGCTTCCCATACATGGCAACATTATATTTTTGACCATCTATTTTTACAGGCCAAACTGTGTGTTTTTCAAAATCATCCGCTTTTTTGAAACCGCATTTTTTGAATAGTTCTTCTTCTTTGTATTCTTTTACATTCAGAGACTTAAGCGTTCCTGTTTTATCGACGATAACTATTGTTAAAGAATGTGATTGCGATTGCGATTGCGATTGTTTCATTTACAAATTATATAAAATATATATACAATAGGTTTAAATAGTTTCTACAAATATTATTATAAAGAATATGTCAAATTTAATGAAACAAATGAAAATTTATGTTACAAACATTCCTCCATCTACTCTTAATCTTGAAAACCTTAACAAATTTCGATTGTCCAAAGATGGATACAAAAAATACGAATTAGTGTCTGAAGAATTTGGAACACATATAATCGATTATTCAAAAAATGGTGTAGAAAATATGTATAGAATTGAACCAAATTTAAATATGGACTTACATCTGATTAATAATTATAAAAATGATAAATTATATTCTTTGTTAGTTGATAAGACAGAATATGTTCATATTCCGGTTATTTCTCAGTTTCCAGTGGATTATATTCTAACCAAAATGATATGTTTTGAATATAAGATTAATGCGAATACAACTGTTAATAAAAAACCTGGACTAAAATTGGTTATAGAATGTCTTGAAGAAACTAACAAACTATTGGAAAAAGAGTTGATTCCTATTAATTTTTATTTTTTGGGTTCTTCGATACATCAATCAGAAGATATTTTATTAGAAGAAATCAATATGTTTTTATTAGAGCTTAACTAATATTTCAATATAATATGTTAAGTTGGATTATACAAATTTCAATCATTTCTATTATATTTATTTTTTTGGTGCATCATCTATTAGGCTTTTTTAAATCAACACTAACGGTTCCAAAAATGAAAGATTTAGTAAATTCTCCGGTTAAAAAATATCAGGATATATTTGATACAATTACAAATAGCAATACGATAAATAATTCAAATACTAATTATAATAAATATTTACCTACATCAGATCTAGATACTGATTATACAGATATTGATTTATTACCTACAGAGAATTCAAATTCAAATTCAAATTCATTAGGAACAGACATGAAAGATGAATTAAAATCGTTTCTCAAAAAGCAATTAAATACTTCCGTAGATGGTGTAAGCTCTAATTTTGGTTCAGCATTTTAAACAATGTATTATTTAAATTATATATTATTATTAATAATTTATAATTTAAAGATTTAGATCCATTATTATTATCATTAATATTAACATAATGGATCTATCTAGATTTGACACAACTCAATTACACAATGATTTCATGAATTCCAGACCATTCAATCATATAATTATTGATAATTTTTTGGATGAAGCATTTTTAAATGATATTTTATCTGAAATTAATAGTTATTCATCTGATACATGGTATGATAAGCAAAACGCAAATATTAATAATGAAGCCGACAGTATTGTTCAAAGTAAAAAAATTGCTCTTACCGACTATAACAAAATGGGAACCAAATCTCAAGGTTTTATTGACTTAACTAGAAGCGATAAATTCCTCCATTTTTTAAAAAACATCACCGAAATTTCTGATTTAGAAAATGATCCGCAATTATTTGGAGGAGGTGTTCACAGAGTGAATACCAATGGCCATTTAGCAATTCACAGTGATTTTAACATTCATCCGGTATTGAATAAATATCGTCGACTAAATGTGTTATTATATTTAAATAAAGATTGGCAATGTGATTATAATGGAGAATTGGAATTATGGAGCAAAGATATGAAACAATGCGAACATCGTATTGCTCCTATTTTTAATCGTTTAGTTATTTTTCGCATCACAGATGACGCGTTTCATGGTCACCCAAATCCATGGCTAAATCAAAATCCTAGATTATCATTTGCTTTGTATTACTATACAAAGGATCGACCTGAAGAAGAAAAGGCACCATTTCACTGGGCTTTGTGGCAGAAGCGACCTAATATTGGGTATTAATAATAATAAATAATTTAAATAAAAGATATAAAGATATATTGATATGTTATTAATATAACAATGTCAAGACCAAATAATAAAGCCAAAATCAATACTGATCCATCTTTAAATGCGGATGAAATCTTGCATGAGTTTCCAAAATTTGAACTTTCTTATGAAACAATGATGCATAATAAAGTTCATGATTCCGACATTATGTGCGCTTGTCCAGAAGGTGATAAGTGTTTCGCATGGTTTACGGAATATAATGATGAAAATGTATGTTTCCTTTTTGAAATGGAAAAAAGGTCAAAAGATCGAGCTATAAAAATAGCGGTAACCAGTTTCAATGATGCGCTTGTTTATGGTTCAGGAACCATTTTGTGCGGCACTGTGTTTAAGTATAATGATGTTAGTTGCTTCTGTATACAAGACATGTATTACTATAAAGGAATTAATATGACTGGATATTCTTACTTGAAAAAGTTACAAACTATGAAGACATGTTTAGAAAAGGATCTTACAAATGTTGCTCTAACTAACAAATTCACCATTTTTGGTCTACCTATTTTTAGCACCAATTTTGGCGCATTGTTACAAGATATTTCTTCGTTGCCTTATAAGGTTGACACAATTCAGTTTCGATATTTTAATTCTAAAAAAATATCATGTGTTAAATACTATAAACCGAATAGTAACAACAATGGTATAAATAATAAAAATAGGGTAGACAATGGACAAGCGGTAGCAAAAACAAATAAAGCTGTATTCAAGGTTTCGCCTCAAATTCAAACCGATATTTACAATTTATTTGCTTACAAGGATGGGAAAGAAGAATTCTTTTCTATTGCGTTTATTCCTGACTTGAAAACAAGCATGTTTATGAACAAATTGTTTAGAAATATAAAGGAAAATAGTAATCTAGATGCGCTAGAAGAGAGCGACGAGGAAGCGGAGTTTGAAAACGAAAGAGAGGATAAATATGTGTTTTTAGATAAGTCGTTTAAAATGAATTGTCAATATAATCATAAATTTAAAAAATGGGTTCCTGTGGATTTAGCGCCAAGGGATAGTCGAGTTATTTCTTTGTCACTTCTTGTATAACACTTGAAAATCTTATATAGGGTATATGTATAGACAATGTCTTTAGTAAATGTGAACGCATCGCATAATTCTGGGTTTGGATTTACTAGCACAGTAAATCCTAGATCTGTAAATCCAGCTGTTTTATCTGTGCCAACTAGCAATATTCAGGCAGCGGCTGCTTCTAAAATTGTCGGAGGCGGCAGAATTAACCGTAAGAAAATAAATAAAATCTCTGGAAAGTATAAGATGAGAGGTTCAAAGAAAAGTAAAAGACGAAGTATTAGACGAATGAAAAGCCGAGTTAGAAGCCGATTTGCTAAGCGAAGCGCTAAACGATCACACAGTCGCAGACAAAGTAGAAGTCGAAACCTTAAAAGAAGTGCTAGTAGAGGTCAGAAAGGCGGCTACGCTCAGTATCAAAATAACATGCCGAATACGCCCTCTTTTTCCACTGGTGGTCCGCTATCGCCATCTTTAAGCGCTTTGGCATCACCACCACCTTACCAGACGCTAAGCAACTGCACTAACTGCGTTGACTCGTACAATCATTTTACAAATTCAGGTACGCAATCCAAAGGATCGTATTAAATATAAATATCAATTAATAAAATTATATAAAAATATAACTTTATTAAACAATAATGGAAGAATTATTACATAAAATAAAAATTTTAGAAGAAGAAAATAATATATTAAGGGTAGAATTAGAGGAAACTAAAGAACATTTAAAAAAATATACAGCTCCAAAAAGAAACAAAAAATATTATGAAACACATAAGGAAGAATTGTTAAATAAAATGAAATTAGAGCCTATAGCATCAGACAAAAGAAAAGAATATAATAAAAATTATTATTTGAAAAAGAAAGAAATTCAAAATATTAAGGAATAAGATATATTGCGTATTATAACTTAAATATAAATATTTACTTAATATATAAATGCCAAAAAAATTTACATTAGAGTTTTTAAATCAAATTTGTAGTGAAAAAAGAATGATGCTTTTGAAAAATTATTCAGAAGATGAATTAAATAGTCAAAAATTTATAGACTTTAGATGTATAAAATGTAATGAAAATACATCTAAAAGATTTGAATTTATTATAAAATATGATGCTATTTGTCATATTTGTAGTTATAATCAAAAAGGAATAACAGCGAGAAATACTACACTAATTAAATATGGAGTAAAAAATATATCGCAATTAGATTATATTAAAAATAAAAAAAAAAGAGACTACATTTAAAAATTATGGAGTAGATCATAATTCACAAAGTCAAATTATTAAAAATAAAAAAGTAGAAACTACAATTAAAAATCATGGAGTAGAACATCCAATGCAATCCGAAGAAATTAGAAATAAAAGTAAAATAACATGTTTAATAAATTATGGAGTAGAACATCCACATCAAAATTCAGCAATCGCTGAAAAGGCTTCAAAAAATTGTTATAAATCCAAATTATTTATTTTTCCATCTGGTAATGAAATTAAATGTCAAGGGTATGAACCATTTGCTTTATATGAATTAATAAAAAATAATATTAATGAAAATGATATTAAAACTGGGGCTAAAAATGTTCCTACTATTTGGTATAATGATATAGATGGTAAAAAACACAGACATTATGTTGATATTTTTATTCCTTCGCAAAATAAATGTATCGAAGTTAAATCTACATGGACAGCAAAAAATATAAAAGGTTGTATATTTTTAAAACAAAATGCTGCTAAAGATTTAGGATATGATTATGAAATCTGGGTCTATGATAATAAAGGAAGTAGAGTAATAACTCATGTATAGATTAATTTGTTAGTTTATCTTTATTTAAATCTACATAATTTAAATAAAGTAATGAATTGTATCTTTATTTGTGTATTCAACAATCCAAATTATATCAATATGTTGTATATTTTGTTAGATAGCATTCATAGTTATAGTTCAATAAATAATAAAAATATGGATATAGATATAGAAATTTTGATATACACTTCATCCAAGTTTATGAATACGATTCAACAAAGTATCTTTTACAAGGCATTATTTAAAATCATTTGCTTCGAAATAAATGACAATTATAATACAGTTGAAACAGCTTGTAAAGCTAGACTGGACCTATTTAATCTTGGATCTTCTAAAAAATATAGCAAGTTCCTTTATTTAGATACCGATATCGTAGTAAAAGGTGACTTAAATATTGTATTCAATCTTTGCACTAAAGATACACTATACGCTTTAGAAGAAGGTTCTATTGATAGCAATACCGATTTCTGGGGCAAAACCTTGTTTGAAAATGCGAAAGATTTACACTTGTATGCTAACAATTTTTCCGCATTTTCTAGCGGAATATTACTTTTCAATAATTGCGACAAAATGAAACAGCTATTTACAATTATTCAAGCTGATTTTAAAAAAAGACCGTTTCATTTTTATTGCCACGATCAGCCTTATATTATTTATAATTCGTTTAAATATGAATTATACGACAATCAAGTTTTAAAAGATGTCGTTGTAAATAATGATCATGATTTTAGTAGCAACAAAATTATACATCATTTTCCAGGAGATCCTGGCATTCATAAAGACAAATTAAAGTTTATGTTTGCTTTTTTAAATGGACTAAAGAATAAAAATTAATATATTTATATATTATATATGTCAGGTATTCAAGGAGCTCAGGGCAATATAGGTCCTCGCGGATTTATGGGAATTAATGGTTCACCTGGACCTC
>Ga0114966_10004792_pt1 | contig 11581 bp, 10 predicted proteins | sample M_130207_XF_Meta_FD_87029 | JGI IMG/M metagenome (GOLD analysis project Ga0114966, IMG submission 87029) | Freshwater microbial communities from Lake Montjoie, Canada to study carbon cycling - M_130207_XF_MetaG | ecosystem: Environmental > Aquatic > Freshwater > Lake | place: Lake Montjoie...
ATCGTGCCACGTAAAAAACCAATCACTGCCCCGTCGATTTCTCCAACAAAACTGCTCTCCACGACATCTTGTGGAGGAAGTGTTATCAGTGGGGCGTGTTCCGCTAGCCAAGCGATACCACCACGCTGATTCAACAAAACCGATCGATGCTGCGCATCCAAATCCAGCACAACAGACATATCAACGATATGCGCTGGACGCACAGTTGGGTCAATACTCATGAAGTCCCAACAGGGCCATCAGAGAATATTCCGCATTTCATTACGAAGGAAATAAGGGGCAAGCGTCATCACCGATGGGACACATTGGAGCGCCTTTGCGGACCAAAAGGAAACACTGAGTGCACATGCGCTCATCAGGTCGTTTCGGCTGAATGCCAGACTCGGGGTCATTAGAGGCTTGAATATCTTCCTCTTCCTCTTCGGCTTCTTCCTCGTCATCTTCACTACGACCCTTGACCGCAGCATCAAGAATCTTGGCTAAGTCCGACTCGATATCGTCTTCGCCGAGCAAATCGTCGTCGTCGTCATCTTCCTCTTCCTCGGCAGCGACAGACTTCTTGGCTTTCTTGGCCTTCTTTTTAGAGAGCGCCGTGACCGGCTCTTCATCTTCATCGGTAGGAAGCGGAACCTCGTCCTCTAACGCACCGTCGTCGATCTCATCATCTAAATCACCTGCAAGCAGATCATCGGGATCCTCATCAACATCATCGCCCTCTTCAAGGAAACCCTCCGCGAGATCATCTGGATCCACAACATTGTCTTCTTCTGCTGCCATTTTGTCACTAACTCCTAAAGTTGATTCGCCGAAAAAACGCGAGCCGAGCGCGGATGTTAGGCATAGAACGCCTGATTACCGTGAGATATTAGAGTGACTCCCGTCACACAATAGCCCAATCTTTCCTTACTTGCCTCCACGTTTCGCTTCTGCACGTCTTTCAGCCGCTAAACGCTCCAATTCGGGTTCCTCCGTAGTGAGGTGAGTCATCGCCTCAGCAACGGCCTTATGCCCTGCCTGCTCGCCGATCAGTCGGTGCATTTCAATCGCCACTCGGCGATAGGCCGGGTGGCCTTGTGGGGAGGAACGCAATTCCAGCATGTGCATCGCTTCCCTGGCGTTGAACTGCATCACATAGCGCACTCGGTAGGCCATCGACACGGCGTATGTGGCCTGCTGAGGGAACTCGGGTTTGAGATCGTCATATAAGGCCGCCGAGCGGTTCATGACCTCGTCGAAAACGGGAGTCATACCCGCTTCGTCAATCAGATCCGGTCGTGTGTAGCCATGATTTGCCGAAAGTGGTTGCCATTCAATAGTCAGCAAACGATGGCGTTGCATATCGCGAAAAGCGCCGTAATCCGACAACACATCGAAGCGATAGTCAATGCGCTCAAAGGCTCGACCTGGGCGATGACGGCGATTCTCACGCTCACCGATGTACGACTTCAGGATGGCCACTTTCTCATCATGCCCAAGACGCTGTACACGTTGCATGATCTGCGTCTCAGGCAAACTTGTGTGCGAATAACAGATGGCCGCAATCAATTTATCTTCGCCATCAGGATCAAAATCCGTCAACACCACTGCGGCGCTGTGATCCACTGGAGTCTCATCAAACAGACCTCGGACAACCTCTTGGGTATTTTCTCGGTTGTCGCTCAGATAGTCACTCCAACGACCACCGCGATCCGCCAAGTCAACTCGTCGTAAGAAACTCGGAATCACCTTGCGCAATTCTTCCAACATCAAATCAGCGTATTGTCGCGCTTCTGGCAAAGGATGCGCCCGCATCCGAATCAACATTGATTCGTAGGATTGGCCGCTGCCATAAATGCCAACGTTAGATAGAGAAGCAGCGGGCAAGACCCCGCGTACCGCATCAAGGGCCTTAGCGCGCGTGGCCATCCGAAACACGAAATCACTGTCAGCGGGATCCCGCTTCACGGTGGCACGAATGTGCTCGGTGACTTTCTCCATCAAAACCGAATATGAGTCAAACATGCGATCTAAATCACCGACGTAGCGCGTCCCAAAACGGGAGGTCAAAACTTCGGGATCCCGATAGAAACGGTAGCGACCAGCCAGACGTGCGTCGTAAGCGATATAACGAGTGCTCTGCTCCAAATAACTGGCGAGTCGTCCCCATTCGAGAATCTTGGTCAGAATATTGCTGGCTTGTTCACAAGCGAGGTGAACCCCACCTAATTGAGCGACAGAATCATCGCCATACTCGAAGAAGACTTTTTCGTAGAGTTCTTCAGCTCTTTCCAAACCAATCGTGGCATCCACGCTTTGATCACCAGCGATGTCCAGATCCCCAACAAACTCGTCTAGAAATAAACGCCGCAAGCTTTTGTGCGTACGGCTATATCGAGCAAACAAAGCACCTTTAACCACCTCAGGCAAGTTCACTAGGGCGAAAACTGGACCGTCCAAATTAGTGAAATAACGTCGGAGAATTTCCGACTCCTCGGCGGTGAACTCCTCTGGGGCATAAACCGTCACGAGGTGACACGCTAGTTGCTCCGACTATCCAGAACGCGGACGCAACTCTTGCTCAGGCTAAAACATCAATGTCACTTGTCACCTGAGCAAACTCACTACTCAACTGAGCACACAGGTCGGGCTGAGTCCACAGATCAATCACCGTCAGAGCCATCGCCTGCGCTCCCGTCACAATGGCAGCGTCTCCCAGCGCACTGCCAGCGAAGTGTGCGAACTCCTCGGTATGAATCGCCACCCCATCGGGGGCCATCTTGATCATGGGATGAATCGAAGGCAACAAGTACGAGACATTCCCCATGTCGGTAGATCCCACAACCGAATGCCCGCTGACGCGTGGATCCATGACTTGGCGGCCGAGTGCCCTCATATTCTCCACATAGGCACCGACAAGAGCCATGTTGTCTCGGACGTCGGCGTAGGTGTGATCGTCCCATTGACTCTCCATCGTGCAACCACATGCCGAGGTTGCACCCTCAAGACAGGCCATCACACGTTGTTTGAGAGGTTGCAAACTTGAAATGGTGTCCGATCGGACGTACCAAGTGGCGGCTGCCTGCCGAGGCACAATATTCGGTTTCTCGCCAGCCTCCGTAAAGATTCCGTGAATCCGTTCCGAGGGACGAATGTGTTGACGCAAAGCGGCCACATTGACGTACCCCAAAACGGCTGCATCAAGAGCGTTGCGCCCTTCCCACGGTGCAGCAGCAGCGTGAGCCGCCTTACCCTGATAGGTCACGTCCACAGTGTGCACGGCAATGGAGTCCATCCGAATGAGATCAGCGTCCGCTGGATGGACCATCATTGCTGCCACTCCAGTACTGAATGCGCCTTGTCGGGCCATGGCGATTTTTCCACCTCCACCCTCTTCGGCAGGGGTACCCAGGATCCGCACCCGCCCACCAACTTGTTGGGCAAGTACTGCCGCCGCCAAACCCGCTCCTAAACCAGCCGCCGCAATCACGTTGTGCCCACAGCCGTGCCCAATCCCTGGGAGGGCGTCATATTCCAGCAAGACCAAGACCTCAGTACCGGAAGCGCCTGCGACCGCCTCAAAAGCCGTCGCCACACCATAGGCATGTCTCGTGACTTGAAGTCCAAACTCTTCTAAAACCGAGCACAGCAAGTCATGCGCATAGTGCTCTTCAAAGTTCAATTCGGGATGCGCATGAATCTTGTGGCTCACGTCAATGAGTTTGGGTGCGAGTCGATCTATTTCATTAATTGCCGCCGTCTTTTCAGCGTTCATCATGACAACCGTTCTCCCTCATATCCATAATGTAGCGAAATCTTTCATCACCTGAATCTCTACGAACTGAACCAAGCCAATCTTCGCCCCATCAATCCACATCGTCAGTGCAGAATCAGACCAGACGAATTCGCTGACACTCTTCACAGAAATATCCGGATGAGGCAGGTGAGTTCCTGTCTGCATTCGTGAACGCGCAATTATCCTCTGGCGCACCGACATCCGGGTGTCTACTTCTAAAACTTCAACTCTCCCATCATTGGGATGTCCACGTGGAGCCACGTCCCATTTCCCAAGATATTGGGCATTCATGACGGCCACGGCGCTACCCCGAAACCAACCGCCTCGTGCATTTATAGCCCGCAAAACGCAATGCGAACTCGCCAACCGTGTATTCAACTCAGAATCTCGTGAATGTTTAAAACTGATCTGCATGACATCGATTGGTAATTCCAAACTTGGTGTCAGCGATTCTGATGTTGATCCGCCAAGTGTGGCGAACATGTCTCCCCCACACAGCCGTATCGTCGTCAGTCCATCACCAAGACGCTCTCCGATTTCACGATCCGACTTTGCTGAAGGTATATCCTCAGGCGGAGTCCCTAGACGACCCCAATCGCCTCCACGACGAATAGTCATGGAGTAACTCCAGGGACCGAACTTGACGCTGCAACCACGCCACGCATCAAAAGTTTCGCTGCCGCCTCAGCAGAACCTCGTGTCTGTGCCGAAGGAGCCATGGTCGCTATCTGCCGTAAGAGATCAATCAACTGCTTCATCGTTCGGACAAAATCTCCACCCGACAATTCCTCGGCCTCAACGACCTCTGCGAAGCCTTCACCGGCCGCCCATGCATGGGCAATAGCGATGTATGTCGGGTCAGGTGGGCGATGTTGATTTAAGGACGCCGATTGTTCCGTCTGCAGCAATTCGCGACTGACAGATTCAATTCGTCGCCACTTTTTGCGGACCTCAGCGGAAGGAAACCACGGCGCAGGAGGTGGCTCACTTGAACGATGTTCATAGACAAAAACCGAAGCTAAACCAGCCATCGCTGCTGGATCTAGATCATCTAAGAGACCCCGATCAAGACATTCAGCCACGAGTAAGTCGCTCTCATGAAACGTGCGCGCCAGCACTTCTCCCTTTTCTGTCAGCGACCAGTCGGAGATGTACTCCCAATCTTGAAGAATCTTAAGAACTCGATCAAATTTACGAGCCACAGAGTTTCCTCTTGTTTTGACCTGTTTACGTAAGTCGTCTACTTCACGTGCGAGGCGATCAGATTGCACCGCAGCCTTCAAGCGAGCCTTTAAATCAGGATCATCCTCAACTGGATGAACTGCCTGATGCCCAGGAGTTGGCGTGGTCCACTGTGTCTCTTCAGCGCGCATTGAGATCAATCGTTCAATCACTGTTTTTTGAAACGTAGGATTTGTTGGAGCGTACGGCTCGGGTAATTGCACATGTCCCAAGGCCACCACGGGTTCACGAAAATCACGAGCCGAAAGGTTTAAGGTCGCTCTCTGAGTGGTCAATACATTCAGTTTCACGCCACCTGAACGATGAGCAGTCGCCAGTACAACACATCGCCCTTTCACCTTTGCCTTATCCACATAGATCACGGCACCTGGACGCAGACGATTAAGCGAGAACTCAACTGCGCTTTCACTGCGCATTCCCAATGTGCCATCAATACGCGCTCGGAAGTCGTGGATGTCTCCGTATGGACTTTCGGCTGCTGTTCGCATGTCAGCCAACTGCTCAAGCCGCCGATCAAGGCGCGCTTCAATCTTGACAACATCGCGATCTGTTTGATACTGCGCGAAAGACAGATTGAGTAAATGGCGTGCTTCTTCGCTGGAGTATGAACGCACTAGGTTCACGGCCATGTTGTAGGTCGGGCGAAACGATGAGGTCAATCGGAATGATCTACTGCTCGCCAAAACGGCGACCTGTTCAAAAGTGACAAACGGATTCCACAACACAACGGCCTGTCCCTTTTCGTCGAGACCACGCCGACCTGCCCGCCCTGTTAGTTGAGTGAATTCACCTGCCGTCAAAAATTCGTGATGTTCTCCTGTGAATTTGGAGAGTTTTTCGATCACGACTGAGCGCGCTGGCATATTGATGCCCACGGCCAAGGTTTCAGTCGCAAAGACAATCTTCACTAAGCCCTCGACAAAACAGGCTTCGACGGTCTCTTTAAAGGGCGGAACTAATCCGGCGTGGTGGGCGGCGATCCCCGACTCAAGTTGAGCTACGAATTGCGGATATCCCAGAACATCCAAATCATCATCTTCCAAATCACCGAGACGACTTTGGATAATTTGTGAGATTCGTCTGCGCTCATCGGGAGAGGTCAGGCGGAGTCCTTGTTTGAAACAAGATTCGGCCGCTTCGTTGCATCCATTGCGACTGAAAATGAAAAATATTGCGGGAAGAAGACCTTCCTCATTGAGTCGTTCAACCACGTCCAGCCGAGACGGGGTATACAGACTCCTGCGACCTCGACCCTTGCCAGCGCTCCGTCCACCTAATTTGCGAGACTGCTCCTCAAGTCGCGCACCTTCTGGGTTTGGGCGTCCATCAATCAGGGTTGGGAAAAGGTGTTCACGTTCAAAAGTTCGATCGCCGACCATGAAGAGATTTTCTAATTCGACTGGTCGCTTCTCCTCCACAACAAATCGCGTCATCCCGCGTACCGTACTGATCCAGTCAGCGACCTCATGAGCATTACTCACAGTTGCCGAGAGGCACACCAACTTCACGGCCCGAGGTAGGTGGATAATGACTTCCTCCCATACCGGACCCCGAAACGAATCTTGAATGAAGTGCACTTCATCTAGGACGACCACAGCCAAATCATCGAGGGCTCTCGAACGCGCGTAAATCATGTTGCGGAGAACTTCAGTCGTCATGACCACAATCGGGGCATCTCCATTAACAGCGTTATCACCCGTCAAAAGACCAACTTTGTCTCGTCCGTAGAGCTCAACAAGATCATTGAACTTTTGATTCGAGAGAGCTTTAATTGGCGCTGTATAAAAAGCCCGTTTCCCGTCCGCTAGAGCACACGAAATGCCATATTCTGCGACAACGGTCTTACCGCTTCCTGTCGGAGCCGCCACCAAAACAGACTCGCCCACATCTAAGACGTCCATAGCCTCAATCTGAAAGCGATCAAGAGGAAATTTGTACTGGGCGATCAGCGCCGGCCGGTCAATCCGCACCTCACTAGTCTGCCCCGTGAAAGGGTCGAACTAGTGACTTAATCGTCATCCTTGCGATTTCGAGTCGCTAAGTGACCAATCAAAATCGACAGAAAGTAAAAGATCACGAGAGGAACCGAAAGCAATAGGAGCGTGATTGGGTCTCCAGATGGGGTGATCACAGCAGCGATCACCACAATGACCACGATTGCCACTCTCCAGCCCTGCACTAATTGCCGTGGTTTCAAGACACCAGCCAATTGCAGAAAAACCAGCAACACAGGAAACTCAAAACCGATTCCAAAGGCGGCCACCATCAAACCCACAAAACTCACATATTTGGAAATTTGGAAGGCCTGGCGGACATCGCTCCCTGACCAGGAAATCAACCACTCAAGGCCTTTATCTAAGGTGTAATAGGCAAAGAAACCGCCCAGCACGAAGAGAAGCACTGACGACAACACGAATGGAATCGCGTACTTCTTTTCTTTGGAATGCAGTGCGGGAACGATGAAGCGCCAAATCTGCCAAAGCACTATCGGTAGGGCCAGTATCAGACCGCCGTACAGAGAAATTTTCAGGCGTGTATTAAAACCTTCGAGTGGTCCAAGTGTGGAAAAATCACAATCCTGTACGAGGTCGGGGCGACGAGCGCAGACATTGGCATACGGTTGGCGCAAGAACCGCAAGACGGGATCGTAGAACGCCAGGATTACCATCATCCCTAAGGAGACGGCCAAAACAGAACGAATAATACGCGAGCGCAATTCACCCAAATGTTGCGTCAAAGTCATTGCCTCGCCACCAGAGGGTTGAGTCTGCGCAGAACGAAACTTAAACGGCAATTTCATGATTCAGTATCTTTTTGGGGAGGCTCGGCTTCACTCGCATCAGCGACTACGGGAGGAGTCGGATTTTCTTGCAGAGGCTTCATCACCGCATCTTTAGTAAGTTGAGCAGTTTCCCGTAGTTCTCGTAGAGGCTCGTCAAATGCAGTTTTGAATTCGCTTTGAAAACCTGTACTCATCTTGCGAATCTCCCCATAGACGCGCGCAAAACGACGAATCGCCTCAGGCAACTTCTCTGGTCCGAGCACAATCAACGCCAAAAGCAAAATGACCACGATCTCACTTCCCGACAGGTTGAACACAGATGGAGTCTAGATAAAGATCGTCCCCCTCAGGCACTCAGCGTGCCAACATAGAGAGGTGCAGCAACGTCTACCTTCTTTGCTTGATCCCCCCATCGGTTTTGCCCATCGGGGCGCTCGGGCGCATGCCGTGGAGAACACCTTGGAAGCCTTTGCCCTGGCAATACGTCTTGGGGCGACTGGACTTGAAAGCGACGTTTGGTTGACCGCTGACAATGTCGCAGTCCTCGATCACGATGGGGTTGTTCGGCGATGGGGGCGCAAGCAGCCCATCAGCGAGTTGAAATCTCATTCCCTCCCATCTCATATTCCTTCCCTCGCCTCCATGCTGAGCAACTGTGTCGGCGATTTCCACCTTTCATTAGATGTCAAAAATCCATTGGCATTGACCGCCACTCTGGCGACGGTTCGAGAGGTGCGTCCTCACCTTGAGGAAAATCTCTGGCTGTGTCATCCAAACTGGGAGATCGTTGCCCAGTGGCGTGCTGTGACCCACGCAAAATTGGTTGACTCCACTCGCCTTTCACGCATCAAAGAAGGTCCCGAGCGCCGAGCCGCTACGCTCCACGACAGCGGAATCGACGCCATCAATATGCACCACACCGACTGGAACGGCGGACTCGTGACGCTCTTTCACCGCTTTAAGAAATACGCCTTGGGTTGGGACATGCAACAAGAACATGTCATCAGCGAAGGACTCCGTATGGGTCTCGACGGGATCTTTAGTGATCACACAGACCGCATGATGGATGCCTTTAGCCGCCACGTTTGACGCAGCAGCAAGAGACCTCTACAACCACGCCCAAGCGCCAAATGGCCATAACACGACAAAAGCCCGGCCCCGAACTTTGCTCTCTTCAATAGCGCCAAAGTCTCGCGAGTCAAAGCTTTGTTGCCGATTATCTCCCATCACGAATACGTGATCCTCGGGCACTAGCACTGGTGCAAGATCGGTATGTGACCCACACCGCTCACTCACTTCTGGATTAGAAAGTTGATCCTGATCAAGGTAGGGCTCTTGCAACTCTTGACCATCAATGAATACGACGCAGGATTTAATCGTGACCGTCTCATTCGGCAAAGCAATGACACGCTTAATCAGATCATCATGAACGATTTCGTTAGTCACACGATCGAACACAATCACATCTCCACGACGAATATCGTGGAATCTGTATGAGAGTTTATTGACCAATACTCGGTCATTAGGCTCCAAAGTCGTCTGCATACTCGGTCCGTCAATGTAGTACTGCTGAAAGACGTAGACCCGAATCAACATCGCTGCCGTTAGCGCTATGACGACAACAATGATCCACTCCCAAACAGTGCGCATCTGCTCTCGGCGTTTGTCATTTAAGTCGCCGCGCGAGGACTCCCCCGTCGGTTCCTCATCAACTGCCGTCAGGTCAATATCCATCGTCAGTAACCGTACAGTACGGGACCACATCGCGCCCCGTTCACAACGAAGCGATCAACTTCTCTACCCGCTCATCACGACTTTTCAACGGGTCTTTACAGAGCACCGTCCGTTGTGCCTGATCATTTAACTTCAGTTGCACCCAATCAACGGTGTATTCCCGGTTCTTAGCTTTCGCGGCCTTAATGAATTCACCTCTCAGACGCGCCCGCGTCGTCTGTGGGGGTACATCAATGGCCGTCTCAATATCACTCTCAAGACAAACTCTTGCCACCACGCCGCGCTCTTGTAATTTATTGAACAATCCACGAGAACGCAAAATATCGTGATACTGCAAATCAATCAACTGTGCCTTTGGATCACCTAAATCAATACCATTTTTGGCGCAGTACGCATTGAGTAGTTTGTGCTTAATCACCCAGTCAACCTCTCGGTCAAGTTTCAAGGGATCATCTTCAATCGTGGTCACGCAATGTTCCCACATTTCAAGGGCTCGTTGTTCGAGATCAGTGAACCCCTTTGTCTGCGCGTATTGCAGGGCTGCATTGAGATATTCACGTTGAATATCCAAAGCGCTGACCTCACGACCACTAGCTAAGAGAACGGTCCGCCGACAGGTGATGTCGTGGCTAATATCGCGGATCGCCCTGATGGGATTTTCCATTGTCATGTCGCGGAGTGTCACCGAAGGGTCTTCCATCATCCGCAACATGCATGCCGTGGATCCGATCTTGACAAAAGTTGAGTATTCACTCATATTTGAATCACCAACGATGACATGCAGCCGCCGATAACGCTCAGCATCGGCATGAGGCTCATCGCGGGTATTGATGATCGGCCGACTTCTTGTGGTCGCCGAAGACATCGTTTCCCAAATATGGTCAGCGCGTTGGGTGATTGAATACAGCGGGCCTCTTGCGGTGTGCACGATCTTGCCTGCTCCAGTGAATATTGAACGAGATACCAAAAAAGGAATGAGCGCTTTTGAATGCTCACTTGGGTCATCACTTCGACTCGTCAAATAGTTCTCATGGCATCCGTAACTATTCCCTGCTGAATCAGTGTTGTTCTTGAAGAGATAAATCGTGCCCCGAATACCTTCCTCATGAAGTCGTTCCTCAGCAGAAATCAGCAGGCTCTCTAGGATGCGTTCGCCAGCCTTATCATGCACTACTGCTTCATAGAGCGAGTCACACTCTGCAGTCGCGTATTCAGGGTGCGATCCGACATCTAGGTATAAGCGCGACCCGTTTTCCAAAAAAACATTTGAACTACGCCCCCAGGTCACAACCTTGCGGAAAAGGTATCGCGAAACCTCATCGGGACTCAGACGACGCTGACCTCGTAAAGTACATGTCACTCCGTATTCATTCTCTAGGCCATAGATGCGACGTTCCATGAGAAAACCCCTATCTACGAGAAGAGATCACGAGAGAAAAGTGTCAATCTCTTGATCGTCAAATCGCTTAAAGCAACGGCGTTCGATTGAACGGCTGAGAATGGCGACCTCCAACCCATCGGCCTGAAGAGTGCGGTCGGGACCTGCTAGGGCTGCCACGCACTTCCTCACGGCGACATTTAAGACATCGCCCGGCAACCATGTTTCGCGTAGCCGACCGCCAATCGCCTCCGCATCACCTCCGAGGACACTCAAACCTCGCTCGTCCATCAAAGTTCCGTCATACATGATGTGAAATAACTGATCCGAATTCTGATCTGCGCCCACTTCAACCAGCAGTATCTCTACTTCGTAAGGCTTGACATCGTGTGTAAATGTCTGTCCCAGGATTTGAGCGTATTCGTTGGCGAGACTTCTGGCTTCAACATCGTCACGCGAATACTGATAACCACGAACATCAGCATTACGCACGCCAAAACGTCGGAGTTGATCAAACTCGTTGTATTTACCGACTCCAGCGAAACCGATTCGATCATAGATTTCGCTAATTTTCCTCAAAGTGTTTGAAGTGTTCTCTGAGACAAGAAGGATGCCGTCCACATACTGCACAGCAACGAGTGCTCGCCCACGGGCAATACCTTTTCGCGCGTAA
>Ga0114966_10004794_pt1 | contig 11580 bp, 10 predicted proteins | sample M_130207_XF_Meta_FD_87029 | JGI IMG/M metagenome (GOLD analysis project Ga0114966, IMG submission 87029) | Freshwater microbial communities from Lake Montjoie, Canada to study carbon cycling - M_130207_XF_MetaG | ecosystem: Environmental > Aquatic > Freshwater > Lake | place: Lake Montjoie...
ACTTACACACCCTGGCATCAAATCTGTTTCATTTGTTGGTTCAACACCGATTGCTAAATATGTTTATGAAACTGGAACTAAATCTGGCAAGCGCGTCCAAGCACTTGGCGGCGCAAAGAATCATATGGTGGTTCTGCCAGATGCTGATTTGAATCTGACAGCAGATGCCGCAATTAACGCTGGCTTCGGTTCGGCTGGCGAACGCTGCATGGCAATTTCAGTAGTAGTTGCAGTAGAACCAGTTGCCGATGCTTTAATTGAAAAAATCAAAGAAAGAATGGCGAAAATCAAGACTGGCGATGGTACGCAGGGTGCCGATATGGGCCCACTTGTTACTAAAGTTCACCGCGACAAAGTTGCTTCTTATGTAACTGCTGGCGAAAAAGAAGGTGCAACACTCGTTGTTGATGGCCGAAATGTAAAGGTGGATGGCGAAGGTTTCTGGCTCGGGCCAACTCTGTTCGACAACATCACCACCGAGATGTCTATCTATAAGGAAGAAATATTTGGACCGGTGTTAAGCATTATTCGAGTTAAGAGTTATGACCAGGCTTTGAAGCTGGTAAATGATCATCAATACGGAAATGGCACGGCAATTTTTACTAATGATGGTGGCGCTGCTCGTAGATATCAAAACGAAGTCGAAGTTGGCATGGTCGGAATTAACGTTCCAATTCCAGTTCCAATGGCTTACTTCTCATTCGGCGGTTGGAAGAATTCTTTGTTTGGAGATTCGCATGCCCACGGTACTGAAGGTGTTCACTTTTTTACTCGCGGAAAAGTAATTACAAGTCGTTGGTTAGATCCAAGCCATGGCGGTATTAACTTAGGTTTCCCACAAAATACCTAATTAGCCACGTATTGTTTTTGCTAATTCCTTAAAGTCATTAACCATAAAGTCAATTTCAGCTTGACCATGCGCCAAACTAATTAGCCATTGTTCATCTAAACCTGGCGGCGTGATTACGCCGTGGTTAAGAGACCAAAGGAAAGATAGCTCAGCAATTTGGAAGTTTGTGGCTTTGTAATCACGGTAATTTCGAACCGGTGTGTCAGACCAAGTTATGCAACCTTTGACCCCAAAACCAACGGTATGGGCTGGTAATTCGTATTCGTCGATGACTTCACGGATTCGAATCAACGCATCTCGATTTAACAATTCTGCTTTTTCAAGAGCAGAAGCAGTACAAATTTTATCTACAGCGCGAACTGCAGCCATTGCTAACGCATGTCCGTTAAAAGTACCTAGATGTGGCATGCGACCATCACTTACCGGCAACATAAATTCTGCTTTTCCACCAAATGCAGCTAACGGAATTCCGCCGCCGATTGATTTAGCAAGACAAATTAAATCTGGGATTACACCAAGTCGTTGCGCTGCACCTTGCGGTCCAGCAGTTAGTCCAGTTTTTACTTCATCAAATATCAACACCACTTTATATTTATCGCAAAGATCCCGAACAGCTTCTAAGTAACCCTCGTCTGGAAGCACAATCCCGATATTTTCCAATACTGGTTCGACAATGAAGCAAGCAATAGTTTTTGAATGTTCTTCAAATAAATTTTCAAGAGCATCAGCATCATTAAACGGGACTACATAAACTTCACCAGCAACGCTTGCCTTTGGGATTACCGGAGTTGGAGCATCGGCAGGCCCGGCTTTATCTAGCGATGGCTTATTTGAAAACAAGACTGAGTCGTGGCTGCCGTGGTAACCACCTTCAACTTTAACAACACCTTCTTTTCCTGAATATGCCCGTGCAGTTCTAACTGCGTACATAGTTGATTCAGTTCCTGAGTTAGTGAATCGAACTTGGTCAATTCCGAAACGGCGACAGATTCGTTCGGCAGCATCTCGGGAGAGCGGTGAAGGAGTTGTGAAGAGCGTGCCCACATCTAGTGAATCTCGAAGTTCTGAAACTACATCTGGATTCAAATGACCAGCGAGCATTGCGCCGAATCCCATTGATAGGTCAAGCATTTTGCGGCCGTCAACATCGGTCATCCATGCCCCTTTAGCGGAGACAATGGAAACCGGATATGGCTCAAAAGATTGAAAAGTTGAATGAGTACCGAGTGGAATAAATTGTGTAGCCAGTTGATATTCAAGACCAGACCCTAGTGTTGATTTCTTGTACATCTCCAACTGCTCTTGCATGACCTTTTCAAGACGAGACTTATCAAATGGTTTTGAATGCGTAGGTATGGAACGGAAAGTTTGAGAATGATGCGATTGGGTTTTCATTGCAATTTTGTACAATCAAAGGGTTCGTGTAGAACCGAAGTTTGAAGTGCACGCTCCTAGCGAAAGTTTGTGTTGCATGGGTAGTTTACCAGAGTTAATGTTTTAATCAACTCATAATTTATGCGTGATTTTCATAGACTTTTGATAAAAAAGTAATTAAATTTCAGGAATGAAGCAGCATTACAGCAAATTTGGCGTTTTTGGTATCTATTTTGGAATTATTTTAGCTTTTTTATCTTACGAAGTATTCAATAAAATTGATCCAACTTATCCACCCTTAGTGATGCGTGGCTGGTTGGATGCAAAAATTCCAATCGTTTCCATTTTTGTAGTTCCTTATTTGTCATTCCACTTATTGGCAGCTTTTATAGTTCCATATCTAAGTTTGAAGTTTGGAAGTTATAAGGCATTTCTTGTAAATGGTTTTGCAATTATTTTTGGGCAAGCTGCATTAGATGTTGCGTATTGGTTATTTCAGACTGAAGTCCCGCGCGCTAATGTCAGCGATCAAGGGTTCTTTAATTGGGTTTTGGTTCATGTAATTTATGGAAATGACCGGCCACTAAATGGATTTCCTTCTAATCATGTAACTTGGTCGGTTATTTCAATAATTGCGCTTTGGCGGTTACGTTATCGCACGCCTAAGACAGCTTGGTATTTAATGGCGTGGTTCATGTTGATACTTCCTGCGACTGTTTTTCTCGGACAACACTTCGTCATAGATATATATGGTGGAATTTTTGTTGCATTCACAGCTTATTGGGCTTGCATGTTCGTAATCGAGAAACCTAGGCTCGATATCCATCGGTAACTTCGCTTATGAGAGCAATCTCTCTCGGTGTATAGTTTTGCCACGTGCGGTTCTTAAATACTCCTACTTACGACCTTACCTATGACGATGTATTCATGGTTCCCAGTCGGTCCACTATCGCAAGCCGGATGGAAGTTGATTTAACAACATCAGATAACACCGGAACCACAATCCCAATTGTTGTTGCTAACATGACTGCGATTTCCGGTCGAAGAATGGCCGAAACTATCGCTCGGCGGGGTGGCATCGCCGTAATTCCACAAGATATTCCACTTCCGGTTGTTCATGATGTTATTCAATGGGTTAAGTCGCGTCATACCTTTTTTGATACTCCTATTACTTTGTCACCAAACCAGACCGTTGCCGATGCGGTTAGCTTGTTAAATAAGCGCGCGCACGGTGCGATTGTGGTACTTGAGAATGGAAAGCCAGTAGGAATTGTTACAGAAGAAGATTGTGAAGGAGTTGATCGCTTCACCCAACTTCACCAAATAATGAGTAAAGACTTAATAAATTTATCTGATTCCTGTAATCCAAAAGAAGCATTTGAATTTCTACATAACAATCGGAGAAAACTTGCCCCAGTTGTAAGTAAGTCTGGAGCGCTAGTTGGGATTTTGACTCGTGTTGGTGCGCTTCGTGCAACGCTTTACAAACCGGCACTTGATTCAAGTGGAAAGCTAAGAATCGCAGCTGCGATCGGAATTAACGGCGATGTAGCGGCAAAAGCTAAATCTCTAATTGAATCTGGTGCAGATGTATTAGTTGTTGACACTGCGCACGGCCATCAAATAAAAATGATTGAAGCAATCAAGGCGATCAGAGCTATATCGCCAAAAATCCCATTGGTTGCTGGAAACGTGGTTACTGCGGAAGGCACACGCGAATTAATTGAAGCTGGCGCGGACATAATTAAAGTTGGGGTTGGACCTGGCGCAATGTGTACTACCAGAATGCAAACCGGTGTTGGTCGACCACAATTTTCTGCTGTTTTGGAATGCGCAACAGAAGCTAAAAAATTTGGCAAACATGTTTGGGCTGATGGTGGCGTTCGCCATCCCCGCGATATCGCGCTCGCGCTCGCAGCCGGAGCCTCGCAAGTAATGATTGGCTCATGGTTTGCTGGTACTTACGAATCACCAAGTGATCTACATAGAGATTCAAACGGCCGGCTATATAAAGAGTCTTTTGGCATGGCATCGGCTCGGGCAGTTGCAGCTCGCACCGCAAATGAAGATGCATTTGATCGAGCTCGTAAATCAGTTTTTGAAGAGGGCATCTCAACATCGAGGATGTATTTAGATCCGCAACGGCCGGGCGTTGAAGACCTACTTGATGAAATTGTCGCGGGGCTGCGCTCATCCTGTACTTACGCTGGCGCCGCGAGCATTTCAGAGTTTGCCGAGAAAGCAGTCGTTGGAATTCAATCGGCCGCCGGCTATGCGGAAGGTCGCCCGCTACATTCTTCTTGGGTTAAATAAATATAAGCCTCAAGGTAATGTTGCTTCTGCAGGTGAAAATGCGTTCGTAGCTCAACGGATAGAGCATCGGTCTTCGGAACCGAGGGTTGGGGTTCGAGTCCCTTCGAGCGCACCAGGCAAAATGGTTATAGGTTTCATCCAACGGCGTACTGGAGAGGAACCCACTTTGAGTAACGATGATGATGCAAATATCGATGACATCGTTACGGAAGAAATGTTGTGGGAGCGGATACCAGAGACTGAAGGCGAAGAGCGCGCAAATACTTATTACGAGTTAAGTGCAAGAATTTATGCACGCGGTCAATATGACGAAGCGTTGGCGCTCGCTGAAACCGCGCGAGATATTTATTCCGAACTTGGTGTGAACATTCCAAAAGAAGGTCTTGCGCAGGCTTACTCTGCAATTGGATATAACTTAAATCAGTTGAAACGAATGGATGAAGCTGCTGGCGCGATGAGCAAAGCCGTTGAATTGTTGCGCGAAAATAAATCACCAGTTGCACTTGAATTAGCTTGCACACTTGGTGAGTGGTGGTTTGCTTCAAAGGAATATCAAAAAGCTATTGAATGTATGAATGAGTGCGTTCAAGAACATTTAGTTGACGGCAATGAATTAGGCGCCGCAAATGATTTTCATTTAATTGGATGTAGCCACCGCGAATTAAAAGAATTTGATAAAGCGTTAACTGCATTTAAAGAGGCGCGTGTATTATTTAAGAGCGCAAAAGAAGTAATTCATGTAGCCCGGTGCGATCAAAAAATCGCACACTGCCTCATCGAACTGGATGATGCGTTAGGAGCGCTCGCCACAGCCCAAAAAGCAATAGATGTCTTCACGACAGCGCACGACCACCCTCGCGAAACCTTCGCACTTTTTGAATACGGTAAAGCGCAAGTACTTAATGGTGAAACTGAAGCCGGTTTAGCATCCCTCGAAAAAGTATTAGATTCGGTAGCCGACGCAGAGCCAAAAGATTTTGAATTCATCGTAGAAATCGAGCGGAGAATTGCAACAATTTTGCGAACGCTAAACCGCGAGAGTGAAGCTCAAGAGATTGAGCGACGAGTTTCATCTGTTGAAGATGTGATTGCTGAATAACTTAACAGCAACAGCAACACTCCGATAAGCGCGCCGATTCCAGCCATAACTAACGGCAACTCAAAATCGTTTTTGCGCCAAAGTGCACCGCCCCAAATACCAGCTCCTAAAATCGCGAAGTTCATCGACGCTTGGTAGACACCTTGCGAGCGTCCACGTTCGGTCTTTGTTGAAAGTTTTCCAATCCAAGATTTTCCAACACCATCAGTAAATGCTGGAAATAATCCATAAATTCCAAGTGCAGTTATCGCCAATAAATGGTTATTAGATGTACCAAGTAATAAGTAGGTAATTCCAAAAGCTGAGAGACCGATTGCATATGCATATTGTGGTTTGATTCGGTCTGCAATCACGCCTGCAGGCAAAGATGCAAGCGTTGCGACTGCATTGTAAAAAATATAAAGTAAAACAACGTTTCGAGTAGAAAAACCGATATCGCTTAGCCGAAGCAAAATTAAAATATCTGGGATATTCATTAATTGAATGAAAACGAGTAGCGCAATTGTCCGTTTAAGTGGGGTACTAAGTGCAACTTTTGGAGCTTTAATTTTTTTGATTGAAGGTTCCCGTTTTGGGAAGTAGCTTTCTTTGACGAAGAATGTTAATGCTGCAGAAAGTATTGCGGGAATAATTGCAAAGACCGCGACTTTTCGTACATCATCGTGAAAAATTACCAATCCCCAAAGCGCAAAGAAAGGACCAATTACTGCGCCTAAATTGTCGCCCATGCGATGGAAGCCAAAAGCTTTGCCAAGATGTTCTTTTTCTACGCTATCGGTAATTAACGCATCCCGAGGCGCAGAACGGATACCTTTTCCGATTCGATCGGTGATTCGACCAATGAGGACTTGTCCCCAAGTTGCAGAGAAAACTACTAGCGCCTTACCAACTCCAGCCAATGAATATCCGACAGCGACAAATGGTTTGCGTCCGATGCGATCGCTATATTTTCCGCTCCAAAGTTTGGCAAATCCAGCTGCAGCTTCAGCGGCACCTTCTATCATTCCAAGCGCAATTGGTGCTGCGCCTAAAACAGTTGTTAATAAAATCGGTAATAACGGGTAAAGCAATTCACTGGCTGCATCTTGAGTTAACGAAACCAAAGTTAGTAAAATTAAATTTCTAGATAACCAAGATTTACGCATCAGGCAAAGCTCCTGTAGGTAGGTGTTGCATGCCCCAGGCATACATTGCAATTGCACCGGCTGCCGAAGCGTTCATAGATCTAGTAGATCCATATTGTTGGATGGCTAATACTTCAGTACATACTGCGATTGCTTCATCCGACATACCAGCACCTTCTTGACCAAAAAATAAAATACAACTTCTTGGCAACTTTGAAGTTTCAAGTTGCTTTGAAACTGAAACATTATCGATACCAATGATTGGGCAATTATTTTCATCACTCCAGGCTTTGAAATCTGAAATAGTAGGATGGTGAATCACCGTCAAATATTTATCCGTCACCATTGCGCCGCGGCGGTTCCAATCTCGTTTACCAACTATATGGACACTTGAAACGTTAAAAGCATTTGCGGTTCTAACCACCGAACCAATATTTAAATCGTGCTGCCAATTTTCTATTGCAATTCTTAATGGATTTCGATTTGTATCTAAATCCGCAACAATTGACGCCACTTTCCAATAGCGATACTTATCCAAAACGTTACGTCGATCGCCATTCTCGAGAAGTTCTGAATCAAAATGATCTTCAGTCGGCCATGGCAAATTATGTGGACCAACACCAACAACTGGATAAAACTCACCTGGTCCAATAACGGGCGGATTGCTCATAGTTCAATACTCTACTGATATTCATCACGGAGGCGAAAAATGAGTAAGCAAAATAGTAAATCCTGGGTGCCAATCTATATAGCGCTCGGCTTTGTTTGGGGCTGCTCATTTATTTTTATAAAATTAGGATTGGAATTCTTAACTCCATTTGGAGTCGCGTTTGGCAGATGCGCACTCGGCGCAGCAACGCTTTTAATGGTTGTTAAGATTCGGAAAATTGCATTGCCAAAGTTCGGAATAATCTGGCTACATCTCTGGGTTATTTCATTACTGCTCAACACTCTTCCAGGAATCTTTTTTGCTCTAGCTGAGACCAAACTAACTTCGATCCTGGCGGGCATAATTAACGCAACGACACCACTAATGACTCTGATTGTCATTTTGATTGCATTCCGAGAAGAAAAACCAAAATCGCATCAGGTTTATGGATTATTAATTGGCGCACTCGGCGTTGCCACCGTACTAGGTGCCTGGAATGGAATTGGTAAGAATCCATTGTGGGCGGTACTCGTATTATTAGGCGCAGTAACTTGTTATGGAATTTCATATCCCTATTCTCGTAAATTTATTATTCCGTTGAAACTGCAAGCCGAGTCGCTAGCTGCAACTCAAGTTTCATTAGCTGCAATCACACTTCTGCCACTCTATTTGTTTGATGGTATTGCAGAAGATAATTATGGAACCGGTCCAGTTCTTGCAATGGTGGTGCTAGGAATTTTTGGTAGCGGTTTTGCATACATATGGAATTTTCAAATAATTGAAAGAGCCGGAAGCGCAATTGCAAGCTCAGTAACTTATGTAACCCCAATTGTTGCAGTTGCCGTAGGAATTATTTTTCTCGGTGAAACTTTGTCTTGGAATGAACCGCTGGGATGTCTAATTGTGTTATTTGGCGCAGCTCTTTCGCAAGGCAGATTGTCGCGCAGAACTACAAAGGCTTAGGCTGCACCAATGCGGAGATTAACGTTTGCGATATTTTCGCTTTTAATACTCACAGCCACGTTTGCAAGTGCTGTCGAAACAGTAGTTCCATCAGAAAATAGCGCGCTTCCTTCGAAATTTGTATTTTATGCAAAGTCAATCAAATTGGCTGGACCAGGGTTAATTGTCATTGACCCGAGTACAAGTACAACGCTCTTCGACGAAGCTTCAGAAGTTCCTAGAGCTCCAGCATCAGTATTTAAATTGGTATCTACCTTTGCGGCGTTGAAATATGTTGGCCCAGACTTTCAATTCAAGACGAAGATATTTACGACTTCCTCCAAAAATACCTATCTTTTAGATGGCAATTTAGATCCATGGCTTACATCAGATATTAAGTTAGCAAAAAAGAATGGTCAGAGGTATTTACCAAATTTAATAAGTAAAGCTAACAAAGTTAATGCAAAATCAATAACGATTGAGCATACTGGAGTATTTACTAGAGATTTAGAAAATCTTTCTAAGTATTTAAAAGCTAGACATATTTTCGTAAAGTTTCGAGAATTAACTCCTGATATTGCTGGCACGCATGCAAAAACGGAGATTGCTACTTTAACTTCACTACCAGTTTCAGAGATGGTTAAGTTCGCTATTTTGTGGAGCGATAATCAATTGGCCGATCGATTAGGAAGAGCCGCTGCACGTGTTAAGAGCGGAACATCGGATCAGATCGGAATTCAAAATACATTTACTGCAGCGCTAACTGCGTATGGAATAAATACAGTAGGACTTAACGTAATTGATGGCAGTGGCTTATCCCGAGAAAACAAAGTTTCAGCGCGGACGATTGCCGAAGTACTAATTCAAATTCGGAATGATCCATTATTTTCACCGATTTATGAAGGCTTACCAGTGGCTGGTAAATCAGGTACTTTAAAGAAGCGATTCTTAACGACTGCTCCTAATGCAGTTGGATTAGTTCACGCAAAAACTGGTTTTATCAATACGACTGTCAGCTTGGCTGGTTATGTAACCGTTGGAAGTAAAGAGTATGTATTCGCAGTAATTGCAGATAAATTGGAACCTAAATGGGTTGCTAGAAATCGAGCCCGTGAAACTATTGATTCAATGCTAGGAACAATTGCGCAACCACCAACACCTTAAAACTATTTGTTATCAAAAACCTTTATTGATCCTTTGTAACACGCAACCCAGGTTCGATCATTTATTGGTTCGTATGTAACACCAATCGGGTCCGGACAAACTTTTACAGTTTGTAAAACCTTAAAATCACTAGTCCTAATTTTAGAAAGCGTCGCACTATTAAAATTTACTACAAAGAGCGCAGTTCCATCGGTAGAAATATCCAAACTTCGAGTTGCTTTGCCAGTAGTTACTGTTTTTACAACTTTATTCGAGGCAAGATCTAGCGCAACAACTTTGCCAGAAGCGTTAAGGGTTGCATAAATAGTTTTTTGGTCTGGTGAAAAAACAAGAGCTCGAGGGTTAGGTCCGATCGGGATGGTTTTATCTGCAAAAGTTTTTAAATCTATCTGATGGATTACTGCGCCGCCCATTTGAGCCACATATGCAAATGCAGAATCATTTGAAACCGTTATACCGCGAGGGTAAGCGCCAATTTTAATCTTTTTAACAATTTTTTGAGTCGCGACCGAGATTACTTGAAGGTCATAAGAGCACCAATGCGAAACTAAAATATATTTATTATCTGGGGTTACTTTTACGACCTTAGGTACTATGCCAACTTTATATGCGGCATCAATTGTGAAAGTTTCAAGGTTTATTCGATACAAGAAGCTGGAGTCATAACCAGAACTAGGGCTGCAAACATCATGTCCCTCATGGTTAAAACCCTTACCGTACATTGCATAATTAGTTACATATAAATATTTTCCATCTGGTGAATAAGCACCTTCAACGGGCGCACCTTGATGGGTTCCGGTATATCCAGAGAAACCAAGCGCAGTTAGATCTACTCGGTCAGAAACAGTTGCTTTAAGTTCGAAAGTATTGGAATCATAAAAAGTAACTGAATGTTTATACATCATGTTATGTGCACTAACTAAACCATTTGGCGAAGCTAAGACCGATTTAGGTTGAATCGAACCCGTTATCGTTTTAACTAATACCATTTTCTTGGTATCGGAAGTTGTCGACTCTTCAGCAAAAGCACTATTTGCGACTAAAAGTGAAGTTATAAAGAGAAAAGAAAAGTGGCGTAATCTCCGTTTGGACATTGCGCCACTTTATCTAACTTATAGAGGATTTATAAATTAATCGTCGCTTTCGTCCTCTTCGTCTTCACCAGCATCATCGCCAGCATCATCGCCACCACGCGCACCATTTGGAACTGTTGGTGCCGAAATTTTTGGTAGTGGTGCTGGGTTGGAAACATTTGGTTGCGGTGCACTAGCTTGCGGTGCGCTAACTTTAGGTGCGGCTGGAGTTTCTGCATCCGAAGGAGACTTTGATAAACCGTAGGCAGTCGCCGATAGAGCGATTGCAGTAATTGCTAGGACGGGTAGAACTCGATTCTTCTGCAATCGATTTATCGGCATCGATTTTTCATCAGAAGCATCAGCTACATGTTCGAACCATTCTGGCTTTTCCTGTGGTTGGTCTGTCATGGCAGGAAAGTATCGGGATATTCTGAGAATAAACAGTGAGCAATAGTTAAGTTGACTGAGTAAACCTGACCAATCTCAGCGTCAAGGTGAGTAGGGTGGCCGATTGTGAAGGCAAAAGGCATCGCTCCATATATCGCTCTGATGAAATTGCGCGTAGTAGAGCTCTTATTGGTTACAACACTGCCATCACTTTTCTTGGCAGCTCATGGAGTGCCTCCTTTAGTTGTTTCAATCGCAACCTTAATAGGTGGGACATTGGCGGCTGGTGCAGCAAACGCTTTCAATCAAGTAATAGAGAGTGATGTAGATAAATTGATGGGGCGAACCTCAAAGCGACCTATTGCAAGTGGACAGATAACTGAAATGCAAGCTCTTTATTTTGCATTTGGAATCACAATAGTCTCGTTAGTAATTATGGCGATTTGGACTACGCCGCTCGCAACTGGCCTTACGATTGCCGCAATAACTTTTTATGTTTTTATTTACACAATTGGATTGAAACGTCGAACTTCGCAGAACATCGTTTGGGGTGGAATTGCCGGTTGCTTTCCCGTAGTGATTGGGTGGTCTGCAATAACTGG
>Ga0114966_10004796_pt1 | contig 11575 bp, 11 predicted proteins | sample M_130207_XF_Meta_FD_87029 | JGI IMG/M metagenome (GOLD analysis project Ga0114966, IMG submission 87029) | Freshwater microbial communities from Lake Montjoie, Canada to study carbon cycling - M_130207_XF_MetaG | ecosystem: Environmental > Aquatic > Freshwater > Lake | place: Lake Montjoie...
AGAGGGAAAAGAGGGAAAAGAGGGAAAACAGGGAATGCAAGGACCTCCAGGACCTCCTGGACCTCCTGGACCACCAGCACCAACAACAAATCCAGTAGCACCAACAACAAATCCAGTAGCACCAACAACAAAACCAGTAGCACCAACAACAAAACCAGTAGCACCAACCCCCAAAAAAAGTATAGTTCCTGAATATGTATTAAAACCTTCTCAAAACTCTACAAATGAATTAAAAAAATATTTCAAAAATGCTAATTATTTTAATTTGATAAATTTTTTATATAAATTTTTGGATGTAAATGCAAAAATTATAATATATAGAATTTTAAAAATTGGCTCTTCATTTGACGCTAAAACCCTAACCACAAAGGATGACATTAATATAAATGCTTATAATGAAACCGTCGATGGATTATCTGTATCCACAAATGAAGCTGGGGGAGATTGTTTTTTTTTAGCAGTTGCAGACGCAATCAATTATTATAATTATGCAAATCAAGATAATCAAATACAAAGCGGAATATATGGAACAGGTAAAACTCTTTTTACACAAAAATATTTGAGAGAATTGGTATACGATTATATTGACACCGTTTGGGATATAGACGATTATCTAACAAATATAGCGCCCAATAATTTACTAGATTTAAATACTAAATTTGAAAATTTATTAAAAAATAATTATCCAAGTGGTATTTCTCCTGACGATTATATGACCCTTTTAAAAAATACATATGTATCCCATGATAATTTTTTAATCGACCGTGTTACTAGTGTGCCAAATGATACATCACCCTATTACACAAATCCTTTTAAAATTATAGATAAGCCTTATGTTAAAAATTATATATTAAGTAAGAATTATTGGGGTAACGAAGTAGCCGTTTATGCTCTCTGTATGAAACTAAAATTGAATATTATCACTATTACTAATTACCCACATCCAAAAAATACATCCACCATTCAAAACAATATATTAGGTATCCCTTTTTTATATACAAATAACGATGATTGGGATAAATATTTATTTTTATATTGGAAAAACAATCATTTTGAGTTAATATCATTTAATAGTAATAAAAAACCGATTATAAATAAAAGGAATATTTTCGAAAGAAACAGTGAAGTGTGTCCACCTCTTTATATAATATTTTTGATTTTTACTAGATATATTACATATAATGATGCCGAAAAATCTGTTTTTACAATATTACCAGAAATTATGACTTCATTTAATAATGCATTTACTCAAATACAAGAATTTAAAAAAACAGAACCAGCCAATAAAGATGTTGTGAATTTTTTTGATAATTTTTTGTTTTATTCTCCGTCTGTTACGATAAAAGGTGGAGCACCATACAATTATAACCCATATCCCTCTTATAACCCATATCCCTCTTATAACAAAAAAAATAGTCCTTATTTAGCACAAAATATGATTAAAAAAGACAACGAATCAGACCTTTCTCAATTAGCGTATTATATAGCAGTTGATATTGAATTATATCCAGGGACAAGTATAACTCCTAACCAATTGACGAATTTAAAATGCAGAAACAAATGGAATGCAATTAGAAAAGCATATGCTAATTTTATAGGAAAACCATATGTGATTCCTCCTATTTATACAAAAACGGTTAAAAATAAAAACAACAATGTACAAAACAATCTACAAAACAATCTACAAAACAAGACCCTAAAACAAAGATAGAAATCATTATTTGTAAATATATTACAAATAATGATATTTGAAATGTGAAAATATATAACATGGTCTATGTAATACACGACAACCTAACTATTCTTCAAAATTATATTTTTGAAAATCAAATTTAGAGAACGCCTCTTTTTGCGCCTTACGCTGTTTCTCTTTCTTTGATTTTTCTAATACCGCAATTGCGGCCGATAATTCAGCCTCACTCACAACTCCATCTTCATTTGTATCAATTAACTTGTGTAAAACTCTATAACGATGAGGGACAACGCATAATTGATGTTCTTCATTGAACAAGTATTCAGATAAAATAGTAAATACTGCAGTTAAACCAAGAGCGGTGTAAATATCACGCGTACCCATCCACGCCATCGAAAAAACTAATAGTTGTTTACTGACGGACCATTTCATATACTCCTCGGTGGATTTGCTAAATTGAATCGTAATAAATTTTGAGCCAACGTTCAGAAGAATCATAATTACACCAGCAAAAAACTTGCTGTTATTTAAATACATAATATGATGGTTGGTATAGGAAATACTGTTCAATAAGGGAGTAAAAATAGATGATTTGCCGCCAAATTGAAATGGCATGTTTGTATTGCCAGGACTTGTATTGCAAGGACTTGTATTGCTACTTTGACTTACCTTATTTGTTTGATTATTAGACATTACTAAAATAACATATTATTATTTTTTTTGAAATTTTATAGATTTAGTCGATTATATTATTTTTATAGTATGCCAAATTTTCTGAACAAATTCGAAATGTTTGTAGATGTCTTATTGTAGAAGCCTTCCCCTACAATACGTGTATTTCGAACAATAGGTCGATAAAACGCGCGTATTTTTGGTGTAAAATTCTCTACATTTTTTAATGTATTAAAATATGCAAAACCAATAATAATCAACCACATCAAACAAATATATAGTAATTGCTTCATATATATTTGTTGGTAAATATTTTTACACCGGAATTGTAATTCAGATGGACTAAAACCAAAAAACCAAAAAACCAAAAAACCAAAAAACCAAACTTAGAATGACGCATAAGAGCTATTAAACATAGATTTATCCGTTGGCTCTACATCATCGTCGTTTTGCTTGCGAGCGCTAGAGAAAACAGGTACTTCACTTGAGCGTTTTCCTCTTAACATAGTACCTTCTCTGTCAATCATATTAAAGCCTTCGCGCCCTACAAATGTTTCTTTCTCTGCTTTAGCCGCTTTCTCTGCTTTAGCCGCTTTCTCTGCTTTAGCCGCGTTCTCTGCTTTAGCCGCTTTCTCTGCTTTAGCCGCGCTCTCTGCTTTAGCCGCGCTCTCTGCTTTTTCGGCTTTCTCTGCTTTAGGAGCAGTGAAACCTTCCATTAACCCTATACTGCTATGGTTAAACATAATGATAATAAACAAAACGGCAACAACTCCAAAAATTTTATGGATATAACTTATTCCTAAAATAAAAAGAATTAATAAAGCTCTTCCTAAAGCATTATCTATTAAAAAATGAAAGACTCTGGACTGACTCAATAAAACAACCAGAAGCAACGTAGCAACAGCCCCCATATTATGTTTACTAACTAACTTAAAGTTCATATATAAAATAGTCTTATATAATTTTTTTCCCTTTTTTTTATTTTCAGACTCTTTTACAAATTATTATCTAAATTTTTAATAAGAGAATGTCTTTAGCAATGTTTGCAGCCCCATTTGATGAAAATATAGAATCATATAACAATAATTCAGATAATAATATACTTAATAAAAAACGACGCGCACATAATAGAACACAAAAAATGCATACCAAAGAAAATTTCGACACAAATAAAGTGAATTCTGTTTTAGAAAAAATTCACAACAATTTAGATAATGACGATGATGACGATAATGGCGCATTTAATCCGCCACCGAAAACCGAATCAGCTGGTGTTCAAAAAACAATCCCTAGAAAACCAGACCAAGAAAATATGATGAATATGACTTCTAATAACGACGTAATGTTTAGAACATTAGGGAGAGCGCCACAACCAAATTTTGAAGGTAGTGACAATTTGGATCTAAACGATTACAGCAATTATGGTGATACTAAAACAAACGAAGCATATTACAAACGTCTTATACCAGGATATACACCCCCCAAAAATATTGCGAATAAATCATATTATAATCAATCCAACTATAATAACAACACACTTGATACATCATCTAGCCCAGATATTCTATTACAGAAGTTAAATTATATGATAACACTTTTGGAAGACCAACAAGACGAGAGAACCAACAATGTAACAGAAGAAGTGGTTTTATATTCCTTTTTAGGAATTTTCATTATTTTTATTGCGGATTCCTTTGTGAGAGCAGGTAAATATGTCCGTTAACCAAGATATTCTATATTTATTCCATGTAAAATAAATATTAAAAGGTGTAAAATGATTTAAACCAAAGTCATTATTATACTATAATAACTATATGGTAAAATATATTATAGTGCATAACAAACACGAAGGTTGCTATGATTTTCCATATTTTGAAGATGAATCAGCCAAAATTCGTCTTACATCTATAACAATAAACCCACCAAAAATTTTTATGTTTAATAACAAAGACCAAGCGCAAGATTTTTTTGAAGAATATATAAATGAGGTGGATAATTTAGATATCAGATGTAAAAAAGGCGAAGATGTAGAGCATATTGAATATTGCACATGTGGAATTATCGAAGTAGACGAAGAAGAAAACCCAGTATTATTTTATAATAAAAGAAACCAAATATTTTTATTAGAGCATGGCCCAGAAATATTTGTTCCTCCACATGAGATAAAAGATGATATGAAAACGTTGAATTTAACAAATCAATTGTTACGCAAATCAAGAAGATTAAATAAAGAACAGAGAAAAAAATACGCTGAATTAGGCAAATTTTGCCAGAAATGCGCAAACAATGAAGATGATGACCAGCCAGAGAAAAGCGATAGCGGCGACGGCAAATAAATCCAAATCCACCTTTATCCACCTTTAGGAAAGGTGGAGCCAAACCCACCTTTGGGAAAGGTTGTAACGAAGTAAGAGACAACCCATATTCACTTTTGATAAATTTTTCAGTTGTAAACTAATTTGGTTATTACTTTGTTATACATTTTCCTCTAATTTTTGAAAAAATGACTTTTGCTCCACTTATACTTTTAGAAAAAGTATAACAAAAATTTTGGCTCTTACTTCGTTACAACCTTTTCCAAAGGTGGTTTTGCTCCACTTTTTCAAAAGTGGAGGTGGATTAAAGGTGGATAAATACTTTATTCGACTGAAACGTTGGATAGGCAAAATTATAAAAAAAATACGCAGTAGGACTTACAATCAACGGTTTCGTCCGCTCTTTTATATTATTTATAAAAATATAATTATCTGAAATATCTTCAATAGCTGCAAAGCCAAAATAATTTTCAGCGGCAATTTTCCAAAAACTTATTTTGAATCCCTTGATAAAGATGTCGTCATCCGTATTAGATATAGACGCATAACAACTCAACACTTCCATACCCTTTTCAACTTGCACACACGATTTTCTAAAAAAATACGCACAAATAATAGTATCATCCACGATAATCGTATAAATAAAAATATTTTTGGTCTTGATGAGTTCAATAATATTTGTAACTTCATTATGAATGACAATGTCAAATTTCTTACTATGTTCTCTTATAAAACTAAACAAAAAGTGGAAATTCTGTGCATTGATTTCCAGTAATTTATATTCGCCAGAAAGTTCAACGGGTTTTGTCCACGTAGTCACCTGAAACCCATACGTCGAGTAAACGCACAATGGTATAATTCCAGTCAATTCGTCTTCTCTCTTAAATATAGAAACAACAATGTTTTTATTTACGTGTCGTTGATTGTAGTGATGTGTTTGTATCAATTGCGGTGCAATCCCTTTCTTCCTATGAAACTTGTCAACACATAAATAATCTACATAATAAGCACAAAATTTCGCTTCTTTATCGCCATTATTGATGACCACATATACAGGTCTACTGGTCATCGCCCCTACCATCTTTTTCTCCATTAGACTAGTGCCTTTTTTTAAGTCCATGAGTATATTGTCTTCATTATAAAAAGAAACAAACGTTTTATCATTATGTCCAGTTAAATAGGGGACAATGTTTTCGGACCGCGGTGAAAAAATATTGTCGTTGTTTTGTAAATAATGGTTTCGAATTAAATTTACGAACCGCTGTATTTGAAATGACGTAAGCTCTGAGAATACAATGGTTTCTATATTTTTAAAATTAGTGTATTTGTTTTTTTCAGGCAAATAATCGTTTATGATGCCAGGTGATTTTAACATATAACCGAAATCGTAAATGTGAAATACTGGTTGCATGACCCAAAAACCGTATTTCCATTTAATATAAATATAAATGATAACTATGATAAGTAGTCCGAAAAATAAAATGTATGATAGATGTTCTAACATATGATACTTTTTGGTTTTAATTTGGGCTGTTAAACTCATTATTTTTATTGGAAATGCTTCGTAATCATTCGTGTTTACAGTAATATCTTTTTACGCTGTTTTCAAAAATTTTGACCGCTTCTTTTTTATTCATGAATTGACCAATGTCTACCTTTTTACCTTCCAAATCCTTATAATGTGTAAAGAAATATTTGATTTTCTCTTTCGTATAGGAATTGATATCACTGATATCATTATACAATGAATACACGGGGTCGACCTTTTTTGCTGGACACATGATTAGTTTGGGGTCATCGCCTTTGTCATCGTGCGTTTCTAAACAACCCAACATTTTACAATTCATATAACATCCAGGGACTAATTCATCTTCCATGATTACCACCACATCAATAGGGTCGCCGTCCGCGCTTAACGTATTGGGTATAAACCCATAATTGAATATATATTTGAATGGGGTATGTAAAACTCTATCGCAAATGAGCGCTTTTTTCTCTTTATCATATTCGTATTTGATATGACTGTTTTTGGAAATTTCGATAAAAACGTCGCTGGTAAATTCTGGCTCAGAATCCGAACCTACCATTGAAGCACCTAATTTTAAAAATACACTCGACGGTAATTCTTCCATGAATAAATAATAATGTAATCATTTGTTTATGTCTTTTGTTCTACTTTTTATAAAAGTGAATTTATATTGTCTTTTGCTTTCTTTTTATTTATGTTTTTTGCTCCACTTTTTCTAAAAGTGGATTTATTGTCTTTTGCTCCACTTTTTCTAAAAGTGGAAAAGTGGAAAAAAAATATAGACATAATATATGAGTTCTGTATTTTCAAACAAAAATAAGAATCTTTTGGAAAACCCTGATACTACGAATAAATACGATAAAGACTATAATCTAGACCGATTTTTATTCCCTTTTGCCATAAAAAATAAAGACCATATGGTCAATGCGATTCAAATAAACGTCAATGATACCAATGATAAATTCACGACAGACTACAACCCAAGTATACACAAAGTATTAACGTATATAGAAGAATATTGTAATATTTTGCAACAAAATGGAAAAGAATGCTTGAACCAACAGCAAATCAAACAAAAAGTGGAAACTTTTTTTGAAGATGAAGAGAACTGGGATTTAGCAAATAGTGACCCCAGAGATGTTATATTGAAAAAAATGCTAAGCGCTAAACAATTTCAAGAATTTACAAACCCTAATATCATCGATTTTGAAGCAGTAGACGGGGGGTCTAGAAGAAAGAGAAAGACTACACGAAAGATTAAACGAAAGACTAAAAGAAAGACCAGACAAACTAAAAGAAAGACCAGACAAACTAAAAGAAAGACCAGACGACATATCAAGTAATCAATTATGATGGTTTCACAAAAATATACAAATATTGGTGTTCATACGCACATTTCACTAAATCAATTTTGCCCTGTAAAATAAAACCGCAATCTTGCGCACTATTCACAATGGCGCTAGTATCCTCCATGTATAATGTTTGTTGCTGCTTACGCACACGACCATCATTGAACTTGAATTTTTCATCAAAAGTAGCCATATCATTCTCCTTATCTAAATTAAAATTCGCCGAATAAACAAAATCGTTAAAGGTTATTTTTGTTTGGGTGATTCGTTCCTTCGCGTACTTTTGTGGAGAGACCACGTATAAAGGATTTCCTGGAGGCAATATAGGGTCAAAACTCTCGCGGTCCACCAAATGAACAATTAAAAATCCTCCAGGCATTAACCACTCCATACAATTATCGAAAAAATGGCGCTTATCTTTGAAATAATAAATGGTAAAATACATGCACAGAATATGCGTCAACGAATTCAATTTAAATAGACGATTATCCATAGCGTCGCCCACTTGAAACGACGCGTTAGGATGTTCTTCTTTGGCCTTTTGAATCATGGCCGGTGATATATCAATACCAATGACTTTTAAATTTTTAGCGGATAAATTCGCCACATGATGTCCTGTGCCGCAACCAATATCGGCAATGACACTGGTTTCCGATGGACTACTGTTATTTATAATCGTCCCCACTTCATAATCATTTTTGATGCTATTGTAAACTAAATAATCGTAAATATTTGCATAAAAGTCATCATACATGGCAGTTCCTTCTTTATACGAAATTTTATCCGTTGTATTTATCATACCCTCCTTCACTGGATTCACGTATTTAAAAAATACAATTATAGCCAACAGAAATGCAGTGAAAACCAATATTTTCCCAACGCTCGACAATTTGTTATAAAAATGAGTCATTGATTTAAGTAATTTCATCTATCTATATGTAATATTGTTATTTTTTTTGTATAAATTTTTATTATATGAGTGAATCCGAAATAAATGATATAAGAAATGCTGGCGAATTTAAAGGCATTTCCTTTTCCAAATTTAAAAAAACGGACGTAAAAAAAGAATTGCTAAATAGTTTAATAAATTCAAAAATAGAACCAGCGTGTTATTGGAGTGCGGAATTGATATGTGCTGGACACTATGGCGATTTATGGGAAACCATCTTGTTTTTTTACACCAAACACATTCATTTAGGAAACCCTAAAATAGCGGCTTATTTAGAATTACGAATCAAACATTTTAAGGATATTGTGAACAATGGGTATGCCGATAATGAATTGAGAATGAGGAATAACGAAAAAATACGACGTTTATTTTGCGAAATCATGTGTGTTTTATGTGATGCGAAACGTAAGCACAGTTTCGACATTATTAAAATAAAACCAGTGGATTTTGATATGACACAGATGAGAGATAAATTTAAGGCAGCTAGCAATACGTATGCGCAATCTATATTTTTGTCCGAAGACCCCAAGGAATTATTTCCTGCGGTAAATGAAATTGCCTTTAATATTTCAGAAGAAAGCAAAAACGCTATGAATGCTTGTTACTGGTTAGAATGGTTTATGGAATTTGAAACCATATGTAAAAATAAGAGGGAAAAGATTTTGTGTGAGCGAAGAACCTTTGCACAAGTAGAGACCAAGTTACAAAAGGATATTATTTGGATTGTATGGGATTTGTTATTATGCGAAGCGGCAAAGCGGTCTAAATTTGTACAAAAAACAATGGAATCCTTATTAACATTATTCAGCTTGAAATATTCGAGTGGTTGTCAAAAGAAAAGGCGAAATATATTGTATTTTGCGATTGCGTTATTATGTGAAAATATTACCAATAGCGAGGAAATCATTCGACCGTCACAACAAGAAATATTGACGAATATTTTAAAAAAAATCGATTTAGTGTATAAGCAAATTAAGAAAAACGAAGTGTCTCCAGGAACCGAATACTTATTTAAGGATGTGAAGGCGTTTAATTTGGAGAAAACGATTGAAAAATTGGAAACACTCAACACATTTGGGGCAAATTTTGTGCCGCGTATATAGATAAAAGAATTCCGCAAAATTTTTTAACGTGTTATATGTATATGTCAAAGACACATAAACGACCACGAGAGAATAAGGGAAAAGGCACGCGCAGAATGTTTTCTTCCAATAGTTCTTCTTTATCCGCATTCCAAAAAGAGATTACGGTAGTATTTTTAGAAATGCTTTTGATGGTGAAATTATATCATTGGAAGACCACGAGTTACGCGACTCATAAGGCAACCGATGAATTATACACAAAAATAAACGCCAACATGGATAGTTTTGTGGAAGTGCTTTTAGGAAAATCTGGTGTTAGAACCGATTTAATGAGCAATAAGAATATTAAATTGGTAGATTTGAGTTCAGCCGAGGCATTAAAGAGAGAAATCGAAGGCTTTAAAGGGTATTTAATGGGTTTAAATGAGAATAAAGCGATGAAAAAAATGTTCAATACCGATTTGTTCAATATTCGTGATACCATTTTAGGGGATTTAAATCAATTCTTATATTTACTGACCTTCAAATAAGTTGTATGTACGCGTCTTTTTCTTTGATTTGTCTATAAAATGTTATGATTTCATAGAGTGTTCGGTGTATAATAAAAAATAATTATATATATTTTTATTATAATGGAAAATTCTAATTCTAATAGTTTAACCGATTCAATATTGCAACCCAGTATATCTTCTAGTTCGCCGGTACAATCGATCGTTTCTTCGAGTGGGTCGTCTTTAGGAAGCGACGGGGGCTTTTTTGACAATTTGAAAAATATAAATTTGACCACGTGGTTATTGATTATATTAATTTTAGCATTTTTAGGGTTTAATATTTTTGTGTATTTAGCCAAAGGAACGCAGGATATTACCAACTTTTTCTCTCCTTTATTAGATAAAATATTTGGCACATCCGTAGCAGTCACAAGTCAAACAGTAGATGTATCCGCCGAGGGAGCCAAGGCGGTGGTGAGTGGTACGGCGTCTACAGTAAATGCAGGACTTACCACAGTCCAAGATATTACGCCGAATAGCGCAGAGAGCAGCATGAAAAGTCAGCCTTTACAAGGAACACAAGGAAACGTGAATACAAACAACTCCTTACATAATGCGTTAAATAATGCCAAAGTGCCAGAAGAAAACCAAGACTATTCACCCCATGAAGCCTCTAGCTCGAAAGCAGGTTGGTGCTTTATCGGCGAAGACCGTGGGTATCGTAGTTGCGCTCAAGTAGGGGTAAATGACCAATGTATGTCAGGAGATATATTCCCGAGTCAAGAATTGTGTATCAATCCAAATCTAAGAGCATAATAATAATAATTAAAAATAATAATATTGAATTATTATTTTTTGATGAGTAAGAAACGGTAAGTCTAGATTATTATGCTGAAATAGCATTCATCTTGATAAGATATGTCCATCGTGGTGGGTTGGCTACTGCGCCAGAGACAATTGATCTTTGTGTTGGGTAAGCATCAACGTGTAACAAGAAACATAATACATCACCAGCAATCAAAGGCATTTCAAACCATTCGGTTTCTGTATCAATTGGATCATCAATAGGAACAAAAGAGATTGTTGCATCTGATAAACGGTCTGGTGCAATGTTTATAATTTGTTTAAGAAGTTTCTTTGAAGGATTTGCTAATGGTGAATCAGCATCTAATACACCTTCATTAGCTAATTCTACAAATCTGGCATGTAATTTTGCTCTGCATTCTGCAGTTAAGTTGGTGCGTAATTCTTCTTCATTATCGAATAAATCGACACCCATAACAGTGTTGAACAATTTGTATGATAAATAACGAACATAGTCGCGAGCAAGGTCTTGTGCAACAGCGTTGGTATCTTGGTTATGCTCTGTAACAATTGTGTTTGTAATGAAATTATTTGTAATTTGGGTGGATGTTTCGGCATAGTTAACTTTGTATAATGTATCAGTTGATACAACATTGTCTACATCACTAGCATCAGTGTGGTATTGGAAAAGA
>Ga0114966_10004800_pt1 | contig 11569 bp, 10 predicted proteins | sample M_130207_XF_Meta_FD_87029 | JGI IMG/M metagenome (GOLD analysis project Ga0114966, IMG submission 87029) | Freshwater microbial communities from Lake Montjoie, Canada to study carbon cycling - M_130207_XF_MetaG | ecosystem: Environmental > Aquatic > Freshwater > Lake | place: Lake Montjoie...
AAAGCATGAAACCGACATGAGAAATACTTGAATATGCTAAAAGTCGTTTTGCATTGGTTTGAAATACAGCTATGATATTGCCTATAAACAATGAAGCTATAATTAAGATAAAGAATACGTTTTTATAGGATTCAATTGCGGTTGGAAATGCTGTGATGAACAAACGCATAAAAGCGGCTATCGCGGCCGTTTTAACAAAAGTAGCCATAAATGAGGTTACTGACGTTGGAGAGCCGCTATAAACATCAGGTGCCCAAAAATGGAAAGGAGCAGATGAAACTTTAAAGGCCATGGCTGCGATAAGCATTACAACACCGATTGTAAACATTGGAGTTATAGTAAAGTCCACCGAAGCAGTTTTCATGCGAACATCATATACATAAAAAGAACCTATAGACCCATAAATAAGCGTGATTCCGAAAAGTAAAATGCCTGTTGCAAATGACCCCATCAAAAAGTATTTTAAGGTTGCCTCGTTGCTTCGCAAGCTCCTTTTGTTGCTTCCAGCCAAAACGTACATTGGAATAGATAAAATTTCGATTCCTAAAAACAACATCACAAAGTTAGTATAAGCAACCATACAGAAGCCTCCAACAATGGCAAATAAAATTAATGCCAAATGGTCTGTTTGATTGGTTTCATCCGAGAAGAAATTATAATTCACAAGCACCCAAACTAGTGCAATTATCGAAAGCAGCATCATGAAGCATTTAGCATACAAATCAGATTCAATCATCCGTAGGGTGTCAGCATCATTATAATACGACGCGAGATCAAACTCCATAATGCCAACGACTATGTTGGCTGCCAAACCGGCAACTACTAAGGGAAGAATAAGCTTTTTGAAATTGAATATTTCAGCCAGAAGCGTTAATATCCCTAAACTTGCTACTATTATTATTTCGTTCATTTTGAGTGTAATCGTATAACGTTCGTATTCCGTTAAAGTTTAGAATTCCATAGTGCATTCATCATTGTTTTCACCTCTAGCGCCGATAAATCAAGAATCAACTTAGGGAAAACGCCACACACTACAATTATAATTGCCACAATTCCGAGCAGTAAGGATTCTGATTTTGACAAAGCAGAAAATGCTTTTGTTTTTGATTTGGTTTCACCGAGCATAATAGCTTGATAACTTCGCAACATGTATACAGCCCCTAAAATAATGGTTAGCCCACCTATTGCAGCAAACCAGGCGTTATATTGAAAGATACCATTAAGTAACAAAAACTCTCCTACAAAACCATTCGTTAATGGCAGTGCCACACTACCCAACAAAATTATCAAATACCAAAAGGCAAATTTACTGTTGATGCTACGAATCCCGCCTAATTCAGTAATTGTATCCGTGCCTGTATTTCGTTGTAGAATATCGCAAATGAAGAACAATCCAACTACATTTATACCATGTGCAAACATTTGAACTAAAGCTCCTTGTATGCTTTCCTCTTTATAGGCAAAAATACCGGCGCAGATTAGTCCAACATGAGCAATAGATGAATAGGCAATTAATCGCTTAAAATTAACCTGAACAATGGCAATTGCTGAAGCATATACTACACTTATCAGAGAAAGAATTATTACCGATGTAGAATAAGTAGAAACAGCATCCGGAACCATTGGAAGCAACCAACGAATTAATCCAAAGGTACCCATTTTAAGCATGATGCCTGACAGCAACATTGTTCCTTGTGTTGGTGCATTGGTATAGGTATCTGGTTGCCAGGTATGAAAAGGGAATATTGGCATTTTTATGGCAAACGCCAAAAACAAAAACCAGAACACCCAGGATTGTTGTATAAAGGTCATACCCTCACCTGCCATATATAAATCCTGAAGTGCAAAAGAATGGTTTGGCGCATGCTGATAAAGAAAAATAAGCGCAACCAGCATAAACAAACTACCCAAAAGTGTATAAATAAAAAACTTAAATGTGATGCGTTGGCGACCATCGCCACCCCAAACCAAACAAATAAAATATATTGGTATTAACGCTAGCTCCCAAAAAATATAGAACACCAACCCATCGGCAGCCATAAATACGCCCAATAGCGCAGACTGCATAAACAAAATTAACGTGAAATAGCCTTTAGGTTTAGAAACTTCACGATCGAACGTAGAAAAAACGATTAAAGGAAATAAGATATTGGTAAGCAATAACAATACCATGGCGATGCCATCAATTTTAAAGCTTAGGCTACTTCCTAATGACGACAACCAAGGATGATTAAATGCCAATGTGCTACTCAAGCTATCGAGACGCAAGGTATTTAGCGACACCAGTATGGCAACTAAACTTAGTATAGAACTTGCAAAAGCAATATACTTACTTTGTTTACCAGGCATTGCAAGAAGCAATAATGCCGAAACAAAAGGTAGGAATAAAAGGAGTAATGGAAACATTTCTATCTTCTTCTTATAATAAGTTAAACAGGCTAATAATTAAAAATGCAGCAATACTTAATACCATAGCAAATAAATAAAAGCCAGTGTATCCTGTTTGCAAGTAACGCAATTTGTCACCTCCCCAGTTTACCAACTTTCCAATGCCATCCACGCCACCGTCAATAACAAGTCGGTCGAATGCATTATAATATTGACTAATAAAATTTAATGGCTTGGTAAAAAGTGTATTGTAGATTTCGTCGAAATAATAATTGTTTGCTAGCGTCTTTTTAAATCCAGTATAAACGCCTTCAAATTTATCATCCGCATAGAATTTTTTGGTTAGAAAATAAACAACAACAAACCCTAAGCAAGTAACACCGAGCATTAGCCATTCTTTCATAGCTAAGCTCGCATCTTCATGCTTTAATGTTGGTGCGATTGAATTTAGAAACTCTTCAAATATAGGCTTCCCACCATAAATATGAGGCAATTGAACCAGTCCACCCAGCATACTAAGTATTGCTAAAACAACTAATGGCATTGTCATTGAAGCTGGTGACTCATGAAGGTGATGCTCTTGCTCGTGAGTTCCTCTAAATGTTCCGAAAAAAGCAAGCATTAAAAGCCGCATCATATAAAATGCAGTTATAACAGCAACCGCAGCAGCGATATAAAAATACAATTTATTATGATAAAAAACACTCATTAATATCTCATCTTTCGATACAAAACCAGATGTGAAAGGGAAGCCGGAAATGGCCAAAACACCGATTAAAAAGGTGATGAAGGTAAGTGGGATTTTTTTACGAAGACCACCCATTTTTAACAGATCTTGCTCTCCACTCATAGCATGAATAACAGAACCTGCACCTAAGAATAATAATGCCTTAAAAAAAGCGTGGGTCATCACATGAAAAACGCCTGAGCTATACGCTCCGACACCAAGTGCCAAAAACATATATCCAAGTTGACTAAGCGTTGAATAGGCTAGAACTTTCTTTATGTCGTTTTGAAACAAGGCAATTGTGGCAGCTACAAAAGCGGTAATCAAACCAATAATGGCAATAAATTCGAGCGTAAAAGGCGCAAGGCTATAAATAAAATTACTTCTCACCACCATATATATACCCGCTGTAACCATTGTAGCAGCATGGATGAGCGCAGAAACGGGAGTTGGACCCGCCATAGCATCAGGCAACCAAGTATGAAGCGGAATTTGAGCACTTTTTCCCATTGCACCAATAAAAAGCAATAAGGTAGCCACTACTATAGTAGGATCTCCAACTTGAATTTCAGCTAGATGTGATTTGATATCGATAAAGTTTAAAGTGCCAAATTTGGTATAAAGCAAAAATATTCCCAGCAATAAACCTAAATCACCGATACGATTCATGATAAAGGCCTTGTTCGCTGCTTTGTTATAAGCATCCACTTTATGCCAAAAACCAATGAGAAGGTAAGAACATAACCCTACTCCTTCCCATCCAATAAACATAACAAGATAGTTATTACCCATTACAAGTAACAACATAAAAAAGATAAATAGGTTTAAATACGTGAAAAATCGATTATGTGCTATATCATCATGCATGTATCCTGAACTATAGATATGAATTAACAATCCAACACCAGTTACTATAAGTAAAAAAATTGAGGTAAGGTGATCAACTAAAAACGCCAACTCAACTTTAAATGATCCTGCTTCAAACCAGTTAAACATTGTTACCGTGACGCTTTCCTCTGTTCCCAATTGAGCATTAAACACAAGGAGTGAAAAAACAAAAGAAACTGCAATTGCCGTGCAACCTATGATTGCAGCCATTAGCTTCGATATATTATTTCCTGCTAATCCCAATACAGCAAAACCGATTAAGGGCATCAGGGGAATTAAAGGGATAAATTGTTCCATCTTATTTTTTTATGATGAAGTATTCGCTGAGCGAATACTAAAATTTAAGTTTATTTAAAGCGTCAATATCTGTAGTTTTGGTATTGCGATAAATCATCATCAGAATTGCCAATCCCACACTTACCTCTGCAGCTGCTACTGCCATAATAAAAAACACAAATACTTGAGCGTTGCTATCGCTATAATATCTTGAGAATGCAACAAGCAATAAATTTACCGAATTGAGCATCAACTCAATACACATAAAAATAACCAAAGCGTTGCGACGGTATAAAACGCCAAGCACCCCAATACTGAAAAGCATTGAGCAAAGCAGTATATAACTTGTTAGCGGAACTCCTTTTATTATTTCCATACGTGTTAATGAATATTCTTTTTACTTAAAAATACGGCACCTACCATTGCCGACAAAAACAAAACGGTCGAAATTTCGAATGGAACCATATAGGCTCCAAATAAAACATTGCCTAGCTTTTCAATCAATCCAATTCCATTATTACTGTACTCCGTTATTTCTCCTAATTCCGTTTCACGTAAAGCGGCAATTAATACCAAACCTAAAATGCCTCCACATACGGTAGCAGCAATTTTTATGATATTGCTTTTATGTGGTTCTACTTCCTTATTTAGATTTAGCATCATAATCACATAAATAAATAGCACCATAATTGCCCCTGCGTATACAATAACATGCACGGCACCAAGAAACTGAGCATTTAAAAGGAAATAGTGCCCTGCGGTTGCAAAAAAAGTGACAATCAGGTAGAGTGCACTATAAATTGGATTTTTACTAAACACCACAAGCAATGCGCAAAAAATGGCAGTGAAGGTGAGGAAGTAAAAAAGATATTGGGTTATCATGATTTAATCAGTTGCTAGTGAGTGGTTATCCCAAATTTAAATTAATACTTTGAGTAGCCTATTGTCGAAGTTGAATTTCATTTTTAAAGTACTACTTAACATTCTGCACTAAATTATATTGTTTTATTGTGAGCCTTCGATGAATTATTTTTAAAATCTGCTAGGTTATTAGTCTGCCGTTTACTAACATCGACACGATGATCCATTTTCTCCACCAACCTATCTTTGCCATAAATGTAATCTTCTCTTAAATAAGTCGTTGGTACAATTCTATCTGTAAGGAATATAGCTTCTTTCGGACACGCTTCTTCGCATAGACCGCAGAAGATACAGCGCAACATATTTATTTCATAGGTTGCTGCAAATTTCTCTTCACGATAAAGCTTTTCTTCACCTTGTTTGCGTTCTTCAGCCACCATGGTAATCGCTTCAGCCGGACAAGCAACGGCACATAAACCGCAAGCGGTACAACGTTCTGCACCCGCATCATCACGTTTTAAAACATGCTGACCTCGATAAACAGGCGCTATCGGACGTTGAACTTCTGGATATTGAATAGTAGGCTTCTTTTTGAAAATATGACTAAACGTAATAATCATCCCTTTGATTATTCCAGGCAAATAAATACGTTCCATCCACGTCATTTTCGTGTCGGCTACTTGTTTACTTCTGTTGGTGAGTTGCAATTGAGTTAAGAATTACGATTTTAAACTTATGAATATTTATGTGGATTTATTAGTTGAAAAATCCATTTTTAAAGCCAATAACGATTCCGGTAATAAACAAATTCAAAATCGCTAATGGGATTAGTGTTTTCCATCCAAGCTTCATTAACTGATCGTAGCGAAAACGAGGTATAGTCCAACGAACCCACATATAGAAGAAAATAAAGAAGAAAATCTTACCGAAAAACACAACAGTTTGAACTATTGATAAAGCATTGCCTTCTATACCAAGACTATGTTGAAAAGGGAAGTTATAACCTCCAAAATACAACGTTGCAATTAGTGCTGAAGAAATGAACATATTAATATATTCAGAAAACAGATAAAAACCAAGTTTCATTGAAGAAAATTCAGTGTGATATCCTCCTACAAGTTCGCTTTCAGTTTCAGGCAAGTCAAATGGAGCACGATTAGTTTCTGCAAAGGCACAAACTAAAAAGATTAGAAACCCTAATGGCTGATAAACTATATTGGCCAAGCCTTCATCCTGCTGGCGAACAATCTCGCCGAGGCTAAGCGAACCTGTCATCATCACCAAAGCAATTAAGGCAAGTCCCATTGCTATTTCATAGCTTATCATTTGTGAGGAGGCACGCAAAGCGCCCAACAAAGAGTATTTATTATTTGATGCCCAACCTCCAATCATAATGCCGTAGACACCAACAGAAACAACACCTAATAAATATAAAATGCCAATATTAATATCCGTAACTTGTAATTTAAAAATGTAATCTCCAATTGTTAGATCGCCACCCCAAGGGATTACGGCTCCGGTCATTAAACACGTAAGCATAGCTATAGATGGGCCTAGAATAAAAAGTTGTTTATCCGCATTGCCTGGAATAAACTCTTCTTTAGTGAACATTTTTACACCATCAGCAAAGGGTTGGAACATCCCCAATGGCCCGGCGCGATTAGGACCATAACGGTCTTGCAAAACAGCAGCAACCTTTCGCTCAGCAAAAGTAGAATAAAGCGCAACGACTAACGTTACTGTAAAAACAGCGAGGATTAAAATAATTTTATAAATGATCTCGGTACTCAGCATGGCAATTTTATCTCTATATTTTAGTGCGAAATTTATAAACTATCATCAAACGCGAATGGTTAATTGTTTATCGCGGCAATAATTGCAGAATCCATTGGATCGGTCTTTGGTGAAAAGTACTGCACAAGTTCACCATTTTCGTTAATCAAATATTTCTGAAAATTCCATTTTACTTCACTATCAATTTTCCCATTTACCGCCTTATGCGTTAACCACTCATACACATTATGTTGCTCATTACCTTTTACTTTAATCTTCTCAGTAAGTTGAAAAGTAACACCGTAGTTTTTGGTACAAAACTCTTGTATCTCTTGCGGAGAACCAGATTCTTGCATTGCAAACTGATTGCATGGAAAACCGATGATAACTAATTTTGATTTATATTCTTGGGCTAGTTTCTCCAGATTGGCGTATTGTGGGGTATGTCCACAATGCGAAGCCACATTTACACATAGTACTTTTTTGCCTTTAAATTGGCTAAATAAAATTTCTTTGCCATCTAGTGAATTAATTTTTAGATCATAAAAAGACTTTAGATCCAAGAGCAACTCGCGCTCTCTTCTTTGCTGACGGCGAAGAAAAGTAAAGCTATATGTTATTGAGGCAAAGATTAAAATTATTACGAAATATTTGGTCATATGCGGACTAAGTTTGGGTTATTATTTTATGGTTTAAACGCAATAAAAAGTGGCTTTAATGAAGTATTTTGCCGGTTTTTCTTTAAATACTTCGCAAATATAGATTAAAGTTTATCTATTTTACATTGGGTATTCGTAATAAATATTCACAAATAGGTGGAGGTTAACCTTGTTATAGGTATAATACCTTTATTCTATATGATGTGTAGGCTCTTTTAACATTTCGAGATGTAAAAACTGATTTTCGTCATCACTTATTTTAAACAATCCTCCAATACCACCTGCAGCATTAGCGATGTGAATAGCATAGTTTTTCATACTACGATAATAATGCAAACTAAAGTTATAAGGAAGCAAGAAAATCACGTCATTTAACTTGATTAAACGAGCCACGATAGCTTCATTTCTCTCCTTCTTAGCAATTGGTAATATCGACAACAGGTGATTGAAACGACGACTAAAATCGGGCTCTAATTCTTTATAAAACTCCTTTAAATCCGAATATTCACTGAATGTTTTCACATGAACTACTTCCAAAGCGCGATCAATTTCAACCTTTTCGACATGGCCATCGGTACCGGCTATAAGCAATGCCACTAAGGCTGGACCATCAAATAGTTGTTCAACTTGCAAAACAGTTAGGTTCTCAAAATTAGGTATCATGGGTTTATTTTATTGGCGAAAATAATGAAATATAACAAACTGAAACTTGCTATTTATTATAATTCCAAAATCGTACTTTTATTAAACATGCATTAATTAAAGAGCTAATGCAAAAGATTGCAAGAAAGAAAAAAAATGTATAATTTGATGCAGGCAATAATTTTGTTTAGCCATATTAAAATAGAGCATTAAAAAAGCCCAATCTTTAGATTGGGCTTTTTTAATAATTCAACAACTTGAAATTTTATTTTTCTATAATTACAAAACTTCCTTTGTGTCCTGGAATTGCTCCCTTAATAACGATCAAATTGTGTTCTGTATTGATTTTAAGAATCTCCAAGTTTATTTTTTTGATACGATCACCACCAGTACGACCTGCCATGCGCATTCCACGCATTACACGAGCTGGTTCTGATGATGCACCTAATGATCCTGGCGCACGCAAACGATCATGTTGACCGTGGGTTGTGCCTCCAACACCACCAAATCCGTGACGTTTTATAACACCTTGAAATCCTTTACCTTTTGAAGTACCAGTAACATCAACAAAATCTCCTTCAGCAAAAATATCGACTGAAATTGTATCTCCAGCATTGAATTTTTCTTCTGTTCTGAATTCTACAATTTTACGTTTTGGTGTTGTGTTTGCTTTAGCAAAATGTCCAACCATTGCTTTGGTTGTGTTTTTAACTTTCTTCTCTCCAAAAGCCAATTGGATAGCTTCGTATCCATCGTTCTCTTTTGTACGAACCTGTGAAATAACACACGGTCCGGCTTGAATGATAGTGCACGGTAATGCTTTACCTGCTTCATTGTAGATAGTTGTCATTCCAACTTTAGTTCCAATAATTCCTGGCATAATTTAAAAATTTTAAAATGTAATTAATAGTATTAGGTTTAAATATCCGACATAGGTAACCTTATGCTGGGGGTACTTATCGGTAAGTTAGGCAGCGAAACCCATACTTAAACGCTGTTAACTTATTTTGAGAGAAAGAAAACAAGAATAGTAACGAAGAAATCGTATATACTAATCTTAGTTTAATACTTTAATTTCCACATCAACACCACTAGGCAATTCTAACTTCATAAGTGCATCAACCGTTTTGCTTGTGCTGCTATAAATATCCATTAAGCGTTTGTAGCTGCATAATTGAAATTGCTCACGTGCTTTTTTGTTAACGTGTGGCGAGCGTAATACGGTATAGATTTTTTTGTCGGTAGGTAACGGAATAGGACCGCTAACTACAGCACCTGTACTCTTAACCGTTTTAACGATTTTGTCTGCCGATTTATCAACTAGGTTGTAATCGTAGGACTTTAATTTGATTCTGATTTTTTGACTGATGGCCATTTGATTTGGATTTATTTATTTACCTTTAAAATACAACCGGAAATTGACTACTTTAAGTAATTCGTAACCTCCCGGTATTTTTTATATCCCAGGTTCTAAGACCTGGGAATTGATTTAATTTGCTTTGTTACCTTTTAGTTTAGCTAAAATTGCTTCAGCTTGACTTCGTGGTACTTCTGAGTAGTGACTAAATTCCATAGTAGAAGAGGCACGGCCAGATGTGATTGTACGCAATTGTGTAACGTATCCAAACATTTCGCTTAATGGAACTTTCGCTTTAATAACTTGTGAACCTGCTTTCGTATCTACACCTTCTAATTGTCCACGACGACGATTAAGGTCACCCATAACGTCTCCCATGTTTTCTTCAGGAGTTAAAACTTCAATTTTCATGATAGGCTCCAATAAAACTGGATCAGCTTTACGACAAGCCTCACGGTAAGCAATACGAGCTGCTAATTCGAACGATAAAGAATCTGAATCGACTGCGTGATAGCTACCATCATATAGACGAACTTTTAATGAATCTACAGGATATCCGGCCAATACTCCATTGGACATGGCCGCTGCAAAACCTTTTTCTACAGAAGGGATGTATTCACGAGGAATTGATCCACCTACGATTTCATTAACAAACTCCAAACCTGGTTTGTTTGGATCACCTGGCATAATTTCCACGGTGATATCAGCAAACTTACCACGACCACCTGATTGTTTTTTATATAATTCACGGTGATTTACTGTTGAAGTAATCGTTTCTTTATAAGCAACTTGAGGAGCTCCTTGATTACACTCTACTTTAAATTCACGACGTAAACGGTCAACAATAATTTCTAAGTGTAACTCACCCATTCCTGAAATTACGGTTTGTCCTGTCTCTTCATCAGTTTTAACTTTGAATGTAGGATCTTCCTCTGCCAATTTACCAAGTGCAACTCCTAATTTATCTATGTCGGCTTGCGTTTTTGGTTCAATCGCCAATCCGATTACCGGCTCTGGGAAATTCATTGCTTCCAAAATAATTGGATTTTTTTCATCACAAAGAGTATCTCCTGTTTTGATTGATTTAAAACCTACTGCTGCTCCAATATCACCTGCTTCGATATAATCGATGGCATTTTGTTTGTTAGCGTGCATTTGAAAGATACGTGAAATACGTTCTTTGTTTCCGCTTCGTGTATTTAACACATAAGAACCTGCATCCAAACGGCCAGAATAAGCACGAAAGAACGCCAAACGGCCTACAAATGGATCGGTAGCAATTTTAAATGCTAAGGCAGTGAATGGTTCTTTTGGATCTGGACGACGAATTACTTCTTCGCCAGTATCAGGATTTGTACCTACGATATTTTCTTTATCCAATGGAGAAGGCATTAATTCCATCACCAAATCCAACATTGTTTGAACACCTTTATTTTTAAAGGCGGTTCCACATAGCATTGGAACAATTTTGTTTGCGATACAAGCTCTACGCAATGCGGCCAATACTTCTGCTTCAGTAATAGTTTCTGGAGCTTCGAAGAACTTCTCCATAATTTTATCATCAAATTCAGAAACAGCTTCTAACATTTTCTCTCTCCACTCTAAAGCCTCTTCCATCATATCTGGAGGAATAGGAACAACTTTATAGGTCATCCCTTTATCTTCTTCATTCCAAACCATACCACGGAAGTTGATCAAATCAACTACACCTGTAAAGTTATCTTCTGCACCGATAGGCAATTGCAATGGAACAGCGTTACCACCTAAAATGCTACGAACTTGCTTAACTACGTTTAAGAAATCGGCACCGGCACGGTCCATTTTGTTTACAAAACCTAAACGCGTTACATTATAGTTATTTGCTAGGCGCCAATTAGTTTCTGATTGAGGCTCAACACCATCAACAGCCGAAAATAAGAATACCAATCCATCCAATACACGAAGCGAGCGATTTACCTCCACGGTAAAATCCACGTGGCCAGGTGTATCAATGATGTT